>Ga0255349_1000116_pt1 | contig 32693 bp, 18 predicted proteins | sample CBST25v15metaG_FD_189947 | JGI IMG/M metagenome (GOLD analysis project Ga0255349, IMG submission 189947) | Peat soil microbial communities from Stordalen Mire, Sweden - C.B.S.T-25.v15 | ecosystem: Environmental > Terrestrial > Soil > Wetlands > Peat | place: Sweden: Norrbotten County, Stordalen...
GAAGCGGAGTCCCTCCTCCTGAAGAAAAATCCAACTGAAAGAAAAATATAGCCTCTTACCTACAGACCGTAGGACATGATCCAAGTTATTGGCCGGTTATCTTCGCCAACGCTCTTACCGAGCCGACGATCGAGTTCCGGTCGTGTAACCGGCTGTCCGCGAATCACTTCTTGAGCACCAACTCGGAAAGGATTGATCTTGTCTGGAGTTCCTAATCGCGGAAGTTCGGCCGAGCACTAGCCGAACAAATCGGCAAGCGCCTTGGCTTGCTCGTCAAATTTGCTGGGGTTTGCTTTTGCCAGTTGACTCAAGTTTCTGAGTTTCCATTGGGGACCAGGCAGCTCTTTGAGGTGGGCAAAACCCAACAGATCCCAGTCGGGCGCGTTCTGCACAAGAGAAAGCAAGAATTTGCGCTCATTTTGGTCCAGGCCCTCTTGAATCTGGCGGATTAGCTGTTCCCGTGTGGCGAGCAGATCAGGCAGGGCAACCGGTTCCGCGGTCATGCCCTTGAAGGTGCGCTCGTAGTCCTGGCTGATGTCGCGCAGTACGGGGAACAACACTTCATGAACGGGGCGATTGTGGCTTGCCAGATACACAACGAATGCGCGGCGGATGCCAGGAGTGATGCCTTCGTGAGCGAAAAGCTGCATCACATCGAACAGATCGCGTGGATGCTGCCTATCCATAGCAGCAACCAGCTTGCCTCCATAGACATCTTCCAGCGATGCGACCGGTAGTTCCAGGTCGGCCAACAGAGCTTCACGCGCCTTTCCGGTAAGCGATGTGGTGCGGACTGGATTCAAGGAGCCACGCATTACGAAGTTGACTTCAATTTTGACTTCGATATTGGCGCGACGAACCAGGAGCTTGGTTTCGCTCGTGTCCATTGCGGGAACTGTGTGGGTTTGGAAGCCCTGGGATTTCAGTCGTTCTGCCGATTGGCGGAGTGCCGCTGCGATCTGCTCCAATGCCCGCTCGCGCGGCAGGGTATAGTCGGTAAAAACCAAATCTAGATCAACGGACAAGCGGGGCATGTCGCGTATGAAAAGATTGATGGCCGTGCCGCCCTTCAGGGCAAATATGTCATCCACAAACACGAGTGGGGCAACCTGCGTCATCAGTCTCGCGGTATCGAAATAGACCTGATTCATGGTTTGAGCACCAGCAGGCCGTTCGTCGAGCGTGATACCCAGGCGCGTTTGCTGCCAGTGGGCAGTTGTTTGGGATCAAGCTTGGCTGCCCATGGCAAGGAGAGTTCACGGCTCAGTTGTAGACAGAGGCGCACCGTCTTGACACTGGTGCAGGACCTCAAGAGATCACGCAATACGTCAGCCCGAAAGTTGTATGTGCTTTCCATGATTTCACGTGCCTCTTGCAGGGGTTGGCGTTCTCCAACCTCACTCAGCATTTCCAGCAAACCACGTTCGGGCGACGACACATGCGGCGCGCCGGCGCGATTCTCGAAAGGTGTGACGTGTAGCATCTCGCTTGGCTGTTCCTTGAACAAACGTTTCCGATGATACTCGGAAGGAAACTGTTGCGAGAACCAGGAGGGCAATTGTGTTGCTGCCCATCCGTAGAGGTGTAGCACTTCCTGTTGCGAAACGTAGTGCCGCACGTTGTACCAGCTTAGCGCCGATTTGCCGCCAACATGCAGTCCCTCTATCTTGTGCTCCAGCAGCAGCAACGTTGGCTGGAGCAATAAAGTCTCTCCTGGCCGAGAGAAGACACCTCGCGCTAATCGGTTCAGCCAGCCCGCGCGAACATAGTGAACCGCAAGATCGGCTGATATGCCTAAAGCCGCCAAGTCTTGCGAGGCTAGCGGGGCTCCGGGCATCAGACGGGCCTGGAGCTTCCTTAGTTTATTCTCCGTAGTCGTAGCCATACTACGATTATATGCATATTGTCAAACTTTCTACTAATTTGATTTGATGTGTGTCGTCGTAGTTCAGCTACGACGAATACAACTAAGTCAAATCAACGACGCTCTCGGAAGAGGAGACACAAATAGATTTAAATCAAGCAGTTGCAGAAATTCATCCGTTCGATCCCAGAGCCTTCAATGCTGACCCCGCAGGGCCAAACAAAGCCGAGGAAGCGCTAAGCGCCGTCAAGACCCACTTTGAGCCACTCTGGCGGACGGCTCAGAGATCGGGCCTTTTCCGTCCATGCGGCAATCGGCAAACGCCGAAGGTGCCTGCATTCCGTTGCACAGAGTGGCAGAATTGGCTGTATTCAGCCTTCCCCGTTTGGTGTTTCGATACGACTCCTCGGCGAAGGTGCCTGATGGTTCCCGCAAGTGCCCTTTGGCTAGGTTGCGCTTTGTTTGATCAATCATCGATCCTAATATGTCGATGTGCGTTTGATCAATTGGAGCGCAAATGAGTCGAATTGTGCCTGACCAATGATCGTTCCGGATTTGTCTGTGTGCGTTTGACCAATTCACGGTGAAAAGATCCGACGTTTAGACGACAACAGGTTGGGTTGCCTACGGGGCTCTACCCTGCCGTAGCAAGGACTTGGCCGCCATCCGTGACCAACGAGCGGGGCCTTATCAGATATTCGACTTGGGATTCAGCCTCTCTTTGACTAGAAGCGACCGTGCAACTGTGCTCAGGCCACGCCTCCGATTCTCCCAATCTGCAACCTCTATATAATAGAAGAGAGCCTCAGAACGCCGATCAAGATCGGCGGGCAAGTTGACCGATTTCCGATTAGGCCTCAGGTTCTCTCCTGACACGGATGCCCCGAGCAACCGCGTCCAGGAGAGAGAGTCATGAAAACCGCATTGGCCTTCCTGGATGAGCTTGCCGAGTGGCAGGAGATCAATAGCGAGGGAATCAAAGGCACTCGCCCCTGGAAGATTCTCGGCGAGGGACCGTCTACCGAAATCAGAAATGTCCCCGCATATCAACTTTCCAGATACAAATTCGATCACACCGACATACGCTTCACGACCAAAGGGGATGCCCTATATGCATTCGCTCTCGGCTGGCCATTGGACCGCCAGATATCGATCAAATCGCTCGCCAGCACAGCGCCGCATTACGATCGGCAAATTCGAAAGGTGGAACTGTTGGGGGCGAAGGGAGAGGTCAAGTGGGCGAGGGGGCCAGATGGACTCAGGATTTGGGTCCCACAAGATCCGCCCTGCCATCACGCCTATTGTTTCAAAATATTGCCGGCATAACGGCGGCCCGGAGTCGCATTTCAAGCCAGAAGAAACCATGACGATCGGCGTGCCATTGGCAAAACATAAGGAGAATTCCAGTTGAAGTACGCGCTTCTGCATTTTGTTGTTGTGTCCAACCTGCTGGCATACGCTGGGTTAGACGCCTTCAGCCAATCGCAGTCTGGAATGAGCCTCACCACAGCGGATCACCTTGAAGCTCCTGGATGGTGGCCGACGAAGGGCGATGCAGACAGAAAGCTCTTCTTAGGGGAAGATGCGTGCAAGCAATGCCATGCGAGCATTGCAGCCTCCCAAGAGACCACCCCAATGTTTCACAGCGGAACATCAAAGCACCTGCCAGCGCTTTGACGCCGTAGCTTTTCCGGGCAAGGAATAGGAGAGGAAATCGAAGATGAGAACGGTTTTGCTGACAATCGCCATCGCGGCAGTCTCCTGGGTGAGTTGGGCTGCGGTTCCTACAGCGAAAGTTGAACAAGGCCTTCTGAAAGGCACAATCGAAGACGGAATGACGATTTACCGCGGGGTTCCGTTCGCCGCGCCGCCGGTAGGCGACCTGCGCTGGCGCGCTCCGCAGCCTGCTGCCAACTGGCAGGGCGTCCGGCCCGCGGATAAATTCGCGCCACAATGCGTGCAGGGCATTCCGGGGATAACGACGAGCGAGGACTGCCTCTATCTGAATGTGTGGACGCCTGCGAAGACTGCCTCAGACCGTATCCCAGTGCTCGTTTGGATCTATGGTGGCGGGTTCAGCGTAGGAGGCACCGCTGTTCCGACCTACAGCGGAGAAAAACTGGCACAAAAGGGAGTTGTGCTGGTCAGCATTGCCTATCGACTGGGAGCGCTCGGCTTTCTCGCGCATCCGGAACTGAGCGCGGAATCGCCCCAGCATGTATCGGGCAATTACGGGCTCCTCGATATGATTGCCGGTTTGCAATGGATCAAGAAGAACATCGCGGCGTTCGGCGGCGATCCAGAAAGAGTCACCATCTTCGGCGAGTCTGCCGGAGGCATCGCTGTGAGCCAATTGTGCGCCTCGCCTTTGGCAAAAGGGCTCTTCGAGGGCGCGATCTCAGAGAGCGGCGGCTCATTCGGGCACCCGCGCACTGCAGGAGCGCCGGGCGAGAATATGCGCCTGCTCGTGGATGCCGAGCGACCCGGTGCGGAGTTTGGGAGAACCGTGGGAGCTGGATCAATCGCAGACCTCCGAAAAGAACCGACGGAAAAGCTGCTGGCCGCCACGCGCGGCCTGTTCTGGCCGAATATCGACGGCTGGGTCATTCCATCCGATCAGTACACGATCTACGAAAACAAGCGATTCAACGACACGCCCATCCTGGTTGGATACAACTCGGATGAAGGCGCCAGCTTTTCACATGACCGCACGCCGCAGGATTACATAGACGGCGTTCGCAAGCGCTATGGGCCCTTCGCGGACAGCCTGCTCAAGGCCTATCCAACCGGCGACAAGTCTGTGCCTAAGACGGCGCGCGATCTCAGCCGGGATGCGGCCTTCGGCTGGGGTACCTGGACCTGGGCGCGCATGCAGACGAATCTGGGAAAGTCCAAGGCCTACTATTACTATTTCGACCAGCACCCGGACTACCCGGCTGATTCACCGCAGGCCGGACCTGGATCGCAGCACGGCTTGGAAGTGGAATATGTCTTCGGTCACCCGACGGGCGGACCGGCAGGGAGGCCGAGCGCAACCGACCTGGCGATCTCTGACGCGATGATGATCTACTGGACAAATTTCGCGAAGTACGGCGATCCAAATGGACAAGGGATGCCCAGGTGGCCGGCCCTCAGCGATCAGAACCCGGTTTTGATGTACTTTGCCGGGACGCCGCACACCGGGCTCGTTCCCAACGAGGAGGGACTCAAAACGCTGGATGCCTACTTCGCCTGGCGACGCTCACCGGAAGGTGTGCGAGCCTCGTCGATCGAGGACGCCAAACCCGCTGCGACAAATGTAATGGGCGCGCAGTATCCGCGTGTTCTGCCGGATCATAGCGTGGCGTTTCAGTTCAAAGCACCGAGCGCGCAGGCGGTGGATGTGGATATTACGGGAAAGAAATTCCCAATGACGCGCGGCACGGACGATGTGTGGAGCGTGACCACTCCGCCGCTGGTGGAAGGCTTACACTACTATGCGCTCGATGCGGATGGGGTTCGGATGAATGATCCGGGCAGCCATGCGTACTTCGGGACCGGCAAGGATACGAGCGGCATTGAAGTGCCCGAAGACGGCGTGGATTATTACCTTGCGCAGGACGTGCCTCATGGAGACGTCCACATTCGCATCTACCACTCGAAGATCACTGGCCTTTGGCGGCGCTGCTTCGTTTATACGCCACCAGATTACGACATCAACCCCAGCGAGCGCTATCCGGTGCTTTATCTCCAGCACGGTTCCGGTGAGGACGAGACTGGATGGACCTTTCAGGGTCACGCCAACTTGATTCTGGATAATCTGATCGCGGAGAAGAAGGCCGTCCCCATGATGATCGTCATGGACAACGGCTACGCCTTGCGCCCCGCTGGGCCGTTTGGGCCGCCGAGCGCGGCTCCGGGTGACTTCAGCACTTTCGAGGATGTGATGATCAACGAGGTCATCCCCATGATCGACTCGACGTTCCGAACGATTCCAGATCGCGAGCATCGGGCGATGGCCGGTCTCTCCATGGGGGCCAACCAGGCATTGCGTCTGGCAACCGGTCACCTGGATACCTTCGCCTATATGGCCGGGTTCAGCGGCGCAATGAACGGCTTAAGCAGCGACCCGCTGGATCCGGCTTCGGCATTCGATGGAAGGTTTAAAGACGGAGCGGGATTCAATGCGAAGGTGAAGCTGCTGTGGCTGGGCATGGGCACCGAGGAGCCCAGTTTGTTTCATGGATCCATCGGCGCCTTTCGCGCGATGCTGGATAAGGCTGGAATCAAATACGTCTATTACTCTTCTCCCAAGACAGCCCACGAATGGCTGACATGGCGAAGGGACTTGAACGATTTCGCTCCTAGGCTTTTCCGCGATAACCGCAATTGACCAGACGCCGGTGATGGCGGTGCTCCGAATGTTCGATGCCGGCAAACTACACGATGTTCTGGACAGTTATAGAATCGCGAACAGTTTTGAGATTTATCCCGACACCCATACCAGCGCCGTGGCTGATCGCTTTCAAAATCACGCGATGCCGTTCTTCAGCAAGAACCTTTGCTTTGAGGCAGGCTGCAAGTAGGTTTCGCAGGGGGATACAATGATTGATCGTTCGCGTCGCAACTTTCTCAAGACTTCTGCCGGGACTGCGGGTCTGTGCTTGATCAGCCCGTCGGCAGCCGTTCAGGCCTTAACTGCCAGTGAGCGAGAGCATCCTGCGGTCAGGATCGAGCCCTTCCCACTTTCCTCAGTTCGTCTCGCTCCCGGCATTTTCAGGGAGCAGGAGGAGATGAATGCGCGCTATCTCGACTCACTCGCGGTCGATCGGCTTCTGCATTCCTTCCGCCTCACCGCGGGTATTTCCTCCAGCGTGACGCCCTATAAGGGATGGGAAGATCCGACCTGCGAATTGCGCGGCCATTTTGCGGGAGGACACTTTTTGTCCGCGGTTGCGCTGGCTTCGGCCGGGTCCGGAAATACCGTTCTGAAGGCGCGTGGCGAAGAACTTGTATCCGGTCTTACGGCGTGCCAAAAGAAAATCGGTACTGGTTACCTCAGCGCTTATCCGACCGATCTCTTTGAACACCTGGCGCAGGGCAAGCCGGTGTGGGCTCCCTTCTACACCTACCACAAGATCATGGCTGGCCTGCTGGACATGTATGTACTGACCGGGAACACCGATGCCCTGGAGGTCTGCGAAGGCATGGCGAAGTGGGCAGGAACGGATTTCTGGGGGATTGGGGTGATCGGTACCGAGCGACGCCAGCGGATGCTGCGCACCGAATATGGCGGCATGAACGAAGTCCTGGTCAACCTCGCTGCCGTTACCAAAAAGGATCGCTACATTGAAGCAGCCCATCTGTTCGAAGAACCCAGCTTCCTTGATCCGCTTGCCGACCGGCGCGACGAGCTGCAGGGCCTGCATGCGAACACGCATGTGCCCAAGATTATCGGCGCAGCCCGCATGTACGAGGTCACGGGCGATCGCCGATACAGGCGCATCGCCGAGTATTTCTTAGAGGAGGTGCTCACGGCGCGCAACTATGTCATCGGCAACACGAGTCTCGATGAGCATTGGAAAACTGCACCGGGTAAACTTGAAGGAACGCTGGGTTGGACGAATGCCGAATGCTGCGTGGCTTACAACCTGATGAAGCTGCAGCGGCATGTCTTTAGCTGGACGGGCGATGCGCGCTGGATGGATGCCTACGAACGCACACTCTTCAACTGCCGGCTCGGCACACAGAACGCACAGGGCTTGAAGCAGTATTTCTTCCCGCTCGCAGCCGGGTACTGGCGCGCATACGGCTCGCCCGAAGAATCGTTCTGGTGCTGCACGGGCACGGGTGCCGAGGACTTCGCGAAGTTCGCCGACACGATTTACTTCCGCCGCGGGAGCGACATCTTTGTCAACCAGTTTATCGCCTCCACGCTGGATTGGCAGGACGCAGGACTTGTCTTGGAGCAGGTCACTCATTTCCCGCGTGAGCAGGGCACAACGCTCAAAATCAGATCTTCCCGGCCCGCTCTGCGTACGATCCACATGCGCATCCCGGGCTGGACAACCACGGACGCGCAGGTGAAAATCAACGGCCAACTGCTCGAAGCCATGGCGGATCCCGGGTCGTATCTTGCTCTGCGAAAGACCTGGCTGGATGGCGACACCATCACGGTGAGCATGCCCATGGAACTGCGAAAGGAAACGCTCCCTGGAGATGACGCCGTCGCTGCCGCACTGTATGGGCCGCTCGTGCTGGCCGCCGATCTCGGCACCCCACCGCCTGACGAATCCAGCCGCGTCATTCACAGCGGTGACACAGTGCCAAAGAATCTGCCCGCCGCATCTTCGTTGCCCAAAGTGGCCGCCACATCGGATGCAGACACGAAGGAATGGATCCAGGTCGACTCTCAATCTGAACTGCGTTTCACCGCGGCCGGCGAAGGCGCGAAATCGCAGTTGATGCCCATGTATGAGATTAGCGATCAACGCTACTCCGTCTACTTGCAGATGCAGAGCCCGAAAAAGCAGAGCTAACGGCCCGAAGTTCGCCCTGATCAGGGAAAAGTCGTCCCGTCGGAAATCGACGGATCAGGGACGGAATCCAACTGGAGTTTTTATTGCCCGGGGGAGTCCATCTGGGGTACTGGTTTTTGTCATGCGCAGTCCAGTTGAACGGAAGGTGGAGACTATTACTCTGTAATCCAGAAGTCGCGAGCATTGTATGCATTTCGCGAGCGCCATTTTAACCCCAACGTGTATTCCGGTGCCCGACGCAGCAAACTGGTGGGATGAGGCAGCAAAGGTCGGACTTTGGACTAAGCGGCGTGGACTGATTTCTGAACAGTTCGGCCAAACTATCAAGGCATTCTGGTTTGGTCGTGGTCAGCCTGATTTGCTTTTCGACTGTAGGAAAATCAACTTTGCGATGGCAATGCTGCGAAGTGTTTTGGATTGAAAGCTAAGGTCACTTGCCCCTCGCTCCCAGTCCAGAGTCGTCACTCAGATTCATCGATAACTTCAATTGCCGATATCGTCGCGTAGTTTACGATTGGCTCGAACGTCAGATCGAGCTTCCCTTCCGGGGAAGGCCGCAGATGATTGAACGTCTTGGTAACAGGGCGAAGGCTGCCGACTTCTTTGAAGATGTCGAAGTTGTCGAGCAAAGTTGAGCCATTGCAATAAACTCGAAATACCCGGCTTCCTGCACCTCCGGAGCCGGAAGCCTGTGGCCCCCAGTACTGCTCGGCAAAATGGAGTACCAGTGTGTACCGGCCTCGAGTGTCTACAGGAATCGAATAGGTGAAGTGGCCGTAGCGCTCCTGCGCATAAAGGTTGGGATCGGGAGTGTTACTGACCTGTCGAGGTGGATCGGAAAGCGCGCCACTCTGAAAGTATTCGTCGGGATGCCAAAGATTTCCGTTGTGGTCGGTGACCGCTCCATGTTGCATGACGATACGAACGGGGAGTTGTCGATGGGGCAAGCCGGGTAGAATCTCAAGTGCATTGAGAGATGGCGCGCCTCGATCCATAAAGAACCTGATATGGAGGAAGCCATCTTTGTCCGGATAAATGTCTTTGAATGTGCGCTCGTCAGCGATATTGGCCCCAAGGGCATCTGAGCCAATGTTGAAGACTGTCAGAAGCGGTTGGCTGTTAACGTTCACATTAAAGAAACTGGTCTTAGGATCATCCTGCGGCGAAGCCACGAAGTACAGGTGTAGCTCGTAGGGACCCGGCGCCAGAGGAATATCGTAGGTGAAGTCTCCTGTTCGCCAATGTTCAAACAGCATCGGATCACTGGTTTGTGCCACCGGAACATCTGGGTGCCGGAATGCGCCGCCACCATTAAAATAGCGATCAGCCTGCCAATAAGCTCCAGCGCTGTCGACCCTTGGAGTTCCATCGTACCCAGCAAGCAAGCGTAGCGGAACCTGAGCCGCATTTTGTGGGAAAGGTTGAATGGCGTTGGACTGGAGCGACGCAACGGCGCCCTGCTGATGGCTTCCTTTGGTTTGCGTAAAGAATCGGGCTGCGCCGAAGCCAACAACGAGCAGCGCGGCAATTCCTGCAATGGCGTAGACGAGAGTTCGATTGCGATGATCGCGCTGCGAAGCATGGATTGTCTCGACCATGGCAGTGTCGGACGAAATCCGCTTCTCTTGTGTCTCTGAAAGAATCTCGGAGCGTAAACTCTCGGTTGCGTCGCCATCAATTCGAGCCCGCGGTACCGATGTCATTTGATCCGACAAACCGCGGCCGATGAACGCAGGAACATAGCTCCCCTGAGGGAGTGAGACCTGAATCTCATGGCCTTTGCCTTCATTTTCGTAGTACGTTTTCAGCCTTTTTCTCAGCCGATGCGCCTCGACGCGCGCGATGGAGTCCCGAGACGCATCGAAAGAACTCTTGGATCGACCCAGGACTTCGGTCGCAATGTTGTACTCATTGATCTCGTTGACTCTGTTCTGAAAATATCTCTCCGCAATATATCTCAAGAATTTCTCGAGACGCGGAGTGTGCGAGAGTGCTGCTAAGACAACTTCCATCTCCGCGCGTTCTGCGTCTTTCAACTTAGAGGCCACCACTTGGTTCATGAATCCACTCCAGACAGATACATCCATCTTATTACGAGTGCGTTTCCGGATTACTAATGTTAAGGGCCCGGATTCCGCTGGATGAACGTTCTAGATCTCGACGTTAAACTTGTGTAATTCGTTGAAAATGCAAATCTTAAACGTTATATTTGCGCGTTAACAATTCTGTGCATGAATAACGTTTACGCGCCAATTCTCGCCTCACTATAGTTCTCCCTCGTTGAGCCCGACCCGGAATCCTGCGGATGTTCTGATTTTGGAACCGGAGGGCGGAGTGAGCGGCAAAAGGGTACCAATGCGCATACTGAGCCCGAGGCGGTCATTTTACAAAGCATCCGGGCAAACAATTGAGTTGGAGGAGCCGGGCAACCGGACCTCACAGATTTGGAGGCACAATTTGTCAATGTCTATGAAGCTGAAATTTCGCGAAACGTTCCTACGGTTGTTGAAAACGTTTCCTCATGGGGTGCTTGAGATTGCCGCCCTAATGGTGCTGGTGGTTTCGGTTGCCGGGGCGCAAAACAACGCATCGATCTCCGGCACGGTCCGGGACACTGCCGATGCTCTTGTTCCGGGCGCCAAGGTGACTCTGATCAACGAGTCCAGCAAGGCGACCCGCGAGTCCACCAGCAACGGCGAGGGATTCTTCAACTTTCTTGCCGTGCCGCCGGCCACCTACACGATTCGTGTACAGAGAGCCGGTTTTGAAACCTGGAAGGTGACCGGCATCGAGGTTCACCCTGGCGACAGTCTGACGGTTCCGAAGATTGGCCTCAAGGTCGGCGCCATCGTGGAGTCGATTACGGTGACGGCCGAGGTCGCAGGCGTTACGCTGAACTCCGGCGAGCACAGCACCATGATCACCGCTTCCGACATTGCGCGCCTCTCCACCACCGGCCGCGATGCGCTGGAACTGGTGAGCATGCTGCCCGGCTTCACACTCAATGCGGGCACCGGCCTGAACAATGTGGGCGCGGACTACAACACCACCAGCTTCGGCTCCGGCAACCTGGGCAGTTACGGGGCCAACGGCTCTGCTCCCCAGTCGGGCCAGGTCAACGTCATGTCGGATGGAGTGTCGGTGACCGATCCCGGCGATATGGGAGCCACGACGGTGAATCTCAACATGGACCAGGTGCAGGAGGTCAAAGTACAGACCTCGAACTTTGGCGCCGACGAGGCCAAGGGACCCATCGTCATCAATGCAGTGGGCAAGTCGGGCGGTGCGGCTTATCACGGTGGGCTCTACATGTACGCCCGCGATCATATCTTCAACTCCAACGACTGGCTGTCGAACAACTCCGGCGTCACCAAGGCGCCGGCGAAGTACTACTATCCGGGCGCCACAATCGGCGGCCCGATCATGATTCCGGGAACTCATCTGAATGAAAGCAAGAAGCTCACGTTCTGGTTAGGCTATGAATACTACGACCAGTTGAACAACACCAACGGAACGTATGGCGGGCCGACTTACGCGTTCATTCCGACTGCTTCCATGCTGGGCGGCAACTTCTCCGAAGCCTCCATTGCCAAAGCGTTCAATGTGAATGCTGCCGATCTCGCTGCGGGCTGCACCGAGGACTACAGTCAGTCTGCTGCCTATTCCAACATTGGCGGCGACTGCTTCTCCCCTGCAAACGGCACCCTTGACCAGAACGGCGTGCCGGTAAACGGTGGAATGCTGAACACGATCAACCCGGCAACGGCCACGTTTACCAAGCTGTATCCAACTCCCAACATCACGCCGCAGCCGGCCAACGGCTACGCATCTACAGGATACAACTGGGCCAAGAACGTGATGGCGAGCAACAACGGGTTCCAGCTTCACGGGCGCGTGGACGAAAACTTTTCCGAAACCCTGAAGCTGTATGGGACCTACAACTGGGAGAAGGTGAACTCCCAGGCCCCGCTGAACAACATCTATTACAACCCGCCCAACACCGTCCCTTATCCCACGCCGCTCGATTCATACGGGAATTCAAATTCCGCATCGCTCAACCTTACCAAGACCTTGAGCAATTCGATGACCAACGAGGTGGTTCTGGGGGGGCTCTACTTTGATCAGCCAGAACAGTTTCAGGATCGGGCCGCTGCGCTCGACACGGGCACGGCCTGGGCGGCTGCCGGCTATTCGGGCGGCGCACTGAAGAATGGCATCAACCAGTTGCCGCGCATGTACTCCTGGGAGGGCATCGGCATGCCTAACTTCGCTATGGGATATGTGCCGCCGGGCGGCCAGTACCTCAGGAAGTCGTCGTGGAATGTGACCGACAACTTCACCAAGATCTATCGCACGCACACCATCAAGGCGGGCCTTTACGCCGAGCAGACCAGAAACAACAATGTCACGCTGGGAAGCCAGGAGAACGGCAATATCACTTTTGATCGTTATGAAGGGTGCCTGCCCAATCAATCCTCCCCGTCCGTAAACCCGTCGACCGGTGCTCTCATTGCTCCATCAGCGAACGGGATGGGCAACACGGTGGCCAATTTCCTGATCGGCTGCACGGGCGGCTACACGCAGGACTCCGCGGATCCCAGCTACGATCTGTACTTCAATACTCTTGAATTCTATGCGACCGACGAGTGGAAAGTGAATTCAAGACTGACGCTCACCCTGGGCATCCGGCTTTCCCATCTTCCACCGTGGTCAGATTCGCATGGGATTGGCGCCGCGGTCTGGGATCCGACGAAATACAATCCTATTGCGCCCGGCACGTTCGACCCGAATATGACACAGAGCGCCAGCACCTGGCCGGGCATCTCCTGGCACAAGCTGGATCCAAGTATTCCAGTTGCCGGCGTGGAGACACGAGCGCTGTTCTATCAACCCCGTTTCGGTGTTGCGTATGACATGTATGGCAACGGAAAGACCGTCTTCCGCGGAGGCTTCGGCTTTTATCGTTCGCGCGACTCAACTCTTGTTACCGGCGCCGCCATCGGGACGTCCACCAACCTGATCCATTACACCATCAACACCAGTTTTCAAGACAGTTGCACGCTGGACCAGCTCTTCAATGCCGCCCCCTTCTCAACGCCGGTATCAAGCTATCCGGTTGGTTCCAAAGTTGTGCCTTGCGGATTCTACACCGGGTCGCCGGCCTTTGATTCCACCCCAGGGGTGTACACCACGACCGGTGCGGTGGGCAGCATTGCCGCAAACAACCCGCGTGACAACGAACAGCCGGTTACCTACAACTACAACTTCACGCTCGATCAGCAGTTGCCTCACAGCGCCATGTTTGAAATTGCATACGTGGGCAATCAAAGCACCGACCTCGCCACGACGGGCAATCTGCAAAACCTGAACGCGATCCCGCTGGGAGCTTTCTTCAGACCGGATCCGCTGACCGGGGTAACCAACCCGACCTACAACATTCCCAGCAGCGTTGTGAATGACTATAGGCCGTATCCCAACTACCAGCAGGTGGATGTGCCCTATCACACCAACTGGGCGAATTACAACGCGATGCAGGTTTCACTCAACAAGCAGCGCGGGTCTCTCGTGTTTGGCGTCAACTATACCTGGTCAAAGGCGATGGGGGTGCGCGGCAACTATGACACCGGCTATATAGCGGATCCGGTCAATGCGCATCACGACTACGGCGTGGTCTCATTTGACCGTCCGCAGGTGATCAACTTCAACTACTCCTACCAGGAAGGCACGAAGTTCCACGGCAATCGCGAACTGGGGTGGTTCCTGAATAACTGGGAAGCATCCGGAATCACCACGATCACCAGCGGCCCGGATCTGGCCATTGTCAACGGGGGCACAAACTTCGGATTCTCAGCAGGCGCAAGCTATCTGACTGCGCCTGGATCGACTACGTCCATCAGCATTCCTGTGGGGGCACAGGAGTGGCTGGGCAGTTCCGATTACACCCTTCAGCCGACGGTTACCTGCAACCCGAGCGCAAACCTGCACTCGGCCGTTCTTTCCGGCAACACACCGTCCAGGCAATATGTCAACGGCAACTGCTTTGGTCTCCCGGCACAGGGAACGCAGGGACAGTGGAATCTGCCCGATGTCCACGGGCCGGCCTACTTCAAGTCCGATCTTTCCATCTACAAGGACATCAAGATGAGCGACCGGCAGAACCTTCAGTTGCGCGCGTCAGGCTTCAATTTCCTGAATCATCCGATCTCGTCGTTCAACAACAACAACCTCGCGGCCCTGAACCTTACGTTCGCTGACCCGGTTTGCATTGGGACCACCGGCGCCGGTTGCTTCTACTCGGAGCAGTCGGCCTTCGCGGGCATGAAGTTGGAAAATGCCGGATTCGGATATACACCGTACAAGGCAGGAGTGCGCATTGTTGAATTCGGCGTCAAGTACAACTTCTAGGCATCGTGGAGGGGTGTTCAACCGGCTCCCCTCCCGGGAGCTTCAAGAAGGCAGAGCTATGGCGACGGCGCAGTCTGATCCGGAAGCCGGAACAAGAAACCAAGCACGATGCGGCAAACCGCAGTATTTTTGGAGGCTTGAAATGTCGAGGATTGATTGGAAAAACCGTTGGACCCGGCGGGCTGCCTGGCTCACAATGGCGGTCACCCTGTGCCTGATGGCAACACCGGCCCGGGCGCAAGGCAGCTCCTATGTTCCGGCCGTCGTCGCGACGTCCACGAGTACAGTTCCCGCTACCGGGCTGCCCGGCGGTATGGGCGATGTGGCTCTGGACACTTGTGGCAATATTTATGCCGTGAACCAGGGAAGCGGCCAGGTGGTAGAGATTCCCTATGGAGGCGGAGCGGCAACAACCGTGCTGGGATCCGCCAGCTACGGCACGGCCTCCCTTTGGATCGACGCCGCCAAAGCCAACCTGTTTGTCCTGCAGGGCTATTCCGGAGACGTCGTTAAGATTCCGATTTCCAACTGCGCCCCGCAAACTGCAGCGGCATCCAGCATATCCATCGGAGATCTAGGCGCCGTCAGTTACTACTGGGGCGGTTCCGCAGTTGCGACGGATGCTTCTAACAATGTGTTCATCGCGACAAATGGTGCCTGCTGTGCATCCAGCAATGAATTGCTTGAAGAGTATGCGTCGGGGGGATACGCTTCGGGTGCAACTCTGCTCGCTTCACTGGCGAATCCGATCACCTCGATCGCCGTCGACGCGAGCGGCAACATCTATTACACCTCCGGCGGCGTTGTGTATGAACTGGCATTGACCACCCCGGCCACAAGTACGGTGGCCGCGGTTTACAGTTCGACTGCTGTGGTGTTCGGCGGCGGATATGTAAGCGCCGTAGGAGTTGCATTCGACGGAGCAGGCAATCTCTATGTCGCCGATCAGGGAACCGGTGGATACTATTCCATCAATGGTTATTATCCTGAGCTCTATCTTTCCTCGGTGCTGTATGTCATCCCGAACGAGACCGTCTCGGGCAAAACAGCGTTGAATCCGGCGGATCAGTACATTGTTGCCGAGGGCTCCGGCCCGGCCAACCCACTCACCTTTTCAAACACAATCGCCATTGATCCTTCGGGAAACATCTTCTTCGGCGCCAATAGTTCGGCAGTCTATGAATTGACGAAGTTCAGCGCCAATTTTGGCGCGGTGGCTGTGGGCAGCAGCGCGACAGGCACGGTGAATCTTGCCTTCAACGCAAGCGAAACGCCGACATCGATCACGTTTGCACCCAACACCAGCTTTACCTCCACCGGGGGCACCTGCGCAGCGAATACGGCGTACAAGGCCGGCAGCAGTTGCTCAATCACCGCGCAGTTCGCACCCACGCGTCCTGGAGTTTCCGGCGGCGGAGTCACGGTTTCCGCTTCGACAAGCATCCTGGCAACAGGGTATCTTGCCGGCACGGGTCTTGGCGCAGGCATCACGCTCGATTCAGGCACGGTAACCTCGGTTGGAAGCGGATTTACTTCGCCCCAGGCAGTAGCGTTCTCATCAGCGGGAGCGTTTGTTGCCGATGCCGGCGCCAATAAAGTGTTTGAGTTCGCAACTCCCACTTCATCGCCAGTCGGCATCGGGACCGGGCTCAGCAAGCCTTCTGGCGTTGCCGTGGATGGAGCGGGCAATGTAATCATCGCGGACACCGGCAACAACCAGATTGTTGAAGTTCCGGTTGTCAGCGGAGCGCTGAGCAATGCCGCACAGGTCACGGTCGTTTCTTCATCGGCATCCATCGCCGGCTCAACGCTCAGCGGCCCCGCGGGCGTGACCGTCGATGCACAGGGAAATCTCTACATCGCCGATACCGGCAACAACCGCACCCTTTACGTTCCGTATAACGGGAGCTGGAACGTGTCCGGAGCGTCGGTTCTCGGTTCCAACCTGACCGCGCCGCTGGCAACCACAGTCGATCCCTCGGGGAATGTCTACGTCGCAGACTCTGGCAGCGGCCAGGTCTATCGCCTGCAGGCGCCGCTCAGCAGCGGGATTCAGCAACTTGTTGCCGTAGGCTATAGCAACCCATCTGCGCTGGCTACCGATGCTTCGGGAAGCTTGTTCGTCGTCGATCAGGGTGCGGCCACCGTTCTTCGCATCCCCTATGTCTCAGGAGCACTTGATCCCAACTCCGCCATCGAAGTCGGATTCGGAATCGCAAACCCATACGGCCTTGCGCTTGATTCCTCGGGCAACCTCATCGTGACCGATTCGACCAATGCCGCCGTTTACGAAGTGGATAGAACCAGCGTCACCGAATCATTTGGCGACTGGGCGCTCAACTCGCCCAGCGGAGCTTTGCCGGTCAAACTGGAAAACGAGGGAAACCAGAGCCTGGTCTTTGCGTCTCCCTTCTATACCGCCAGCGGCGATACCGGAGACTTCAGCCTGAGTTCTTCGCCTTCCAGCGCTTGCGCAAACGGCGGGACAGTGGCAACCGGGGCAGGCTGCGAACTCGATGCGATCTTCCAGCCGACCGCATCGGGAGCAAGGTCTGAAACCCTGGTTCTCAACAGCAACGCGACGAATGCTCCTTCTGAGCAGGTGGTTCTTAGCGGCAATGGCGCAGCCGAGGTTAAGACCACGACCGCGCTGGCGATTACGTCACCGGCCAGCGCCAGCCCGTTCTTCGGCGAGCCGGTCACGCTGACAGCGACCGTTCAATCGTCAAGCGGCACACCTACCGGGAGCGCGCAGCTTCTGGTGGATGGAGTGATCTCGGCAGTTGGAGCTTTGAATGGCAGCGGCGCAGCGACCTTTACGCTGGCCACTGGCCTTACGGGAGGAAGTCACTCTCTCGAAGCTGTCTATCTCGGATCGAGCGCATTTGATGGCAGCACTTCAACTACTTTGACTGTTTCGGTCAGTACGGCTCCCACAACCTCGACGATGGTCATCACCGCGCCATTCATCAATCCGTTGAGTGCCGTTTCAGGAGCATCCGTAACCTTCGCCGTCACGGTCAACTCCACGGGTGTGGGCATTCCTACCGGTACCGTGACCTTCACCACTGGGACGACCTCACTTGGCGCGGTTCCCCTTGCACCCGCGGCAGGAGGTGCATTCGAAGCTACACTCACCACGACTGCGCTTCCTGTGGGCACCGATCTGGTGAAGGCCACCTACAGCGGAGACGCCAACTACCTCTCGTCGTCGGCTTCGGGAACGGTTGTCATCGTGGCTGCGGCCCAGGTCAGCGTCACCTCTGGTGGCGCCACCTTGACAAGCGCTCAGGGCGGCGGCTCGAAAATCACCTTCACCAATACCAGCTACGGCGGCTGGACCGGCGTCATCGGCTATCAGTGCGAGGCTTCTTCGCTGCCGGTCAACTCAATCTGCGTCTTCTCGCCTGGCCAGGTCACGCTGAACGCCAGCACGACCGGCAACTCCTATCCGCCGGCCACCACAACATTGGAGGTCGTCGTCGACAATCCGCCCAACTCGCCGCTGCAGAGTTCGCTGCCGTGGTGGATGGGTGGCCTGACCGGCGTGATGCTGCTCTTGGTTCGTCGCCGTGCCACGCATGGCGCCTGGGCAAGAGTCTCCATGCTGATCGGGATGGCGTTGCTTGCGGTCTCGGCAACTGGATTGATGGCCTGCAATGGCGGAAATCCGTACACCACGCCAACAGGCACAAGCACAATTACCGTGTACGCCAACTCCGATCCGTTTGCACTGAACTCGAACGGAACAGTCAACACTTCGGCTACGCAGTCTTGCGGTGGTACCGTTGCCGGGTCAAATCCGCCGCAAGGAAATCCTGCCGATGCACCATGCGCGCAAGCTACATTCCAGATTTCGCTCACGGTGAAATAGACGAGCGCAAACGGAGACTTGCCCCGGGCAGTAAATACTGTCCGGGGCACGCCGCTCAGGTGCAATCATTCATGCAGTCATCATTGCCGCGCGGAGGAGTTCGCTTCCAACACGCCAGGAAATTCCTTGAGGGAAGTTCAAGTCATGTCTAATTCAGCACTCTTGCGGGCGCTTGTCCCCGCCATCGGTCTTGCTGTGGCAATATCGCACTCTCCGCTCACGGCTCAATCGCAGCGGACGCCTCCCCGTACGATAGTCGTGAATCTCGATAGCTCGGCTGGGCCGATAGATCGGTTCTTCGATTTGTCGGTTGGATCTGATTTTCCAGGCACGCTGATTCGGGACGACAGTCAGGCTCAGCTCAAGCTCGCTGTGGATGAGCTCGGCTTTCGCTATATTCGCTTTCACGCCATCTTTCACGACGTATTGGGAACAGTACGAATTGAAGACGGCAAGACAGTCTACAACTGGGCAAAGATCGACCAACTTTACGACGACATGCTGAGCCGCCACATTAGGCCGTTTGTCGAGCTCGGGTTTACGCCGAAGGCGCTTGCCACGTCGGAGAACAGCATTTTCTATTGGCATGGCAACACCTCGCACCCAAAGCCAGATGGCTGGCGCGATCTTGTAAACGCATTCATCCGGCATATCGAAGAGCGCTATGGAAAAGACGAGGTGCGCACATGGTTTTTCGAGGTCTGGAACGAGCCCAACCTGTCTGGCTTCTGGGAAGGAGCCGATCAGAAAGCATACTTCGAGCTCTATGACCTGACGGCGAAGACGATCAAGTCTATTGACCCCGCGTTGCGCGTGGGTGGACCGAGCACGGCCGGAGCGGCCTGGATTCCCGAGTTTCTCGCCCATGTGAAGCAAAGCGGCGCCACCGTCGACTTTGTCACTACCCACACGTACGGCGTAGATTGGGGCTTTTTAGATGAAAAAGGCGTTCAGGACACCAAGCTTTCCCCCTCTCCCGACTCGATTATTGGAGATGTGCGACGCGTTCGCGAGCAGATTTCAGCTTCGCCGTTTCCCGGCCTTCCACTCTATTTTTCCGAGTGGAGCACAAGTTACACACCCCGCGATTCGGTGCACGATTCCTACATCAGCGCGCCTTACATCCTGACCAAGCTCAAGGCCAGTCAGGGGCTGCTGCAGGGGATGAGCTACTGGACATATTCAGATCTCTTTGAAGAGCCGGGACCTCCGACGGCGGCGTTCCAGGGAGGATTTGGCCTGCTGAACCCGCAGGGCATTCGCAAGCCGGCATTCTTCGCATATAAGTACCTTCATGCTCTTCAGGGCCAAAGCCTCGGAACCACGGATTCGCAGGCAATAATCGCAACGCAGGACGGGAACGTCGCGGCGGTGGTTTGGGATTTTGAGCAGCCGGAACAGAAGACCAGCAATCGATCCTTTTACACAAAGCTTATTCCCAATCGTCCTGCCGCATCCGTTGATTTGCGAGTCAACAGCCTTGTACCGAATCAAGCTTATCGTCTTGAGGTGAATCGAACCGGTTATCACGTCAACGATGCTTACTCCGCATACATCGAGATGGGTTCTCCCAAAGACCTTACTACAAAACAAGTTGCGGATCTGAACAACTTAACGCGCGATTTGCCGGAGACCGACAAGGTGGTGCAAGCCAGTGCGGAGGGCACAATCGAGTATTCGATCCCGATGAATAGCAACGACATTGTGCTAGTAAGAGTAACGCTCAATCGGGCAAGCAAGTAAACGAAGGATCGCACCGCGGTGACGGATGGGACGGCAGCAAAGGATCTTGCTGCGAGGACCCCAATTGCGAGCACTTTCCCTGGCGGATTTACGGAATTCCTTGAACGACCTCCATGGGTATGCGGTGCGCAGTAGCTGCTCGCGCAAGCTGCTGTCTAACCATCTGTCTGCCTGACGGAAGCGTCACAAGGCAGTGCCGGTTTGGAATCTTGGTAAATGAAACTTGACCGCAAATGCTGTTTTCATTTGTTTCAGAGACAAGGTCATAAAGGAGTTTTTATGAATCGATTTGGAGCGCTCTTCTTCGTCTTTCTCCTATTCGCTGTTGCTATTTCAATGGGGGCATGCGGCAGCGGTAGCTCGGGTGGGGGGACGGGCCCGAATCCCACCACGCCCACGGTGACCGTCACTCCGGCATCGAGCAGCATTCGCACGACCCAATCGCTCTCCGTGACGGTTACGGTCACTGGTACGGGCGCAACGCCGACAGGTTCGGTGGTTCTATCCAGCGGAAGCTACACCTCATCGGGCGCCGCGCTCAACTCCGGCTCGGCGACAATTACGATTCCGGCAGGATCGCTCGCCACGGGCTCCGACACGCTGACAGCCAGGTACACCCCGGACAGCGCCAGTTCCTCCGCCTACAACGGCGCTTCGGGCACTAGCTCGGTGACCGTCACCCAATCAGTGACCACGCCCACGGTGACCGTCACTCCGGCATCGAGCAGCATTCGCACGACCCAATCGCTCTCCGTGAATGTTACGGTCACTGGAGCGGGCGCTACGCCGACAGGTTCGGTGGTTCTATCCAGCGGAAGCTACACCTCATCCGGCGCCGCGCTCAACTCCGGCTCGGCGACAATTACCATTCCGGCAGGATCGCTCGCCACGGGCTCCGACACGCTGACAGCCAGGTACACCCCTGACAGCGGCAGCTCCGCAACCTACAACAGCGCTTCCGGAAACGCCTCGGTGACCGTCACCGCGGGCACGACCACAGCCGTAACGGTCAACATCGACGTTCTGGCCAATCGCCATTCGATCAGCCCGTTTGTTTACGGAAATAATGACCAGGTGATTTCGGACATATCCGACGCGGGCTACACCTTTTCGCGATGGGGTGGCAATGACGCGTCGAACTACAACTGGCGGTTGCAAACCCGCAATGCCGCCGCCGACTATTACTTCGAAGATTATGGAGACGCGGGGGATCAGGTCCAACTTATTACGGAAGCCCAGAATGCCGGCAGCCATGCGCTGACCACGATGGCGATGATGGACTGGGTGGCCCAGGCATCCGGCTGGAGCTATTCCGTCAAAACTTTTGGCACACAGTGCGCTGTCGACCCCTACAACACCGACGCCGGTAACGGCTTGGTAGCCGGATCGACTGGCAACTGCAGTACCAGCACGACGCCGGTGACCGCCAACGCAGTCACCACGGCATACTACCCGCTGGTAGACACCGCAACGGAGTGCCCGTCGGGGACCACGGATGGAACCACCTGCATCGACCGCGAAACCTGGGCGCAGGCGTTGGCGACCGCCTTCGGGTCCGGTACTTGCTCCGTTCCATATTCCACCATCGCCTCGTGCCACTTCTACGACATGGACAACGAACCGGAAATCTGGAATGGCACACACCGTGATGTTCACCCGGCCCCGACGGGCTACGACGAGATCGCCAATCTCTATGAGACAGAAGCGACGAACCTTAAGACTTGGGATCCGGCGGCAGTGCGCTTTGGTCCGGTCTTCTGCTGTTGGTGGTTTTACTGGAACGGCGCCAACGGCAATGACAAGGCCGCTCACGGCGGCGTAGACTTCCTGCCCTGGTGGCTAAATCAGATCTACTGGTTCGACCAGATCAACGGCACGCGTTCGCTTGACGTCTTCGATATCCATGCTTATGCCGACTGCGGCCCTACCACCAATTTCACCAACTCCCAGCTTCAGGCGGCTACGGTCAAATGCGCCGGTTATTACTGGGATCCGGCCACAGTGAACCCAGATACGAACAATACATATACAACCAATGAGGAGCCAAATCCAGGCATTCCCTTCCACATTCCACGCTTCAAGGCCATGGTCAACGCCATATACCCCGGAACGCCACTGTCTTATACCGAGTGGGGCGCCGGCCTTGCCCAGAACAGCGGAACAGACTTTTCAACGGCGATAGCCGACGCGGATACCCTGGGCGTTTTTGGACGCGAGGGACTTAGCTTTGCCTCGCGCTGGGGCGGCCCGTCGTCTGGCACTGCCGAATACCTGGCCTGGAAGATGTACACCAACTACGACGGCGCGCACGACCGGTTCGGCACAGTGTCTGTATCCGACACAAATAACGGAAACTCGAATCTCTTTTCCAGCTACGCCGCGCTCAACTCAAGCGGCAATGCGATGACCATCATGGTCATCAACAAGGATCCAGTCAACAGCGCGCAAGTAAGTTTCAACCTTTCTGGATTCAATGCCTCCAGCTATGTGGCCTACACGCTCACCTCGGCCGCTGCCAGCGCGATTTCGGCCTCCACTTCGGTGGGATGGACCTCCTCGCAGAGCTTCGCGCCCTACAGCATTACGCTGCTGGTGATCACCGGAAGCGAAGCCTCCACACCTGCGTCGGAGTGGTACCTCAACCCCGACGACCTGATGATTCCGGCCTCGGGCACCGCAACTCTGCATCCGGCGATCGGCAGCGGAAGCGGCCCAGTGACGCTCACCGCGGCTGATTTCGACGCGAGTGAGGGCGCGCCGGCCTGCAGCGGTTCGCTGGCGCTCACCAACGCCACCATAACCGCGGCAAAACCGGCGACGGTCACCGTGAACGTGGCCAGCACCCCGGGTTTTTGCCACTATACCGTCACCGGCAATGACGGAACGGTGACCCAGACCCAGAGCGGATGGATCGTTGTCGGAAATCCCCCTGCCACGATTACCCAGTCAGGCAACAACCAATCGGGCGGCACTGGAACGGTTCTGTCGCAACCGCTGACGGTTACGCTGACCCCGGGCCAATCCGGAGGCTCCGCCAGCGGTGCCGGGATTCTGTTTACCACCTCGGCGGGCACGCTTTCCAACGGCACAACGAGCGGGAGCCGCGTGATCGCTCAAACCAACTCCTCGGGAACCGCCTCGGTCACTCTGACGCTGCCTTCTTCCCAGGGGACTGTGACTGTTACCGCGCAGGACCAGTTCGCACTCGGCGGCGCTGTTGTGACGTTTCAAGCAACTTCAAACTAGCATCGGTGGCCCCGGCTCGACAGCAGGTGCGGCAGGGGCCTCTCAGCTAAGTCCCGCGGGAGGATGTCCGGCCTTGATGCTCCGATCTTTTTTTAGACCGCTCTTCGTGCTTGCGCTCGGCTCTTGTGCCGCTCAATCCACGTTGTCCATTTCCGCCCAAGCCCTAACCACGCCGACCGTTACAGTCACACCTGAAGAGGCCACGCATCCCTACGCCGAGAACCTGATCGTGACCACAACCGTAACGGGCGCCAGCGCAAAACCGACCGGCATAGTGACGCTCTCGAGCGGCAGCTTTACCTCCTCGCCCGCGACGCTGAGCTCTGGTGCTGCAACCTTCTACGTCCAGCCGGGTTCGCTGGCAATGGGCGCCGATACGCTGCGTGTCACCTATACGCCAGACTCAGCCAGCGCGTCTACTTACGCCGCTTCCACGGGCATGGCGAACTTGACCATAACCGCGCCCGGTAGCATCGGCGTTGCCGTGGCGATCGACACATTGGCGAATCGCCATCAGATCAGCCCTTACATCTTCGGCATCAATACCAGCAACAGGAACAACATTACGGGAATGGCGCCGGCGCTGATCCGCTGGGGAGGCAACCAAACCTCCGATTACAACTGGAAGACCTTCACCTATAACGCGGGCGGAGACTGGTTCTTTGAGGATTTCGGTATCTCGAACTCCGACGGCTTCATGAACGACTCGGTCCAGATGGTGAAATACGCTGCGGACGCGGGAAGCCGCATGCTCACCACCATGCCAACACTCGATTGGGTGGCCAAGGAGAGCGGTCACTGGAGTTATTCCGTCAAGAGGTTCGGTCCTCAGTGCAAAGTCAATCCCAATAACGCCGATGCCGGCAACGGCCAGAAGCCGGACTGCAAGACCCGCGTGAACACTGAACCTGTGACAGATGCATACTATCCGCTTGTGGATAGCCCGAGCGACTGCAAGACCGGCAATTGCCTCTATCGCGACGAGTGGACAAAGGCGCTCTCAGCGGCCTTTGGAAGCAGCAATTGCAAGGTCCCCTATTCGCCAATCATCGGTTGCCACTTTTACGACGTCGACAATGAACCCGAGATTTGGGATGGTTCCCACGCCGATGTCCATCCTGCCCATCCCGGATACACCGAGCTGGCGAATGTCTTCGAGTTGAAGGGGATCAAGATCAAAGAATGGGACCCGCAAGCGGTCCGTTTCGGCCCCGTCACCTGCTGCTGGAACTTCCTTTGGTCGGCCGGCCCCGCGGGAGACGACAAGGCAGCCCATGCAGGCATCGACTTTCTTCCCTGGTGGCTCAATCAGATCTACTGGCTGGACCAGATCAACGGCGGCCGTACCCTCGATGTCCTGGACGTCCACGCCTATGTAGGCCCCAATGTTGACATCTCCAAATACAGCAACGCGCAAAAGCGGGCCGCCGCGGGCATGGTCTATCGCACCTACTGGGATCCGATGTATTCCAATCCTGGGATCGATGCCGATTGGATTACAAAGACCGAACCAAGCCGCAGCGTCACCTTCCTTATCCCGCGACTCAAGGCCCTGGTGAACGCCATCTATCCGGGAACCCCGCTCTCCTTTTCCGAGTGGGAGTCGTGGATGGCGCCGCAACCCGAATGGGACTTTTCGACGGCACTCTCCGACGCGGATGCTTTTGGCGTCATGGGCCGCGAGGGGCTGAGCTTTTCCACGCGCTGGGGCGGCCCGGATGCGACCGACGATACCACCAGGCAGCCTCATCCCAACGTTCAAGCCATCAAGCTCTACACCACCTACGACGGGGCGAAGCATGGATTCGGGACGCTCTCCGTCTCGGACCGGAGCACCAGCAATCCGGACCTGTTCACCAGCTACGCCGCTCTGGGTGCGGCCGGGACGACGATGACCATCATGGTCCTCAACAAGGATCCGGGCAACACCGCGAATGTCACCTTCAACCTGAATGGCTTCAGCGCCAGCACCTATTCGTCGTACACGCTGGTCTCAACTCACCCCGGCTCAATCGCCGCTTCGACCTCGACTGCCTGGAGCGCGACGCAGAGCTTTGCCCCATACAGCGTCACGCTGCTGGTGGTCGGCGGTTCCCAGCCCTCCAAGCCTGCCTCGGAGTGGTATTTGAATCCGGACGATCTGATGATTCCGGCATTGGAGAAGGGAATTCTGCATCCCACGATCGTGAGCGGTACGGCCTCCGTGACCCTGACCTCGGCGGACTTCGATGCCTTCGAGGGCGCAAGGCCCTGCCGCGGTTCCCTCACGCTGACTGACGCCAGCATCACCCCCACCAAGCCTGCCACCATTACCGTCAACACCAGAAACACCCCAGGCTTTTGCCACTACACCGTCACGGGCAGTGACGGCGTCTCCACGCAGACAGAGAGCGGCTGGATCGTCGTCGGCTCACCGGCCGCCACGCTCACCCAGTCGGGCGACCACCAATCGGGCAACGCCGGCAAGCCTCTCGCACATCCGCTGACCGTTACGCTCTCTCCCGACGATCCTGGAACGTCGGCCAATGGCGCGGAAATCCTGTTCAGCACTTCGGCCGGCACCCTTTCCAACGGCATCAACAGCGGCAGCCGCGTGATCGCCCAAACCAACGCAACGGGGAAGGCCTCGGTAACTCTGACGCTACCTTCGTCCCAGGGAACTGTGACCGTTACCGCGCAGGGCCAGTTTGCACTCGGAGGAACTGCGGTTACCTTTACCGAAACAGCCAAATAGTCCTTCGGCAGTCTATTGATCCATCCAAGGCAGTTATTCCGCCATGGAGATGTCGATCAGCTGTAGGTGGTCTTGAGGATGTATCAATTTTTGAGTAGCCGACTGTATCACCCCGAACGGTACGGGCCTTCCGCCCGCCGAACGCTCTAAGAACGGCATTGGCAATCCTGATTACGTCCGCGAAGCGGGGATACTAGAGCATTTTCGGAACGAATATAGACCTTTTGGGTGCATGGAAAGGTGGCTTTTTCTTGATAAAAAAGCCACTTGAGCGCGTGTCATCGGTCTAAAGCAATTCCGAAAATGCTATAGCGGACTCAATGACGAAGTCTTAAATCGCGGTTGAATTGCGATTCAACGATCCTTCGAATCCTTCAATCGAGAGCTCATAGTGATTTGAACAAACGATCTATTCAATTCATCCGGGTGGGGCATCCGCGACTTTCACGTTGGAGGGAATTGACCAATGGCAGTTCGACTAAAGGATATTGCGCGAGATTTGGGCCTTTCGGTGTCTTCAATATCGAATGCGTTGCATGATAATGGGGCCATTGGGGAGCGGAACCGGAAACGGGTGCTGAAGCGGGCCAAGGAACTCAATTATCAACCGAACTTTGCCGCGCTTTCTCTCGCCACAGGCCAAACATGGACAATTGGACTCGTTCTGCCGTGCCTTCAGGACTCTTTTTTTGCGGAGATTGCCGAGTCAATCACTGTCGCGGTTCACAAGAGGGGGTATCGTGTCTTGATTTCCCTCTCGAATGAAGACCCTGAGTTGGAAAAGCAGGAAATCGAGCAGCTTCTCGCCAGAAGAGTGGATGTTTTGCTGGTGGCCTCGGCTCAAAGCACAGTCGAGAGCTTTCGTGCCGCGGAAGAACGGAAGGTGCCTTACATTCTGTTGGATCGGCAATTCTTGGGCCTTTCGGCCAATTTCGTCGGAGTTGACGATAGGGAAGTAGGGAGGATTGCCACTGCGCACCTGATCGAGCAAGGTTGCCAAAGAGTCGCCCACATCCGTGGTCCTCAAATGAGCACCGCAATCGGGCGGCTCGAAGGCTACCTGGGGGCTTTGGCCGATCGCCACAAGGTTCCCCTTCCCGGCCATGTCGTCTCCGTCCGCACCTCGATTGATTACGACGATGAGAATGGTGCTTACGAGGCCGCCAGAATGCTGATTTCAAGCCCGAATCGACCTGACGCGATCTTTTGCTTCAACGATCGGCTCGCGCTCGGAGCCATGCGCGCAATCTTTGAAGCCGGTCTCAGGATACCCGAGGACGTAGCGATTGTCGGATGCGGAAACCTCTATTACAACAACCATCTGCGAGTCCCCTTGTCCTCTGTGGATCAAGCAAGCAAATCGATCGGCAAAACTGCCGCAGCAATGGCACTCAAGCTCGCTCACAAACGCAAACCCACGCGACTCACGCAACCCCTAAGCGAACTCATTCGACCACAGATGATGGCCCGGGCTTCAAGTCTCCGAAGTCGTCTCAGAATTCAACCGGGAGCTCAATGAAAGGATCGTCTTCCCGGAAGGAATCGAAGTCGGCCAAAATCCAGGCTGAGACCACAACCGTTCCGATGTTCCAACCAATGGACTCTGTCGAATCATTTGAAATAGTCTGATGTGCAATGCCAGTTTGGAAGTGACGTTTCGGTCAAGATATTCACGGGTTTGCCGAGAACTGTTGTGTGGAAAATGACATCGTTCTTCCGGATACGGTCGATATTTAATTTCCACTCTCCGTAGAACGCAGCCGCAATTCCCGCTTTCAGCATGCGCCGGTGACTCTCGATGCTGTGACGCTTGTTGGTATTGAGGATGTGAAGACGTGAGCCGCCGACAGCATCGGCGTCGCGAATGAGCGATCCCGGCGCCCGTCCAGACAATGCCGGATTTGTGGATCATTGCCGATTGCACCCTTTGTGGAGCGAGCCGCCAGTGTTTACCCGTGGACATTTTTCAGGGTCGACTTTCGCACGCCTTGTGGGCGAAACTCCAAGTAAAGCTTTGTAAAAGTTTGTAAGGATTCTGCCAATCCTCATTCATGGCGTCCTCTATCCTCACATAATAGTAGCGAGCGCTACCAAACTGGGACGAGGTCATCAGCACCTGGGCACCACCTTGACCCTCATGATCGCAGGAGATCGCTCCGGACACTACAGCGCGGAAGGAAAGCTGCTGACGCCTCTGACGAAAAAACAGTTCAAGGCCGTGGAAAAGACGTTGATAGGAAAAGTCCAAAAGCAGACTTTCCCTATCAACTTGCAAATCCTGCAAACTACGCGGGATGCGCACTTTCCCACCACCTCGACGACGACTAGTTGATGATTTTACTTTTTAACCAAACCGGACACTTCACTTGTTCTCAAAAGCGGACATTTTCACTTGCTAAAGGGTGAGGAGATCCCCCGGCTCTGCCGGGGTGGCAGTAGCAGTTTGACATTTACGGGAGTCCATCCAAGAAACTCCAATCGTGAGCCGACCAAAGCACACGCAAAGGAGAAACTGGATGGACCAATTGGAGAGTCTAAGCCACACGGTATGGGAGTGCAAATACCACGTGGCATTTATCCCGAAATGTCGCCGCAAGATGCTGTTTGAAAGCCTTCGGCAGCATTTGGGCGAGGTGTTCAAACGTTTGGCCGAGCAGAAGGAATGTCGCGTATTGGAAGGTCACCTGATGCCTGACCCCGTGCATATGCTGCTTTCGATTCCGCCCAAATATGCGGTATCTGAGGTTGTGGAATTCATCAAGGGCAAGAGCGCAATTCACTTGGCTCGGACCTACGGCGAGCACAAGCAGAATTTTGCCGGGCAGCATTTCTGGGCGCGAGGCTACTTCGTATCGACGGTAGGGCGCGACGAGACGACGATTCGCGAATACATCCGAAACCAAGAGGTAGAGGACAAGCGACTGGACCAGCTCAAGATGTGGAAGTAGCCACCGAACGGTGGTCCCAATAACGTCGGAGCCGCGTTAGCGACCCCGCTCAAGCCGCTTCGAGCGGCTCACATAATCAAGCCCCCGGCTCTGCCGGGGGTATTGACAGTCGATTCCGCCGTTGGGCAATGCAGAATATGGCTTGAACGTGCCGTCCCCGTTGCCAAGGCTCAACTCGATATTCTGATCCCCTGTAGCCGCGATATCCGGGATGCCATCGCCGTTGAAGTCGGCAACCGCCGTATGCCCCAGCACCTGCGCGACTTCATAAGCGGGCGCAGCGTTAAACGATCCATCCGCACGTCCGTAGCTGATGTAGATACCATTCGGCCCCGTGGCAACAACATCAATCAGACCGTCCAGATTCATGTCGGCAAACTGCGACGACAGTTCTCCGTTACTGGCTGGATTTCCTACGGCGTAGTGAACGGGGGTAGCGAATTTGAGGCCCGGATCACCCAGCAGAACCTCCAGCCCGCCGGGGGAGTCTGCCACGATATCCGCGATACCATCTCCATTCAGATCCTGAACATAAACCGGGGATGGAAGATCGCTCTCGATATATTTCTGGGTCGAGATGGGCGTGGTGTTGAACGATCCATCCGGATTTCCATGCAGGATGGCTAACTCATCGTCATACACAATGTCGGCGCAAACGGCGTCAAGATGGCCATCGCCGTCCATGTCGCGATAAATGCAACTGAAATAAGTGCCGTCGTAGAGCTTTGGAGTTTGAAAAGTTCCGTCGCCATTGCCAAGCACTACTGTGGGCCCATTGGAAAAAGCCAGATCGGTTTTGCCATCGCCGTTTAGATCCATGGCAAAAATGTTCGTGCTCGCGTTGGGAAAAAACCCTGAGACTCCCGATGAAGGGTATCCACCGATTATGGATTTGACCGTGAATCGTCCAGTCCGATCCCCGATCAGCACAAAGATCCACTGGTCCAGTGCGTCGCCTATAAGTAAATTTGGAATTCCGTCCCCATTGACATCGGTCGGGGTGAACATCCAAGCGATAAAGTCGTTGTAACCGACCTGCGACTGCATGGGGGCGCTATAGATGGGCGCCTGGAAGGTTCCGTCGCCATTGCCGAGAAACGTGGCGGCCTCGATATCGTATTCGTCGATCAGATGGAGGCAGGCGAGGTCGAGCTTTCCATCGCGGTTCGCGTCCAGGGGGCGGCAGCCTCCCACTCCGTTGGGCAGCGTGAGCACGGGTCCGGCGATATAGCCGCGTGAGGATTGTCCGAAGAGGACGTCCATCGTGGTGGGCGTTGTGGAATTGCCCTCCGTCTCGAAGAGAATATCGGGTACGCCATCGCCGTTTACGTCTACCGTAAAGACGCTGATCGGATCTTGCGCGGTGGGAACTCGATAAGGATTGTGAAATATCTGAGCATTCACCTGCCCAGTGGCAAAAAGCGAAAATGCGAGGGTATAGACGGCAAGAAGGCGTTTCAACGAAGTTCCCCGGAAAACCATGCGCTTCAAATGGATCGTGGACTTGAGGGCATGCTATCACACAATCACTTCTAACCTCGGTGAGCCACGATGAGTCACTTCGTCCGGTACCTGCATGCTGATTTGGCTTGAATGCTATGGCGTGAGGCTTCGATTTATCCGCGCCAGTGCCAATTCCTCATTGGACAGTGTGCAAGGTTCACCGGTTGGTGCCTGTCGCAGGGAACGCGCGCCGTTCCGCCGGGAAAACAGATGGCCCTCCCGATATAGCAAAGCGGGGCCGACAAACAGCGGATCGCTGAGTACAAGCAAGTGCACAATACCACCGTGTTCGATGAGTCGTGTTTTGAGCAATCGCCAAGCCTGACACTGCAGTCAGCGCACCTCCGGTGGTCTGCCACAGGACGTTCATGTCTCCGCAACCTACCGAGCTGAGGGCGTTTTGGGGACGATCTTGGAATTGTATTTTTGGGCTTTAGGAACCATACCGTGCAGATAGTTGAGAAGTTCCGGGCCGCCGAATCGCATGCGACGATGACCGGTGTCCCGCCATCGGAATGCTTGCGGCGTAAAATGAGCGAATCAAGCACGCGTAGGAAAGCAGCAGGCTGATATGACTCAGGACGCCATTCAAATCTCACCGGGTCCGCGCTTTCGAATCGCATTGATCCTGGCGATCATTGCGGATGCACTTCAGATCGTAGTCTTTCCCCTGTTCGTCGAGGGTGCTGCATCGCCGGCGGACGACATACTGGATCTTGGAGTCGGAGCCGTCCTGTTTTACCTTCTTGGCTGGCACTGGGAGTTCCTCCCTTCCTTCTTGGGCAAGCTCGTCCCAGGAGTCGATTTGGCACCTTTCTGGACGTTGGCGGTCGCTAACGTCTACCGGAGATCAAAGCAGATCGCGGTCGCTGTAGAGGGAAATCGTGAGGAGCACCCACGCCCATAAAACCAGGGCGTTCGGAGATCGTGATCCTGCAATGGTCCACGAAACAAATGGTTTGCGCCACATGGGGCCAGCGCACTTCGAGCGCGTCCTCGTGGAAACGCGGTTCGTGCAGTTGGGAGAAGACAAGAGCTCCGCGTAACCGATTGACGGACGCTGGCCGACTTTGTACCCGACCTGTCTTCCTGCCTTTGCTTTGTCGCCGCATTGCTGGCGAAGTACCCGGTTGTCTCAAAACTTTCTCAAACTGGCTGTCCGTGGGGACCCCGGCATGCGTCGCTCCTCTTTCCTCGAACTGAAAAAATGGCTCCCGTCGCTGCGCGCCGCATATGTCGATACACCCTAATGTCCTGTCCCTGAAATTCGTAGCATAAATTCCAAAGTGCAAACGCAGGTCCTTCGACTCACCACCCCCGAACTCCACCCCGCAGGCGAAGACCTGTCTGCGGGGACCCCGGAAACTGAAAAGCGTTTGGGGCCCCTTTCGCTCAGGATGACAGGTCATTTTATGTTATGGACTTTAGGGACATGACACTAGTACTACTGTGTTATAACCGTCTGACGCCGCAGAACGGGCATTGGCAGAGCTGGCGGAGTAGGGAGCGGGCCAGGATGATGCGTAAGGTGGCGATGGAGTGTGGGTTATGCCTTTCCGGACGGATGCGAACCTCGGGGTTTGAAGTCGGGCGGCAGTTCGGGCGCTGATAGTCCAAGATGTCCGCTGTGGGCCGAGGGGGAAAAGCGACTCCGCTCCGCCACCAGGAAGCCATAGGCGGCGATACAGAGTGTGGCGTGATGATGGAAGCCGCGCCAGCCGCGGCCTTCGAAGTGGCCCAGGCCGAGTTCCTGTTTCAGTTCTTCGTAATCGCGTTCGATGATCCAGCGTTGTTTCGCCAGACCGACCAGTTCGCGCAGCCTGGTCTTTTCCGGCAGGTTCGACATCCAGTATTTGCG
>Ga0255349_1000117_pt1 | contig 32684 bp, 22 predicted proteins | sample CBST25v15metaG_FD_189947 | JGI IMG/M metagenome (GOLD analysis project Ga0255349, IMG submission 189947) | Peat soil microbial communities from Stordalen Mire, Sweden - C.B.S.T-25.v15 | ecosystem: Environmental > Terrestrial > Soil > Wetlands > Peat | place: Sweden: Norrbotten County, Stordalen...
GGATGCCGTGGAACCGTAGCTTCTCCAGAGCCCCAGAGCAAACAGATCGACGCCGCTATAGGTCGGTGAATTGTACTCGTCGAATGCGCCAAACCGATTGAACGATGTGTAGATTCCGGCTTGCCACGCCGCCGCTTGCGCCACCCAGTCGGGACGATGGCTTCGCACGCCCGCAAAGTCCAGAAGGAATCCAAACATCAATGCGGGGTTGGTGTATGCCGGTTTCAATCGGTCGTTCAGGATCTCGCCTGCAACTGCCTGAGCAATCGAATTGTCCAGCTTGCGTTGCAACTCCCGAGGAATTCTATCCGGGAAGTCTTCGAGAATCATGGCAAAGGTCGTGCCGATAAACTCTCGCCAGTTTGGGTCGTAATCCTTCCACATTGCGGCGCCGGCAGCAGGTTCCGGCTGCGTGGGACTGACGCGAAAAGTGCCATTCCAGGGCTTGCCGGGTTCGGTGTACTGTTGTGCCAGCACCACATTCAGAACATCGATCGCTCGGGCATTGTCTGTCTTGCCGTTACGTAGAAACAGGCCGAGCGCATACCAGCTTAATGCGCGCACCGAGCAATCCCGTGCCGTCTCCGCTTTGGGGCCTTGGTGCGTTGCCTGCGCAATCAGAAAATTTCCATTCGTGTCCCAGTCGCGATCTCCCCATTCCATCGGGATCGAGAACGTCTCTCGTACCTCCGGAGTCATCGCCGCAAGACTTGGATCCTCCGCAACAGCCCGAGCTGTCTGGCCCAGCACAATACCGGAAAGGGAAAGTAGAACGAATCTACGGAATCGGGAAATCAAATGGCCTCTACTCTTACTTGCGAAGACTCCAAGCCCATCGCCCCATTCGTGTGCAACAACCACGGACGGCGAATGGAGAACACACGCGGGAGATCCTCTTTAACGGGATTTTCTGAACATCTCAGGTGAGTCTCAGCGGCGCCTTCATGGCCCGCAAGTGAATTTACGGTAAGTCATACAGTGAAGGCCTCTATATATAGAGAAATGGGCCGCTTCTCACGGGATTACGGTTTCGTTTCTTCCTATCAGGGACGCGGAAGGAGATTCAACGGCGGGAGCACTTCGAGCTGTGATATGGTGGCCTTTGACCCATACTGCGCGGCAAGCCTCGCCGTTCAGGGCGAGGAAGGATAGCGCGGGTTTTAAGCGGGTGCATTTTGCTGTTCGACGTATTGGCGGATGATGTCGATTGGAGCACCGCCGCAGGATGCGGCAAAGTAGGAAGGCGACCAGAGCACGCCTTTCCAGTAGTGTTTCTTTATATCCGGCCTTTGTTTCCGGAGCAGCCTGCTGGAAACGCCTTTGAGACTGTTTACCAGGTATGAGACCGGAGCCTTAGGTGGATACTCGACGAGCAGGTGTACGTGATCGCGTTCACCATTGGCCTCGACGAGTCTTGCTTCGAAGCCGGCGCACACATCCTGAAAGATGGTTTGCAGTTGCGTGATGGCGTTTTTATCGAAGACGCGGCGCCTGTATTTGGTCACAAAGACCAAGTGGACGTGCAGATTGAAGACACAGTTACGTCCGTGCCGGATGTCGATTGTTTAGTTCATAGGCCATTAGTATACTTTCGATGTGGAACGTCTTCAGGCATTCAAGTTCGAACTGATGCCGAGTCATCGCACGGCTAGCGCGATGAGATGCTTCGCAGGGTCCTGCCGTTTTGTTTTCAACAAAGCTCTTGCCTTGCAGAAGGAGCGCTACGCGCGCGGCGAGAAGAAGCTGGGGTACGCAGGACTCTGCAAGGAGCTTACGGCCTGGCGCTCCGACCAGGAGACTCTCTGGCTTGCCGAGTCGCCGGTTCATCCCTTACAGCAGGCTCTTAAAGACCTGGAGCGCGCCTACACAAACTTCTTCGCAAAAAGAGCAGCCTTCCCGCAGTTCCGGAAGAAAGGCCTGCACGATCGTTTTCGCTACCCGGATCCAAAGCAGTTCAAACTCGATCAACCGAACAGCCGCACCTTCGTGCCCAAGCTTGGCTGGATCAGATACCGCAACAGCCGCGAAACAGCGATCGGGCGCGTGATAGCATACACGGGCCAATTGTTCAGTTACGAACTTTGCCCCCAACTCACGCACCACCGGATTCAATAAGGGATACTCATGGTTTCTCGGCGTGAAGACTCGCCTGACTCATTCACCCGTCGCCGCCTTCTTAAGCTCCCATGGTTCTGCTGGCTAACATCCTTTTTCCTGAGACACTCTCTCGCGGAAGTTATTCTTCCAGCAGGACCCATCGGCACGAGTGACTCAGGATCCAATGGATTTGGTGAAACCATCAGTCTTAACGGCATTTGGCGCCTCACCTATGGCCCAGATCCTGAGGCCCCACGCGATTCACTGGTCAGCAAACCTCCAGCTAACTGGCCCACTATTCCAGCAACGGTACCGGGTAATGTCGAGTTGGACATGATCGCCGCCGGCCATCTAGACTCACTGGAAAAGGGAGAGCACGTTTATCAAGCTCTGGGTTTGGAGTCATATCAATGGTGGTATCGTCGCGCATTTGACGTAAAGCAGAGAGTACCAGTCGGGCGAGTGGAACTTATTTTCGACGGCCTGGACTGCCTCGGCACCGTTTGGATAAATGGCGTCCTCGTGGGACAAACAGCGAATATGCTCGTTGCACACCGCTTCGATGTAACTTCACATTTACTGCACCATCAGACCAATGAACTTGTAGTGCGCATTGATCCCGCAGTGCCTGCTGGACTGGCTGCGCCACGCTCGCCCTTGGAGCGTTCCACGGCTGGTCACTGGGAGTCTCTGCGCATTCGCAAGGCCCCTCATATGTATGGGTGGGACATTATGCCCCGCATCATCAGTGCAGGCCTATGGCGCGATGTCCGTCTGGAGTTCTCTCCTTACATTCGATTCTCCTCCGTATACTGGTTCACCAGGACCGTGGACGTTGAACACTCGCAGGCTGTTGTTTCAGTCACCTGGGAAGTCGATGGTGCGTTGACCGAGGATGGTGGTTATAAGCTCGAATTCGCACTAAGCCACGAAGGTCGTACAGTCTTTCGTTCGGAGGCAGAGGCGACATCACTTAAGGGACAGCTCGAGTTATCCCTCGACAATGTTGAACTGTGGTGGCCGCGCGGATATGGTAAGGCGGTGCTCTATCAGGCATCAGTAACACTAATATCTCCCGGCGGTGAACCGCTTGCACGACACCATACAATCATCGGCATCCGCACTATCTCGCTGGAACGCAGCGATGTTGTTACTCCGCAGATACCTGGCCAATTCGGTTTTACGGTCAACGGGGTGCCTATCTTTGTCAGAGGCGCCAATTGGAGCCCTCTCGACGGCCTGCATAGCCGTGATGCGAAGCGCCTCGAAGAGGTTTTTCCAATGCTCGTAGAGCTGAATTGCAATATGGTTCGCTGCTGGGGTGGAAATGTCTACGAAGCGGATCGTTTTTTTGACTTATGCGATCAAGCAGGAATTCTGGTTTGGCAGGACTTTGCCATGGCGTGCGCTGTATATCCGCAAGACGAGGACTTTCTCAACACGATCACTGTAGAAGCAGAATCTCTTGTGAGGCGATTGCGCAATCATCCGAGCCTTGCTCTCTGGTCAGGGAACAATGAGGGAGACGATGCATGGGTCTCGCGCAGCTACGCAGGAGGGATCTCGCTTGATCCAAGCCGTGACCTTATTACCAGAAAGGCTTTTCCTGCGGTGCTGGAACGGCTGGATCCTTTTCGGCCTTACTTACCTAGCTCGCCTTATCACAGCCCCGCAGTCTTTGCGGCGGGCAATAAGTCCGATCTGATGCCTGAAGTCCACTTATGGGGGCCGCGAGGGTACTTCAAGGCTCCTTTTTATACGGACACGCCGGCGCACTTCGTAAGCGAGATCGGATATCACGGTTGCCCCGCTCGATCATCGCTCGAGAAAATGTTCGATCCGGAGTTTGTGTATCCATGGACCAGCGGCCATCGTTGGAACGACCAATGGCTCACGAAATCGGTTCGCTTTCGTCCGGATTCGACTGCCACCGAGGGAAGAAACGATCTGATGATAAAGCAGATCAGCGCATTCTTCGGCTCGGTCCCCGACAGTCTCGACGAGTTTATTCTCGCATCGCAGATTTGTCAGGCCGAAGCACTCAAGTTCTTCGTCGAGCTTTGGCGCCAGCAGAAGGGACCCAAACGAGGCATAATATGGTGGAATCTGCGCGATGGCTGGCCCATCGTGTCGGACTCAATCGTGGATTATTACAACACCAGGAAGCTTGCGTTTCATTTCATTCAGCGCGCACAACGTAATGTCCAGGCAATCTGCTGCGAACCCGTCGAGGGACAGCACGCGATTGTCATCGTCAATGACACTCTAAGAACTGTTCGTGGACACCTCGAGATACGCAAGATTGGCAGCTCGGTCAAGTTACTTGAAACACCTTTCGCGGCAAAGCCGAATGCGCTGATTCATGTGGGCTCCCTGCCTCATCCCACGCAGATTGAGATGTGGCAAATGGCTTGGTCTGTCGAGGAGCAGAATCCATATGCAAGCCATTATCTGGCCGCATCCGGCCCCATCAGCCTGGCTCAATACAAGGAGTGGATGGCGTCGCTGGGTCTTTCGGTCCCGGCCTGACCTTGTCAATCTGGCATTGCCCGGCGAACTTCGTTCTCGTCCCTCGGTTCCCTCGCTTTTGGAGCTTTCCAAAACCACCATGATCGCCAAACCAATCTGAAAAGTCTAGAGGCGAAAAGTGCACAATCCGCGCGCTTGACAGAGAGTGTTGTGGAGGCGAGTATAGATTCACGGATAGACCTGCATGAGAATAAAACCACCACATGCTACATTGTCCGATGTTGCACGTGAAGCTCGCGTGGGAACAAGTACTGTTTCGCGTGTTATCAATGGGGGCGCACGCGTCAGCCCTGAGACATTGGAGCGCGTACGCGCGGTGATTCGAAAGTTTGATTATCAGCCAAACCTGGCTGCTCGAATCCTCAAAGGTGAGCGAACAAGAACCATCGGCCTGATTATTCCCAGTGTCGCAGATTCGTTTTTTGCTGCCTGTGCGGAGGCGGCTCAGGATATTGCACGGGCACACGGATTCCTGCTGATCGTGACTTGCTCGAACAACGATCCTCGCGTCGAATTGGAGAATCTCAACACCCTCGTGCAACACAGAGTGGACGGCCTCTTGCTGGCTCCTGCGGCTTCGCGCAACGACGAGCTGGTTCAAACTCTCAACCGAACGTCAATACCTGTCGTCACGTTTGACCGACCGATATTCGACTCTTCTATTCCAAGTGTCATCAGCAGTAACTATAAGGGAGCTAAAGAAGCCACGCGGCATCTTATTTCTCATGGCTACAAGCGAATTGTTTGTATGGGAATGAAAGGTGAAGATTCTCTCTATACCAATAAGGAACGAATTCGCGGCTTTCGAGTTGCCATGCAAGAGGCAGATCTCACGCCGAAAATCGATGTTTCCATCACCAGCTATGAGTCCGTCGTTCTTGCCCTGAAAGCATATCTGTACGGGACGAATCCGCCTGATGCGATCTTTGCGCTTCGAAATCTCGTAACTATTTACGCTTTTGAAGCGTTGCACGGCCTGCGCGTGAGAGTTCCCAAGAAGGTCGCTCTTGTGGGCTTTGATGACTTTCCATTGGCGTCTACGCTTGAACCTGGTATCACTGTTGTGCGCCAGGAAATGGAGTTAATGGGAAAGATGGCCGCGGAGTTGCTCTTCGAAAGGCTTTCACTCAAACGCCAGGGCTCAACCAAGCTGACTAGCGCTGGAGATAGCGCCGGTATCCGATGGTTAGACGCAGAGTTGATCGTCCGCGGTTCGTGCGGCTGCAATCAGGGGAGTTATGCTGGCACAGCCAGAAAATAGCCGCCTGTTACTATCCAGTAGTTGTTCACATTCGTAGGAGTGATGGCCAGGATCCTTGTTTTTCCTGATTTCAGTCACCCGACCGAATTGATAACCGGATCATTGTCCAGTCCTTTGAGCTCCTCGTTTCTTAGAGCGTGTTTCATAAACAGTGCCTCAGCGTGATCCAGAAGCAAGCGATGTAGAAGAAGGCTTGGTAGGTGGAGAGCAGATGCTCATGGCGAACCAGCAATCGGCGGAATTGACCAAGCCATGCGTTGGTTCGCTCTACGATCCAACGTCGTTTATATCGTCGGAGTTTCCTTCCATCTTCGTAACGCCGTGCTTTGTTGTTCTTCCGATAGGGCACGATGAGATCGATGCCGCGCTTTTTGAACCGCTCCCGCAGCGGATCAGAATCGTAACCGCGGTCGGCGATTACCCGTTTCGGCTTCTGCCGCGGCCGGCCTTTTGGTCGCGGCACACGGACTTCGGCGAGCGTGGCTTCCGCAAGCGTAGCTTCTCCCGGAGAGGCACTTTCGAGCCGAACTCCCAGCGGAAGACCTTGACCGTCGACCAGTACCATCCACTTCGTGCCCTTGCCACGCTTGGTTTTACCGACTGCGGAGCCCCTTTTTTCGCAGCAGCGAAGCTGCCATCCAGGAAGGTCTCGTCCCACTGGAGTAAACCTTCTCCATCCAATGCGCCGAGCAGGGTGCGCCAAGCATCCAGCCAGACGCCTTCCTCTTCCCACTGCCTCAGCCGCCGCCAACAGGTCGATGGCGAGGGAAACTCGTCAGGCAGAAAACGCCACGCGGCTCCGGTTTGCAAAATCCAGAGGATGCCCTCGAAGCACGCCCGGTTCGACGCCCACGGTCTGCCTCGATTGTCCCGGCGCCGGATCGGCGGGGGCAACAGGGGCTCTATAAACTGCCACTGTTCATCGGTCAACAGCTTCTGACGCTTCTTCATGACAGAAGCTCATCAGCTAACCCGCCTCACACGTAAGTACTTGATCTGAGGCCGAACCTATTTATGAAACACGCTCTAGTGTTTATGCGGTTTTGAGTGACTCTATTGGTTCATCCGCCGGAGGCTTGCGATACCACTTCTGCCGCTCGGTCTGCGACAGATCGATGCCACCCAAAAGCAACGCCAGTTCCTCGGTACTCAGTACGATTTTCTTCACCGTGCTGTCCGCATCAGGCCAACGAAAACAGCCCCGGTCTAACTTTTTCGCACATACCCAAAGTCCGCTGCCGTCATATACGAGAAGCTTCAAGCGGTTGCGTCGCGCGTTGGCAAACAGAAAAACATGACCGCTTTCCGGATCGCAACCCAGATGATCGCGTACCAGCCCGTATAGGCCATTGAAATTCTTCCGCATGTCCGTCCCGCCGGCTGCGACATAAATCCGCGTCGCGGGCCCAAACCCGAACACCGCCTACGCCCTGTCCAATACAGTCAGCAGCCGCTCCAGTGTCTCCGCATCGAACCCACGACGCACTTCGATCCGACGCCTGCTTCCTAGTTCAACTACCAGAGCACCATCGCGCCCGGCGACGCCGTCAATATCAGGCGCTGTGGAGGGAACCACTTCCACGGAAACAAAAGTCCTGCCTCTCGACTGCCGTCCAATATCCACGCGTTGGCGATATTTATCCAGCGTCCCTAAAGCCAAGCCCCGATGCTGGCAAAAAGCTGCACGCTTCAATCCACTCGATTCAAACTCCGCAACCAGGGCCTGCACCTCGGCCCAGCTCCGACGACGCCGCATCACTCCCGCTTCACTCATCACCCCAGTGAACCACTAAACGCAGCGGTAGAACAGAATGAGTTGCTCAGACGGATACGAATCACGGGCCGCCCTGCCACCAGGGCGTCTTTGGCGGTGGTGGTATTCGTCTCGGGCAACGGCTTGGCCTTCGTGCCTGACGCGACGCCAGGCCATATCGGCAAGGTCAAGCGCAGGGGCGCCGGGGGCCACCTTCGCCACTACTCGCCGTGCCGTCGTCCAACTGGCGGCCTTGTAAAGTAAGCTCTTGCACCACACGATTGGTTTGTGACTGGGACGCCCCACCGGACGCGGCAGCAGTTCGGCCACATCCCGTTCCAGGTTCTCATGGGCGGGAATGCGCATGGCGTACTTCACACCCCGGCTTTCCAGCGCCTCGTAAATCTCCGGCTTGGCAAAGGCTGCATCGGCACGAAACACCACTTCCTTGCTCAGTTTCTGTTGCCGCTCAATCTCCGGCAGTAGAAGTTCTTCCTAGCCATCGGCACTATGAATATTGCCGGGGCGCAGCTTGGCGGCCAGATAGTCGCCGTCTCGGTTGAAGAGCAACAGCGGATGGTAGCAGTTCGACTCGAAATGCCCGTTGTAGGCGCTTTGTTTTTGTGCACCGTGCACCGGAATCTCCGTCGAATCCATGTCCAGCACGGTCCGGGACTGTGAATTGATCCCTTCTGCTTTCCCCACCAGTTCACGATTCAGCCGTGCCAACCCCGCGAAGTCTGCGCCTTCGGCCAGCATCTCAGTCTCAAAACTCTGCAACTGCGAAGTGAGAGCAGCGCCTCGATCCCAAATCCTTTCCGAACTGATCAGCCGGAGGGTCGGGTCCTGGGAAAGGCACTCGGCGTCGTTGAGGTCTTCGTAGCCCGCCAAGCGGCTATAGACTGATTGCCGCAGCAGGTCGGCGAAGCAAAACTGCGCGTTCCTCCCACGCGAGTCTGTCAGATACTGCTCGATCAATTCTCTGAACCCGAGTCGCTCGTCGAGTTCGCGCACCAGGATCAGACCGTCATCGGAAGTAACGCGAGAACCTTGGAAGCCGACCTTGAGAGACGCATTAAAGGAAAGCTGAATAGGCCGGCTTTGTATCTCACCCATTGGGTATTCACCCCCGTAACGTCTTCATCACGCTCACACGCTTATAAACACTGACGATTGCGATGATAGGAGGTTTCAGAATTACGACTCAAAAATGGGAATGTGGGCTTACTACCCGTGCAAAGAGCACAGATGCAGGAAGGTGAAAAATCCAGCGGGGAACAGAGCGAGAGAAAGTGAGCATGAAACTGAAGCGCCTGGTTGCGGAGTAAAACCGGAAAGGCTGGCGCGCCAAAACCACTGTCTGATCTGCAACTCGACAAGACCTGCGTGGAGCGCATCTAACGCCGTGGGGGAAGAGGTTGCCAAAGTCTTCAGCCCCGATTACGAACGAGGTTCAATGACAGGTTGTGTGTGCGGCCAAGTTTTGGGGCGAATCAAACCGATGACGATCAAACATCAAGTACTCGAACGTAGGAGAAACTTATGGCACTGCAATGGCCAAGCCTATTTGGCTTCCTTCAAACTCTCTTCTCTTTTTCCTGTCGTGCCCGCTTCCGATCAGTTGAAGCGCGAATAACGAGCTGAGGTTCAATTATCACTGTCTTATTTCTTGGACGATGCTTGGACTCCAGGAGCGATAAGGTGAGGCTTGCAGCGCGCTCACCGATCTGCTCGGTGTTTTGATCGATGCTCGACAGAGGAACACGGAGTTCACTGTCATAGTGAAGATTCCCGCAGCCGATTACGGCGACATCTTCAGGAATCCGGAGACCCGCATCGAGTATCGCATGGATCGCTCCAATTGCCATGGGATCGTTGTAAGCGAATACTCCATCCGGACGTTGCGCCAAGCCAAGCAACTTTTTCATCTGCTCCTCACCGCTGTCTTTGCTATGAACATCCGCCATCCTTGCCGCCGAAACATAGCCAGGTAAGGATTTCATCTTGAATTTGGCCATTGCCTTAGAATACCCATTGAGACGTCCTATACCCGGGCTAGTCTCCGGCCCACGAAGATGCGCGATCCTCTTGCATCCGATTTCAATAAGATGCTCCGTGGCGAGTGCCCCGACAACTTCGTCATCGACGCCGACGTAGTTTGCGTCGAGATCTTGGAATCGGCGGTCAATCAAGACAAACGGCGTGCCGGCTTCCTGGAAGCGCCCAAATATGGCCGACGATGTTCCTCCAGAAGCGACGATCAGTGCGTCAAACCTTCGAGCTAGGAATCGATCTAGCGTGCGCATTTCCAATTCCGGATCCTCGCCCGCAGTGGAGATGATGAGGCCATAGCCTTTCTTCAGAAAAGCCCCGGTGAGAGAATTTGCTATCTGGGCAAAGAAGGTGTGCAGTAGATCGGGCACTACGAGACCAACAAGGTATGTCCGTCCCGTAACCAAGCTGCGCGCAGCAAGATTTGGAGTGTAGTTAACCTCCTTGATACGTGCGAGAACTCGCTGCCGGGTCTTTTCACTGACATCGTCCTTGTTTCGTAGCACCTTTGACACAGTGATTACGCCGATCCCAAGATCGCGTGCTATGTCCTTCATCGTTACTGCCATAGTGAGGGAAGTGTACTATATTTGTTTGCCTCCTCAGCAGAATTTGTGGGCGGATTCGGGTTCGGGGAGTCGTCGAAGTGTGTGGTACAAGGCCATCTCCATCGCTTTGTAGGTACGAAAGCCGTAGGATCGTCTGGTTACTACACGAATGTTGCTGTTGAGACCCTCGACAGCGGCGCTTGAAATCTCTCATTTGGCGCAGAACCAGTTCATCAGCAGATCCTCATGGGCCCGTAGCATACGGGCAACCTTCTTGAGCGGCTCCAGACGGCAGCGCGTGGCTCGCTGGCACCAGCAGTCCAGGAAGGCGGAAGCCCCGAGGGGCGACGTGTACTTCCAGAAGTTCTGGAAGACCTCCTCCAGCTCCCATGCCCTGGCCGTCGCCAGCTTATTGGCCAGCAAGGCGTTGAGCTCATTGCGGGCTTCACCACGCACCCGGCTTGCTTTGCGCAACAGCGGCCAGCGCATATTCTTCAACCGCCTGGCCTCCTCCTTGCTCTTCGCTCGCAAGCGGGTGCTCTCGGGCCGCCGCACCTCGTCCACGGCCTGGTTCATGTGCATGGCGATGTGGAACCGGTCCAACACATGGAGCGCTTGACCGGCTTCGACGGCAATGACGTTCAAATAAGGCTTCCACATGTCGCTGCAAACAAAACGCGGTCCTTTGACGAACTCCGAACCCAGTTCCTTCAGCCCACGGCGCAGCGTCTTCTCCGAGCGCCGCTTGCCGATCCACAACAAGCGCCGGCAACCAGCATCGATCTGGTAGACCACGGTGAGGAAGTTGTCGGCCCGCTTCCGATGCCCCCAGTGAATCTCGTCCACGCCGATCGATTCGACCCCGCACAGTTGGCGATGGGACAAACCCCACTCCACGGACCGATACACCGATTCCCAACTGGTCTGAAAGACCGCCGCCGTCTCTCGCCAGCTCAGACGCCGCACCCAGCGGGCAAGAAATCCCATCATCGCCGTCGTCAATGGCCGCTTGCCGTCACTCCAGGGAATGTGTTCCACCACGATCTCCGTGCTCCAAGCACTCCACCCGCCGCGGCGCGTAACGGAAGCTCACCAGTACGCGGTGCGACACCGTCTTGGACCAAAAACGGGTCTATTTCGGGCGACGAAACGAACCGGCTTCTCATTGAGGAGACGAGGGTGTGCGCTTTTCGGTCCGGAAAGGCCGCCAATCATCTGCGTTGGTTTGCCAAACTACTCAATATAAATCAGGGCAGTAATCGTTTTGCCCGAAACATTAAGATGCGTTTGCCCTGGAACCAGCACCTTTCCGCCCCGTTTCCGCTTGACAGGCCGTCGAATTCGGGGCGATACTTTAGGATCAAGCGAAACGGTATCGTTACCGGTATCGACATCTCACGTGTGTATTTATGTGATGCGGGTCGCCTGCAGCCGGCAATACGTCGAGCCACAATCGGTTGGCGCTCTTCCTGCTTTTTAAGAGTGCGTAGACACGTTCTATAAAGGAACCGAGGAAAACGAAGAAGATGACCTGTAGGAGGATTTATGCATCTGGAGTCCATGTCGCGCACCTTTCGGAAGCCGCTCAGCCGCGTGGCTTACGTACTGATGTTGCTGGTCGCGGGCATGGCGGCGCTTGCTGGGTATGGCGGCTGCGGCACTAACACCGGCTCTTCCGGCCAGTCCGACAAACTGACGCCCGTCATCACCTGGGCGACGCCCGTGGCCATTACTTATGGCACGGCGCTGAACGCGACGCAGTTCGATGCAACGGCAAGCGTGCCGGGCACCTTCGCCTATACTCCGCCCTCGGGTACCGTGCTGACCGCAGGAGCGCAGACGCTGTCGGCGACTTTTACGCCCACCGACGCCACCGACTACAACACCGCCGCGACCACGGTCAGTTTGACGGTTAACAAGGCGACGCCCGTCATCACCTGGGCGACGCCCGCGGCTATTACCTACGGCACGGTGCTGAGCGCGACGCAGCTCGATGCGACGGCAAGCGTGCCGGGCACCTTCGCCTACACTCCGCTCTCGGGTACCGTGCTGGCGGCAGGATCGCAGACGCTGTCGGCGACCTTCACCCCAACCGACGCCACCGACTACAACACCGCCGCGGCCACGGTCAGTTTGACGGTTAGCAACAATGCAACTCCAATAAGCCGCCTTGTTTTTGCCACTCAACCTTCGCAGTCGGGGATTGCAGGTATAGCTCTAGCTAGCCAGCCAGTGGTGCAAGCCCTAGATGCAAACGGCAATCCGGTTCTGAACGCTTCTGCAACGATCACGCTTACGGCGTATATACCGCTGCCATTCACAACTCCGTCTCCTGCCTGCAGTGACTCAATAAACGGTGCCTTGACCGCCAATTCATTATCAATGCCCCTCTCAGCCTCTGGAACTGCAAGCTTTACGGGGGTCGCGGTTCTCAACACGAGCGTCGTCTATATCGGCGCTTCGGACGGAACCCATACCGCGTGCTCCAGCCTAATGGCAATCAGTCCCGGGACGGCAAGTCAGCTTGTGATGAGTATTCAGCCGGGAGGCCGGACAGCAGGGTCTGTATGGGCAAGTCAGCAGGTTTATATTGAAGACACCTACGGCAATTTGGTGACTTCAGGCCCGGATGCTTCAGCTGCGATCACGCTCTCTGTTAATTCGGGAACACTAAGTGGCGTCGCTTCATTGGAAGCCAGCGCAGGAATTGCTTCATTCCCGGGACTTTCCATGAGTCCTGCAGGCGCCAACTATACGCTCACTGCGACTAAGGCAGCCACAGCAGGCGGATCTGGGTTGCTCCAGCAAATAAGCAACGAATTCACCATCAACGCCGCTGACGATCCTGGACTCTTTCTCTCGCTGGCGAGGCCCATAACACCATCAACGTTTTTTAGTTACAATAGTCAACCGTCGTCACCAATGTCGTTCATCCTGGGACGTAACCCAACCGGCGCTATTTCCAATACTTACAATACTATTTTTTTCCAAATGGATGCAGCAGGAGAGCGATTCGCGCGCTTGCAGTTTACAAGTATTCCAGCGGCAACCGCAGCTGCGCCTCTCGGAACCATCAATACATCGCCGGCATCGACCATGACGACCATTTATGATCCGGCCCTTGCTGATGCTGATAATAATGGCATCGCCGTGATGCCGGAACTGGGCGTATGGGGCGACTGGAGCAGTTCCTGGACCTGGTCGCAAAACCCTTACAACCAGGCTAACGGAGGACCATGTGTAAGTCCAAGCGACCTCTTCAACTCCGGGCTTTGTCAATCTACCTGGCTGAACTATATCGGCCAGATAGTGAAGCACTGGTCGTCCCACCCGTCTGTTGTTGCCTGGGAGATATTCTCCGAATTAAACAATGTCGATCAGTCGACGGATAGCGAAGGAGCTAGTTTTGTTGCGGCTGCCGCGGCGACGATCCACGCGAATGATTCTTGGAATCGGCCAATCACGGCCTCGGCGACCATGCCCGAGCCAAGTACGAGCCCTTCACCCTACAATTTCTGGAATCAGACATTAAGCAGCCCTGCGCTCGACTTCATCAACATCCACCCATACGGTAGTTTCACAACGACCAGTCCTTACACCGGGAATCTAGACTACCAGGTTCTTTCCTATGTCCCTCTGATGATTAATACATTCCACAAGCCCGTCCTCATAGGTGAAAGTGGACTGAGTGTCAATGTGACTCCAGGCTCCCCGCCTGTCTCAGCAAACGCCAATAGAGGCATTCAAAACGCTATCTGGGCTGAAGCAGTTAGTGGAGCAATGAATGGCCGTGCACTCTGGTTCGAAGATGGCTATGACCTGTTCGGGAATTTCAACATTTCATACTCCTACAGGAATGTGTCGGTTCCAATCGTCAATTTTGTGAGCGGAGTCGACTACACGGGCTTCTCGCCGGTTCCTGTCAGCACGACAAACGGAGTGACAGGGGCGATGGTGGGCAGCAGTAGCACCATGCTCGGATGGTTCCGCGATGTCAATTGCACTTTTCAGACCCTCTGGGAGCAAAACCAGATAAATGGCCAGACAGTTACTGTGACGTCGATCGGCGGAAAGTCTTGGGCGGTTCAATACTACAACACGGCCACGGGCGATCCCATTGCGAATAGTGGGAGCACAATCATGACCCAGAATAATCAACTCATTATCCCTCTGCCGTCGTTCACCATGTCCATTGCATTTAAGCTCACTAAGGTGAATTAGGCTCACATTTTCATTTTGGGGTTTGAGGCGCAGTGGAACCGACAACCGGGTTAAGGATTTTGGCGATCAGTTTCATCAGGAAGACGCAGGGGGCTCAATTCTCCGTTGGCGATTGCATCCGGCAAAAAACAAGCGAATAGCGACCGAGCATTTTGATGTGTTCGTATTGCTGCGACGACAAATGCTGGATATCACCATCCTTGACCGGGTCGCCCTCTTCCCGAAGCTGACTAAATGTGGCCTCTTTATAGGGCGCTCCACAGGGTAATCATGTTCAGGACCAGACCGAGGGCCCGGTTGCTTTTGACAACCAGACTTGGGTTTTTTGTAATACTCGGTCAAAGGGCTGCAGGTATTCGCGTCTCTTTTGGATGTCTGGATTTTAGGCGGCATTGACGCCGCGGAAGCGAAGTAAATCAAAGCTGCGTTGACATATTTGATTTCGGCCAACGGGTCTGCGATACTACTTGCGCTTTCTTGTCTGCACCAGATCTATGCCGAAAACATGCAGCGCGGATCGTCGTTATGATCGATGGACACATGGCCCCATTCTTGGGGAAGGCTATGGTGGATTCGTCGCCGCGGTCCCAGCCTTCCTCGACGACAAATCGGACTTCAAATCCAGCGAATGAACAGATGATGTAAAACTACTCACACGCCGTTCAGGCTTTGGTGCAGCAGGGTGGAAGCATCGAATTCGGAGTTCAGCGCAGTCGCCTTCAATGCTTGCGAGATTCGTCTCCACGATCTGCCGCACGTTGCCCGCCTCTCCGACCGCCCTTAGATTAAACAGCAGGTGGTGGTCCAGGGCGGGAGACGCATCCAGCATGCCCTCCACTGTCGGTGCCTGTCCATTCGCACAAATCGCCGCTTTAACGAAACCCGAGTCCGCATGAACGATAGCCTTCATGTGTACGATCGAAATTCCCTCCGCGGTGAAGTCACGATCACAGCAATCGAAAAAAGGTCCCAGAATCATGGCGGGAGATTGTGGGACTCTACAGCGAATGTTTAACTCAGCATTCAGCCAGGCCAGCGCGGCCTCCGCCTGCGCGTACTGCTCATAATCGATATCGAGAATCTCGCTCCCGACGCGAAGACCTCCCGAGAGGACTTCATCGAGCCACGCCGCGACACCTTGACCGGTCTTCGCGCTTATCTGCCTGGCCGTGGGGTAGCCGATCTGCGGAACGTGGGGATAGATATCCGACTTCGTGATGCAAATCAGGTCGGCCTCCTGCAATTGCTTTTCGAAAATAAACCTGAGATTCGAGTCGGCGCCAATGAAAAGTAGAGCATCAGCTCGAACCGGATCCACAAGAACGGTATAAGGGGCGATCCGGTAGGTCTCACTAAATTCGAGCAGCGGATGAAGCGTAGTGGCGGAAATGTCTGTGCAGCTTCCGACCGGCTCAGCAAAGATGACGTCGGGGAAGTGCTCGCGCAGCCGGTCGATGACCTGAAGAAGATCAGAAAACCTGCAGCAGAAACATCCTCCTGTCACTTCGCCGCTTTGAAAACCATGCAAATCGGAAAACTCGGCATCCACCAACGCTTCACCCTGGTCGTTGAGGATAAGAGCGCTGCGCAACCCCCGCCGCTCCAACTCCCGCGCTGCCGCCAACAGAAGAGTGGTCTTGCCCGCACCAAGAAAGCCGCCGACGAGAACGATCCATGGCTTCTCGGTCATGATCGCACCTCAAGCTCTAAAGTCTGTCCTGTTGTTAGCGTGAACGGCTCGCCGAATAGGAAGAGGGTCCTCCCATTGGCCGCATGGATCGTATGAGGATGCCGAGCGTTGTTACACTCTGCCGAAGTTGCTTTTCCCGATCCTGTGATCTCGCATGAACGGCAGGCCAGCGTACCTGCGATCACCTCGATCGAGAAATGAGTGCCGCCAGCGATGGAGTTATACGAGAATGAACCCCATCCCGCGCCAGTCGACCAAAAACATTGGAAGGATTGATGCGGAATGCGCGGTACAGCCACAATTGCGGCTCGTCTACCATCATAGACAAAACCGCTTACCGCAACGAAGCTGGACCAGGATGCCATCGCCCGCGCATAATGATGACCACATTCTGACTCATCCCAAGGGTTCCGCTTCTCGCCGTCATAACGCGCGCGAATGTTTAGGATGCACTCGATGCCCTGGGGTACCATTCCTGAGTACAACATCAGGGCCGCTGTCGAGTGCTCGAATCCGGTCATCACCTCCGCAAAGTACGGGAAAGGTATGCGCGGTCGTGCCGCCTTTCCATAGTCGCAGATCACCATAGCCGACTCATCGTTCAATGCGAAGGTCCGTTCTACGTTATCGTGATCCACAAGAGTGCGCTTGTAGTTGTATCTGTATATGGATTCAAGCGCTATCTGAATATGATCCGGCGATACCAGATATCCAAGGTCCATCACGTGTGCCAGGTATTGTCCGATCAGTTGATCGATCAAGCATCCGCTGCCCAACTGGAACTGCGGATCCTTGGGATCGAATCCCTCCGTTCCTATGCGCAGCTCAGGGTTGATCTGGTCCAGAGTGAACCCTTTGATCTGCTGAATATAGAACTCATCGTTGAAGAGGTTCGCATCGATCCACTGGCTGCCCTGCTGGAATATGCGCCTGTAATCGTCTGCCGAGGCTTGATCTCCAACGGCGAGTGCCATCTCTTCGCCGGCCCGTAATGCTCCGAGGTAATAGATTCCGCACAATGGGTTCGGCCCGAAAAAGGCAACATCATACGTGTTGTTTTGTACTCCCACTGCCACACCCGTCTTGGACGGATCCCATCCACCCTGGACCCAAGCGAACGCAAGCGCACGCCGTACACGGGGCCACATCGATTCAAGCCACGCCTTATCAGCGGACAACTTCCAATCGAGATAGGCGTGCATGATCTGGCCCATATGCCCGTCCGCAGCTACAATCGGGTCGCGCGTTTCGCCGTCTGGAAGGACTTGACGGGCACGGATTCCTCCCGCTTCATCTTGCGAAAATCCGAACGCTGCCTTGCGCAGTGAACGCGCAAACGATGGGAATAAAAAAGCTGTAGCAGTTTCATAGTTCCAGACGTGAGTGCAGTTGCCATAGCAACAACCGAGGTTGTCGTCGCTTCCCTCGAACCCATGAAATTCGCCGTCCGCGGTGCGGAAGCAAGTTGTTGAAGCTAAGGTGGACAGATTTGCGCTCGCCGCCTCCTTGATCGGCTCCGGAACGCTACTTTCGCGAAGCACCTGGACAAACCGTCTCGTCCGCCGTTCCAATTCGTTTAGGTTCTCGGCCGTGTAGCGCGCTGCATCCCACGCATCCTTGAACCGCGCAGAGTAGAAATTCCCGATGATTGTCTTACCTTTTCCCGGAGGGGAAGTCCATCCGCACCAATCCGGAGTACGATTCGGGAAATGCCAAGCCAGCAGGAACTTGAAATCGCTGGTTTGCCCCGGCTCGATCATTCGGGTCTGACAAAGTACGCCGACGGTACTCATATCGCCAGGTTCCTCACCTAGCTCACCTTTTGCAGCGAAAGCGTCCCAAAACATCAGGGGCGAAGTCCACCACGCGGCTTTAGGCCATCCACGCCAATGCGTCAGACGTGTGTCTGGTTGCGGAATCGCCGCCAAAACAAAGGTTCCACGGACTGGATCATTCGTATCCAGTCCTGGATTGCTCATGAGTAAACCGGCCAGACGATTCTCCGCTAGATATTCGTTGACGCGCTTTGACTCGGCTCCTCCTGCCCCGAACAGACCGGGAGCACCGTTCAGAATAGGGTTGTCAACCGAAAATGCGAGGCCCACCTTTAGCGCGGCATGGCTTGGGTTATGGATTCGGTAGTGTAGGATCGCGACCGGCAAGCCCGAGTCGTCTGGCTCATGTGGGATGAAAGGAGAGAAAGCGTCCAGACTCGCATTCAGTGGCAGCTTCGAATCTTCGAATTCAATATGCGCCAGGGGATACTCGCCGGTGAATGTAGCTCCTTGCAGGCGGCTGAGCCCAGGGACGTTTTGCCACGCCAGTCCGTCCTGACCTTCATACGGAGGCTGGATTCGCGCCTCTAGGACACGGGCGATGGGAGGCGCATTTCCGGATTGCACCCAAATAGCCGGGAAAGCATAATTCGGCGAGAATCCCTTATTGGGACGATTAAATATCTCCCAGTCCCTCAACTGGCCGCGCCCACCGAGACCCAGGCTCCCCGCCCCGACTCCTCCGAGCGGGAATGAAAGCATCTTTAGTTTTGCGCCGCGAAACATGCGGGGATAAGTGACACCGGCTGCATCCGACCCTGAAATGACTGCCCCTGACTGTGAAAGAGCCCGATTCGCCTCTTGCACAGTTTGCGCATGGGCTGCCCAGTGACCCACGGGAGCAACTGCCCCAATGGCCACTCCTGCTTGCTTGAGAAATTGGCGACGTGGCAATCTGCTTGAAGCCATACTGCCGGATTGTTCACCCTCTTTGAAGGGACCGTTGTCATCCATTTGGAAGCTCCTCAGATTCTTAAGTGGCGCTCATATCCTTTGGTCGCTGGATCGGTGAGCAGCAGTTATAAACGCGTTTACAGCTTGATGCTTGAATTGGACGGATAGAGACCTTGCGCCAATCGACAAATCGGGACGGGCGCAATTCAAGAGATGATGACAATTCCGCAGAAGATCGGGTCGCGAAGCTTGAGGGTACGCCGGAGACGTACTCTGTCTTGCGATTCTGCTGGCGCGCCAACATCATGCATCTTGACCATGGACTCTCCTCTCCGATTGGCCACGCGAGTGGAATACGGTAGCACCGCTCCCGCCGCCCCAGTCACCTGAACTAAAACAATCTGCCGTTCATCTCAAAATCGTAAGACCCGGAACCCACGTGCAGCACGATGGAATCTCCGTCATCATTCGCGCCGCTGATTCCGTCCGTGCCGGCGGTGTATTTGTTTCCCAACCACACTGCTTTTCCGCCCTCTACGATCGACAAATCCATCATTCCCATTTTCGGAATTTCGATATCCGCCTGCATGCCAGCGGGAATCGAAACTTTCACACCTAAGGAAGTATCGCCCTTGATCCACGAAACGGTGATCGGTCCCCTCACTGTCTGCTCGGTCGCCATCACGCTGCGGAGACCCCCAACCGGCTGGGGCTTGATGATTGCCCGCCTGTACCCAGGGGCTGCGGGGCTGATCCCGGCAAGATTTCGGTAAAGGAACTTGTCGACGCTTCCAAACATCTTCATGTTCTGGCTCAGCCACGGGCTGCATTCATATGTTTCACAAACCGCGGTTGCACCCTTGGTAACCTGGTTGCCGAGACTGGGATATGTTGTCTGCGTCGCGATTCTGTATTCCACGTCCGCGGCGCCGTGTTGTGGGAGTGTCTGTGCAAGCGCGTTCGACCCGATGATCCCGGTCGAGAGATGTCCGCTATGTTTTTCGATAATGTCATCCACAAGGTGTTTGACAACCTCCGGCACGTTCTTCTCTGGAACCATATCCAAGTAGAGCGGCAGGGCGTTCGAAGTCTGGCTCCCCGTGGCATACTCGCCGGTCGCGGAATCAAAGAAAGTGCGATTGAATGCTTCTTTAATGTTCTCGGCTAACGCCGAGTACTTCTTTGCATCCTCGGTCTGACCTAGGACCTGGGCTATCTGGGCCACTATCCACGTTTCGTAATAGTAGTAGGCTGTGGATGTCAAAGCGGCCGGCGTGTGAAGGGGCGAGAAATGGGTGTTCCCATCACTCTCCGGCTCCATATGGTCTCCCAGCCCTTCGGATATGATGTAGCCATTGGCGCTCGCGCTGAGCGAATCGATCAGCTTCTTCAAACTCGGGTAGTGCGCTTCCAGAACTCTCTTATCCCCATAGTATTGATATAGGTACCAAGTCAGAAGGGGGTACGTGCTCTTCCAACACGGCCACATGAGATAGGTATTCATGCCATCGCGCCAATGGATTGGACTCACGACCGGTATGTCCCCGTTTTCCTTCTGGGTGTCTTGGATATCGTTCAGCCACTTCTCCCAAAACGCTTCCATGTCGAAGTTGTAAATGTAGTCCTCAGCCACAAAGCTCGGATCTCCGAGCCATGCCTCGCGCTCAGCGCGATCAGCGGCGTCCTGCAATATGCCTTGGAAGCTGCTCATGAATGTCCAGCGGATGTTTTCATGGATCCTGTTAATCAGAGCGTTCGAACTATCGAATGAACCTGTGGAGTCCACGTCAGAGCGCACAAACCGCCCTTCGATGCTTTGAACCGCCGGGAGATCTTTGTCTCCCCTCACCTCGACGTACCTGAAACCATGCAGCGTAAATCGCGGCTCCCAGGTTTCCACTCCCTCACCTTTCAGGATGTAGGTGTCGAGCTGCCGCGCCTCAGACCCGGGCCTCATGTTACTGCGGTTGTCCAGGGTGTCGTCTTCCGGGTAGATTTTGGATCCGTACTTGAGCGTCACCTTGGTGCCGCGCGGCCCCGATAGTTTAATTCTGACCCATCCACTCAAGAGTTGCCCGAAATCATAAACATACGTCCTCTCGAAACCCTCTGGATCCGTTGGGACCACAATCCTCACAGGCTGAATGGTCTCGACCACCCGCTCGGGCGGGAGCATTTCTGAAGTGAGGGCGCCACTCGGCGGTTCCGCCGATAGAGCTTCGCCCCATGATCCGTCATTGAAGCCGGGCTCATCCCATCCAGGCTGCTCAAGGCGGGCATCGTACGTCTCCCCGTGAAAAATGTCGTTATACGTAATAGGGCCGGGGTGAGTTTTCCAACTGGAAGCTGAAACGATGCTCTGCGTCTGGCCAGAGTCCGTTTCGGCGTTCATTTGCAGAATCAGGCGCGGCCGGTCGCCGTAGGGAGAACGGCCCGCCGGCGCGGGCGCTACATCCTGCTCCGCGCTATACCAGCCGTTTCCCAGAACGACGCCGATCGCATTTATGCCCTCCCGCAGGAGATTCGTTACATCGTAGCTTGCATAAAGGACGCGGGTATGGAGTTTGAACGGCTGATCATTGTTGTAGTACGACGAGGCCGGTTCAAGCACACGATCTCCAACCCGCTTGCCATTGATGTACAGCTCATAGTAGCCAATGCCAGAGATGTAGATGCGAGCGCGCTTGACGCCGGAATCCAAGCTGAACTCCTTCCTCAGCAGCGGAGATGAGATCCCTTTTCCTGATTCGATCCATTTGCCCTGCCAATCGGTCGGATTAAGCAGCCCCATCTCGAAGGAGGAAGGGTTACTGTAGAGGCTTGGGCGGCCATCCTCATCCCAGATTCTGACCTTCCAATAGCACCTTTCGCCGCTTGACAGTTTCTTCCCTCCGTACGGAACTTCCACCGAGTTGTCGGAATCAACTTTACCGCTGTTCCATTTGTCGCCCGTTCCCGCCTCAAGTTTCTCGAGGCTACTCGCGATCAGGATCTGATATGCAGTTTGCAACTGGCCTCTTGCGCCGGATTCGAGCAGCCATCTGAACCGGGGGTGTGGCGTGTCAATCCCGAGCGGGTTAGTAGCGTTCTCGGTTTTGAGTGCGGAGACCTGAATCGCCGCTGCCCCCGACTTTGTTTCTCCTCCCGTATTGGCGTGAGCTCGGGCGTCCGATGCCGGGCTCACGCCATAAAAGAAGCGGGGGCAAAGCAGAGCCAAGACCGCAACTGTAGCCAACCCCGTACCCACTCTCGCACGCACGCGAACGATCTTCATTCCTCGCTCCCGGATCCGCCGTCCAGTTGCATTGAACTAAACTTCTCTACACTGGTTGGTTCTGGCCGCGCCATCCTGACTACTTGAGCAAGGTCAGGTCAATTGCTTCACCCATGGCCTTATAGCCTGTCTGATTTGGGTGAAGATGATCTCCTGAATCAAATTCGGCTTTAATGCGATCCGGCGAAGCCGGATCACGAACGATTGCTTCGAAATCGATGACCCCATCGAAGGTATTCGACGTTCGAATCCATGCATTCACCGCTTTCCGCATTAACTCCTTATCCTCGCTAAAATAAAAAGCTCCTCGAAACGGAGTAAGGGTTCCACCGATTACCTTGATCCCTCGCGCATGAGCTCTGCTGACGATCTGCCTATAGCCGACCTCCAGTTCAGCAACGTCTAGGTCAGGCTCAGTACCCATGACCGTCTTGCCCGAAAATCCAATATCATTAAGGCCCTCAAGCAGGATGATCTTGCTGAGCCCGGGCGTGAAAAGCACATCGCGGTCGAGACGGGCCAAAGCTGCTGGCCCCATTGCCGGCAACAGCACTCGATTCCCGCTGATGCCGGCGCTCACCACCGCGAGAGGTTCCTTGCTTTCCTGGACAGAAAGGCGGCTGGCAAGCACTTCGACCCATCCGCGCGGCATGGCAGGCTGATCTCTCACTGCATCTGTGATCGAGTCACCCAACGCGACGATTACTCTTCCCGGATGCTCCGGTTGAACGAGAACCGCCGTTAATAATGGACGGCTAACTACGCGGTGCGTCGAAGGGAATCTTTCGCTTAGTACATCGTTGCCTTCTGACAGAAGCATCGCAGCTCCGCCGAAGGGAGCAAGGGCAATCTCATTTGCGACATAGACACTTGTTATTAACTCGCTAAGAGAGCTCACTCTCAGGTCAACCGGGTCACTCAACGCGGGTGCCCCAGGCGCTAAAGTGATGCTGTCTTTTCCGCCGAAAGTGAGACGTCTTATTGATCCCGGAACAGCATCCATCTCGTCGGAAGCTAGTGCGATGCTCGCACCATCGATCTTCAGCGGTTTGTCGCCCAATTCATTAGACAATCTCACTTGGATTCGAGAGCCGCCAATCGAAACTCCGAAGCGGTATCGAAAGGTCCCATGCACAGGACCAACCTCAGTCAGCCACTCCAACTCCTTTGGCGTATCTTTGGTCTTTGGTACTGACACGCTGTATGTCGCAGGACTAACCTGGAATGTCTCTACCCAAGACGTAGATACATTTTGGGCCGGGGCACACTGATTCACGATGCTCAACACGGCAATGGCTATGAAATAATTTGATTTCAACATCGACTTTTCTCCTTCTTGTAGATCGAGTACTCCGGCGTGCCCAGGCCCTTCGTTTAATTCCAGTTCGTCTTACAGCTGTCCACAGAGATTACACAGAATCAACCAAATCCGTGGCCCTATAACCAGAACATATAAGGTCAACCAAATACAGGGCGCTACGAGACTCCAGGTGTTTTCCAAACCCCCTCAGTTCTTCGCTTCGCCCAAGCTTTCTTCCGGTGGAGGCTAGGATAGCGAGTTTCAGCGGAGTGATCACAGCCTAGTTGCCGCGGTGGGTATTCAAAGCGAAATGGATAGCCATAGTTCGCCTTAGCTGTTCCCGAAAGCATGTGATTAGATACTCATTTGTTTGTGGTCGTTTCCTCCCAATCGTCTGTTCGAAACGGAGAAGCCGGCAAGCCGGCGCTGTTATTCAAATTGCACCAAGGATTGGCGGCCCAGGCGTAGCGTACTGCGACAGGGTGAGGCACACTTTCACTTCGCACCACCACGGTAGCTCCATCGACCTTGGCTTCTCCGGGAACGAATTTATGATCGTCACCGGCTATTTCAAATCCGAGGAGCCCTGGAGTGTACAAAGTCTTTGCCACAAGTCCGGAGTAAACGTACTTGAAATGCAAACGAATTTTGTCATCCTCGACCGCCATGGACTGATAGATCGGCCCCGAATACATTACATCCCTCCCGTAAGCGATGGCTTGCGCCGCAAGCGCCAAACGGTAGCCTACGTCTTGCTTATCTCTGAAATGAATGTCGCTTCCGTCACCAATGTCGATGGTCACTGCCATCCCGGTGTTCGGCAAGGAGAGAGTTTTGAGTTGAGCCTCGCGCAATTCCGGCCAGTTCATTCCGGGAGCGTAGATTCCCCAGTTGGCAAGTTGGACGAACAGGAACGGAAAATTGCCCTCTCCCCAGACACGTCGCCAGTCCCTAATCATGGCGGGAAACAGCTTCCGGTACTGGACGGGACGATCTGAGTTGGATTCTCCCTGGTACCAGATTGCTCCACGGATGGAGTAGCGCGTAAGCGGCATGATCATTGCATTAAAAGGGCCAGAGGCCCTCCAGGGACTGCGGCGCGGATCGTCGGGGATAGTTGGCGGGGTTGGGACTGGCGCCCCTTCGCTTTCGGCCTTGTCCGAATCCTGCCGCCACTGCACCAGTTGCCGTGAGAAGTCGTCGAAAAGCTTGGGATAAGTAGAAGCGAGCTTTGTGCTGGAGTCCAGTATTGATTGGAATTCAGGATCCGATTCGAGCGCACCACGACTTGTCCAGGACTCGGCTGGAGTACCGCCCCATGAGCTATTAATGAGGCCGATGGGGACATTCAACGTCCTTTGCAGATCACGCCCAAAGAAATACGCCACAGCAGACCAACTGCTTACGGTCTGCGGTCCCGCCGCGACCCAGGAACCATTCACATCGTTCTGGGGTCTGGTCGCCACTACTTTTTCAACCGCGAACATCCGCAGGTTGGGGTTGTCGGAGTGCGCTATTTCATCCTCATAGTTGGTTACACCTTTACTCCAAGGTGCGAAGGCGACAAGGGCCATCTCCATGTTAGATTGGCCCGAGCACACCCAGACTTCGCCCACCAAGACGTCGTGCAACGTAATCGTGTTATTGCCGGCGATGGTCATCGTGAACGGTCCGCCCGCATGCAGCGGCTCCAGTTTCACCTTCCACTCGCCACCAGCCCCGGCGACTCCGCTCACTTTCTGACCTTGGAAGCTGACGCTGACCGATTCACCCGGTTCGGCAGTGCCCCAAATATTCACGTTCATACCTTGCTGAAGCACCATACCGTCTGAAAGTAAATTGGGCAGCTTCACGGCAGCCCGCAGCACCGGAGCGCTCAGCATCAATGCCCAGCCACAGAGCACTGCTGTCGCCATCGCTTTAAACGTCATGCGGCACATAAAATCGGCTCCTCTCAATTGAAGTAATTTCGGCAACGCCTCACCATCCGCCATCTCAGATGCCGAAAGCATGTAACTTAAAAGCAATCAAATCGCAGAAAGCTGGAACCGCGACAGCAATACCGCCTGCCCCTTGATGCGCGAATAGCGATTCGAACATCTGCCAGACCCGGTGACGTAACAATTCACTTTCCAATTGTGTTCTGAGCCCGGGGCTGAAACCGTCACAGTTAGGGCAGAAAGGGGGTGCAAGGGCGGAGCCGGCTGTGACTCTTAAATGGGTCACGGTGCAGAAGAGAACGCGGCTCCAGCGTTGTGTTTGCCTCATTTGCACATCCGGATGCGCTCGATTCTCTTCGTGCTCATTCTTCCGCCGCTTTTTTGCAGAGACCAGCTTCGCTTCAGCCTCGTACAGCACTCCCACTCAATATAGTTGTCTGACTGAAGTAATAACTCTGGAAGGCATAAAAGCTCATTAAAATCTGCGCGGGTTCTGCCCGATGATGACCTTGGGGCCGGAAGTCAGAGCGATACCTTGCCCATAAAACGATCCGGGAAAGGGCTTCGGCTTGCTTTGTGCAAGGCGAAGCCCCTTTCCTCAACCGTTGCTGGTATGCGCTCATCGTGAGCGGTCTTGCGCGAATCAGAACAACAGTTTAGCCGCCAATTGCAGAGTTCGCGGGGAATTCTGCTGGCTTGAGATTACGCCCGCGCCAGCGGAGCCTATGGAAGTGTTGGGCAGACCGAACCACGGGTGATTCAGTGTGTTGAAGGTTTCAAAGCGTAACTGCAGGGTCAGCTTCTCGGAAAGGGACGTATCTTTGTCCAGCCCCATATCGAGATTGGCTTCGCCAGGGCCCCGCAGCCATGATTCCGACCGCGACACGCTCCCGTAAGTGTACGGAGCTGGAGTAGTGAAAGCGGCCGGATTAAACCACTCATTCACCCTACTGTAAGAGGAGCCTGAGACGTGGGGACTCACGCCGGTCAAATTGGGTGTTTGAGCGCCTCCACTGTTACCCAAGGTATTATCAGCCGTTGTAAAAGAAAGAGGTGTGCCATTCTGGATGATAGTAATGGCAGTCAGTTGCCACCCCCCGACAACTTTCCCCAAGACCGCTCCGGTGCTGAGGAATCGTTTCTTGGCGCCAAAAGGTAACTGATATATGAAGTTGGCTGCAAAATTACTGGGCATGTCCCAGACAGCCGGGGCCCAGGCACCTTTGATATTGTCATAATCTTGAATCGCTCCGGCAGCGAACTGCCCTCCGGGATATCCGGTGGTCGTCGCAGGAACGTCATCCATGGTTTTCGAATAGGTGTAGGCGAACTGCGCAAGCAACCCCTGGGAGAAGCGGCGTTCCAAGTTTGCCTGGAGGGAGTTGTACTCGGAAAGACCAAAAGCAGCATTGGGGTTAGTAACTTGCCCAAACTGAGGGTAGGGGTGTAGAAGTTGCGCCGCGCTTACAGTCGCGCCCCCCAAAGTGCCGGCGCTGCTCGGAATAATCCCATAAAATGGATTGGCGACCTGGGTGCTAAGAGCACTGCCCATGCTGAGGTACTTGTCCGGCAACTGATTGGCTAACAAGCTGCCAAAAAGGTGTATTCCTCTGCTTCCCGCGTAGGCAACATGTAGGACAAAATTGCCTGGGAGGGCCCTTTGGACGCTCAAATTCCATTGCATCGCGTACGGCGTTGGCCGGTTCCGGTCCATTCCCGTTACACCTTCTCCCAATTCGGTCAACATGCCTAAACTACTACCCGTAGGCGCCACGAAGCCGTACGGGTACGGCTTGGCAAGCAAATTGAGAGGCGTCGCATAGTCGAGAGTGGGAATCCAATCCGTAGTTGCGGAAAATCCGTCAGAGGGTACGGCGCTGTAGTTAAATCCGCCGCCTGTAACGGGTGCCGTGAACATTCCAAACCCGCCTCGCAGCGCGGTGTTTTTATCAACCACATAAGCAAACCCTATCCGGGGCACGACTGCCTTCCAATCCGGATTCCATTGCCCACGAGGAAGGCCTCCTACGCCTGGATACTCGGCGCCTCCTATTAGGTTTAATCCTGGAACCTTCAAGGGTGAGGCCGCCGTATAGTTGAAGTCTCCTATACGGTTATGGCGCTCCGTCCAAGGACTCTCGTAATCCCATCGAACGCCAAGATTCAAGGTGAGCCTTGGCGTCACACTCCAATCATCTTGCAGGTAAACTCCGAAAAGGCGGTTGAGCAGGTCCTGGGAGGGAGCGGCATTCTGGATTAGGCCCCAAAGGCCTGTACCTAGTAGGTACGAAGCGAAGGCAGAGCCGCTGGTTCCACCCTGATTGGGGCCGTAATAGGGATTGGGTCCCTCGGTAAACAGTGGGTCGAAATCGTAGTACGATGCTGCGTTCGTACCATCCTGGCTGTTTTGGTATTTCCATCCAAAATCGGCCCCGAATTTCAGCGTGTGATGCCCCTTGATGTGGGTGAAATTTGCGACATTGTCAATATTCTCAGTGCCATCGTATATGCCATAGCAGTAACCTGTGAACGTACCCGATAGGGTGGCAGCGGAATTGCCGCTGAATCCCATTCCGGTCATCAACAACATGGGAAAGCACGTGCCGACTCCTACTTTATTGAACGAAGCCGGCCATCCAAGCGTACTCAGGTCAAACCCGTTCGAGGGAATAGTCCGGTTCAGGTAGTAACGGGCATAGCTGGAAGTCAACTCCATGACAGTGCTGTTATTGAATGCATACGTGTAATGTGCGGCTGCGTACTGCTGATTACTTTGGTCTTGTCCGATGGCCGGCCCTGCAGCCGCAATGGCGGCCGGAAAGATGCTCGGGTAGACTATTGGCGCATTGTTCATCATGAACAAGAGATTTAGTTTTTGGCTTGTCGTGAATGAGTGATCGATACGAATACTCGCCGTGTCCTTATAGATACTGCTACCAGTCTTCGAGAAGAAATCATTGACGCCGTTCACGGAATTGCTCACGTTGGGTATTGGGAGCCAGCTGAGAATGTTCTTAGCCACCGGGTCCCACATCGTCTGGGGAATCACATTGCCCTGAAAGGCTGTACGGTTGGCGCCGTAAGAAGCCGAAAATGGATTATAGACACTGATCACCTTACCATTCGCGTCCAGGGTCTGAGAAAAATCTCCTTGCCGCTGTGCCATAGTGGGCACCGTACCGAGGACGACGGCAGTTTGCACCCAGCGCAATCCCTCATAGGACATGAAGAAGAAAGTTTCCTTCATTTTAGGGATGCGCCCGCCGAATGACGCCCCGAACTGATTAAACTTGTAGGGCGTCTTTCCACCGTTGGCGAAGAAATTGTTGGCATCCACAGCATCATTACGCATGAATTCGTAGGCGCTACCGTGCAATTGATTCGTCCCGCTCTTGGTTGTGATGTTGATTACGCCACCGCCAGAGTTGGAGAATTCCGCGCTAAAATTGCTCGTTTGGATTTTGTACTCTTGCACATCATCCATTGAGGGGTAAATGGCCGGTCCATTGAACATCGGCTCAGTGGCATTTCCGCCGTCAATGATGAAGACATTTTGATTTGGCCGCGATCCGTTGATGGACACGAACTGGTCGCTATACATGTCATATGCGGTTTGGCTGAAGCCGTACGGAGCTTGGACGCCGGCAACCAGAGCCGTGAAGCCGAAGGGGTTTCGCCCATTTGTGGGTAGTTCATTGATCTGCTTATCCGAGACGACTTCTCCCAGCGACGAGGTGCTCGTTTCAAGCAACGGAGTTTCAGCAGTTACTGTGATCGTCTGGGCCGTCGCGCCAATTTGCAGGGTGACGTCTACGGTCGCGGCCAAGTTAACGTCAATCACGAGGTTATCTCGCACGAATCCCTCAAAGCCCTCCTTGTGGGTTTCGATGCGGTAGGTCGAGGGCGGAAGAAAAGGAAAAACATATTGCCCATCGTTGTTCGTCACCGTCGAACGGCTCACACTCGTGGTGAGCTGAGTAAGCGTTACGGTGACGCTCGGGATAACAGCACCTGAACTGTCTCGAATCGTACCGCGGATAGAGCCCGTGCCGGTTTGCGCAAGTCCTTCACCGGCGCAGACCAGCAGCATGACAAATACGAACAGACAAAAAGTCTTCATTAGACCAAACGGTCTCAGCAGAGTGCCCCAGGCTGGACATTCTTGATCGCCTACGCGTTCACGGCTCAGCAGCTTGTTGCTTAATAGTCTCGCGCTAACCTTGTTCTGCATAAAATCATTGCCCCCTCTCAAGTGATTACGATTCTGGTCGAGTAAAAGCCAGGAACGTGATTTGCCCAACAACATACTCCCCGTCTTGGCCGCTGTCACAGTGTCCCGAATGTTTACGGTCGTTGCTCGACTTAGCGAGTAAGGCCCAATCATCTCTGAATATCGCTACCGATAACGCTACCGTTGTGAATACGCATGGATAGTACTTTCCTTATGTATTCTTGTCAAGGCGATTCTTCTGGAAATAAAGTAGGCGGAGCATGCTCAATTAACCACTTTGTTTACATGGAGATCGGCGGAGCACGGTCAGAGCGATTCGATAAATCTGGCATCCTGAATCGGGTTCCTCGTCACATTTGGTGAAAGGGTTGCCAGTATTTGGGCTGTCCCTCGCAAAAATTTCATCTGAATCGAAAAGCGGCGAGTCTTAACGGTTAAGCTGTTCCACTCAGCGCGGAATTTGAGAGCACGAGTACAGTTTTGCAAAGCCGGTGAAAGGCCTGGATGGGCAACGAAGAGGAATCTAGCGCAATTCTCCTGTTCGAGCTTTCAAGGGTCTAAAAGTACGGATCGCAGTATTCAGGCCGCGAGATTATAGCGATGATGCAAGCCGCCGAGTCGGGACATTGAAATGACCTTCGCTCCTCTAGTCGTGCCGGTCGCCGACTTACGGCCTGCCGGAGTTTGCTTATCCAAACCGAGATGCGTCCGGTCGTCGTGGTAATAGCGGACGTACTCAGTCATAAGTCGCTTGCAATGGCGTGCATTGAGCACAATCACATGGTCGAGCAGATCACGGCGGCAAGAGCCGACGAAGCGTTCAGCGATGCCATTCTGCCAGGGGCTTCGGATGCCAGTTCGTTTGGGCTCAATCCCGAGGCTCCTAATCGTCTCAATAACGCCGTCACTAAAGTTAGAACCGCGGTCGAAGATCAAGTAGCGGGGCGCGGAGTCGTAGGGAAACGCTTCGCGCAGTTGCTGCGATACCCATGCGCTGGTTGGATACCGCGTGACATTGAAATGCAGAACTTGACGCCGACCGTAGGCGATAACGAAAAAACCGTAGAGCACGCCAAATGTCATGGTTGGCACCGTGAAGAAGTCCATCGCGGCGATAGCCTCGCGATGGTTAGACAAGAACGCCATCCATTTTTTTGCCGGCTCAGGATTCCGGGGCGCTTTCCGCATCCAGTTCAGCACAGTTCGTTCAGAGATTTCGAAGCCGAGCATCTTGAGTTCGCCATGAATGCGCGGCGCACCCCAAGTCGGATTCTCCGCGACCATGCGGAATATCACCTCCCGCAGTTTTTTGCTTGTGGGCCTTCGTCCCACGCTGGTCCTGCGCCGCGAGATCCACTTCCAGTACAGCTTGAACCCTGCTCGATGCCAACTGACAACGGTTTTGGGTTGAACAATGAGAATCGCCCGCTTCCAGCCAGACCAGACTCGGCTCAGGAGGCACCAGAAGAGCTTGTCGGTCAACATCGGATGTCGCCGAGGTCGCTTCCGGACCATGAGTGAAAGTTGTTGTCGCAATGCCAGATTTTCGAGCAGGAGATCACGGCGAGATCGGAAAACCCGAGCGCAAGAAGCGACGACAACGCTTAAAACTCGAACCATGGGCTCAAGATTACGTGAGAATGAGTCTGAAGAACATCACCCTGATTTCAAAGAGGATCGAAGTTTTTGCGAGGCACAAGCTATGCTGAGTCTCGCAATTATCGTTATCTCAAGAACCTGCTGTGCACAGTTGGTCAGGAGCGATCAATTCAATCAGGATCAGGCAAAGCTCAACCTCTGTATCGATCGCGCGCGGCATGATCGTTCCTTTGGAATTGGGATTGATACGCAGGAGCTTATTCCGTTCGAGATCGACACAAGGTTTGTCGAACGTGAACGAAAGGAATATCCAGATGTAACATTCTTCGCCACAACCAGAGGCCTAGTCGAATGCGCAGTGACAGGTATAGGTAAGTACGGTCCGCTGTTTTTCGACAATAGCGTGACCTGGTTTTGGCATCCCTTGATTCCGACCCCTCCATCGTTTGAGCCATCCATCGGAACAGCCGAAGGTGAAAGAATCGCGGGAAATAAGTGCATAGCAGATCTTCCAACTCATGCGGATCTCGCAAACTTTGATCACGCCGTATATAACGAAGCCTACACGGTCGGCTACCTTGGATCAAAGAACACTGATGAAGCCCATTATCCAATGGTCGCCGGAGTTCAGGTCTCCTCATTTGACGTTGAGGTGATGGGCTCTGCGTATTTTAGGACCGACACCGTAGACCAGATCATGCTGTTGTACACCTGCCTCTACTCGCCGATGCTCGAATTGAAAGCTGTTGGGTGGAGAAAGTTTCTTCCAGGTCCTCAAGTTTGGTTGAAATCTGCACGAGACGCATCTACGCAGAAGCCCCGGGCGACGAAGAGTGTACGTCATTAGGCGCGTGGCGCAGGTCGGTGTAATGGAATTTGGGTGCCCCAGGCCAAGGTACTGGGACTTGGGAGGGTCACGAACTCATTTGACGACAACCCTTAGCGCTTATCCACGTTTGCGAACTATTCGGCTTGCATGCAGTCACGCCTCTCAGCAACCGCCGAATTTTCGTGAGCAGCGAGGCCTCTTTACCGGGGTGATTTGAGAAGCGGGTCATAGCCGGCTGAACGAATTTCAGGCCGCGGATGCCAGCATCAGCCCTTGCCCTGGCCCCTGCCGGCGCCGATGCAAGAAAATATTTTCTGGTAGCCACAAACCGAACAGCCACCAAAACAGCCATTCGACGAAAATAAAAATGGCAGCCGTTTTGGCTGCCTCGCATCTTATTGATTTTAGTTGAGTTTTGGCTCCTCAGGTAGGACTCGAACCTACAACCCTTCGGTTAACAGCCGAATGCTCTGCCATTGAGCTACTGAGGAGTGCGTGGCGCTGGATTGTCCTTATTTACGTTAGCAGAGGTCGCCAAGTGCGTCAAAAGGCGGGATCGGCCGGATTCGCGCCCGCCGCACCCACTACAACCCCGCCACGCCGGGGACGCCGTCGGAATCCCACTTTGGTT
>Ga0255349_1000121_pt1 | contig 32234 bp, 24 predicted proteins | sample CBST25v15metaG_FD_189947 | JGI IMG/M metagenome (GOLD analysis project Ga0255349, IMG submission 189947) | Peat soil microbial communities from Stordalen Mire, Sweden - C.B.S.T-25.v15 | ecosystem: Environmental > Terrestrial > Soil > Wetlands > Peat | place: Sweden: Norrbotten County, Stordalen...
TAGCCCGTACGTAAAGCCTGCAAAATCAAGAGGGCTTTAGCCCCTGAGGGAATGCCGGCTAAGCAACACTCGACGATTGGGGCGTGTTTTAGAGGATGATATTTCCGGCGGACACCACTAGGGGCGCGGGAGCGATAGCACCCCCAGAACATTTCGCGGCCTCCGCTTGGATGGAAGACGCCATCTGGCCAGCCATTGGAGATTCCTCCTCCGGTTTCCTGTTTTCCCCCTCGCGAGTCACGGCCGCAGCGCGTTCCGTTTCAGGACGTTTCCGCGCCCTGCTGTTCGCATTTGCGTCAATCTCAGATTCTTTTTATCTTTCTCTCGCGGATTTTGCCGGATAGGCGATGAAATAGAGGTGGCGGCGCCAATCGTTCTCTCTGGATTTGCCTCTGCGGCTCGCGGCTGTTTCATGCCGTTCGCCGCACGGGCCGGAGAGAGAGATGGGAATCGTTCGGCCGCGGACAGGCTGTGCGGACAGGAGGCAATGCGGTGATCCGGCAGGCAATATCATGCGACATCTGCGGAACGGAAAAGAAGCAGACGAACCACTGGTTTGTGGCTTACGACCAGGGGGGTGAACTGCGGGTGAGCGGGTGGAACTCGCGCAATCGTCTGCGTCCAGGAGCCAAGCACCTGTGCGGGCAAACCTGCCTGCACAAGCTGGTGGACGAGTTCATGGCCAAGGCTTTGCGGGCGCGTCCGACGCAGGCCGACTCGATCGATGCGGCGCATGAAGCCGAGCTGGAGGTCGTGGAACGAACCGCGCGATCCGACACCAGCCAGACCGCGCAATCCGACACAAGCCTGACGGCGCGATCCGACACAAGCCTGACATCGAGGGCGGCCTTTATCGATGACGATGAGTCTTCTGCGCGGCTGATCCCCACACCGGTGCCGGTCACGCCCGCGCGGGTGCAGGCGCGCGCTCCGATGGAACTGGTGAGTGCGCCGGCAAAACCGCACGCCGAGGAGGCTGCGCCTGCCACTGGGGAGACGCCGCGCTATGCCTCGCGCAACTGGCGCGCGGCGGCCTGGGAGCGCGAGCGGGAGCGCGAACTGCGCGCCGATGAGCGCCATCCGGGGCTGAGCGCGCGTCGTCGTCTGGGTTCCTGAAAGATGAGATGAGAATGGGAGGTTGCCGTGTGGCCGGACCTGTTGCTGATTCTGGTGGCCGTTTCTCCGTTAATGCGCACCGCGAGGGTTCTCTCGCGAAAATCGGGGAATCGCTCTCTTTCATGGGGTGAAGCGGGGCTCAGTTCGTCGCCGGAGCGGCTTCGAGCAGCGCCAGCAGGCCTGCTTCATCGAGCACGGGAATCCTGAGTTCGCGCGCCTTGTCGAGCTTCGATCCGGACTCGTCGCCGGCCACTACATAGCGGGTCTTCTTGCTGACCGCGGCTGCGACCTTGCCGCCCGCGGCCTCGATCTTCGCCTTGGCCTCTTCGCGGGTGAGTGTGGGCAGCGTGCCGGTGAGCACAAAAGTCAGCCCCGCCAACTGTGCCGAGCGCTGCCGCTTCTCAGCCGTCATCTCCACGCCGGCCTTCTTCAAGCTCTGAACCAGGGCCAGATTCGCCGGCTGCGCGAAGAATTCGAGGATCGCTTGCGCGATACGCGGGCCGACCTCTTCCACGGATTCCAGCCTTTCGGCCTCGGCGCTCATCAGCTCCGCGATATTCCCAAACTCTTCGGCCAATAATTCGGCGGTTCTCTCGCCGACAAAGCGAATACCCAGGCCCATCAGAACGCGGGCCAGGCCTGCCCGCTTCGAGTTTTCAATCTCCGCCAGCAGCGCGCCGGCGGATTTATCGGCAAAGCGATCCAGGCCGGTCAGCTGTTCCGCGGTCAGCGAGTAGAGATCGGCGACGCTCTTCACCAGTTGCCGATCGAGCAACTGCTGCACGACGGCTTCGCCCAGGCCCTCGATGTTCATCACTCCGCGCGAGGCAAAGTGGAGCAGGCTCTCGCGCAGCTTGGCCGGGCAATCGGCGTTGACGCAGCGGAAATCCACCTCGCACCCCCCGGCAGAATCGCCGCGGACAACGGCGCTCTGGCACTCCGGGCAAACGGAGGGAAAAACGAAAGGGAAGACTCCGCGCGGGTGTTCCGCGTCTTCGAGAACTTCGACCACCTTGGGAATCACGTCGCCGCCGCGCTCCACCCGCACCCAGTCGCCGAGCCGCAATCCCAGGCGCTCGATGAAGTCGGCGTTGTGCAGCGTAGCGCGGCTGACGGTGGCGCCGCCGATGAAGACCGGCTCCAGCTCGGCCACCGGGGTCAGCTTGCCGGTGCGGCCCACCTGCACGGTGATGGCGTGGACCACGGTGATGCCCGATTTAGCGGTGAATTTGTAAGCGATGGCCCAGCGCGGGGCGCGAGCGGTGGAACCAAGCCGCTGCTGGGTGACCAGGGCATCGACCTTGAAAACAGCGCCGTCAATCTCAAATAACCTCTGAAGGGATGGCCGCTGGAATTCAACCTCTTCAATAAAGTTTGTCATCTGCTGGATGGCTGGGGGCAGGCCATTTGCATTCCGAATCGGAACAGTCATAGGCAAAAAGCTTTTGAACCCGAGGGTCTTAATTGCGTTTAACGCCATAGTTTGGTTTTGAAACCAATACTGGCCGTCCACTAACACGAAGTAGGCAAAAAAGACGAGCCGACGGCGGTCAACGATCTTGGGATCGAGGGTGCGGAGGGTTCCCGCCGCAGCATTACGCGGATTTACTGCCGGTGCGAGACCTTGCGCTTCACGTTCCTCGTTCATTCGGTGAAAATCCGAAACCAGCATTACCACTTCGCCCCGCACTTCAAATCGTTGGCCTAAGCCTGCCTTTTGAAGCCTGTCGGCGGAAACGTGAAGCGGGATACTGCGAATCGTACGCACGTTCGACGTGACGTCTTCGCCTGTTTGTCCGTCCCCACGGGTAATACCAAGATGGAGGTGTGCGCCACCACCATCCAGTGCTGGCTCGTACCGCAGTGCTAAGCTCAGTCCATCAAACTTGTACTCGGCCACGTACTCGACGGGCAGCCCGGCGGCCAGCTCCCGGCAGCGGGCGTCCCAGGCGGCCAGCTCCTCGGCCGAGTAGGCGTTGTCCAGCGAGAGCATGGGCCTTGAGTGAGCGACTTTCTGAAAGCCTTCGGCCGGTTTTCCGCCCACGCGCTGGGTGGGAGAGTCGGGGGTCAGCAGCTCGGGGTGCGCGGCCTCGATCTGCTTCAGCTCGTTCATGAGCGCGTCGTAGGCGGCGTCGGTGATCTCCGGCGCGTCCAGAACGTAATACAAATGCTCGTGGCGGCGCAGCTCGGCGCGCAACTCGGCGGCGCGTTGTTCGTCCGGGCTTGCATCCGGGAAAAGTGCGGGGGTGGTGGGTTCGCCCATGAAGTGGATTATAGGAGGCCGCGGGGCAGGGTAGTATGGGTTGCAGACCGCTATGGAGCCCATCACCCACTTTCTTACCGGAGCCTGCATTGGCCGCGCGGGGCTGAACCGCAAGACGGCCTACGCCACGCTGGCAGCGGTCCTGGCCGCCGAGGCTGCCGACATCGACGTGCTGTGGGGGCTGGCCGGGCCAGTCGAGGAGTTGAAGCACCATCGCGGCATCACGCATACCGTTTGGGCGGCGCCGGTATTGGCGGCTGCGGCGGTGGGAGTGGTGTGGGCGATTGATTGCTGGGTGCAGGCGCGGCGGCGGCGAGCAGTCAACAGTCCCTCCGGGGCTAAAGCCCGCTTTCCTCTTGCGGCTTTGATGTACGGTCTAAAGCCTGCACTCTTCTCCGAGCCAGAACCCGTTCCCTTTAGAGAGGGACCGGGGACAGGACCAGCGGTCCGGCCGCGGCAGAAAATTCATTGGGGATGGCTCTATCTCAGCGCGCTGATTGCCGCCTTCAGCCACCTGCTGCTGGACTGGACGAACAACTACGGATTGCGGCCCTTTTTCCCCTTCAACTCGCGCTGGTATGCGGGAAGCCTGGTTTTTATCGCCGAGCCGGTGCTGTGGGCGCTGTTTTTGCTGGCTTTGGGGATGCCGTGGCTGCTGGGCATGGCGGATCGGGAGATGGGCGCGCGGCCGAAGCCCTTTCGCGGCCGGGGATGGGCTGCGTTTGCGTTGGCCGGGATGGTGCTTTTGTGGGGTTGGCGCTGGGCGGAACAGGGGCGGGCGCGCATGTTGGCCGAAAACGCCCAGATCACCACGGCCCCGGTAAAGCGCATGGCGCTCGAACCCTACCCGATCAATCCTTTTCTCTGGCACGCGATTCTGGACACGCCGCGGTTTTACCAGACCGCCGAGATCAATACCCTGACCGGCGAGGTGGCCAGCGACCCGGAGCGGGACGTGATCTACAAGCCACCCGTGACCGCGGCCGTCGAAGCCGCCGAGCGCACGCCGCTAGGGCAGGTTTACCTGGACTGGGGCCGGTGGGCGGTGGTGCGCGATCTGGGCCCGGAGCCCATTCCAGGTTCGGTGCCGGGTTTGGAACCGCCGCAATTGCCGCCCCATCAGAGCTGGACGACCGTCGAGTTTGTCGATCTGCGCTTCGCCTACTCTTATCTCGGTCCGGGACGGAGCGGGAGCTCGGCCTCGCCGCCGCTTACCGGCTGGGTCTACATTGTGAACGGACGCGACGACGCCGGCGAGGCGCTGGACGGACGGGAACAGCGGTAGAACGAACTTTCCGTCCACCAAAAGTGAGGATTTGGGCCGTTTTTTTGCGCGATCCGACGCAGGAAAGCGGGCTTTCGGATGGTTGTTCTCAATCTTCCAGCTTGCCGGTCTTTTTTCTCGCCAGCCACCACCAGGCGAAACCGGCCACGGCCAGACAGCCGACGATGGCCAGCAGGGGCAATCGGTGATGTTCCACGATCTTTACCGCGCCCGGACCCAGCTTGAGCACCAGCAGCGAGAGCGCCAGCCAGCGGAACATTCTGCCGCAAAAGACGGACAGCATGAAGGGGGCGACGCGCATCTCGAAGACGCCGGCGGCAAAAACGAAGGCCTTCCAGGGCGCGGGCGGGGGAAGCATGGAGGGAATCATGATGGCCAGAAATTCCTGATTCTCGAAGCGCGTGCGCATGCGCTCGAAGCGTTCGCGGTTGATGCGCTTGAGCAGGAAGAGCTCTCCGCCGGCTCGGCCCAGTCCGTAGGGCACGAGTCCGCCGATGGCCGAGCCTGCCGCGGCCAGGATGCAATACAGCCAGAAGTGGCTCTTGTCGTTCCAGACGTAGACGGCCAGGATGGCGTCCATGGGTACGGGAATGGTGGACGAGTCGAGCAGCGCGACCGCGCCCACGCCCCAAAAACCCAGCTTGGCCAGCGCTGGCAGCAGAAAAAACTTCCACTTGGCCATCAATCGAGCAAAAAACAACTTCAAACGGAGTCCCCTTCCGCGTGTTCAACCGTCTTTACAATCAGAAACTATTGTACGAGCCGCGGTGACCGGCACGGATTCGGACGGAATGAGAGAATAGAACGAAAGGACACGAAAAGGAGATGCGGGCCGCGCGTGTGCCCGGTGTAGCTCCTGCGGACCGCATGCCCACTGACGAAGCACCAACCGATGTAAACGAACCCAACGAGCCCAACGAGCCAGCCGAGACCAGCGTCCCGGGAGCAGGCGACGCACAGGCAGATCCAGCCGCCGGCGGGCAGTTGCCCCCGGACGGTTCTGTGTCGCCCGGTTCTGTGTCGCCCGGCTTTCGCGGTTCGCGCTGGGTGGACTACGACACCCACGAACTGCTGGAGATGATCAGCGAGCTCGAAGACGAGCGGCGCTGGGCGCGGCTGCGCGAGGGCATCTGGATCGCCATTCTCTTCCATCTGGCGCTGCTCTCGGCTTTTACCTGGATTCCCGAGTACGTTTTCAAGGTGCCGCGGGTGATCGATCCGATCGACGCGATTCAGCAGCGCAAGGATTTGACCTATCTGGATATGCCGCCCGACGCGCTGCGGAAGCTTCAACCCAAGGTGGTGATCAAGCCCGTTCCGCAAAAGCCGGTCATGGTGGACAAGCAGACGCTGGAGGCGATGAAGCGCATGACGCCGCCGGCGCCGGAACCCGCGCCCGCACCCCCCGCGCAGGTTGCGCCGCCGCCCATTCCGCCCAACCAGCAGTCGCAGGTTGAGTCGCCCCGTCCGGCGGCCGTGCCCGCACGGCCCAACTTCGCCATGAACGATCAGAATCCCGCCGACCAGTTGCGCGACGCCATGAGGGCCGCGGCGCGCAACCGAGGCATGGGCGCGAACGGTCAGCCTCCCAGCGGCGGTCTGGCGCTTCATCCCGGGGCCGGCACAGGGGGCGTTCAGGTTCTCTCCGACACCCAGGGCGTGGACTTCAACAACTGGCTGCAGCGCTGGCATTGGGAGACGGCGCGGACCTGGGATCCGCTGATTCCCGACGAGGTGAATGCGCCGATTCTGAAGTCGGGACAGGTGATGATCCGCTTCAAGGTGCTACCCAATGGGCGGCTGATGGACGGCAGCCTGGTGCTCGAGGGCAGCTCCGGCGACGTGGCATTGGACCGCGCGGCCTGGGGCGCTCTGACCGGCTCGAACTACCCGCCGCTCCCCAGGGAATTCCACGGGCCTTACCTCGAATTGCGCGCCCTGTTCATGTACAACATGGAACCGCGGCGGTAGTTTTACAAGCCAAGGGCGGGAACTTCGCGGCCAGGAACGGCAGGGCCTTCGGTTCGCGACCGTTTATGCCGGCGCGTCCTCGGGCAACTCCTGTGGAAGCAGCGGCACGGCACGGGGCGGGCTGGGCGGCTTGCTCCCCTGGTGGAGGAAGATGCCGTCCTGTTCGAGCAGCGCTTCATAGACCGGGGTGTGGCGCCAATGGCGGGCCAGGGCGAAGGCGCTCATGTTGGCGATCATCAACGGCAGCACCAGTCCATAGCCTCCGGTCATCTCGAAGATGATGAGAACTGAGGTCATGGGCGCGCGCACCACCCCGGCGAAGACCGCTCCCATTCCCACCACGGCGAAGGCGCCAATCGAGTCGGCGGAGTGATGGAAGACGGCAACGTCCAGGTAACCGACCGCTCCGCCCAGCATTCCACCCATGTAAAGAGCCGGCGCAAAAATACCGCCCGCGCCGCCGCTTGAATAGGAAGTAACGGTAGCGGCCAGTTTGAGCACGCACAGCACCATCATCGCCACCACGGTCAGCGATCCCTGGCCGGTGAGAGCCATGGTGAGGGTCTTGTAGGGATCGCCGGCGATGCCGTTGACGTGAAAGAAGGCGATGGCCACCACGGCAAGGCTGCCCGTAGCCGCGCCGCCGATGGCCGGATGCACCCACTTGGGCACGGTGGTCAGCCGCTTGAACCAGGCGCGCAGCCACAGCAGCGAGTCGGTAAACGTGACCGAAACGATGGCCGCCAGCAGTCCCAGCAGCGCATACCAGACCAGCGACGACGCATTGGCGAGCTCGTATTGCTTTGGCACCAGAAACATGGGATGGGAGCCGAGAACCTTGTTCTCCACCACGGCCGCCAGCGCCGCGGCCACAATCACTCCGGAGAGCATGGTCTGGTCGAGGTTGCCGATCAGTTCTTCCAGGGTGAAGGTGACGGCGGCGATGGGCGCGTTGAAAGCTGCGGCGATGCCTGCCGCCATGCCCACCGAGGTCATCCGGCGGCAATCCTTGGGGCTCAGCCTGGCCATCCGGGCCAGCAGACTGCTGACGCCGGAGCAGATGTGCACCGTCGGGCCTTCCACTCCCAGCGAGGCGCCGGTCCCAAGCTGGATTACGCACAGAACGAACTTGCCGACGGTTTCCTTGAAGGAGATTCTCCCAAAGCTGTTGGCATAGGCCACCTTCACCTGGGGGATGCCGCTGCCTGCCGCCGCCGGAGCCCAGTAGCGGAGCCCAAGTCCGGCGACCAGGCCGCCCAGCGCCGGGGTGAGAATCGTCCACCAGATCCAGGAATGGCCTGGTGCGCCGGTTGCGCGGTTAATGCACAGCGATTCGACTAACCCGGTACTGATATGAAAGGCAACCGCTGCCAGGCCGCACACCCCGCCAGCCACGATGGTGACCGCCAGCAGGCGCTGCCGCTCGTTGGGCATCCGGCGCATCAGCCAGGTGAGAAAACGCGAATACAGAGCTGGAACCCCAGCCCAAAAACTTAGTTTTAACGGATCTGCGCTGCTCGGAAATTGCACCGCTTTAGTATAGAGGAGTTTATCCTTCTTCGATCATCATGCGAACAGCAAGTGGGTCGGGGTACGACTCAAGTCGTGCCCCATCAAAACATCGACTTGTGCAGAGGTTCCTAAACAATTTCCATGAAAAGATTGCGGAAAATCTTCGGTTTAATGCGGCAGGTCAGCTTCCCGCTTCGCGGGGGCAGCGAGTGAGCGGGTTAGCCGAGGGTGCGATCCATTTCGGTTTCATTCCTCAAGTTTCTGGTGCCGTGACCGCGTCCTCTGTCTAGCGTTGTTCCAAGCCCTCTTCGATTCGGGGCAGGTCCATCTCCCGGCTTCTTCCTTGGTCCAGTATGTTGCCTTGCCGCCTATCCGACCGCAGCAAGAGCAAGGCGAAGAGGAGCCCCACCACGCCGAGACCCGCGAACATGACCTGGGAAGCAGTATAAGTTCCGGTGACGTCGCGCAGCTTGCCATTCAGGAAGGGGAACAACCCGAGGCCCAGATTCTGGATTGCGGTCATCAGCCCGAAGGCCGTGCCCACGCGTTTCTCCTCAACTACCAAGGGAACCGAAGGCCACATTGCGGCGGGCACCAGTACAAAGGCGGCCCCGAGCAAGACCATGCTGGGGATGGGATTCCAGTGGGTGATGCCCAGGATCAGGTGGGCGGGAATCAGCAAGAGGGAGCCCACCACCATCAGCGTGGCCCGCTTCCCGATGCGGTCCACCAGGTCGCCTGCAAAGGGCGCGAAGACCATGGATGCGAAGATTACGATGCTGGTGATTCCCGGCGCGGTCGAGAACATGTGCATGAAGTTGTCGAAGATCTGGGCCAGGAACCCACCCGTGCTCACGCTCACCAGAGGGATGCCCCACTTGTCGTGGAACATATCTGTGGCAAGGGCCGTGAAGGGGAAGATGGCGCTGTAGAAGGTGACGCAAAGCAGGACGACGAACCAGAAGGAAGACGAGAATTTCTTGATATCCGAAAAGACGATCTTGTCGCCAGCGTCCGGCTTCGGCAGCTTGAGCACCCTCTCCCCGTGGTAGTCCATGGCCATGTAGACCAGATTGCACAGCAGGGAGAACAGGCAGAAGCCTGCCGCGGCCCAGAGAGCGATGCGGTAGCTGCCGAAGTAGCGGGAGATGAGTTCCTCGGTATTGAAGCTGAACAGGGTTCCGACGCGGCTGATGGTGAGGGCGATGCCGAAGGCCAGGGCCATCTCCTTGCCCTTGAACCAGCGGCTGATGATGGCGCTCTGCACCACGATCAGGGATTCGGAACCCGCGCCGAAGATCAACCGCCCGGCGAACAGCTCCCACTTGGAGTGGGCGGCGGCCACGATGATGGCGCCCATAAGGACGAGGCTGCAGAACAGCAGGCTCGCCCGGCGGGGGCCCAGCTTGTCGTACAGCATCCCCCCGAAGAACACGATGAGGATGGCGGCCACCGAGTAGGCCGTGTAGAGATTCCCGATCGTGCTGCGGTCCAGATGCAACGCATCGATGAGCGTGGGCGCGAGTGCGCCGATGCTGTCATAGGCGAAATAGCTTCCCAGCACGATCAAGCTGATGAACATCAGGATGGTGAAGCGGTACGGGCGCTTCGATGGATGGAAGAATCCCATGGATTCGGGAGTTTCAATCGCGGAAGCGGGTGGGCGGCGGGACGGGTCAGGCATGAAGGCGATGATCCTCGGGGCGCAAGAGCGCCCGCGTTTGAGTAAATATCCTCCGGCAAAGCCGGAGGATTTACGGTTGCTGGCCCTCAAAGAGGCCTGTGTGGAAGCGCTTCATGCCGGCAGCAGCCCGCCGCCCGCGCCGGAGGCACAACGATCATTAGCCCCGCGCTGCAGCGTGGGGAAAAGGTTGCAACCTCAGAAGATAGCAGATTGGGGCGGGAATTGGCTGGGGATGGGAGGGGATCTCAAAGCAAACGTATTACAAATTGCAGTTTTAAATGAAGGGTACGGACTTTAGCAGCTTTAGCAGCCTGTGGTAAAAGTCCGGTTTTGAAAGGGCACGGCTTTAGCCGTGCCACAAATGGCGCCAAATGAACGTGGGCTTTAGGCCCTGAGGGATATTTCCACTGCCGCAACCATCTTTTACCAGAACAGAACCTTCGCTGAAACAAGATTGATATTCATCTTCCAGAGATTGCTTTCACGCGATGCTGAATTTATCCCAGGCAGGAAAATACGCCGGAGCCTGCCAATTTTAGCTTCGGCGCTTGGGAGGGTTGAAGATTGCCCTTGTCAAGGGGAACAAGCTCAAGTGCATCCTCGGCGGCGTGCACCTTCAGTAGCGCGGGCAAAGCATTCTAGTGGTGTCCGCCGGAAATATCATCCTCTAAAAACACAGCCCAATCGTCGAGTGCTGCTCAGCCGGCATTCCCTCAGGGGCTAAAGCCCGTACCCTTCAAAACGGATAAACGACCATCTGTGTGGCGGACACCACTAGGTGGGTCCGGACGATCGTGCAAGCTTTTCGTCAGAGTCATTAGGAACGCGGCATGCGCTTTCATAGCGGTTCACGAGATTGAACCAACTCAGCATTAGAATCAGTTTCCGCGTGTTGACGACACCCCAGCGCTCGATGGCTGCGTCGAGCAAGCCCTCTGCAAGGGTTGCGCGGTCCGCGATGTCGTCCGCCAACCGCGCAATCAAAACGATCTCCGGATCTATTCCGACGACTGGGCCGTCGGCGGTGAGTGCCTCCACCTCAGTTTTTGAAAGCCCACTATTGAGCGCTATACGGGTGGAAGCATGCACAGCATAAATACAGTTCAAACGCACGGCGGTTCGCAATATCATTGCTTCCCGCAACCTCGCGTTGGCAGCTGGGCAGGCGAAGACCGCCCTCATGAGCGCAATAGCTGGGCCTGCGAGATCGCCCGCCGCTGCCAGCGCAATTGCCCCATTGAGCGTGTTGTCGGGATTGAAATCGATTCCGAAAGCGGCTCGCGCCTCTTCGGCGGTTGGCCTCGGCAAACAGTTATCGGTCATTGCTCTCCTCTTCCGCCGCCAACTCACGCATGTTTGAGCGCAGATTCCGAGGTGAAGTTGCGGGAATTTCCAAAAATAATTTTTCATGCGGGTTGGCAGGATTTTCCCAATTCTGAATCTCCAGCTTGTCCTTGCCGCGTCAAGCCATCGCCCGCGGATAGAATTTAAGAGTGCATCCGCCAGCGCGCGGAGAGAAAGGCTTCCCAAGATGAACAGTTTTGACAGCAAGGCGACGCTTCGCTCCGGCAAGCGTTCTTATACGATCTACCGGCTGCCGGCGCTCACGGCCCGCAGCTTCAATCTGACGCGGCTGCCCTTCAGCTTGAAGATTCTGCTTGAAAACCTGCTGCGCCGCGAGGATGGCGTGAACGTGACGGCTGCCGACATCGAGTTTCTGGCCAACTGGCAGGCCAAGGCCGAACCGGGCCGCGAGATTGCCTACATGCCGGCGCGGGTGCTGATGCAGGACTTTACCGGAGTGCCCGCGGTGGTCGATCTGGCCGCCATGCGCGACGCCATCCGCACGCTGGGCGGCGATCCGGAGCGGGTCAATCCGCTGGTTCCGGCCGAGCTGGTCATCGACCACTCGGTGCAGGTGGACGAGTACGGCACCGCGGGCGCCTTCGACGCCAACACGCTGATCGAATTCCAGCGGAACCGCGAGCGCTATGCGTTTTTGAAGTGGGGGCAGACGGCGTTTCGCAACTTCAGCGCCGTGCCGCCGGGCATGGGCATCTGCCATCAGGTCAACCTGGAATACCTTGCCCGCGTTGTCTTCACCACGGAGAGCGATGGCGAATTCGTGGCCTATCCGGACACGCTGGTGGGCACCGATTCGCACACCACGATGATCAACGGCCTGGGCGTGCTGGGCTGGGGCGTGGGCGGCATCGAGGCCGAGGCGGCGATGCTCGGCCAGGCGGTTTCCATGCTGGTGCCGCAGGTGGTGGGCTTCCGGCTGACCGGCAAACTGAAGGAGGGCGCGACGGCCACCGACCTGGTGCTGACCGTGACCCAGATGCTGCGCAAGCTGGGCGTTGTCGGCAAATTCGTTGAATTTTATGGACCAGGAATAACGGAGTTATCGCTGGCCGACCGAGCGACGATCGGCAATATGGCGCCCGAATACGGAGCCACGTGCGGCATCTTTCCGGTGGACGCCGAGACGCTGCGCTACCTGCGATTGACCGGACGAAGCGAGGAGCAGATTGAGTTGGTGGAGGCCTATTACAAGGAGCAGGGGCTGTTCCACACCGCCGATTCGCCGGAGGCCGAGTACACCGAGACGCTGGCGCTGGATCTGGCCACCGTCGAGCCCAGCGTGGCCGGCCCCAAGCGTCCGCAGGACCGCGTGCTGCTGAAGGACGCGGCGGCCAGCTTCGCCAAGCAACTGCCCACTCTGCTCGCGCCCACGGCCAAGCCGCTAGGCACGCGCACCGCGGCCCGGTGGGAGCGCAAGGCGGTCACGGATTCGGCTCTGGCCGCCAAGGCTCCGGCGGCTGTGACGACGACGGTCAAGGCCCGTTTCGGTGTCGACCCGGACACCTATCTCGATCACGGCTCGGTGGTCATCGCGGCCATCACCAGTTGCACCAACACTTCGAACCCTTCGGTGATGGTGGCGGCGGGAATCCTGGCCAAAAAAGCGGTCGAAAAGGGGCTCTCGGTTCCGCCGTGGGTGAAGACTTCCTTGGCGCCCGGCTCACGCGTGGTCACGGACTACTACACCAAAGCGGGACTGCTTCCGTACCTCGAAAAGCTGCGCTTCAACGTGGTCGGCTACGGCTGTACCACTTGTATTGGTAATTCCGGGCCGCTGCCTGACGACGTGTCCAAGAGCATCGACGAGCACGGGCTGGTCGCCGTGAGCGTCTTGAGCGGCAACCGCAACTTCGAGGGCCGGGTGAACGTGGATGTGCGCGCAAACTACCTGATGTCGCCGCCGCTGGTGGTGGCCTACGCCTTGGCCGGACGCATCGGGCACGACTTTGAGCTCGACCCGCTGGGCATGGACGGGGCGGGGAAGCCGGTTTACTTGAAGGACATCTGGCCCACCCAGGCCGAAGTCGCCGAGGCGATTGAAAAAGGATTGTCCAGCGAGAGCTTCCGCAAGGAGTACGCCACGGTCAGCGAGGGCGACGCCAACTGGCAGGGCCTGAAGTTTCCGAGCGGCGACGTTTACCAGTGGGAGCCGAATTCGACCTACATTCGCCGGGCGCCTTACTTTGACGGCATCGCGCAGAGGCCCGCGCCGGTCACCGACATTTTGGGCGCGCGTGTGCTGGCCGTGCTGGGCGACTCGGTGACCACCGACCACATCTCGCCGGCGGGCTCGATCAAGGCCAACGGGCCAGCCGGAAGCTATCTTGCCGCCCATGGCGTCAAGCCGTCCGACTTCAACTCCTACGGCTCGCGGCGCGGCAATCATGAAGTCATGGTCCGCGGCACCTTCGCAAACGTGCGGCTGCGCAACAAACTTGCGCCGGGCACCGAGGGCGGAGTCACGCGCCTGCTGCCCGAGGGCGAGGCAATGTCGATCTTCGACGCCAGCCAAAAGTATGCCGAGCGCGGCGTGCCGCTGATCATCCTCGCCGGAAAGGAGTACGGCTCCGGCTCCTCGCGCGATTGGGCCGCCAAGGGACCCAAGCTCCTTGGCGTCCGCGCCGTCATCGCCGAGAGCTTCGAGCGCATTCACCGCTCCAATCTTGTCGGAATGGGAATTCTGCCGCTGCAATTCGAAGAAGGCCAGAATGTAGAGTCGCTAGGGCTGACAGGTGAGGAAACCTACACTTTCAGGCACTTGAAGATGCGTTTGGATGCGATGCGTACAGGTCAAAGGATCGAGGAGACCGAACTTGCACACTACTCAAAGAGTGTAAGAAACTCGCATCCGAAATTCATGTTCGTTACAGCAGCCTTTCCCGAGGGGGGGGAGAAGGAGTTCGGTGTGCATATCCGCATCGACACGCCGCAGGAGATCGAGTACTTCGAGCACGGCGGCATTCTGCAATACGTGCTGCGGCAGTTGGCGGCAAAGTAGCAACCTGCGGTGGGGCCAGCGGCTCGTTCTCCGCTCGCATAGAGCTTGTGCTCTCCCAGGTCTCAAAATCGAGACCTGGGGCACCCACGCAGAAGAGGAATCAGGATGGGCTGGGCCGACTCCAGGGAAATCTTGGAGGGTTTCGGCCCGTTATCCTCCTGTAGGGAGGAAGCGAAAATAGCCCAGGGTGAAACCTTGGGAGACCGTTGGATGAGGAATTTCCGCCCCAGCGGGGCGGTACGAAACTTCATTAGTTAAACTGAGTGAAAGTCCACATCCCGGAGTCGCCTTGCACACTGTGACCGAAGAACGCATCATCCGCCCGGCAAAAAACATCTATGGAAGCCTGCGCCTGCCTGGCGACAAGTCCATCAGCCACCGCTATGCGATGCTGGCTGGCTTTGCCGAAGGCACTTCGCGCTTCACCAACTTTTCCACCGGGGCCGATTGCGCTTCGACGCTGGCCTGCATGGAAGCGCTGGGGGCGCGCGTGCGCAGACTCGCGGACGGCGCGGTGGAAGTGGACGGCGTGGGCGGGCGCGTAACGCCGTCCGCGGCACCGCTCGACTGCGGCAACTCCGGCTCGACGATGCGCATGATGAGCGGACTGCTGGCGCCGCAGGAGGGCCGCTTCACGCTGGTGGGCGACGAGTCGCTCTCGCGGCGGCCGATGGAGCGAATTCGGAAACCCCTGGCGGCGATGGGCGCGCGGCTGACCCTCACCGACGGCCACGCGCCGCTGATGATCGAAGGCGGTCCGCTCGATGCTATCGACTACACGTCGCCGGTTCCCAGCGCGCAGGTTAAAACCGCAATCCTGCTGGCCGGATTGCAGACCGCCGGCACCACCACGGTGCGCGAGACCCTGCGCACGCGCGACCACAGCGAACTGGCCCTGCGTGCCTTCGGCGCAAAGCTGACCCGCACCGTGGACTCGGTGTCGATTTGCGGACCGCAGACGCTTCACGCCATCGAGGCCGCAGTTCCCGGCGACATCTCCTCGGCCGCGTTTTTCCTCTGCGCGGCGGCCTTGTTCCCCGGCTCCAGCCTGGTGCTGGACTCGCTTGGCCTGAACCCCACGCGCGCCACGCTGCTGGACGTGCTGACCACGCTCGGAGCGCGGATCGCCGTGCTCAATCTGGAAGAGAAGAACGCCGAACTGGTGGGCACGGTGCAGATTTCCGCGCCGAACGGAGGACTGGGAACGGCGGAGATTTCTGGCGCCTTGGCCGCACAGCTGATCGATGAGCTACCGGTGCTGGCCGCCATCGGTCCCTTCACGAGCGGCGGCATCCGCATTCGCGACGCCAGGGAACTGCGCGTGAAGGAGTCCGACCGGATTGCGCTGGTGGCGAAGAATCTGCGCGCCATGGGCGCTGAAGTCACCGAGTTCGAGGACGGTCTGGATGTGCCCGGCGGGCAGAAGCTGCACGGCGCGACGATTGACTCGGGAGGCGACCATCGCATCGCCATGGCCTTCAGCGTGGCCGCGCTCGGCGCCGAGGGGGAGACGCGGATTCAGGGCGCGGAGTCGGCCGCCATCAGCTTCCCTGAGTTTTTCGACCTGCTGGATCGGATCGCGGAGCGGTAAAGCGGTTCCCCCGTTGCCCCGGAGGAAAATTACCGGTTCCAATGCCACGACCGCGTGGATCTGCGGTTTCCCAGCTCTCAAGAGCGAGACCTGGGAAACCGAATTCATGGCTACGATGACAAAATCCTCCGGTCACGGTGCGATAGCTTTTCAGCAAGTTTCCGGAAGCAGGACTCAGGCTCCGGTTTTTTCCCGCAGACAGAAAAGCCCGGCCTGCCTTTCAAAAAAGCTGGCCGGCTCTTCGCTTCCGGTTTACTGTTCGGCTGGCGGAGTGGTGGAGGGGTCCATGCCCTTCATGGCCGGCGTGACTCCGGGAACAACCGGCGCTTCGTTCACCTTGCCCGAGGCCGCTTCTTGCAGGTTGATGCCGTAATGCTCGAGCGTCGTCGCCGTGATCTGGTAGAGGCTGGCGCGGGCGTTGGCATAGGCGGCGTTGGCCGCGATCAGATTGTCTTCCGCCGTGGCCAGCCCGCGCTCCTGCAGCAGCACATTGGCGGTGGTTGAAGCGCCCAGGTGCAGCTTCTTGATCTCGGAGTCCACGCTCTGCTGCTGAAAGTTCCGGGCGGCGATGGAGGCCTCGACCTGCGCCCGGTCGTTGATCAGGGCGAGCTGCGCGTTCACCACCTGCATGCGAATCTGCGTGTAGATCTGCTCCAGCCGCAGCTCGGCCTGTCGATACTCCATCAGCGAGCGCGCCTGCACGGACTGCGCGAACCGGTTGCGAATCGGGATCGTCAGGCTGAAGCCCACGCCCTTGTCCGGCGCGGAGCTGTTGAAGAGGTTTTGAACCACTGACCCATAACCGGCGCTGGGGAAAGTGCCCGCCGGATAATAGACCGGCGGAGTGGTGCCGAAGCTTTCCACCGCGTTAGGATTCTGTGCGCCGCCCAGAGCGCTGGAACCGTAAAAGCCATACGCATCGAGCGTCGGAAGCAAGGCATTGCGTGCGCCCTTGAGCGTGATCTCGTCGTTGCGCAGCGTCAGCACCGCCTGCTCCAATTCCGGCCGGCGCTGAAAAGCCTCCTGTACCAGCGCCTCGACCGGCTGCTTCTCCTCGGGAATCTCTTCGGTGGTCACGCGGTCGGTGGGAATGACGGGGGCCGTCGAAAGCACCGGATCGTTCAGATTGCGGGCGATCGCCTGCTTGATGATCTGCTGCTGATAATTGAGCGCGCTCTGCGCACTGATGAGAGCCTGCTGGTCGCTGGCCACGCTCGATTCGTCCTGGACCACCTGCAGCGGGGCCACGGTGCCGATCTGCAACTGCTTCTGATCGTCGCCCAGCAGCTTGGTGGTTTGCTCGACCGCGCGCTGCTTGGCCTCGACGTCTTCATAGGCCTGCACCAGCCCCCAGTAAATGGTTTCCACCTGGTTGACGGTGTAGAGAATCTGCTGCCGGAAGGACGAGTCGACGATCCGCCGATTGTTGATCGCCTGATACATGAAGCGCTTGTTGACCCAGATGCCGGCCCCTTGCAGAAGGTGCTGAGTGACGGTGGCCTTGAAAACTGAAGTCAATTCCGGGCTGTAATCCTGGAAGGGGTCGTCGGTCGTGATCCGGCTATTGGTCAGCGACACGCTCAGCGCCGTTCCGGTGACAAAGCCCTGGTTGTAAGCAAAGTTGTATTGGTCGGTGTTGGTGTTCAGTGCGGACAAACCGCCGGAGAAAAGCGCGTTCGTCTGGGGTGAGTTGGCCCGTTCCAACTGGATGGTGCCGGTGACCGAGGGGTCGAGGCTCTCCGGCGTTGGGCCCGCGCCCGCCGTGGTCAGCTCCAATCCGCTGGTGCCGGAACCCGCGCCGCCCGAGCCAACCGTCGTTCCTCCCGGACCGCCGCCGGTGGACAATGTCGTTGTGGAGCCGCCCAGCGTGCCGGTAATCAGCCCGGAGGGCGCTCCCAGCGGCGTGGCGCCGGTGCGCGTCCGGAGAATATCCGTATCCGCAATGTCCAGGTCGTAGCGGGCGATGGCGATATCGTAGTTGTTCTCGATGGTCAATGCGATGGCGTCCGAAAGGCTCAGATAGATTTTGCCGTTCTTGAGTAGGTTGCTCAGCAGCACCGAGTTCTCGAAGTTGGCCTTGGCGATGGAAGTCGGGCGGTACATGTTGATTGGATCGCCGAGCAGACTGCCCGCGGGCTTGGAAAAATTCCGCTCTGTCGCACGCAGGTCGAGCGGCTTGGTCAGCATCGGCGCCGGCTCGGATGGCAGATTGGAGGCCGCCTTTTCAGCGGTCCTCGCTCCCGCTCCCATGGTTTGCTGGGCAAATCCGGAAGGCATGGTGGCCATCAATGTCAGCAGGACCGACGCCATCGCGCGCAGCCTATGGCCTGTCCGCCTGCCTCCTGCGTGTTGGCGCGCTCTGTTGTCTTCGTGCGCTGCCTTCGAGTGTTGCTCAAACATACTTGTACCGAACAATGGCATGATTCCTCTCCACGAGATGATCTCTGCTTGGGAGCTGCTGCTGCTGCATGCGGGGTACCAGTCTTCAAGACGTCCAGAGAGCCCTTCCGGACGCAAAATTTCTGTTCTTCCGGGATGATCTGCCTCTGCCGCGCAGTGCGCCGGCTGGCGTTCGCCCATTTCCTGCGCGCGCTGCTCCCAATTTCATACGCGCGATGCTGCCAATCCGTTCCCCGGACCGGTTCGCTTTTTCCCGCTTGACGGGTTTCCGGCAGTCCACGCGCGATCACGCACGAAAAGCTGAGTATATCCCACCCGCACTCCGCGGCACACGCGCCAAAGCGGACTCAGCCCGCCTCGCGCACCCCCCCTGCGCGCACGTGCAAGGTCCGGTCGGATACCCTAGCGACAAGACCTTTCGCCGTGCCTGAAAATGCCCAACCCGCGCTCCCGCTCCGCACTTGGAAGCTGACCCTGGCCTACGACGGCACCCAGTTCCGCGGCTGGCAGGTGCAGCCGGGCGAACGCACCGTGCAGGGCGAACTCCAGGCCGCGCTGGGGCGGGTTACCGGCGAATCGCCGCTGCCGCAAGGCTCGGGGCGAACCGACGCCGGAGTGCACGCGCTTGGACAGGTGGCCAGCTTCGCGCTCTCGGCTCCCATTCCGGAGGAAAATTTGCGGCGCGCCCTCAACCGGACGCTGCCCCCGTCGATCCGCATCCTCGAAACCAGGACGGCACGAAGTGCATTCCACGCGCGCCACTCGGCCCTGGCCAAAATCTACGAGTACCGGGTCTTCCGGGAGGCGATCTGCCCGCCGTTTCTGGCCCGCTACGTTTACGCCTGTTCCTGGCCGATGGACCTGGGCGCGCTGACAGCCTCGGCCCGGCTTTTTGAGGGCGAGCACGATTTTCTGAGCTTTGCGGCCACCGATCCCGAGCTGGCCATCCGCGGCTTCGATCCCGGCGCGGAGCCGGACCAGCGGCCCCTTCCACGCGTGGGCTTTAAGACCGAGCCGCCCACCGCGGCGGGAGTCCGAAAAATCTTCTCCTCGATCTGGGAAGAGGGTGCGACCGAATTTGGAGCGTTGCTGGTGTATCGCGTCCGGGGCAGCGGCTTTCTGCACCACATGGTTCGCAACCTGGTGGGAACCATGCTGGACGTGGGCCGCGGACGCCTCAGCGCAGATGCAATCCCGGCAATCCTGGCCGCCCGCAGCCGCTCGGCCGCCGGGCCAACCGCTCCGGCGCAGGGGCTGTTTTTGCATTCCGTGGAGTATGACGAGCATGAATTCGCTCAACGGACTGAATAAAAACTTTATTCAGTCCTGTTAACAGACTATATATTAGATTCAGGACGAACTTTGGAGGCCGTCATGCGCTATTCCACCCAGATCAAACCGATCAGCTACGTCAAGGCTCACGCCGCCGAACTTCTGGACCGGATTACCGAGGAGCGGGAACCGATCATCATCACCCAGAACGGCGAGGCGCGGGCGGTGCTGGTGGATGTGGCCAGCTACGAACAGATGATCGACGAGACCCAGGCGTTGCTCAAGGTGCTGGCGCTGGCGGACAAGGAGATCAAGGCTGGGGAGACAATTCCCATCGAAGAGGTCATGGTGGAGTTTGGCGTGGAGGCCGCGCAGGCCTGATGGCCTTTTCCGTCCGGTTTACGGTGGGCGCGCGGCAGGATTTGCGCGAGATTCACGCTTACATCTCGAAAAACGACTCGCTGAAAAACGCAGACTACGTTGCTCAGGAAATCGTCCGAGTCGCCCTCACGCTGCGGGAGTTCCCCGACCGCGGGACGTACCCGCCGGAACTGCTGCGGATGGGCAGCCGAGTCTATCGTCAGTTATTCTTCAAGCCTTACCGCGTTCTCTATCGAGTTCGCGCGAAGACGGTTTACATTGCCGTAATCGCCGATAGCCGGCGGAATATGGCTTCGCTGTTGGCGAGGCGATTACTTGGATCGTGAATCGAAGTCTGCACCCGCGCCTCCTGCTACCCTGAAACCGTCGCCATGGCGAATTTTGCTTCCAACTCGGCGTTCTCGCGGGTGACGGCGCTCGCCAGCCAGCGGCCGGTTCACGCCGCCTTTGCCTGGATGCACGGCAATCCCAAAACGATCATGGACTGGCAGGCGGAGCTGGTGGGGATTCCCGCGCCGCCCTTCGGCGAGCAGGCGCGCGCCGAGATGCTGGCCGCTCTGTTTGCCGAGGCCGGCCTGAGCCGGGTGGAAACCGACGCCGCCGGCAACGTCTTCGGCTGGCTAAGCGCGGCCTCGCTGCCGCCTGAGAGCACCGGACCGGTGGTCGTGCTCTCCGCCCACCTGGACACGGTTTTTCCGGCGGGTACGCCGCTTCAGCCAGCCATCAAAGGAGACCGGCTGGAAGCTCCCGGAGCCTGCGACAACGGCGCCGGGCTGGCCGGACTGCTGGCCATTGCTCATGCGCTGATCCAGTCGGGGGTTGAGTTGCCCGCGCCGCTCGTCTTGCTCGGCAATGTGGGCGAGGAGGGCGAAGGCGACCTGCGTGGCGTGCGCTGCCTGTACAGCCAGAGCGCTCTGGCCGGGCGGATCGCCGCCCACATCATTTTGGAGGGCGCGGGATCGAACTCGGCCGTCACCCAGGCCCTGGGCAGCCGCCGCTTCCGCGTCACCGTTACCGGCCCCGGCGGGCACAGCTTTACCGACGCGGGCGCCACGCCCAACCCCATCGCCGCGCTGGCCCTGGCGCTGGCGCAAGTGGCCGAGACTCCGCTACCCCTGAAACCGCTGGAGCTGGATCTGCTGGAGGAGGCCCCGCGCACCACCCTTAACCTGGGCACGATCCAGGGCGGCACCAGCGTCAACTCCATCCCCGAGAGCGCCCAGGCCACCATCGATTTCCGCTCCACCAGCGCCGACCAACTCCTGCGGCTGGAAGCTGCCTTGCAGCGCGCCGTGGAAGAGGCCGTCGAGCGCACCAACACTCGGGCAAAATCCTTTGCCGCCAGCGGCAGAGCGCCGGGAGGCGATCCAGATCGTGGCCTGCTGGCCTTCCAGATCGAGAAGATCGGCGACCGGCCCGCCGCGGAATTGCCCGCCGATGCGCCGTTGTTGGAAGCCTTGCGCGCCGTGGACCGCCATCTGGGTTTGCACACCGATCTGCGCCTGGGCTCGACCGACGCCAACATTCCGCTCTCGCTGGGCATTCCCGCGTTGTCCATGGGCGCCGGCGGCGAGGGCGGCGGCGCGCACACCCGGGCCGAGTGGTACTCCGCCCGCAATCGCGAGGCGGGCCTGCGGCGAGCGCTGCTCTTGACCCTGGCGATGCTGGAGTGGGCCGCGGAACAGTAGATCGTTCAGTAAACCGTCCCGCCAGCGCGGCGCACGGATGCCTTCCACCGTGCTGGAATGAGGATTTTCCGGCGTTTTTGAGCGCTTTGTGCGATTCTCCCGCACGGTGGAGCCTCCTCGGCGCTTCGCCCACCTTGCCTGGTGGTGATCTTCACCTCTCAAATTGGACCTTAACACTCCAAGAGTGGAAGTTTTTGGGAGTGGGCATAGGCAAACTTTTGCACAAGGGAAATCCATGCTCTCCATAAGCCGATGAATGCAAAGATTCGCGGTTTGGCATGCCAGGTGCTGAAAGACAGGTAGCCGAAGGGTGAACGACTGGAGTTGTAGAACAACTTCACTCAATCCCAAGGCTCCATATTCCTCGGAACTGTGGCAGCGCGCCGAAAGAAGTGTGAAGAGAATCTCTTTGAGGATGTCTTTACCGGCATTCCAAGTTTGGTGAGATTTTTTGAGCAAAACCTCAACCCACACGCTCGATCCCTTTGCCTGGAAGTTGGCTAAGGGCGCGGGCGGGACCGACGCCCTCAAGGGCGATAACAGGAGGCAATTGTGAAGAAATTGACTTCAGCTTTGGTTGCAATCGTGGCGGCCCTTGTCATCACCCCTGGCGCATGGGCAGATTCTCTGCTGGCGCTTACTGGTACAGCGACCTCCGACACCGCAACCAGCGTTGCTCTCTCGAATGTTACCGACGGCACACTCCTTACCACGATCACCGGCAGTGGCACCACCGGCGATCTCGGGGCTAGTTTCACGGAGTACATCTACGAAGGCGGCACAGATGCGGCTTGCGCGGCCTGCCTCACCTTTGTCTTCACGGTGGATGACACCGGAACAGGCGATATCATCGACTCGATTACCGCCGGCTACTTCGGAGCTTCCACCATTGTTGAGGAGGGCAACGTGAACCCCGCCACTTCCACCAAGGTCGCACAAGAGGCAAACGACACCAGCGGGATCATCAAGCTTTTCCTGTCGAACTCCACAAATGACGACCTCAATCCCGGAGATTCGCTGGATACTTTCGTGCTGGTTACCAATGCCTATTATTATGGGGCTGGCAACTTGACCGCCCAGGACGACGATGCAGTTGAGATACCAGATCTCGTCGCCGCAGCCACTCCTGAACCCAGCAGCCTCCTGCTTCTCGGTAGCGGGCTTCTCGGCTTGGCAATGCTGGTCTTTTGGAGGGGCAAGTCGTCCCGCCTGGTTCTCCACTCGTAGTCGCTGCCCACTTTTGTTCCTGAGAATCGAGAGGGGCACGTCAGCGTGCCCTTCTACTTTAATTCGATTTCCCGGACACATGGGGCAATCTACCGGGCAAGGGCTGGATACGAGGTGCGCTCTCGGTGATTCCCGTCTTCCAGCGTCCTCAAAGGCGTAATCCGCGCCAGACCAACCCTCTGGCCGTGTTCTCAGTCTACCGCCTCGGAATTTCGTTTCCTGAATTGGTGCCGCTGGGCCCAGAGTGGAACTTTTTGAGAGAGCGCATAGGCAAAACTTTGCACAATGACAATTTATGGATTTCTAAAGTGATGATTCCAAATACCCGCCGTTTGGTATGCAATGTGCATGGATAAAGGCGTGCGCTATGGGTGTATGAGTCGAGTTGGAGAATAACCGCACTCAACCCCAAAACTCCAGATTCCCCCCCCCCGAAGTGGAGCCAATGCGCCCAGAGAAGCGTGAAGAGAGTCTTGGCGCGAATGTCTTCCCCAGGCATTGCGTGCAGGTTGAGATTCTTCGACCAAACCCTGAAACCACCGGTTTCACCCTGTGGCGACCTTCGCTGAGGGTGCGAGCAGAAGAGACGCCATTTGAGGACGATCTCAGGAGGAGAATATGAAGAATTTTGGATTGACTTCATCCAGAAATGCGAAATTGAGCAAGCTCACCGTGCTTGGAGCGGTACTGGCTGCGTTTGTGTGTCTGGCAAGCACGGCGCGCGCAGACAGCACCAACGGCACATATTGGAACTGCTACTTGGATGTGAGTTCGTGCACTTCGCTCATCGAGGCCCCAGTCGCGGCGAGCGCACCCACAGCGACACCGAGCGCGACCTTCACGGCGACCAGCAGCTCCTCCGGAACAGTCTTCAGTTTTGACCTTCCGGGGAAGGGGTATAACGGGGATTCCGATCTCTACAAGTTTCTGACCGCGGGCGGAGACACGGTCACCGGCGTCAATGGAACCACCGGAGCAGGGACAGACAACATCAACAACGGTGTATTCGAGTTTACGGGCTATACCACGCTCGTAGCCGGCACGCAGTATGAATTCACCCACGACGACGGGTTGATCCTTTATCTCACCGACAGCAATGGAATCACCACCAAGGCGATCAATTCCCCCGGCGCAACGGCAGCGGACACATCGGACTTCACGGTCAGCAAGAGCGGCACTTACTACTATGAAGTGCTCTACGCCGAGGTCAATGGTGGTCCCGGCGTGCTGACTTCGGACATCGTCTCGAACGCCACCCCGGAACCTTCGGCGCTGCTGTTCATGGGCACCGGTCTTCTTGGCTTGGCATTGCTGGTCTTTTGGAGGGGCAAGGCGCCCCGCCTGGTTCACCACTCGTAGTTGCCCAGCTCCTTTTGTTCCTGAGAAAGAAGAAGGCCACGCATCCGTGCCCTTCTTCTTTGCAAGATACCAGTAGAGGAATTATAAGAAGTCGGCAATCAACCAACATCAACGCTGTTCTGACCGATAGAAAGGAGTATGCCATGAAAAGAATTGCTCTTCTTACCGTCTTGCTGCTGATCGGCTCCTTGGGGACTATCGCAAAGGCCGATACCGTAGTGTATTCCACAGGTACGGATCTAACCATCGCTCCTACCACCGACACGTCCTTTTTCCTCAGCACAAACCTTGCTTTCGTTGGGATAGCTAACTCAGTGGATGAGCCAACCAATGCCTCGCTGGGTTCGTTCGTTATCACTGGACCCTTAGCAAACGGCAAGAGCACGTTCACAGATGTGAACTTCACGCTTGACATCTTTCAATTGATACCCTCGATCGGAACGGGGGATCTTCTGGGTTCGATCAGTGGCGTAATCAAAGAGGACAGCAGCACTGCCTCGGTCACCTTCGACGAAACCTCCATTCAGATTGGATCCGTGATTTATACCTTGACGGGTTATACCTTGGTGGGTGGCCTCCCAAGTTACACGCTCAATGCGGATTCTAATGACGGCGTTGATCCAGGCACCACTTCGATCAACGCAGAGATTACGGAAACTCCCGAACCCGGCAGCCTTCTGCTGCTTGGCAGCGGACTTCTCAGCCTTGCGATGCTCGTCTTCTGGAAGGGCAAGGCCTCCCGTCTGGTTCTTCACTCCTAGGCGGATTGCGCCTTTCGTTGTGTGAGAGAGATCGGTCCTCCTGTTCCCCAGACCGGAAAAGGGGCGCGTAAAGCGCCCTTTTTCTTTGCTCCGTTTTCAGCGGATGAGTGGAGGCATTTTCCGGGCACGATCCGGAATCGATACACCTGATTCGCCGCTTGATTCCATTCCCAGAATTGGATCCGTTCGTCCTGAAAGTGGAACTTTCCGGGGAGAAAGATAGGCAAAGTTTTGCGCAGTAGCGACCTGTGTTCTCCTAAGTGATTGAATTCAAATAGACGTTGTTTGGCATTCAATGTGCATGTTAACAGTCGGTTGCTCCTGGGAATATCTGAGTAGACTTTCGATCAACCCGTCGAATGCCTGCTCTCCAGATTAGCCCAGAGCGAAGCCAAAGCGCCTGGCAAGTATGGGCGCATACCAGTACGAAGAGGAATTCTAAGCGAATATCTCCCCGGATATCGCCTGTTATGAAGACTCTTTGAGCGACCCCTGAACCGACAGGCTTTGCCCTTAGGCCGGAATCCGGCAGAGGGTGCAAGCAAGACAACTGCCCGCGAGGGCGATTTTCGGGAGGAAACATGAGGACGATTTTGAAGATTTCGATTTTGCCAGCTTTGTTGCTTGGACTTGCGTCGGTGGCGTACGCCGACAACATCACACTGAACAGCAGCGGTGGAACCACCAACTTTACCAACGGTACTTTGCAATACATGGGAACCGCCCCGCTGAACGCTGGCTACGCGACAACCCTGGTAGCCCCAACAAGCCCCACAACAGCAAGCACTTCATCCTCCAGCTATGACGTTTCATCCGCTGGGGTATGGACGGCTGCTATCGCCGGCACAAGTTGGGTCTCCAATGATCCGAATGCCGGCCCAAATGGATCTGTTGTCGATCCGAACGACTTCTACTATTACGAAACAACCTTCAGCGCCGTCGGCGGGGCCAGGACGTACAACGGCAGCATCAGCGTGATGGCCGACGACACGGCCGAAGTTCTGCTGAATGGTGTGGTGATCGTGCCCTTTGGCTCCATTGGCGCCGATAATCATTGCTCTGCTGGCCAGCCGGCCTGCACCATCGTGGATACGGTTTCGCTGACCGGCATTACGCTGCTTGCCGGCACGAACACGCTGGAGATTATCAATGCGCAGACCGGCCTGAGCGCGGCGGGCGTTGATATGTCGGCCAACCTGACCCAGACCCCCGAGCCCTCGTCCCTGCTGTTGATGGGCAGCGGGCTTCTTGGCCTGGCACTGGTTGTCTTTTGGCGCGGCAAGGCCTCCCGTCTGGTTCTCCACTCCTAGGCGGATCCCGCCTCCCGTTTTGCGAGAGAGGTCGTTGCTCCTGTTCCCCAGACCGGAAAAAGGGCGCGTAAAGCGCCCTTTTTTCTTTGCTTCGCGTTTTTTGGCGATATTTTAGCGAAGATTTGCAGCCTTCCGTGCGCGACACTTTGATCCGAGCTGCGTCTATATAAATGAAGACGGTTTTCTTGCCGCCGGGCCCAACCGTATCCGCTGACCGGGTTCCGTTGTGTGCATGCGCGGCGCTGAAGGTCTCAAGCGCATTGAAACCGGCAGCCAGGCGGGATCGCCCGAGACTGGCTATACTGAAGATGAGCGCCATTTATAACCCAGCCCAGGCTGGTCACCCGATGAGGTCAACAAACCCATGAAATCGTTCTTTGAACGGCTGCGTACGCGCCGTCTTGCTTCAGCATTCGTCCTGCTCGCGACGCTTTCGGCCGCCATTGTGGCAGGTTCTTTTGCGGCTCACAGGGTTCGCGCACAAGACAAGCAGAACGACAGCGCCGACGCCATGCCACTCAAGGTGGTCAATTCGACGGTGCCTCCCAACCAGTTTGTGAAGATCGCCCGGGAGGTTGGGCCGGCGGTGGTGAACATCAACACCGAGACCCTCCCCAAGCAGACCACGAACAAGGGCAGTCGCAATTCTCATGGCTTCATGCAGCAGCTGCCCCAGCAGCCCGGTGACGATGGCGACGACGACAACCAGCAGCAGGGCCAGGGCAACTTCCAGGACTTCTTCAATCGCTTCTTCGGCGGCCAGATGCCGGACCAGGGAGGCGGGGACCAGAACCAGGTTAGCGAATCGCTGGGCTCGGGCTTCATCGTCGATCCCAAGGGCTACATCATCACCAACTACCACGTGATCGAGAAGGCGGACAAGATTTACGTCAAGTTGGCGACCGATCCCGAGAACGAGGATATGGGACGTCCGGCGCGCGTCATTGGCTTCGACAAGGCCACCGACCTGGCGGTCATCAAGATCGACACCAGCGCTCCTCTGCCGACGGTTTCGCTGGGCAACTCCGACAATGTGCATGTGGGCGACTGGGTGGAGGCCATCGGCAGTCCTTTTGCGCTGGCGCAGACCGTCACCGCGGGCATCATCTCGGCCAAGAATCGGACCATCGAGCCGGGCGCCAGCGGCCAGTTCCAGCACTTCATCCAGACCGATGCGGCCATCAATCCCGGTAACTCGGGCGGGCCGCTGCTAGACATGAACGGTGAGGTAATCGGCGTCAATACAGCTATTTACACGCAGTCTGGCGGCTACCAGGGGCTGGGTTTCGCCATGCCCTCGAACACCGTCGTCTCGGTTTACAACGATCTCATCAGCCCCAGCCACAAGGTAACCCGCGGCTCGATCGGCATCGAGTTCAGCGAGAACCTCTCGGGCGCCGTGAACCGCGTTTATGGCTTCAAGAACGGCGTGCTGGTGCAGGAAGTCCAGCCGGGCGGTCCAGCGGATAAGGCCGGGATCAAGGCGGGCGACATCATCACCACCGTCGACGGCCGGTCGATCAAGGACGGCGATGACCTGGTGAACGAGATTGCCAGCCGCAGGCCAAGCTCGACCATCCGCCTGGGTTACCTGAGAAATGGCAAGCAGGACGACACCACGGTCACCATCGGCGATCGCGACCAGGTCTTTGCCAGCCTGAATAATCCGGGGGTTGAAACCAACCCCGGCGAGCAGGGCAACGCGGGCGAGGCTAAGCTGGGCGTGGTGGTGCGCGATGCGTCTCCGGCCACCGTGGACAAGCTGCACAAGCCCGGCGTGGTGATTCAGTCGGTGCGTGCCGGCTCGTTTGCCGACTTGCAGGGACTTGAGCCGGGACTGATCGTCACCCGCGTCAACAAGCAGCCCACCGGCACCAAGGAGCAGTTCGACGCCGCGGTGAGCAAACTCAAAACCGGAGACGACGTGGTCTTTGAAGTCATGGACCCGCACCACCCCGATCAAGGGATCAATTACGTGGGCGGAACGCTCCAGTAACCTTTGCAAAAGGCGCCGGAAGCGGATTCCCGTTTCCGGCGTCCTGTTCCCGCGCCGGTTGCATTCCTGGTCCCGAATTGTTTTTTCCCTTGCCAATGGGCGAGACGATTCGCTAGGATCCGCATAAGGCCAAACAAGCAATTTCTTTTGAGAGGTGGATCAGCGTGCTTTCTTTCCGAGCAAGCTTAGCATTTGTATTGTTTGCGATGGTGGCCATATCACCGGCTTTTGGAGGCAGATGGCATCATAGCCACGCCAGCAAGCATGCCACGCGTCACGTTTTCAGCGCAGTCATATCGAGATCGCACCGCTTGCACGGCCAGCAATCGATTGATCCGGACCGCGTGGTCCAGATTCAGCAGGCCCTGATTCGTGAGCGTTACCTTACCGGCCCAGCAACGGGTGAGTGGGATGAGACCACCAAGGCAGCCATGCAGAAGTACCAGGCCGACCAGGGCTGGCAGACGAAGCTGATGCCCGACTCCAGGGCGATCGAAAAGCTTGGTCTCGGTCCGGACTACTCCAATGCAATCAACGCCAAGGATCTTAGCTCCGAAGAGCGTACGCCGGAGGAAGGCACGGCGCAGTCGGCCGGCTTTGTGGCCGCATCCGGCGTCCGCGAGTAATCCGCCGCTGAAGAGACCGGCATCGAAGCGCGGGTTGGTTGCGGGTTGGTTTGCGCGTATCTCCAGAGACTCGTCTTCAGGTTTTGTCAAGATGGCCGCCGTCAGGCGGCCATCTTCGCGTCAGTGCGTTGTTCCGGTGCGCTTTTTGGTTCGCCTGAGCGGATGGTGGCCGGTAGCTCCCCATTTTTTCCGCACTGAGAGCACTCTGGCGGCGAAGATCAGCGGAAGGGCAGGGCGGACATTCCCTTCAGCAGAAACTCGTAGCGCGGGTGCAGGGTGTCCGGGCCGGAGCTGACAGTGCGGTCGAGATGGATCAGCCAGCCGCTTTGGTCATACCGGGGCCAGGTGGGCAGGCCCGGCCCGTTGGGGTCGCCGGTTTTGGCGAAATTGGTCCAGTAGTCCATCATCTGCTCGCTCAGCTTGCGATCCTCGGCGCGCCACTCGGCGCCGGGCCGGGTGTCGAGGGTTCCGAATACGTACTCGATCTCGTCGGAGTGGAAGGCGAAGCCGCCGGGGTGGAATCTGCTGGGCGGCGCGGCCAGCTCGAAGCGATAGCGGTAGACAGGCGAATCGGCCCTCTTCCACCCCACGGACGACGGCTTGTTTGCGGGGATCCCGGCCTTCCACCCCACGGACGAAGACCTGTCTGCGGGATGGCCGGATTGACTCTGCGCCTCCAGCCACTTCCATACGCCTAAGGAGATGAAAACGTCGCCGGCATAGTCGATGGCCGAGCGCCAGGCCTGCTGCGCGGTGTTGGCGGGATAGAGCTTGAGAAACTGCGCGGCGCGATCCCTGAAGAGGGTGTCGGCCATGCCCCTGAACTGGCCGGGCGTCACGCCGTGCTGCACGGCGAAGCTGCCTTCATCGAGGTTCCAGCCAGCCAGCAGGGGCAAATGCGCCTGCCGGCCGGCCGCGTAGACCGCTGGCACCGGCTCGGTCAGGAATTTGCCGTCGACGACCGGCCAGAAGCCGGTCCGGCTTGCTTTGGCCGCATCCAGAAGCCTGCCGGCCGGGAGGGCGCGCAGCTCCTTGAGCGACTTGACGCACAGCGAGGCCACCCATTGGTCGTCCCTCTTTTCGCGGATTTCCAGGGGATTGTTGAAGCGCGGGCGGGTGAAGGTGGCACCGCTTTCGCCAATCGCTTTCTGAAACAGCCCGCTGGTTTCGGCCGAGGCCATCAGCGTGCTCACGGCAAACGAGCCGGCGCTCTCGCCGAAGAGGGTCACATTGTCCGGATTGCCGCCGAAGTTCCGGATGTTCTGCCTGACCCAGCGCAGCGCAGCCACCATGTCCAGCAGTCCGTAATTGCCGGCCGTGCCGTTGGCCTCACGTGCCAGATTCGATGTGGCCAAAAAGCCGAAGACTCCCAGCCGGTAGTTGATGGTGACCAGCACGACGCCTTTGAGAGGCAGATAGTCGCCGTTGTGGCGAAACTCCGAGCTGGCGCCGCCCGCGTAGCCGCCGCCGTGAATCCAGAACATCACCGGCAGTTTGCTCCGCGCCCTGGCGCCGGCGGGGGTGAAGACGTTCAGGAACAGGCAGTCCTCGCTGGGCCCGCTGTCTTCAAACATCATGTCGCCGGAAGCGCGGCTCTGAAGGCAGCGCGCGCCGAACCAGGTTGCATCGCGGACGCCCTTCCACCTGGCTGGCGGCTGGGGCGCCTTCCAGCGCAGTTCGCCCACCGGAGCCGCAGCGTAAGGCAGCCCCAGGAAAGCCCGGACCCGGGCGTGGTTGATCGCCCTTCCGCGTACCTTGCCCTGTTCGGTTCTGACCGTCAGGGAGCCGGCGTGGGCGCGGACGGAAAGCCCCACGACCAGAGCCGTAATCAGCAGAGCGCAAGGGATTCCCATTCGCATGGCGAGAAAAGCCTCCTCACGGATTCAGTAAGCCGCGATGCCGGTGAGGTGATGGCCGAGGATCAGGGTGTGGATGTCGTGCGTGCCCTCGTAAGTGCTGACCGACTCCAGGTTCATCATGTGGCGCATGATGGGATAGTCGCCCGTAATCCCGTTGGCCCCCAGAATGTCGCGCGACTTGCGAGCGCATTCCAGAGCCATCCAGACGTTGTTGCGCTTGGCCATGGAGATGTGCTGGTGGCCCACCGTGCCTGCGTCTTTCAGCCGCCCAACCTGCAGCGAGAGCAGTTGCGCCTTGGCGATCTCATTGGCCATCCACACCAGCTTCTCCTGGACGATCTGGTGGCTGGCGATGGGCTGGCCACGGAACTGCTTGCGGAACTTGGCATATTCGAGGGCGGTCGAGTAGCAGTCCATGGCCGCGCCGATGGCCCCCCAACCGATGCCGTAGCGGGCCTGGTCGAGGCAGGTGAAAGGGCTGCGGAGGCCGCCGGTGCCGGGCAGCAGGTTGGACTCGTGCACATGTACATCCTGGAGCGAGAGGCCGCTGGTGACCGAGGCGCGCAGACTCCACTTGCCGTGAACCTCGGAGGCGCTGAAGCCGGGCCGGTTGGTCTCGACCAGGAACCCTCTGATTTTGCCGTCTTCTTCCTCATTTTTGGCCCAGACAATGGCCACGTCGGCGAGATTGCCGGAGGTAATCCAGAGCTTTTCACCGTTGAGGACGTACTCGCCGCCCACCCTGCGGGCGGTGGTGGTCATGGCGGCGGGATTGGACCCGGCTCCGGGCTCGGTGAGGCCGAAGCAGCCGATCTTTTCGCCCTTGGCGAGGGCCGGCAACCACTCATTCTTCTGGTCTTGAGAGCCGAAGGCGTAGATGGGGTACATGACCAGGCCGGACTGCACGCTGACAAAACTGCGCAGGCCGGAGTCGCCGCGTTCCAGCTCCTGCATCACCAGGCCGTACTCGACGTTGGACATGCCGGCGCAGCCGTAGCCTTCGAGATTGGCGCCGAAGAAGCCCAGTTCGCCCATGGGCAGCACCAGCTCACGCGGAAAGCGCTCTGTGCGGAAGCACTCCTCGATGATGGGGATGACGTTGTCCTCGACAAAGTCGCGCGCGGTTTTGCGGACCAGCAATTCGTCCTCGCTGAAGCTGGAGTCGAGGTTGACAAGATCGAAGCCTTGAAATTTGAAGCCCATGATTGCACCTGCCGTTTTTCGTGCTGAATCGAGACAAGCGATTCTAGCAGACCGAAAGCGGGTGAGTGGCTTTGAGCCTGCGGAGATGGAACTTTGCGGGATGCGCCGGCGGAACAAAAGAAGATAGCACGGCGGCGCGGCCCGCCCTGGTGTGCGGTTCCGGTCTGGCTCCGGCCTGCGGACCCGGCTAAAATGCACCTGCTTTCTGCGCCCGAGAGGAGCGTCCTGCGAACACGCGGTGCCGAAATGGGAACAGGGTTTGCATGAAATTGCAGCAATTCTAAGTGGGAGGCGGATTGCAGGAGATGAGTGTATTCATGAGGCTGCACCATGAGGGGAAGACGAGGTAAGCGGAGATGGTTCGGAT
>Ga0255349_1000123_pt1 | contig 31826 bp, 30 predicted proteins | sample CBST25v15metaG_FD_189947 | JGI IMG/M metagenome (GOLD analysis project Ga0255349, IMG submission 189947) | Peat soil microbial communities from Stordalen Mire, Sweden - C.B.S.T-25.v15 | ecosystem: Environmental > Terrestrial > Soil > Wetlands > Peat | place: Sweden: Norrbotten County, Stordalen...
GGAGAGCATCAGCGAACCTCATCCGGCATTCACACGCCCCGCCGCCCGAAAACCTTCCCGGAGCGCAGCCGAAGGCAATTGGCCCCACCGCAGGTGGCAGTCGGCCCCACCGCAGGTGGCAGGTGGCAGGTGGTGGCTGCTGAAGATTACCCTCCGCCGGCGCACAATCATCCCAGGCTCCAAGACCAGAAGCGCAGTGCGCCGCAGTCCCTGATCCCTGTTTCCTGTTTCCTGATCCCTGTTTTCTGCCCCCCCCTCCCCCTACCCCCCGGGGGTATCATTTTCCCAAAACCTTGCAGATCATTTCCGTGAACGGCCAAATCAACGCCCTAACAGCCCATGGTGAAAGTCGGGTTTTGAAAGGGCACGACTTTAGTCGTGCCGCAAATACCTGATTACAAACGACGGGCTTTAGCCCCTGAGGGACGTTTTTCGGCATATTCGACTTTCGCCACAGGCTGCTAAGCTGGAGTGAGCGGGACAATCTTCGCCTCGAACTCCCCGTCTTCGCCCACCGTCAGCAGGCCGACAGTCACCGGCAAATCAAACCGGCGCGGGCCGCAGGAGCCGGGATTGAAATAGAGCACGCCCTTGCGCCGGTAGAAATTGGGCACATGCGAGTGGCCGAAGAGCACGGCGGCAAACTTTCCCGCGGCCGGGTCCAGGTGCAGCGTGTCCAGATCGTGCAGCATGTAGACGTAGCGGTCGGCAATCAGCACCACATCCGTCTCCGGCAGCTCGCCGCACGCTCCCTCGCGGTCCGTGTTGCCGCGGATGGCGGTGACCGGAGCAATCCTGTTCAGCTCATCCAAAATAGAGATTTTGCCCACATCTCCCAGGTGCAGAATGCGCTCGACGCCGGCCAGGGCGGGCGCAACCTCTGGGCGGAGCAGGCCATGCGTATCGCTGATGACGCCAATCTTCATGCTTAAATTCCCAACTCCAGCCGCGTGCGCGGGTCGAGCTGATCGCGCAGGGCGTCGCCCAGAAAGTTGAAGCCCAGCACCGCGCCGGCAATCGCGGCGGCGGGAAACAGCACCAGGTGCGGCGAGTCGAACAGATGCAGCCGGGCGTCGTTCAGCATCGATCCCCAACTGGGCGCAGGCGCGGGGATTCCCAGGCCGAGAAAGGAGAGCGTGGCCTCGGCCAGGATCACGCCGGCCATGCCGATGGCCGCCTGCACCAGGATGGGCTGCAGGATGTTGGGCAGAATGTGGCGGAAGAAGATGCGCAACCCGCTGGCGCCCAGGGCGCGGGCCGCGTCCACGTACTCGCGGTCGCGCACCGACATGACCTGCGCGCGCACCAGCCGTGCATAGCCGGCCCATCCGCCAACAGCCAGGGCGAGCACCAGGTTGCTGAAGCCCGGCCCCAGAAATGCCGCGAAGGCGATGGCCAGCAAGATGCCCGGAAGAGCGAGAAACGTGTTCATGGCGAAGGTGGTCAGCGCGATGTCGATCCAGCCGCCTCGGTAGCCGGCCAGCCCGCCCACGGCCAGCCCCAGGGCCAGCGAGATCGCGACCACGCTGACCGAGACGGTGAGCGAAAGCCGCGCTCCATAGAGCAGGCGCGAGAGCGTATCCCGGCCCAGCTCGTCGGTTCCGGCCCAGTGCGTGGCCGATGGCCCCTCCAGCCGATGCGTCAGATCGATGGCTGCGGGGTTATCCGGCGCAATCCAGGGCGCACCCAGCCCCCCCAGCACGAAGGCCACCAGCAGCAACACGCCGGCCACGGCCAGCGGCTGGCGACGGAGGAGGTTGCGCAGGGCGGAGAGCGTTTTGGCGGAGAAAAAAGGCATCTGCACAGCCAGAATACCGCGACACAGGAGGCCAAGCCGGGTTTAATGGGGTATGAACATTTTTCAGCGGGGTCTGGTTGCGTCTCTGGCGCTGGCTGCATCCGTGGTTCTGGCGCAGACGCCACAGCTGATGGCCGCGCAGAGTGAAGGTTTGGGCGCAAGCCAGGCCGATGCATGGCAGCTCGCCGTACTGATCAACCAGGACCGCGCCGCGCAGGGGATCGAGCCGCTGAAGTGGGATCCGGCGCTGGCCGAAGCCGCACGACGGCATTGTCTGCGCATGGTGGCCGAAGGGGCCATTGCACACCGCTATGACGACGAGCCGAGCCTCTCGGAACGCGCCGCGCAGGCTGGGGCGCGCTTCAGTCTGATCGAGGAAAACGTGGCGGTCGGTCCCGATCCGGCAGCGATTGAAGATGCGTGGATGCACTCGCCCGGCCACCGCGCCAACCTGCTGAATCCCAATGTGAACCGGGTGGGAGCGGCCGTGGTGGCCAGCCACGGTGTGCTGTATGCCGTGACCGACTACGCGCACGCCGTGCCCGCGCTGAAAGAGGAGCAAGTGGAAGCCGGGATTGCCAACCTGATGCGCGTCAGCGGAATCACTGTGGTGCGCGGGACGCCGGCTGCCCGCGCCGCCTGTGCGATGAGCCAGGGCGTGCCCGCCTCCGCTTCCCCCGGCCTGCACCTGGGGTTCATCATGCGCTGGCAGGGCCCTGAACTGAACCGCCTGCCGCAGGCGCTGGTGGACAAGCTGGCATCGGGCGAATATCGTGAGGCGGCCGTCGGAAGCTGCCCTCCGGAGGACCAGCAAGACGGGTTCATGGCTTACCACATTGCAGTACTGCTCTACTACTGAGCAACCTGCTCCTCGGCGTCGATCGTGGGGCGAGGCACTTTGACCGATGCCATGCCCGCGGCGGTCGCCGCCTGAATGCCCATGTCCGTATCTTCAAAAACCAGGCAGTCGCCGGGCGCTACGCCGAGCCGTTCAGCGGCCACAAGAAATGGATCCGGGGCCGGCTTGCCGTTCGCATAGTGTTCCGCACCGACGATGGTGTCGAATTTCTCCAGCAGGCCTACCGCGGTGAGCGAGCGGACGACCGCCTCGTGCCCTCCGCCCGATACCACGGCGAAAGGAATCCGGCCCTGCTGCGCTTCCATGTGCTCCACCACCTCGGGGATCGCGTGAAGCTGAGGAAGCAGCTCGAAATAGAGGTTTTCCTTCTGTTCCACAACGGATTCGACCGGCATATTCAGCCCCTGCATCTTGTTCAGATCGGAGACGATCTCGCGGGTCGGCTTGCCGCCCCAGGAATAAAAAAGAGCCTCATCGTAAACGCAATTCCACTTCGCCAGCACGGTCTTCCAGGCGATGTAATGCAGCGGCATCGAGTTGACGATCGTGCCGTCGCAGTCAAATAGATAAGCGCGGAAGTTTCCATCAGGCAGTTTCAGTTTCATCGGGGAAAGGGGCTCCTTGGCAGGTCAGTTGGATGTTTCTGTGGTTTGGATCGAGGACGATTTCGGCAAGATCATGCGCGGCGTCCGGCGAAACCAGCCGGCTGTACGCTCTACCAGCCCAGCACGTAAGCAAAGACCAGAGGAACTACGATCGAGGCGTCCGATTCGATGATGAACTTGGGCGTATTCTCGGCCAGCTTGCCCCAGGTAATCTTCTCGTTCGGCACGGCGCCCGAGTACGATCCGTAGCTGGTGGTCGAGTCCGAGATCTGGCAGAAGTAAGCCCACAGCGGCACGTGCGGGCGCTGCAAATCCTGATGCAGCATGGGCACCACGCAGATGGGAAAGTCGCCGGAGATGCCGCCCGCAATCTGGAAGAAGCCCAGCGGGGTTTCCGCGGTGGTTTTCGTGTACCACTCGGCCAGCTCCATCATGTATTCGATGCCGGTGCGCACGGTGTGGACGCTTTTTACGTCTCCGGTGATGCAATGGCCGGCATACATGTTTCCCAGCGTAGAATCCTCCCAGCCGGGCACAAAAATGGGCAGGTTTTTCTGGGCCGCGGCCAGCAGCCAACTGTTCTTGGGGTCGATCTGGTAAGACTTTTCCAGGTCTCCGGAGAGAAGAATCTTGTACATGAACTGGTGGGGGAAGAAACGCTCGCCGGCCTGATCGGCGCGCACCCATTCTTTCAAGACCTCGTTCTCGATGCGCCGCATGGCCTCCATCTCCGGGATGCAGGTGTCGGTGACGCGATTCATGTGGCGCGCCAGCAGCTTGGCCTCGTCGGAAGGGGTCAGATCGCGGTAGCCGGGCACGCGCTCGTAGAAATCGTGGGCCACGAGATTGAAGACGTCTTCCTCGAGGTTCGCGCCGGTGCAGCAGATGCCGTGAATCTTGTCCTGGCGGATCATCTCGGCCAGCGACAGGCCCAGCTCGGCCGTGCTCATGGCCCCGCCGATGGTGACGAACATCTTGCCGCCCGAGGCCAGCAGCTGGTTGTAAGCCTCGGCCGCATCGATCAGCGCGGCGGCGTTGAAATGACGATAATGGTGCTTGATAAACGACGCAATCGTAGGCATATTCTCTACACTTTCTCCACTATTTAAGCTACCACATACGGGTCAAACCTCAATGAATGCGCGGATGTCGTGAGGGTGCCCCAGGTCCCGCTTTCTGGAACCTTGGGATGAAGCCGTTCGTACTCCGAGCCGAAGGCCGCTACGCCCACCGCGGGTGGTAGCGCCGACCTCCCGGTCGGCTGTCCTGTGGGTCTCCTGACCCACGGGAGACCGCGACGCGCAGACGCCGCCAGCACACCCGGTCAAGAGACCGGCGTTCTATTCCTTCCTCATTTGACGAATAAGTTCTTGGCTTCGAGTAGCGCGTTCAGTTTGCCGATCACCGGGAAGGCGTCGGCAATGTAGACCACGTCGGCCTTGCCGCGCGTCCAGCCGCAGTTGGGGTCCAGGCTGATGGCGCGCCGGGCGGCGATGAACCTCCAGCCCACCACGTGCGGCTCCTCGCCGTGGCAGCAGGTGGACAATCCCTTGGCGTGGCGCGGTGTCGCGCCGGTCTGTCCAATCTGATTCATATGCGTCAGAAAAGGAAGAACGGAGTTCCCTTCCCCGCCCTGGTCGACGAGAGATTTGCTGCTGCCGAGCGAAGCGCCGGTCGCGTGCAGGAAGCCGAGAATCAGCTTGCCCGCCTCCTCGACGTGCACCTGACCGTCGGGCTGTTTTTTGGTCCAGCCGGCGCCGGCCACAAGCAGCAGCTTGGCGTCGGGGCGGATGGTTTGCGCGTCCTGCGCCGGTGAGCGAAAGCCGCTGACGATGGTGCGAATCTCCGGCAGTTGAACGGCGATCTTCTCCATCCGAGCGGCGCCGGACTGGCCGGAATAAGCCGCATGGGTACCCGCGTCGAGCAGCAGAAACCAGGGGCGAAGATCGCGGCTGAGAACGGCTTCAACCCGCTGGCGATAAAACCAGCGCGTGGCTTCGATGGTTTCCGCGCCGCCCAACGCGGTGATATGAGTATCGATAAAGCCACCAAGGCGATGGGCGACGCCCGCCGCGATGCGCGTAAAACGCGAAGTTCCGGGAGCGAGCACGATGGTGGCGTTGGCGGCGCGGCAAAGCGCTTCGACGGCGGCTGCGTCGGTGGCATAGCGCGCCTGTGCGAAGGCCTCGCCGGAGACAGCCACGAGCCGCGCTCCTGCTCCGGCCACGGCTGCGGCGGCTGCTGTGGCGTCAGCAGCCACAATGCCGATAGTGAGCGTGGCCGAGAGGCGCGCGGCCAGCTCCAGAGCAGCGGTGACGGCTTCGAGAGAGGCTTTGGTGAGCGCCGCGCCGGATTCGTCGGCATGAGTCAGTACGAGAATCGTTTCCATTTTTCTGCCTTGCTCCAAAAACTTTGCATTGATCGAAGGGTACGGGCTTCAGTGAAGGGTACGGGCTTTAGCCCGTACAATTTCAGCCAAAAAACGATGCGGGCTTTAGCCCCTGAGGGGAAAACCGACCGGCCTATTCGGCTCCAATCCACTCGACCAGCTCGGCCGCAATCTCGTCGGGCGTGAGGTCTTTCACCACGCGGGTGGTCCGCTGCTGCTTGGGCAGCGCGGCGGAGAGGTAACTCAATCCATTGGCTTCGAGCTTGGCGGACTTGGCCTTGGCAAGCGCGGGCATGATCGTCCGCATATTCGCCATTCCGACCTGCGGATTGTTGCGCGGCTCGGCCAGATTGCCGGTGGCCCAACCCAAAACAGCAGGAGCCGCGACGCAGACCGACACCTGGTGCTTACCGCCCTCGACGCGCTCCAGCACTTCAAAGCTGCCGTCCTGGCGCACATCAATCTGGTCCACGCCCTGAAACTGGTCGATAACTCCCAACCGCTCGCCGACTAACTGCAAGGTAACTCCCGCGCCGCGCGTAGCTGACTCCCAGCCGCCGAAAAGCAATAACTTGCTGCGGTCCAGACCGGGAAGCGCGGCGATGGCTTCGGCCAGCACCGCCGCCGTCGCGTGCGCATCCGGAAAGCCGCCGATGGGGCCGTCGATCGGCACCAGTTCGAAGGCGGCCTTCTGGGCCACGGTCATCATCACCTGCTGCAGCTTGGCCTTGGGGCCGAGCGAGACCAGCCATAGCTTCGAGCCGGGGTTCTTTGCGGCCAGCGCCGCCGCCTCGTAGAGCGCGCAGGCGGCCCAGGGATCGAGCACCGCGGGCAGTACCATCTCATTTTTCAGCCCCGGCCCGGTTGGTCCGGTCACAGGCTCCAGAGTTTGCAGCGGATCGGGAACGATCCCCGCGCAAACCACGATGTGCAAAACATTTGCCATGAAAGGTTTCCTTATTTGAATAGTTTAATTGCTTTGGGCTCAGTTTTCCGCCGAATGGAGCCCGCCCGCGCCGGCGTGGAACTCGATGTTACTGTGCTCGCCGTCGGGCGAGTGGCCGCAGTTCCACAGGCAGGCGCCGCAGTGGACGCACTTTTCGCGCTCGAAGGCGGGCAACCCGTCCGCGCCCAGCGTGAGGGCCTGGCCGGAGCACATGGCGATGCAGGTTTTTTCCTCGCAGGCGATGCACAGCCCCGCATTGCGGAAGACGACGTGATCGGCAAAGCCGGGCATGGCCTGCACCTTGCCGCCCATCAGCAGCGCGTCCTGCTGCGTGACCAGCAGACGGCCGTCAAAGTCGATTTCCGGCCAGCCGCGCGCGCTCAGCAGAGCATCGTGGAGCGGACGCCCATCGGCCACGGCCAGCGCCGCCGCCGCCTTCACCGTGAGCCCTTCGGCCGAGCGCGGATCGAAGGGATGAATCTGCCGGTGCGTCGCCGGAATGTTCGCGCCCAGCGAGAGTTTTCCGTGCGTGAGTCCCGCCAGAGCCATGCCGATCATGCCTTTGACGACTCCGCCGTGAAATCCGTTGCGGGCGTTCTCCGCTTCCCGTGCGCCGCGCTCCACCCAGCTTGCGTGGCGGCGTTTTTCGTAGGTCTGGTCCAGGTTTTCCCGCGTAAAAGGCTTTCCGGCGCGCAGCAGTTCGACCACCGCCTCGCCCAATTGCGTTCCCGTGGCCCAGGCTTCGTCGACTCCGGAGCCGGTCAGCATATTCGTCGATCCGGAGCCTTCGCCGATCCTGGCAAAGCCGTCGCCGAAGAGAAACGGTTCGCCATGGCGGCCCGACTCTTCGAGCGACTTCGCGCCCCACGAGCGCAGCGCGCCGTCTTTCAGGTACTTCCACAGCGCGGGGTGCTGGATGTAGTGCTGCAAATAGCGGTAGGCGGTGCGCGAGGGATCGTGCAGCCACGAGGGAACAAAAATGCCCACGGAGACGAGCCGCTCCGGGTGCACGTAAAGAAAGCCGAAGATCTCCGGCTCCGGAAACCCAAAGGAGTGCCAGACGGTTCCCGGCTCCAGCGGCGAGGCGTCGTTCGATTCGTTTGGCGGCAGCTCGATCACGAACTTCATGCCCAGCGCCCACTCGCGGCGGGCGTGGCCTTCCGGCAAGCCGAGCTTTTCATCCAGAGCCTGGCCGACCGCGCCCACCGGGCCGTCGCCAACCACGGTCAGTTGCGCGCGCACGTCCATTCCGGCCAGAAATCCCTCCGCCGGAGCGCCCGATTTCTCGACGCCTTGGTCAGCCAGGCGGAGTCCTTCGACTTTTTTACCCGAGTCTCCGGGTTGCGGGGAAAAGAGCGGCCCGGCTACCGGGCTTCCGGGCCAGATCTGCACCAGCCCAGTCGCCATCAGTTGCGCGCCGACCCACTGGTTGAACTGGCCGATTCCGAGCACCAGGCCGCCGTGCTTGTTGAGGAAGGCCGGCGTCCAGGGCAGCTCGAAGGCGGAGTCCTTCACGCCGATCAGCTTTCCTCCAAAACGAAGAAAAAAATCTCCAAAACGCAAAAGCGCGGAGCGCCGACTGGCGCCGATGGGATCGAGCAGATAGAGGACCTTTTCCCGCTTGACCTCGACGGCCATGGGAATCTCAGCCGGGTTCAGGTCTGGAAAGCTCGCGCGAATGCTTCGCCCCAGCGTGACCACGCCGCTGACCCCGGAGCCGATGTCGTCGGCGCGCTCGTAGCAAAGGACTTGCAGCGGCATTCCCGGCGCGGCCTTGCTCTCGAAAGCAGGATCGGCGGGGTTTTCCGTCCAGGCTTTGGTGAGCGTGGTTAGGAAGCCGCCCATCGCCGGACCAAAACCGGCGCAGGCAATGTCCACCTCCATCGCCGGACGGTCGATCTCGATGGTTTCTGCTGTTTTATCTTCCGCGCTCAAACGGGCCTCCTCAGAATCGATCCGTATCCTTTGATTCGGACAGCAAGTTCGCTTCCGCCGCACGGAAATCGCGACTTCACGTTGCAGGTTTGGGTTCCTGGTATCCCACCCTTCCGCAAAGAACGCGGCAGGATGGGGCACCCAGTTTGAGTCTTCCCAGGTCCGAAAATCCAGACCTGGGGCACCCACCATCAGGCGCGGTGAAGCCAAGCGAGCGAATAGCGAACTATTGGCCCCACCGCAGGTGGTTACGCCGGATAATCCAGCGCTTCGGGAATCATGACCTTGCTGACGGTGTCGGCGGCGCGGTCCTTGGCCAGACGCGAGCCGCTCAGGCAGCGCAGCAGCTTGTTTTGCAGGCGCAGAAACGCTTCGTTTCCGGCGCAGGCGGCGCAGGGTCCAGCCTTTTCGGGGTGGTTGCCGTCGCCTGTGAGCACGTCGAAGGCCATGGCGCTGATGCCCGGCATGGTCTCTTCGAACTCCTCCAGTTCGCCCGCCATGAAGCAGTTGGCGTGCTCCTCGTCGTTCCACGAGGGGTGCCGGTTGTAGCCGAAGACCAGCTCAGCGCAAATGCGGGAGACCTCGCCGGCCGCCGAGGCCGCTTGCGTGTGGCAAAGGTCGCTCAAAAATTGCACCGTGCCTTCCAGACCCTCGGAGGCGACCGGGTCGGCAGCGCCGCCGGTCTCCAGTTCGAGCACGTCGAGAATCTGCGCGCGCGAGGCCACCAGCCAGCAGAGCGCGTCTCCTAACGCAAACGTAACCCCCTGGCGCTGCCCGTGATAGAGCTTGTTCCCCGCCGGGTCGGTCGCGGTTTGCAGGTGGTGCAGCGTCCACTGCCACAGCTCCATGGCCGAGGCCACGGTGCAGGCGCCGGTGCCGGGATGCGAGGAGGCGATGCGCCGCATCTCGGAGGTCCAGACGCGGAACTGGGCCAGGAAAACTTCCGAGGTCATGGTGACGGTCAACTGGCGGCGCTGCACCGCCTCCGGGCCTTCGTAGGTGGCCTCCAGCTGGGCATCCATCCACTTGTTACCCAGGTAGCCGGGGCAATCCTCGGTGATGCCGTAGCCGCCCATCAGGCTGACGGCCTCGCGCAGCAGGTTGGCTCCGTGGCCGGTGTTCCATAGCTTGGTGGCCGGGCAAAGCACGTTGGCCGCGGCGTCCAGCAGCACGTATTGGACCAGTGGATCGGCCTCCAATTCGGCGCGGCGGGGATCGTTGGCGGTGAGCGACAACAACTCGACGGCCCGCTGCTCGCTTTCCCTGAGCGCCTTCATCTCGGCGCGTCCGCCCTGGATGCCGAGCTCTTTGAGCAGGGCTGTCTTGCGCTTTTCAATGGGATCCAGTTCGTCGAAGAGCCGCGCGGTGGCAAAGCCCAGCGAAGCGGCCGCCTCGCCCGTCGCCCAGACGTCCACCAGCCGGTGCAGGGCGTCTTCGCGCTGCTGGATGCCCTGCTCGTAGCGCACCGTGCCGGGTTTCGTGCCCTCGGCTCCGCGGAAGCGCCCGCGCTGGTAGCGGATAACCGGCTCGACGGCCGACAACAGCTTGGCCGCCGTCATCAGGCCCACCGGAACGCGGGTACGCCGGAAGACCGCCTCGATGATCTCGCCGTGGCTGTAATGGGGAACGATGACCCCGTCCTTGACGGTGTATCCGCCCACGATGCGGCTGGCCGGAACCTTCAGATTGAAGATGGGATCGCCGGTCGAAGAGAGCTGATGGACCAGCTTCTTGGTGGGAGTTCCGTGGTCGAAGATGCCCTCGTCGGTCTCCTCCAGGATCACCACGCAACTGCCCTTGATGCGCGGATCGTCGGAGGCGACCGCGGCGGTCACGAAGTTGGCGAAGGCAATGTTGGTGATGAAGCGGCCGCGCTTGTCCACCTCGAGCCAGGGCTCCTCGCCCTCTTTCCACTCGGCCACGCGCAACTTGCCGCTTAACATGCCGGTATCGATGCCCACATAAGGGATGGGTTCGGTCAAAACAAACGCCCCGCGCCAGGGCTTTCTGTCCTCACCCGGCTGCGGAGGCGCGGAAAGGCTCTTGTAGCGCAGCGACTGCTCCGCGGTGCCGCGTTCGTGAATCGGCGAAAGGGCCAGAAAGCCGGCCAGCGAGGCCGTGGCCGCGCCGCCGTCCACCCAAGCCAACTCAAAAGCGGTCAGAGACAGCGCCAGGTTCTTCGGCCCGGCGATGAAACCGCCCTCTTCCGGCTCCATGAAGACCGCCGTGAGGCCGGCGCGGTCGAACTCCTCCATCATCCCGTTCTTGGCCGGCGTCCATTCGTGGGTGTTGCGCTCTCCGGCCGCCACCAGCCGCGCCACAGTTCCCCGCGCCACGCCGCGCGCCGACTGCACCAGCATTTGCAAATCGAAACGCTCGGCAAAGCGCCACTGAATCTGGCGCACCGCATCCCCAGGAAGGGTGAGCATACATTTTTCTCCGGATACCGCAACCGTGCTCATGAATTTTGTCCTCTAGCCCGCTCATATTGTGCTGGACGAGGGGTGCTCCAGGTTGTGACCTTTATCACCTTGAAGCGACAACCGCGCTCTGCGGCCATAGCAGCGGAAAACGGCGCATGATTTCTCAAAAGAGAGGCTGATTCTTCTCTGAGGCAGCAGCAGACGATTCTCCACAGAGCGGGATGGAGGACGTCGATCAGTGATCGGCATCACTTCCAGCGGGGCAACGCAGGAGGTATGAAAGTATAGTTGACCGGAAAACCGTCAATTTCCGGACAAGGAGCAATACCATGAACCAACTCATCCGAGCGGCAGGCTTGATCGTGCTGGCCGCTTCCATTGCGGGGCCTGCTTTTGCGCAGACGTCCGGTGCCGCCACCTACAAGGCCAAATGCGCCATGTGCCACGGAGCCGACGGGCTTGCCGCCACACCGATGGCGAAGAATATGAAGGTTCTGTCGTTCAAGGCCCCGGCCATGGTCAAGGCCTCCAACGCCCAGTTCATCGACTCCACGGCGAACGGCAAGGGCCGGATGCCGGCTTATAAAGGCAAACTGACCGACGCGCAAATCAAGGATGTAGTCGGCTATATTCGCACCCTGCAAAAGTAGCAACGCGCGAAGCGCAAGCCTCCAAAACGCGGCGCAAAACGGGAGAGAAAGGCCCCAGTGCTTTTTCTCCCGCGCCCGGACGGGAAAGTACTGGAAACGGAAGGCCGCAAACGGAAGGCCGCAAACGGAAGGATTGACCGGAGCCTACATGAAGACTGCTTCCTATTTAGCGCTGGCGCTCGGTGCGCTCTTGGCTGTCGCCGCGCCGCGCATCGCCCACGCGCAAACCGATTGCCTCTCCTGCCACGGGGACATGACCCTCGATGATTCCTCCGGACACAGCGTCGGCGTGGACGGGAAGACGTTTGCCGCGAGCCTGCACGGCAGCCTTCCGTGCAGCGATTGCCACACCACCATCAAAGAATATCCTCATCCCGACAAGGTGACGCCGGTCGAATGCAAGACCTGTCACGCTGACGAAGCGGAGGGGCTGGCCGGAAGCGTGCACGCCAAGGCGTCGGCCAATCCCTGCACCAGTTGCCATGGAAATGCCCATTCCATCTTTGCCAAGAGCGATCCCCGGTCGGCGGTCTATCCCCTGAACATTCCGCGCACCTGCGGCACTTGCCACAACAATCCGGTGATGGCCAAAAAGCATGGCCTGACCAACGTCTACCCGCTGTATATGGATTCCATCCACGGGTTTGCGCTCAGCAATGAAGGGTTGCTGGTGGCAGCCAATTGCCAGAGCTGCCACGGGTCGCATCACATTCTGAGCCACAACAATCCGCTGAGCCCCACCTACAAGACCAACGTTCCCAAGACGTGCGGAAGCTGCCATGCGGGAATCGAGTCGGATTACGAGGCCGGTATTCACGGCAAGATGGTAGCCGCCGGCAATTTGAAGGCTCCGGTCTGCAGCGACTGCCACACGGCCCACGCGATCCTGCAGCCGACGGCCGATGCCTTCCGCATGCAGTCCACGCCCATATGCGGCTCCTGCCACAAGGAAAAGCTGTCCACCTACCGGGACACCTTCCACTCGCAGTTGGGTTCGCTGGGTGGCTACGTGCAGACGGCGCGCTGCTGGGACTGCCACGGAGCGCACGATATACTCCCTGCTTCGGACCCCAACTCGCCGATCAACAAGGCAAATCTGATCAAGACCTGCGGCAAGTGCCATGCGGGCGCCAACGCCAACTTCGTGCAGTATCAGCCTCACGCGAACGCCTACAACCGCCACCTGAATCCGGCCCTCTACTATATCCGGCTGTTCATGAACCTGCTGCTGGCCGGCACGCTGACATTCTTCATGATTCACACCATACTGTGGCTGATCCGTTCGCGATACAACCAGATCAAGACAAAATCGACCAATGGGGGGAAGCATGACTGAGCTGGAGAACGCGGCAGAGGAAAGCAGGGTTGAACATCAGGCAAAGGAGCGGTATTTCATGCGCTTCACGCGCGCGCAGAGATACCTCCATGCCACCCTGTTCACCACGTTTCTTGGACTGGCGGCGACGGGACTTCCCATGCGCTTCAGCGAGAGCCCTTGGGCGCGCGGCTTGGCCAAGGCCGTGGGCGGATTCGGGGCCATTCTTTTCTTTCACAAGCTGTGCGCGGTCGCGCTGACGCTGGCATTCCTGGTCCACGTGAAGGACATCTTCACCCGCTCCCTGGTCCATCACGAAAAGGGGATCTTCTGGGGCGCGACTTCCATGCTGGCCAACTGGAAGGACGTAAAGGATTTGTTTGCCCACCTGCGCTGGTTTGTGGGACTGGGGCCAAAGCCGCAGTTCGAGCGCTACGCCTATTGGGAGAAGTTCGATTACTGGGCGGTCTTCTGGGGCATGATCGTCATCGGGTTTTCAGGATATGCCATGTGGTTTGCTCCCTTCTTCGCCCGCTTTTTGCCCGGCTGGGCGTTGAACGCGGTGCTGGTGATCCACAGCGAAGAAGGGCTGCTCGCCATCCTGTTCATCTTTTCCATCCACTTCGTCAACACCCATCTGCGTCCGGACAGCTTCCCCATGGATATGGTCATCTTTACCGGCGTGGAGAGCGAGGAAGAGTTCAAGGAAAAGCGCCCGCTCGAGTATGAGCGGCTGGTAGCCAAGGGAAAGCTCGAAGCCAGAATCGCGGAGGCGCCGGGCATCTGGCAGATCAATTTCTCCAAGGTTGTGGGGTTCACCGCCATCACCATCGGCCTGGTGCTTCTGGCGCTGACCTTGAGCGCGTACTTCTGGCATTGAGTTTTGCTTGCGGGCGGCCGAACTCCAGCTTTGAAACGATGATTCTTTTCACTTGAGACTTTGCAGAAAATCTCCGAGAAATCTCTGATTCCGGGCAATTTCCTGCAATTTCTCAGGTGTGCGTATTGTATGCGGCCGGCCCGGCAAATGCCATGGCGCTATTCTTCTGCCCGTGGATATACCAGCAGCACCAATTCGTTTCATAAGCTTGATCGTCGGCCGAGGCGGTCAAATCCCGGTAGACGACTTTTCCGTAGAGAAAGACCCTTTCTTCCCAGCTCTCGATGCGTTTGAACTTCTCTTCTGACTCGCAAAGCCCCTTCACGTCCTCGCGGCTGAATCGCTCGATTACCGCGAACTCGCCGGGCAACAGAAGGATGGGGGCCAGCAGCGCGCCCGGTTCCTCATTTTCGTACTCGGGGACGGCGGGAAGGCGGGTCTCGTCGGTGGCGATCTTGATCCGCTTTGAGCTTGCGGCAATTCTGGCGGGAGTGCGCCCGCGGTTCGTGGCCATGACCGTGAAACTGTTGTGCTTGCCAGCCGAGGGCTCGACCGAGATCAGAATCCAGGGCCGTTCCGCGCGCGTGAGAGCCTGAGCATGCAACAAGGCGGCCTGGGCGCTGGCCAGGGCAGCCTCGGCGGCAGTTTCCGCGTATCCGGTTTGGCGTTCAATCTTTTTCAGCGTGGAAACGGCCAGCAGAATGCCGGCATATCCCAGAATGACCAGCACCAGGTTGGCTGCCCAGGTGATTTTATCGCGCAGCATCCAGGGTGAAGGCGCGGGGGCCGGATTGACAACGGTGATGTGCGGCTGAAGCTGATCGCCGGCTTCGCTCCCGCCCCCTGGATTCGTAAAGTCTGGATTCGTAAGGTCTGGACTCGGAAGGCCCGGATTCGGAAGGCTCGGAACCTGACTGCCTGGGGTCTTGCTGCCGGCGCTCTGCTGACCGGCTCCCAAAGAGGTCGAGAGAGGAGGATTCAGACGATTTGCACCGCCGTGATCGCTGGCCTGAACGGCGACAGCCGGAATCGCCTGCGTGACGGCCAGCATCGCCACGAGTATCGCCAACCCCTTGAGCCCCATGGCGCAAATGTACCACACGACACGCGGAGATTTCCCCGGCCGTGAACGCCAACCTGTTTGCTTGAAGCGGGCCGCTACTTTTCCACTTCCACGCCCCGCCAGAAAGCCACGCAGCCTTTGATCTTGCGCGCCACCGGATTCGGGTCGGGGTAGTACCAGGCCGCGTCCGGGTTATCCTCCCCGTCGATCAGCAGGTTCATATAGCGGGCCTGCCCTTTGACAGGATCAAGGGAGGTGGTGGTGCTGGGCCGAAAATACTCCCGCTTGAGGCTGGATTCAGGAAAGTAGACGTTTCCCTCCACCGTCTCCGTCGTCTCGCTCTCGGCAATGACTTTGCCGTTCCAAACTGCTCGTGCCATACGCTATCCGGTCAAATCCGTCTTCCCCGCATCGGCCGCAAACAGGTCCGGCGAGGGGGTCGGATACGACATTAGCAGAGATTCGCGCGCGTGGCGAATCTTCATTCACGGCCGCAACAGAGCAAAGTCCTACTTCAGCTCGGCGATCGAGTCGATATGAACGCTTTTGCTAGCCGCGTCGGCGGTGGCCGTGATGGTCACATGGTCGCCGTAGAAGGCCTTCACCGCGTTCGGATTGTCGATGGCCCAAACGGCCTTCGCCTCGGCATCCACAAAGACCGGAGCCGCGCCCATCGAGATGCACTTCTTCACGCAATCTTGCCCGGTCCCGGTATGCTTTGCGCCGCACATCGAGTCGGATATCCAGCCGCTGATCTTGGTGGGATTGGGTGCTCCGGCCGCAAACGCGGCCAAGCTAAACGCTGCTAAAAGCAGGGCTGCAACTGACTTCATGGAAACCTCCAGGGGAATGGAAGGATCACGAACTTTTCTCATCATGCACTGGCAGCCCGGATTCGGCAAGAGATTTCATGTGCATGGTTTTCAAGGAACGCAAGGACTTTGCCCCATCAGAGTCGAACGGGCAATCGTCCGCGCCAGGCTTCGGCACTCTTGAGAGCTGCCTCATAGCGCTGGGCAGCGGCCGAAAACCGGTTCGGCAACTCTGAAGTCTTGATCAGAAATCCGGGATTCTTCTCCCGGATCGCCTCCAGAATCGGCGAAAATTTGGCCAGAAGGAAAAAACCCTCGCCGTTGCAATCCACAAACAGTTCGGCTGAAACCGCCCCGTGCAGCACCATCGCCGCCGCCATCTCCCAATAGCTGAGCACCTGGCGCAACCAGGCGTTGTGCGGATCGGCCGGGTTGGCGGCCACGGCAAAATAATCCTCGGCCGTCTCCGGCCAGAACTCGCCGGTCATCCACGCGCGGGCATTGCGCATCTCCGTTTCAGTGCGCAATTCATAGAGCCTGAGAATGATCTCGGCATCGGCCGGGGTGGCGAGCATACGTTCCATCGTTAAGTTTCTCCGCTGACTCATACTAACGGATTCAGCTGGAGATTGCCGCGCCTGCCGCCGGCTGAGCGCGACTGGCGGTTCTTCTGCCCGAACAGGGCGAATCCTAGGCCGGCTGCAACTGTTTCCTGCCGCCCTTCTTCGCGGCCTTTGCGCCGGCGCTTTTGGGCGACTCCTTCTCCGCCACCGGCCCATGCGTCTCGGCAGTCGGCAAAGGCGGCGCGTCGCCGATCCGCTTTGAATAACTGCACACCACGGCGCTCTCCGCCGGAGCCGCTCCTTTCTTGGCGCGTTTGGTGGGCGCAGTCTCCTCCTCGGCGGCCTTTTTCTTGTTGGGACATTCAAGATAAATGCCCGAGCGCAGCGTCTTTTCCACCAGATACGGACTTCCGCACTCCGGGCACTTCTCGGCCACCGGCTTGTTATTCGAAGTAAAGTCGCATTTTGGATAATTGGTGCAGCCCCAGAAGATGTTTCCGCGCCGCGCCTTGCGCTCGGCCAGGTCGCCCACGCCGCACTTGGGGCACTTCATCCCCTCGATCAGATTCTGCTTGACGTACTTGCACTTGGGATAGCCGGAGCAGGAAACAAACTCCCCATAACTTCCCTGCCGCAGCACCAGCGGCTTGCCGCACTGTGGGCAGTCTTCGCCGGTGGGCTGCGGCGCGGAGACTTTCTGCTGCTGCTTCGAGCTCAGCTTGCGGAAGGTCTTGCAGGGCGGATCTTCGTTGAACCCCGGGCAAGACATGAACATCCCGAACGGACCGCGCCGAAGCACCATCACCCGGCCGCAGTTATCGCAATACTCTTCCTGCTCGGCGGCCTCCTGCCCCTCGGGCGTGTTCATTTCCGGCTTGCCGGCGGTGTTTTCCTTGGTGAACGTGCAGCTTGACTTATCCTTCTTGTTATACGCCGAACAAGCATAGAAGCTGCCGAACTTACCCCACTTCAATAACAAGGGAGATCCGCACAGATCGCACTTCTCGTCCGTCGGCTTCTCCATGCGCTTGATGTCTTCCATCTTCGCGCCGGCGTCCTTCAACTCATCCTCGAAGTGGTCGTAAAAGCCGTTCAACAGAACGGTCCACTTCTCCGTGCCCTCTTCGATCTCGTCCAGCTCCTCTTCCAGCCTGGCCGTATAAGCCACATCGAAGATATACGGAAAATTCTTCACCAGCAGGTCGCAAACCACCACTCCAATCTCGGTGGGATAAAATCGCCCGCTGATCTTGCTCACATATTCGCGATCCTGAATGGTGTTGATGATCGAGGCATAAGTCGACGGACGGCCAATGCCCCGTTCTTCGAGAACTTTCACCAGCGAGGCTTCGTTGTAGCGCGGCGGCGGAGAGGTGAAGTGCTGCTCGTCGTCCAGCTTTTCCAACTCCAGCAGCTTCACATCGTCCAGATTCGGCAGCTTGTTGGCCGATTCGTCGTCGTCGTCCTTTTGCTCCTCGGCAACCTCATAGACCTTCAGGAATCCGTCGAAGCGCACCACCGAGCCGCTCAGGCGAAAATCAAAGGTCTTGCCGGTCTTCGAGCTGAGAGCGGCAATCTTCGCCGTGGTCACGTCAAAGACGGCCGGCATCATCTGCGAAGCGACAAAGCGCTGCCAGATGAGCCGGTAGAGCTTCAATTGCTCTTCGGTCAAAGAGCGCGCAATCGATTCCGGAGTCCGCGAAACATCGGTAGGGCGGATGGCTTCGTGCGCGTCCTGCGCCGCCTTCTTTCCCTTGTACAGGTTCGGCGAGGCGGGCAGATACTTGGCGCCTAGCTGTTTCGCAATCCACTCCCGCGCGCCTTGAATCGCCTCCGGCGCCACGCGCGGCGAGTCGGTTCTCATGTAGGTGATCAGGCCGGCCGTGCCCTCCGCGCCCAGATCGACGCCTTCGTAGAGCCGCTGCGCCACGCCCATCGTCCGCCGCACATTGAACCCCAGCTTGCTGGCCGCATCGCGCTGCAACTGGCTGGTGATGAACGGCGCCAGCGGCTTGCGCTGCTGCTCGCGGGACTGAACCGAAACCAGCGACCACTTGGCCGCTCCCAGCGCCGCGACCACAGCCTTCATCGACTTTTCATCGGGCAGCGCATTGGCGATGAACTGGTCTTTTCCGTCCTTGTCCTTGCCGCCGGCCACTCGCGCCGGCTCGCCGTCGATCCCCACAAAGCGCGCCTTGAGGGTCGTGTCCGCCTGCTTCTCCGGATGCAGAAAGGCGTCCAGCGTCCAGTACTCGACCGGCTTGAAGGCGCCAATCTCCCGCTCGCGCTCGACAATCAGCCGCACGGCCACCGTCTGCACCCGGCCGGCCGACAGGCCCCGCCGAACCTTATCCCACAAAAGCGGCGAAATCTGGTAGCCCACCAGGCGGTCCAGCACCCGCCGCGTCTGCTGCGAGTCCACCAGATTCTGATCCAGATCGCGGGCGTGCTTGAATGCCTCCTGCACGGCCTTCTTGGTAATCTCGTTGAAGGTCACGCGGTGAATCTTCTTCCGCTCCTTGGCCGACGTGCCCAGTTGCAGCGCCAGGTGGTAGGCAATCGCCTCGCCCTCGCGGTCAGGGTCAGGCGCCAGGTAGATTTCGTCCGCCTTGGCCGCCGCCTTCTTCAACTGCGCCACAACCTTTTCCTTGCCCGGAGACACGATCAGGGTCGGGTCGAAGGTGCGCTTTTCCAATTCCACGCCGAGCTCGTTCTTGGGCAGGTCCATGATATGACCCACCGACGCCAGAACCTCGAAGCCCGGGCCCAGATATTTCCCTATCGTCTTGGCCTTGGCAGGCGACTCGACGATGACCAGTGATTTGCTCATTTCCATCCTTGATTCCAAGTACACTCTATCCTGCCCGGCTGATTGGACTCAGAGCGAGCCGGTTTCGCTGCCTGTGCGGACAGCTCAAATTCTGCCCGCGGCCGCAGCCTCTCTCCCGGCAGAAAAAATCATCCACAAAAGTTGGACGCTACCACGGAACACCGCCCTGTTTCCACTCGCGGGAGACTTTTTTTCGTCTTTCGTCCCATTTTCGGGTCCTCGTCATGAGGAAAAATTCCTGCAACACTCCATCCGATCACGCGCTTCCGAGGGCGAGGAGTGACGATATTTGCTATACTTCGGCAAGAAGTAGCAAATAGTACCCCATAACGAGCGGAGTCGCCCCATGCCCTATGTTCAAAAAGTCAGCATCGCCTTGACCGGGGAGCAGATTGCCGCCCTCAAGGCCGCCGTCGAAACCGGCGAATACGCCACCACCAGCGAGATCGTCCGCGAAGCAATCCGGGACTGGCAATTCAAACGTGAGCTGCGCCAGGAAGACCTGAGACGCCTGCGCCAGCTTTGGGATCAGGGCAAGGCCAGCGGCACAGCCACGCCAGCGGATTTTGATGCTGCGCGCCAAGAAGCCCAAAAAAGATTGGCGAGTGCCTCCGAGGACCAGGCCCTTGCCAGTTAATCTTGTCTGGACTCCGCAAGCCCGTGAAGACTTGATCGACATCTATGCCTGCATCGGAATCGACAATCCATCCGCTGCGGAACGAATCTTCGATGCCGTCGAGGCGAAGGCCAAGCTGCTGACCGAATGCGCGCGGCTTGGTGTGCGGCGTTCTGACATTCGTCCTACCACTCACATACTCATCGAGGGGCCGTATCTCATTCTTTACGAGACTCATCCCGATAGCGACGAAGACGGCATCGACAGCGCAGAAATCGTAAGAATCGTGGACGGACGACGCAACCTGAAAGATTTATTCTGAGCCCTGAAAATTCACAGCCTCGGCTGGTCGCCTGGTCCCTGTTCCCTGCCTTGTCACATCGTGCGCACGTAGTTCTTGCCCGGCATACTCCGGATGCGACCCGTCATCTCCAGCTCGAAAAGCGCTGTAAACACCTCGGAAGAGGTCAGTTGCGTCTCCAGCAGCTCGAGAATCTCGTCGATTTGCAGGCTTTGGTCCGCGTGCAGAACCTCCAGCACCATGGCCTCCTCGGGCCGCAGCACCGGGTCTGGCAAAAGAGATGCGGTCGTCTCCGATTTGGATTCAGCCGGCGCCTCGGCCTCGAGCTCCAGACGCACCTGCGAGGGCAGATCCTCCCACACGTCCTCCCAGGTGGCCACCAGCTTGGCCCCCTGTTTAATCAGTGTGTTGGGAGTCCACGATCCCTTGTTGGTCACGTTGCCGGGCACGGCAAACAGATCCCGGTTCTGGTCGGCGGCGCAACGGGCGGTGACCCGCGTGCCGGAGTTCTCCGCCGCCTCCACCACCAGCACGGCCACACTCAACCCGCTCAAAATGCGGTTGCGGCGAGGAAAGTTCTGCGGCGCGGGAAAAGTTCCCATCGGCAATTCGCTGACGATCGCCCCGCCCGTGGCCAGAATCTCCTCGGCCAGCTTCTTGTTCTCCTTGGGATATACCACGTCGATGCCCGTGCCCCAGACGGCCACGGTGGGCATACGCGCCGCCAGCGCTCCCCGGTGCGCGCAGGAATCGACGCCCCGCGCCATGCCGCTGATAATCAGCAGACGCCGCACAGCCAGATCCCGCGACAGCATCTCCGCCATCCCCGAACCGTAGGGAGTCGGATGCCGCGTGCCCACCACCGCGATCCCCGGCCGGGAAAGCAGCCGCGCATCCCCGCGCACCCACAAAACCGGCGGCGGATCGTAGATTTCCTTCAGCCGCTCAGGATACTCCGCGCAGCCGTAGGTTACCAGTGTTGCCCCTTGCTCCACCACCCGCGCCCACTCCTGCTCGGCCGCCTGGCGCGCCTTGCCATCGAAGATGAACTGGGCCGCTTCGGCGGGAAACCTCAACGCTTCCAGAGCTGTCAGGGGCAGGGTGAAAATCTGGCTGGGCGCGTCCAATTGCCCCACCGCATCCAGAATCCGCTTTGGGCCGAGCCCTGGAGACAGCGCCAGCGCCAGCCAGGCCAGCCTCTCCTCGTCCAGAACCGGCGTCTCCGTCAAAGTCGCGTCTTGGGGCAATGTGCTCATCATTTGATCTGCGTTTCCGTGTGATCCGCGTTTCCGTGGTATGTTTTTCCAAAATTCGGACAAAATGCCCTAATTTTAGACAGAATTGATTCCTTTAGTGGGCCACAATGGACTCTTTGGTAATCTGGCTCAAGTTACCCCGCCCAAACTCCGCTGTCAAGTCGAGAGTGTTGATAGCGCGGATTCGCCGCCGGAATCTTTCGCCGCGGCTTGATACTCTAAGGGGTGTGAACCCTTTGTCTTCATCTCGTTTGCGCATTGCCGCCATCAGTTTTCTCAATCCCGCGCCGCTGATGTGGGATTTCGAGCACCCGCCACTCGAGGCCCCGCTTTCCCAGCGCTATCAGATTGATCGCATGCTTCCTTCCGAGTGCGCCGACCGGCTCGCGACGGGCGCGGCCGACATCGGCCTGATCCCCATCGCCGCCCTGGCCGCCCATCCCGGCCTGCGCATTCTGCCGGGTTGCGTGATCGCCTCCAAGGGCCGGGTCCGGTCGCTGCTGCTGGTCAGGCGAGCCGGCCAGCCGCTGGCCTCCTTGCGCTCCGTGGCCGCGGACATGGCCAGCCGCACTACCCTGGCCCACTCCCGCATCCTCTTCCACCACTGGAACAACCCCCAGGTGCCCTTTCTGCCCATGGCCGCCGACCTGGACGCCATGCTGGAGCGCGCCGACGCCGCTATCGTCATCGGCGACCCCGCCCTGATGGCCCTGGAAGAACGCGCCAACCGCTTCGAGCGCACCGGCGAGGAACTGGTTTACCACGATCTGGCCCAGGAGTGGCACTCACTCACCGGCCTGCCCTTTGTCTCCGCCGTCTGGGGCATTGCATGCAGCAGCCCTTCGGGTGGCGCCGCAATCGGCAGTGCTTTGGACGAGAGTGTCACCCAGGATTTCATCCAGTCCCGCATCCACGGCCTTCAGAACATCGATGCGCTGGTCGCCGAGTGGTCAACCCGCATTCCCATTCCCGAAGAGACCATCCGCGCCTACCTGACGACGAACATCCATTATGTCCTCGACGAAGAATGCCTTGAGGCCATGAAGGTCTTCTTCCGCATGGCGGCCGAATGCGGCGTTCTGCCGGAGTACAGCTTCTCGATGAGTCCGGCCGCGGTTTAGAGAAAATTCACTTTTGTGTAGAGCGTTTTGAAAGGGCACGGCTTCAGCCGTGCCGCAATGTACAGGAAAACAAGCGGGCTTTAGCCCCCGAGGGATGTTTTTCCCTCCATACCAATAGGAAATTTGCTTTAGAAACTCATTGAAAATCTGGCCAGTGCGTACACCGCTCGATTGCGAGATCGAGCAGTTGGAACGCTGGCCTCCTGACCGCGATGACGAAATCTCCTGGACAGAGCCCGCGAACCAGAAAATGGGCGCACAAGGGCTGCAGCCCGCGCCGCTTTTGCGCAATTTACGGCACGCCGCTCTCTTGCCCAACCGAAAAAGAAGGCCGATCCGCTTGCCGGACCGGCCTTCTTTTCATTCGCAGTCTTTCATCGACAGTCAGGACAGGATCTTTCACACCATCGGCGAGCAGCCAGCCGCCGGAGTCTGCTGGTCAGATCTCCCACCGCAGCAACGCCGCAGCCACCGAGAATCCCGCGCCGACGGCGGCCATCAGCACCAGGTCTCCCTTGTTCAGCTTGCCCTCTTCGACGGCCGTCTCGATGGCCAGCGGGATGGTGCCGGCCGAGGTGTTGCCGTATTTTTCAATGTTGACGATCACCCGCTCTTTTTCGATTCCCAGACGTTCGGCAGTGGACTGGATGATGCGCAGATTTGCCTGGTGGGGAATGAAGCAACCCAGGTCCGCGCCGGTCACCCCGTTGCGCTCCAGCAGCTTCGAGGTGGCCTCGGACATCTTGCGCACAGCGAACTTGTACACCGCGGGGCCGTCCTGGTGAATGTAGTGCATCTTCTTGTCCACGGTCTCGTGCGTCGCGGGATTCAAGCTGCCGCCAGCCGGCATATTCAACGCCACGCCGCCCGCTCCGTCGATCTCGTATTCGTAGTCGATGAAGCCGATCTCGCCCTCTTCGGCCGGCTCCAGCAGCACCGCGCCGCCGCCGTCGCCAAACAGCACGCAGGTGGTCCGGTCGGTGTAGTCGGTCATGCGGGTATTGGCGTCGGCGCCGCACACCAGCACCTTCTTCTGCGCCCCGCTCTCCACCATCTTCACCCCCGCCTGCAGCGCGAACATGAACCCCGAGCAGCCGCCCGAGACGTCGAATCCCCATGCCCCTTTGGCGCCGATCTTGTTCTGCACCAGGCAGGCCGTCGAGGGGAACATCATGTCCGGCGTCACCGTCCCGACCAGGATCACTTCCACCTCGCCGGCTTCAATGCCCCGCATCGCCAGGCACTTCTTGGCGGCTTCGGTGCAAATATCGCTCACCCCCAGCCCCTTGGCCAACACATGACGCTCGCGGATGCCGGTCCGCTCCATGATCCACTGGTCGTTGGTGTCGACCATTTTTTCCAGGTCTTGATTGGTCAGAACTTGAGGAGGAACGTAGGTTCCGAACGCCGTGATCTTGGCGCGCCGGCCCACGATGGGGCGAACAATGAGGGTCAATGCATTTCTCCTTGCGGCTGAACAGGCCAGCTGATCCAGAAACCCCTGATCTCTGACCCTGATCTCAATAAAAAAAGCGCCGGGTGACCTACTGCACACGCATGAGCCCGTTACCGTTGCTTCCTTCCGGACCTGGCGGGGTTGGCGGGATTACGTCGCGTAGGACCCGGCACTTGTTGATTTTAGCATCCCGCGACCTGTCCGGCTCGCCTGGCGCGGGATAGATTGACGGTACCCCTTGAGCCGCCGGAGAATTCTTTTCCCGATACAATAGAACTGTGAGCAAAAATTCCTCCCCCGCGGCCCCTTCCGTGGGCTTCATTTCGTTAGGCTGCCCGAAAAACCTCGTCGATTCCGAGGTGATGATGGGCTTGCTGGACCGCGCCGGCGCGCGGCTGACCGTCCATCCCGAAGAGGCGGAAATCCTCATCGTCAACACCTGCAGCTTCATCGACACGGCCAAGCAGGAATCGATCGACACCATCCTCGAAATGGCGCGGCACAAGACCACCGGCCGGGCGCGCAAGCTCATCGTCGCCGGCTGCCTCGTCGAGCGCTACCGCGACGAAATCCAGAAGAGCATTCCGGAAGTGGACGCCGTCGTCGGCACCGGCGAGCTCGAGGCGATTCTCGAAGCCGCCGGCCTTGAAGCCCCCGCCCCGGCCGCCGCGCTCTCCCCCTTCAACATCCTCACCTCCAGCGCGCACAAGGACGGAGCCCCGACGGCAGCAGTTGGCCGTCGGGAAACTCCGCCCGAAGCGGCCAGCTTCCGCCCCGGCCAGGAATCGCTCTCCGGCACGCATCATCACGCTTCGGAAGAGCCCGGTACGGAGGGAGCAGGGGCCTTCAGGCCCCTGAATGCCAGCTCGCAATCGACGCGGGCTTTAGCCCCGGACGGAATTTCTGTCTCCAGGCCCTTCCGAAACGAGGACAGCCCGAAGGGCCGGCCCGAGGGCGACCTGCGCGAGCAGCAAGGCCGCTTCCGGCGCGACGGCTGGCAGGGCGCAACCCATCTGCTGCCCACTTACCTCTACGACGAAAACACCCCCAGGCTGCTGACCACGCCCAAATCCTCGGCCTACATCAAGATCGCCGAGGGCTGCGACCACCCCTGTTCGTTCTGCGTCATCCCGAACCTGAGGGGCAAGTTCCGCTCGCGGAGATTTGAGTCGGTGGTCGCCGAGGCCGAACAGCTTGTCGCCCGCGGCGTCAGCGAGATCACCCTCATCGGCCAGGACACCACCTGCTACGGCGAAGACCTGGGCTTGAAGGACGGCCTGGCGCTGCTGCTCGACGCGCTGGCCCGGATCGAAGGCCTGCGCTGGCTCCGTTTCCTTTACGCCTATCCCAACCGCATCACCGGCAAACTGCTTGACGTCATCGCCCGCCACGACAACATCTGCAAGTACCTCGACCTTCCCTTGCAACACGCGGCCCCGGAGGTTTTGAAGCGCATGAAGCGCGGCGGCGGCGCCGAAATTTTTCTCAAAACATTGGAAAAAGTCCGAGCGGCCATCCCCGGCGTCGTTCTGCGCACCTCATTCATCGCCGGTTTTCCCGGTGAATCGCCCCGCGACTTTGAGATTTTGCAGGAGTTCATTCAGGAGGCGAAGTTCGACTGGCTGGGCGTCTTCAGCTATTCGGACGAGGAGGGATCGGGAGCCTTCGCGCTTGATCGGAAGATCCCCGCGCGCACCATCGCCGCCCGCAAAAACAAACTCATGAAGCTGCAACAGGCGATCAGCAAACGCGCCAAGCAGCAGTGGGTGGGCCGCGAACTGGTCCTGCTCGTCGAAGGCGAAAGCGAGGAGACGCCGCTGCTGTGGGAGGGCCGCACTCACTTCCACGCTCCGGAGATCGACGGCAAGGTGTACATCAACAACTTCGGCGCGCTGCAAACTCTGGAGCCCGGCCGCTTCTATCCCGCCCAGATCACCGAGGCCCATGAGTACGACATCGTGGCGCGGGTGGCCGGCGAAGCGCTGTAAGCGGAGCGCGTAAAAGCCGGTGGTGAAAGTCAGGTTTTGAAAGGGCACGACTTTAGTCGTGCCGCAAATACTTGATTACAAACGACGGGCTTTAGCCCCTGAGGGACGGGTTCCGGCATATTCGACTTTCACCACAGGCTGCTAAGGGCGGCCCGCTGTAAAGTAGAAGAGAATCATGCCAGCAAAGAAAAAATCCGCCAAGCTGCTCCATTGCCCCACCTGCGGTATGCTGGTGCGCATCAAGGACGAGGACTTCCCTTTCTGCAGCGACCGCTGCCGCAAGATCGACCTCGGCAAGTGGGCCATGGGCGTTTACAAGATCAGTTCGCCGGTGCTCGACCCTGAAGTTCTCGACGACCTGGGCGGCCTGAGCGGCCGTCCGCGAAACTCCGGCGACGAGGAGTAAAACAGGAAGGGACGCCGCGCCTGGTTTGAAGCCCTAAACTTCAAACAGAGGCGGAAGACGAGGAACATCATGAGAGACTTGCCGCTTTCGCGCGTTTTTCACCTCATCGAACCTGGCCCCGTTGTGCTGCTTACGACCGCGGGCAAAGGCGGCCCCAACATCATGACGATGAGCTGGCATATGATGATGGAGTTTGTGCCGCCCTTGATCGGCTGCGTCATCGGGCCGTGGGATTTCAGTTACAAGGCATTGCGCGCGACCAGAGAATGCGTCATCGCCATTCCCACCGTCGATCTGGCCAGCAAAGTCGTCGAAATCGGGAACTGCTCGGGCGAGCAAGTCGACAAATTCAGCGCTTTTGGGCTGACGGCCAAGCCGGGAAAATGCGTTAAAGCGCCACTGATTGCCGAGTGTCTGGCGAACATTGAGTGCCGGGTCGCGGATATGAGAATGGCGAACAAATACGGACTCGTCATCCTCGAAGGCGTCAAGGCCTGGATCGACTCGAAACGCGCCGAGCGGCGGACGATTCACGCCAACGGCGATGGCACCTTCGTTGTCGATGGCCGAACCATCGATCTGAAGAAAAAGATGATTAAATGGAAAGAGTATCTCTGAACCATGTCTTCCAGCTCTCAATCGGATAGCGGCGCGATTCTACCCACCCACAAGACTTTTTGGGCCTGGAGCATCGCCACATTCTTTGGCGCGGGCAGGGGCAAACCCGGCCCCGGCACCTGGGCTTCGGTGGCCGCCGTGCTGCTTTGGTCCGGCCTGGCCTGGGGAGTGCATCCGGCCGCTTCGACCCTGTTTTTCGCGCTGCTGGCGGGCATCGCGCTGGCCATCGGCGTTGGCATTCCCGCCGCCACCATCGTCGCCCGCGAAAGCGGCCGCCACGATCCGGGCTTTGTGGTCATCGACGAGGTAGCCGGCCAGTGGGTCGCCCTCATCGGCAGCCACGCCAACTGGCGGCACGCCCTGATCGCTTTGCTCCTGTTCCGGATTTTCGACATTCTCAAGCCCTTTCCCGTCCGCCAGCTCGAACGGCTCCCCGAGGGATGGGGCATCGTCTTCGATGACGTCGCTGCGGGGCTGTATGCTTTGGGTGTAGCATCGCTTTTGCATTTGTGGATTTAGGAAGCTTGTTGACGAAATCTTGGCTGGTATTTTGGCACGGCCTCATTCGTGCCATGAATTCGGCAAAATCGGCACGGGTTTTAGCCACAGAGAGTCGATTTTCGGATTCGAGATAGACTTTCAACAACTCCTTTGAGGTCAAGCCATGGACCGCGCCAGTACACAACCCGCCGCTGAAGCCTTCCACGAGCCGCGCATCGACGACATTGTGCCCGCCGCCGCGCTGCCAGGGGGAGAAATCGAGCTGATCGGCGTCAATCTGGGACCGCTTCCCGCCGGACCGTCCGCCGCGCTGCCCTTTGTTGTGATGGACGACCTGCCCGCCCAGGTGCTGATGAGCCGCCCCGGCCGCCTGGCCCTGCGCGTCCCTGAAGACGCCACCACCGGCATGATCGAGGTTCACAGCGCTGCCGGTCCGAGCAACACCGCTCCCGTGCGCGTTGCCCGCCAGCTCTCCGACGGCCTGCACCCGGTCACCAGCCCTGCCGTCAGCCGCTCCGGCATGATCTATGCCACCATCTCCGGCCAGCGGGGCAAGCAGACCCCCGTGTCGGTGGTGCGCATCAGCCCCGGCGGCCGCGGAACCCCTTTCGTCAGCGGAATTCTCAACGCCACCGGCCTGGCTTTCTCGCCCGAAGGCGACCTGTTCGTCACCTCGCGCGCCGAGGGCAACGTCTATCGCATCGACGAAGGCGGCGAGCCAGCCCTTTACGCCGAGGGGATGGGCGTGGCCACTGGGGCGGTTTTTGACGCCGCCGGCAACCTCTTCGTCGGCGACCGCAGCGGCACCATCTTCAAGATCAACCCGGACCGCCAGATCTTCGTCTACGCCACGCTCGAACCCAGCGTTGCGGCCTATCACCTGGCCATCGACGCCTCAGGCACGCTCTACGTCACCGGACCCACGCTCTCCTCGAACGACGCCATCTGGGCCATCGAGCCCAACGGCGAGGCCCGCGCCTGGTACCGCGGCCTGGGCCGGCCACAGGGTCTGGCGCTGGACCGGGAAGGAAACGTCTACCTGGCCGCCTGTCTCCGTGGCCGCAGAGGCCTGGTGCGCGTCACCCCGCAGGGCGAGGCGACCCTGGTTGTGGCCGGCGCCAACCTGGTCGGCGTAGCATTTTCTCCGCTGGGCACCACGATTCTGGCCACCAGCGAAGCCGTTTATGATGTGGATCTGGGAGTCGAAGGACTCAGCCTCTAGCTTCTAGCTTCTAGTGGTATGTCTCACGCAGATGATCGTTGATCCGTTTTGAAGGGTACGGGCTTTAGCCCGTACGTAAAGCCTACAAATTCAACGGGGCTTTAGCCCCTGAGGGAATGCCGGTCCATCGGTTTCAACCTCTCCAAGGCGCTGAAAATAGATTCAATCATTGAGACACTACACTAGCTTCTAGCCTTTCCGCTGGGTGTTCCACCGCCTGCCGCTCAAGGCCAACGCCCGTTCGACTTAACATCACCCTGTTGTAAGCTAGAAGCTAAAAGCTAGGAGCTAATAGCTGCTTTTATGAAATCTGAAATCATCGCCGTCGGCTCGGAAATGCTCACCCCCTTCCGCCAGGACACCAACTCTCTTTATCTGACCGAAAAACTCAACGAGCTGGGGGTCACCGTCACCTTCAAAACCATCGTCGGCGACCGCCGCAAGGACTTGCTCAACGCCCTTCACTCAGCCCTCGCCCGCGCCGACATTGTGGTTTTGATGGGCGGTCTGGGCCCCACCGAAGACGACCTCACCCGCGAAGCCGTGGCCGAAGCTCTCTCGCTCACCCTGCGCCGCGACGCCTCTCAGGTAAGCGCCCTGGCCGCCCGCGCCGCCAGTTGGCGCATGCCCATGCCCCAGAACAACATGAAGCAGGCCGATGTGCTCGAAGGCGCGACCATCCTGCCCAATCCCAACGGCAGCGCCCCCGGCCAGTGGCTGGACACCACCTACGCCGGCTACCGCAAGCTCCTGATGCTGGTTCCCGGCCCTCCCAACGAGTGCCGTCCGCTCTTCGACGCCGAGTGCATTCCCCGCCTGCGCGAGCTTCTGCCCCCGGCCGCCATCGCCAAGCGAACCCTGCGCGCGGCCATGATCCCGGAGTCGCAGGCCGACAAGCTGCTGGCGCCCATCTACACCACCTACGCCGACGTGGAAACCACCATCCTGGCCAAGCCGGGCGACATCCAGCTCACCCTGCTCTGCTCCAAATCCAGCGTCGAGGCCGCCCGCGCGCGCGTCGATGAGCTGGCCGGACGCATGGAGGAGGCTCTCGAAGACTGGTTCTACTCCTCAGGCAACGAATCATCCGAGTCTCTGGAACAGATCGTCCTTTACTATCTCGGCCTGCGCCAATCCACCCTGGCCGTGGCCGAAAGCTGCACCGGCGGCCTGATCTCTCAGCGCATCACCTCCGTCCCCGGCAGCTCGCGCTCCTTCCTGGGCGGGGCCATCGTTTACTCGAACGAAATGAAGACAGCCCTCGCCGGCGTTGCTCCCGAGCTGATCGACGAGCACGGCGCCATCTCCCAGGAGGTGGCCGAAGCTCTCGCCACCGGCATTCGCCAGCGCACCGGGGCCACCCTGGGTTTAGGGGTGACAGGCATCGCCGGCCCCTCCGGCGGCAGCGAAGCGAAACCCGTTGGGCTGGTGTATATCGCCCTCTCGGATGGAGTGAAAACCGACTTAGTCAAGCGCACCTTTCCCGGCGACCGCGACCGCATCCGCCAGTGGGCGGCCCAGCAAGCCCTCGACCTGATCCGGTTGAAGCTGCGCTGAGCGCCAGCCGCGCCCCGCCTGTGCCTCAAGCCCCCGGAGGCGCAGGCACTGGGCTCACAATCTTCGCCTACTCCTGCCAAACCGCTGCTTCTCCACCCCTTGCGCATCTTCTCGGAACCTCTGTTCTCCTTCGTACTCCCGGCTTGACCCGCAGGGACTCCCAGCTTGACCCGAGATACGTGACGCCAATCACATAAAACCACCCTCCGGCAATGAAATCATGGGCCTACTGGTTTTCTGAGAAATTTTTGCCCCTCGAACCGTGGCTTTCATTGATGGAGAGCGAACATGAAGCTGGACCCGTCTGCGTTTGTCGCCGGCCCGGAGCTGCTCCAGGCGCTGGAAAATCGTGCCACCGCAATCTCCTGTGACGGAGATTGCGTACTGTTTCGCCAGGGAGATATCCCCAAGGGGCTCTATATTCTCGGCGCGGGTGAAATCACCCTCACCATGACATCGCCAGGTGGCGAAGAAGTGCTTTCCTTCCAGGCGCATGAAGGTTCCCTGCTGGGCCTTCCAGGGTTGATCATCGACGAACCTTATTCGCTCTCAGCCCTCGCTCAAAGGGGTGCGCAGCTACGCTTCATCAGCCGCGACGAGATCACCGAACTGATGCAAACCGACCCTCGTCTGACGCTGAAGATGCTCGAGGTGTTGGCCGCAGAAGTCCATTCCGCGCGCCGTGCCTTGTCGGACCTTTAACAGCCTCGGTTCGCGCCCGGATTCGGCTGCCGTCAAGCCGGGAAAAACCTGCAAATCCCCTGCCACTGTCGCATTTTTCTGCTAGACTCTCTCGTGATGATCCTCCCCATTCTCACTATCGCCGCCGCCGCGTACCTGCTTGGGTCCGTGCCCGCCGGGTACCTGCTGGTCCGCCTCTTTCGCCACCAGGACATCCGCAAATCGGGCAGCGGCAACATCGGCGCCACCAACGTGCTCCGCTCCGGCGGCAAGGGGCTGGCAGCCGGCACTTTCCTGGTTGATGTGCTCAAGGGCTCGGCCGCGGTCGGAGTGGGCATCCTGGTCGGCAAGTTTCTGCTGCCCAACGTCCCGGTGGGCAACCTCGAGGCGCTGGCCGCCGTGGTTGCCGTCCTCGGCCACATGTTCCCCGTCTGGCTCGGCTTCCACGGCGGCAAGGGCGTGGCCACCGGCTTCGGCGTCTTCCTGGTGGCCGCTCCCTGGGCCGCGCTGGCGTCCATTACCGTCTTCTTTCTAGTGGTGTATTTCAGCCGCTATGTCTCGCTGGGCTCCATCCTCGGCGCGGCCAGCTTTCCGTTCTTTGCCTGGCTTCTCAACGGGATGCTGCACGGGGGCGACCGGCCGCCGCTTTTCATCGCCGCCCAGTTTGCCGTCGCTCTGCTCATCGTCGTCAAGCACCACCAGAACATTGGCCGCCTGCTGGCCGGCACCGAATCCCGCTTTGGAGCCAAAAAGCCCGCCTGAGCCTCTTTGCGCGCAGGTTCCAGGCCTGAAACACCGCCATCGTCTTTCGCCCGGCGGCTGCTTCCCCTCGTCCGATGCTCTAGAGCATTTCTCCCAAAGGTAGACTGTCTGGGTGCCCCACCCTCGCCGCGTTCTTGTTCTTGCGGCTATAGCAGAACCAGAGTTGGTGTATCCCGAAAGCAGTTCACTTAAGTTGACGCGACCATCAGGGAGCGGCGACCTCGCATGAATTGAACAGGACACAGGGACTCTGGTTCTGCTCTAGGTGTGTGT
>Ga0255349_1000130_pt1 | contig 31287 bp, 30 predicted proteins | sample CBST25v15metaG_FD_189947 | JGI IMG/M metagenome (GOLD analysis project Ga0255349, IMG submission 189947) | Peat soil microbial communities from Stordalen Mire, Sweden - C.B.S.T-25.v15 | ecosystem: Environmental > Terrestrial > Soil > Wetlands > Peat | place: Sweden: Norrbotten County, Stordalen...
CTCGAAGCCCCTATCGCCAACCGGCCCCATCCCCTGCCGCCTGCCGACGGCCCCAACGTGACCTTCCTCGTCGGCGTCAACGGCACCGGAAAAACCACCTCAGCAGGCAAGCTGGCCGCCTGGTATCGCGCACGGAATCGCACGGTTCTGCTCTGCGCCGCCGACACCTTCCGCGCCGCGGCAATCGAGCAGCTCGAAGTCTGGGCCACACGCTCCGGCGTTGAAATGATCAAGACCCGCCACGGCGGCGACCCCTCAGCCGTCCTTTACGACGCAGTTACCGCCGCCAAGGCACACAATATCAACGAGTTGATTGTGGACACCGCAGGCCGCCTCCACACCAAGACCGGCCTGATGGACGAGCTGGACAAGATGCGCCGCACCGCCGCAAAGCTGATTCCCGGCGCGCCCCATGAGGTGCTTCTGGTCATGGACGCCACCACCGGCCAGAACGGCCTCAACCAGGCCCGCGAGTTCACCCAGTCTGCCGGCGTCACCGGCATCATCCTCACAAAGCTGGACGGCACAGCCAAGGGCGGCATCGCCGTGGCCATCGCCCAGGAGCTCAACCTGCCCGTCCTCTTCGCAGGCGTTGGCGAACAAATGGACGATTTGCTCGAGTTCTCCCCTACGGAATTTGTCGATTCGCTCCTGGGCTAGGTGGACAAATGCGCGCCGCAAGAAATAATTCTGAGAAATGCAGGCTTTGAAGGATACAAAATCTTGAAGAATACCGGCTTTGACCCGGACCAATTCCTTCGTAAACCCTCGTTAATTTGACCTTTCGGTCTGATTTTGGTGGATAAAGACACATAATTGGATGGCGGGTGGCCTAGGTGCCGGAAGAAGTGAGTACAACCACTGAAGATGGGTGCCCCCGGTGCCTCGCTTTTGGGCACCGGGGAGACCACGAACCTAAACCGGCGTCTTTCTGACCACTGATCTCTGACCACTGACCACTGATCTCTGACCACTGACCACTGTCGGGAGACCACGAACCTCGACCAGCGCATTTCTGACCCCTGATCTCTGACCCCTGATCTCTTTCGAGTTACCACGAAGCCCATGCGAGCGAATAGCGAGCAGTTGGCCCCATCGCAGGTGGTTGCAGATCATTTCCCAACTTTGCTGCACAATCATACACAGGAGTTTTCCCTCCACTCCTCCGCCAATTGTGCCGTAACTCCTTATCCTGGACGATTTTGCGAATAACTCCTTTGTTTTGACGATTTTACAGCGCAACCATACCTGTAAGCCTATGAAGACAAGGAATTTATTTACAAAATAGGGGTGGGGGTACCCCATGCCCCGCCTCAACTGCGCACGCCGCGCCCCATATACACTAAAAGGGGTCCGATGGGCGTAGGTATGAATCAACAAATTGACCAAGATACATATTGGATGCAGCGCGCCCTTGAGCTTGCCCGTCGCGGCATCGGAGTCACCTCGCCCAACCCCGCCGTGGGCTGCGTCATCCTCGACTGCGACGGCCAGGTCGCAGGCGAGGGCTGGCACGAGTACGACCTGCTGGACCACGCCGAAGTTGCCGCCCTTAAAATCGCCCAGCTGCACGCAGGCGAGCGCCTGCGCGGCGGCACGGCCTACGTCACCCTGGAGCCCTGCAACCACACCGGCCGCACCGGCCCCTGCACCGAGGCGCTCATCCAGGCCGGCCTCCATCGCGTCGTCGCGGCCACCATCGACCCCAATCCCTCCGTCGCCGGCCATGGCCTTGAGCGCCTGCGCACCGCAGGCCTTGAAACCACCGTCGGCGTCTGCCAAACCGAAGCCCGCCGCCTCAACGAGGGTTTCGCCCGCTGGTGCCAGCACCGACGTCCCTTCGTGCTGATGAAGGTGGCCATGACGCTGGACGGCCGCATCGCTCCGCCGCCCGGCCAGCACATCCTGCGCGAGCCTTATTGGATCACCTCTGAAGCCGCACGCGCCGCCGTGCAGCCCCTCCGCTGGCAGGCCGACGCCGCCGTCACCGGCGTGGACACTGTGATCGCCGACGACCCCATGCTCACCGACCGCAGCGGCCTGCGCCGCCGGCGACCGCTGCTGCGCGTGGTGCTCGACTCGACCCTGCGCATGCAGCTCGACTGCAAGATGGTGGCCTCGGCCCACGACGACCTGGCCGTCTTCACCGTTTCCAAGGACGAGGCCCGCGCCGAGGCCCTGAGAGAGCGTGGCGTGCACGTCGAAGTTCTCCAGACGGAAACAGAGGACGCCAGTGACAAACTTTCATCGCCGGGCCGCGTCCCACTGGGCAAGGTGCTCGACAAGCTCGGCGAGGAGGGCATTCTCACACTGCTCACAGAAAGCGGCACGCGCCTGAACACGGCGCTGCTGGCTGGCGGCATGGTGGACCGCATGCAAATCTTTGTCTCTCCGCAGGTCATGGGCTCCGACGCCGTCCCCGCCTTCAAAGGCCTGGCCGCCCCCGTCCGCATGGCCGCGGTCGAAGTCGAGCGCTACGAAAACGATCTGGGCCTCTGTTCGCTGCTGCGCGCCCCCTGGCCCGAAGCGCGAGAGGAGTGAGCGGCACGGTTGGCGTCTGCGGGGCATTTTGATGCCACAAATGGAATCGTTCCGTATCGAAATTTTGTGGAAACGGCAACTTCCTTTTTGCCTTTGACCGCCCTCGCACCGCAATATAATTCAGTGCATCTAATATAGTAAGAGGAGATTCCTGCTTGAACGAGAAGCGGCCCTCTGGAAAGCAGATCATGAACACTCCCGATTATTACGAGTTCCTACAGATCAGCCGCAATGCCGAGCCAGCGACGATCCACCGCGTTTTTCAGTTTCTGGCGGCCCGCTTTCACCCGGACAACGTGCAGACCGGCGATGTTGAGAAGTTCATGCTCTTGAAGAAGGCCTATGAAGTATTGTCCAATCCGGAGCGCCGCGCCCAGTATGATACGGCCGCCGATTCTGAGATTCCCCCGCCAGTTCCCCTCTCTGCCGAGATTGACTTCCTGGATAGCATGAAGGGCGAACTGAACCGCCGCCTGGCGTTGCTCGCGCTGCTCTATGTGCGTCGCCGCACAAATTCCTCCCGCCCTGAAGTTCCGCTTAATGAAGTTGAGCTGCGCATGGGGTTTCCCCGCGATTATCTAGAATTCACCATGTGGTATCTGCAAAGGAAGGGCTACATCATCCGTGCGGATAACTCGGATTTCACATTGACGGCCGATGGCGTTGATTTCGTGGAAATGCAGCGTGAGCAAATCCCGATGCTGAATAAGCTGCTGACCAGTCACGCGGGCCCCTCCGTCACGGATTCGAAAGCGGCGAGCAAAGGCATCGACCCCGCCCAGCGGTCCTGATATCGATTCTCCGGCAGCAGCGCAGGCGACGGATCAACGCGCAGACATGAAGGACAGGCGCATAGGTGTGCCGGATCGGCGCGCAAAAGAGAAGCTTGCAGACATCTGATCAGGAGCAGATCCCTGTTCTGTGCCCTTAGAATGGAACCATGTTTACAGGCATCATCGAACAGACGGGTACGCTGGTCAGCCTGGAGAATCGCGGCGGCGTGCGGCGCATTACGGTCGAGGCTGCGGAGATTGCCGGGCGGCTGCGCGAGGGCGACTCGCTGGGCGTCTCCGGCGTCTGCCTCACCGCTCTCGACGTCGAACCCACCTACTTCCACGCCGATCTGGCACAGGAAACGCTGGACCGCACCTCGCTGGGGGCTCTCACTTCCGGCGCCAAAGTCAATCTGGAACTGCCCACCGCCGCCGGCAGTCCGCTCGGCGGCCACATTGTGCAGGGCCACGTGGATGGCTGCGGGAGGCTCGTCTCTCTTGAGCCGGTGATCTCTCCTGCGAGTCCAGCATTCAATCGCGAGACCACCGACTGGACGCTCAAGGTCAAGGTTCCGGAGATCGTCTACCCCTGGATGGTCCACAAGGGTTCAGTAACCATTGAAGGCATCAGCCTGACCATCGCCGACTTCGACGGCGAGACAATTTCCATCGCTATCTTGCCCCTCACCTATTGGCGGACGAACCTGCACACACTTGCCCTCGGCGCGCCGGTGAATGTCGAAGCCGATGTGCTGGTGAAGCTGGCCCACGCCCAGATCCTGGCCCGAAAGCAGTCCATACCCGATCTGACTGAGGCCTGGCTGGTGGCCAGAGGATACTGAGCAATTCGCCCTTCTTCCCCGCCTGTTTTGCGTCTATTGATCCGGCAAGAAAACAGTGACATCTCTTTCCCACCCTTTTCGCAAATGGCGCGGAAAAGGATGGGGCGCCCTGCGCAGACACAGAATGGCTGGCGGACGCCGCAGAAGCATCCGCCAGCCATTCAAAACAACAGAGGGTGGACGGCAGTCTATTTGAACTGGCTGAAGAAATCCACGATGTAGTACCCGATGACAAACACCGTCGCGGCTGAGGTAAGCCAGCGGAAAACCCTCAACGAAGGCTCGACCTTGGCTACCTTGGCGATAATCGCCTCCTGTTCGGCCTTTTCCTTGGCGAAGGCATCATCCAGATAGATTTGGTCGTCTTCGCCACGGGAGAGGGCTGAACTGTAAAGATGAAGAGCAGCCATAATCACCACCAGCACTGCCCATACAATCCACATCGTCCAAACAAAAAGCATACCCCACCTCCGGAAAACTCTCAGCCCTGAGCATCGCGGGCCTTTGGAAGTCCAGACCCCGTCCAGCAGAGGAGCTGTATGGCTGACCATAATAGCCCCGAAGGGGTACTGCTGTCATGACAACAATCACAACAATTCTTCGCCCCGAGAGAGACGGGCTTCTGCGACTTTCCCGTCTTCCAGCGCATCCAATAACCGAAGATGACTCTGAGACCTTGTGTCACGGGCCGCAGAGCGGTAGAGTTAAGTTTCCGGCAAGCATTTCATCATTGAGGAGATTCCATGGCCGCTGCATCCACCGCGCCCGCAGAGGAAACCGTTAACAAAGCACCCATCACCCTGACCCCGCAGGCCATTTCCAAGGTGCGCGAGATCATGGCTACCCAGGATCCCGTTCCCGCCGGGCTGCGCATCGGCGTGGCTGGCGGCGGCTGCTCCGGCTTCCAGTACTCCATGGCCTTTGAAAACCAGAGCGGCATGATGGACAAGGTCTTCAGCTTCGACGACATCAAGGTTTTTGTCGACGCCACATCCCTGATGTACCTCAAGGGCTGCGTTGTGGACTATGTCGAGAGTCTTGAAGCCAGCGGCTTCAAATTCGACAACCCCAACGTCAGAACCACCTGCGGCTGCGGCTCCTCCTTCAGCGCATAACCAGCGGCCTTCCGGCCCTGCTTCTCTGTTTGGTTCGCATATAAACAAGGCCCGTCCCTTTCGCAGGGATGGGCCTTGTTGCGTAGAGATGCGGAGATGATTCGATTCGGGCGCGAGCCGGAGGCCGATTGCTACGGCGTGGTCGTCGGCGTAGTCGTGGGAGTGCTGGTGTTGGTTGGCGTAGTGGTTGTGGAGGTGCTGCCCAGTGTGCCGCCGATGGGTGTTGTGGTGCTGCTGGCTGGCTGGCCGATGGTTCCTGTGTTGCCGCCGCTCATCATCTGCTCGGTAATCGGGTCGTAGACAAACTCCCACTCGTTGTAATGGTTCTTCTTCTTGTAGACCATGATGGACTGCTTGGGACTGTTGGGAGAAAAGCCGATAATGCCCGCTCCTCCAAAGGTCTGCCCGGTCTGCCCTGTCATCCCGGTTTGCCCCGTCTGCCCGGTGGTCGAAGTGGTTGCGGTGGGGTTGCTCGCATCAGTCGGAGCGTTGGGATCAGGCGTCGCTGTCGGCTGACCGAGGCTGTTGCCCTGCAGCCCGTTTCCGCTGGTGCCGGGTCCGACGCCTGCGATCGACGAGCCTCCCAGAGGCTGCCCGAAGAAGCCCATGGCCGTCGGAGCCTTGTTCTGGCCAAACATGATCGGCTTCCAGTCTTCCTTGCCAGTGGTCGGGTCGGCGTATTTCTTGCGCAGGAAGCGGATATTGTTGGTGGGCTTGACCAGGGCATCGACGTTTGGCGGATAGGCTCCGAATTTCTTGTAATACATCCTAACGGCTCGGATGTACTGCTTGCCGCGCTGCATGGTCTCCAGCTCGCGGTCGCGCTGAATCTCCTTGGAAACCTTAGGCAGGGCGACAGCCAGCGCGATGGTGAGCAGCACCACGAGGAAGATGACCGCAAGCAGAACGAAGCCCTCTTCGGAAGGCTTTGCAGGGCGGCGGATTGGGGCGATCTTCATCATTTTGCGTCTAGCTGTTCCTGTAGGGTTGAATTCGTGGTTTCCCACCCATTCGCCAATAATCACAAGAAGCAGGTCCTTCGACTCGCTCCGCTCACTCAGGATGACGGGGCACGGAGAATGGTACAACTTCAAACGGTCAGAGCCCTAGGGCCAATAGCTGAAAGCTGCTTTCTAATTCGTCGTCAGAGGCAGGCTTTGCGTGTTGTTGTAGCTCAAGTCGGTCACCTGGACACTGCCCGGAAGAATGGTTCCCACCTTGTAGCGGTGGTTCACAATCTCGCCGGTGCGCGCAATGAAAATGTCGTCTCCGTGAACGAAAAAGGCCTGCAGCGATTTGTCTTTGGCCTGCGCGTAGCCGAAATACTTCAGATCGATGGCCGGCGGCCGTGGCTTTTCGGGCACGGGCGGAGGCGCGTTTACGCCGGGCTGGCCGGGCCGCGCGCCGGCCACTGGAGTTTCGATGCGCACGGGCGCTGGCGCTGACTCGGCGGAGAAGATGTTCCTCCCGGAGCCCAGGTACTCCACGCTCTCGGTGAGAACCAGCTTGTCGAGGTGCAGCGCGGGATCGATGCCGGCGTTGGTGAGCTTCTGAGCCTCTTTCCCTTCGCTCGCGGCCGGCGTCGCCGTTGTCTCGCGGCCAGGGGCGGGCCTGGCGGCGGTCGGGACGGTTGCCGCTTCCGGGCGTGCGGGCGGTGTGGGACTGACAAAGTATTGCTTGAGTTCGTAGCCGCCAATCAGGAGGATCGCCACAAGAAGAGCGGCGAACAGGTAGACCTGGCGCTTGTTTTCTGTTCCAAGCTGCAGGGCCATGGCTATTTACCCCCCTTTGCTCGCGTGGCGGGTAGAGCGGGCATGACAGTCTCATCACCGGCTTGCGGAGTGGGCGGCAATCCGCTGGCCGCCGCATCGGCCGGACGCAGCCATGTGGAAACCTTCAGCCGCAGATTCACCATGCCCCCCTGCTGCCCGGTCAGTTGCATGCCGCGGATGACAAAGAAGTTCTGGTCCCGCTCCAGGCCGTTCACAAAGCGCATGATCTGCGGATAGCCGCCGGTGATGCCCGCGTCCATCGAAATCTCTGTGAAATCGGAGCCGGGAGGGCCCTGCGTGTATTGCACCCTGCTCAGCCGGACCGGGCCCTTCAGCGCCAGATCGCCGATGCGTGTGGCAATGGACGAATAGCTGGGCGGAATGCGCTTCAGGTAAAAAGCCTGCATCTGGGCGCGGGAATCCGCAACCCGCTTGTCCAGGCCACGCAGGGGAACTGTCTCCAGATCGAGCGCCTTCAACTGAACCTGTTTGGCGGCCAGGGCGCCGGTCGAGCTGTCGTTCGTGGCTCTCCAGTCCAAGCCGAAACGAATCGACAAGCCGATGACAGTGACCAGCAGCGCCGCAAAAGCGGCGTAGTGCCAGGTCAGCGGAGAGGCCAGGCGCTCACGCCACAGAGAAAGAGTGCGGCTGCTCATCGCGTGCCTCCTGGATTGGGCTTGGAGCCGGGATTCTGGACGGGCCTGTTCGGGACCGCGCCGGTATACGGCATTCTGCCAGGCTGCTGTCCGAAGCCTGCCGGGGAAGGAGCCTGCCGCATAGCCTGAGGCACGGCCGTTCTCTTGCCCGCCATCTCTCCGGCAGCCGTGGGTTTCTCTTCCTCCTGCCTTCTTTCCGCCCTGAGGTTCACGCCCATCGGCGCGGCCGAATTGTACTCAGCGAGGAGATCGAAGTTCACTCGGTTCGAGGCGCTGATCGGCTCCAGCCGCTCATTTGGACCGCTCATGGATTCCGCGCTTTCGCCCACGATGCGGGGCTGGAGGAAGTGCTTCGAGCGTTCCAGGTTCTGCACCAGATCCACGGCGCGATCCCTGGGCCCAACGACGCGCAGCTTCAGAGTGATCTTGCCCGTCTTCGTGTCGCGCACCGGTTCAATGCTGGTCACCTGCACGCCACCCGGCAGAACGGTCTCCAGGTCTTCCATGGCCAGCGTCCAGGAAAAAGTCTTTTCGTCGAAGAGCTTGTTGAGTTCCCCGACATGGGCCACCAGTTGAACGTTCTCCGGCTGGCCCATCATGCTCTGGTAGCCCAGCCGCTCCTGGTTGATGGCGTTGATCTGCTTCTGGACGCTCTGTTCCGTTGCGCGCGCCTCTTCGGCCTTCTGGTGAAAGGCGCGCAGCCCCAGGCACAAGCCAAGGCCAATCACAATCAGCACGGCCATGGCGGTGCGCAGGCGCTTGAGCGCCGGCCTGATGTCGATGTAGGGGCGGGTGGCCAGATTGAGAGAGATTTGCATTAATTTGCTCCCGCCAGCGCACCGGAAACGCCAGCCAGGCTCAACAGGTTGCCCAGCGGCGTGGCCGCCCCGGTTTCGGGCCGCGAGGCCAGGTCCACCACGGTCAGATCGGGTGAGTCGATCCAGCGCGCAAAGTCTTCCGCAGCGCTGTTGCCGCCTGCCCCGATGCCGGCAAAGTACAGCAGCTTCGGACGCGTGCCGAGTTTGTCCTCGTAATAGGCGGCGGCCACGGCGATGTCGCGCTGCACCTCCTGGAGGCGCTTGCCGGGGTCTTCAGGCAGGTTGAGGGTGCGATAGAGCAGCAGATCCTGGCCGTTGGTAATGCAGGTGGTAAGCGTCGTCACGCCCAGGTTGGTGGCCAGCACGGGCTCGGTAGAGTCAATGGCCGCCAGCGCCGCCAGGCTCGTCGGCAGCACGACGCCGGGCTCGTAGCCGGCCTGGCGCACCACGGCTTCGTACTCATGCAGATTCACTCCCGGAATCACGGCTGCCAGCACCTTGCACGAGGTCTTGCTTGCGACCAGAATCTGGTAGTTCACTCCGGCCTGCTCCACATCGAAGGGAATCATCTTGCGCAGCCGGAAGCGAAGAACGGAAACAGCCTCCGCCGCGCGGGCGGGCATGGAGTCGAAGTCCAGCACGAAGACGCGGACCACGCTGTCGGGCAGCACCAGCGTCACAGAGCGGGTGCGCGGCGAAACCTGGCCCAGGACATTGCGAATGGCATTGGCCACTACTTCCGGCGCGTGCAGGTTCTGCTCCTCGGCGCCGGGAATAAGCGCCCCCTCCGGCAGCCGCTCAAAGGCGTAGACGGGCGCGAGGCCCTGCCCCGGCGATGCGGCGGCCAGCACCCCTTGCGGCGATAGCTCCACCGCTACCGGCGGACGTCCGCCAGGCTCGGAACCGGGTTTGATCTTGCTGAGGATCGAATTCACTATCTTGACGCCTCGATGAAGGTAACCTTGTTGATTTCCTTGAGCGTGGTCAGGCCGCGGCGGACGCGGTCAATGGCCGACTCGCGCAGAAAGTTCATGCCCTCTTTTTTGGCCATCCTGCGTATCTCGGAGCTGGACTTCTTGGCCAGAATGCACTCGCGGATAGGGTCGGTCAGATCCAGCAGCTCGTGGATGGCGGTACGGCCGCGGTAGCCGGTACCGTTGCACTCCATGCAGCCGGCGCCCTCCTTGAATTCAAAGCCGCGCCACTCATCGGGCTCCAGGCCGCTGACCAGAAGCTCCGCGTCGCTGTAAGTAACCGTGCGCGCGCAGTCCGGGCAGATGGTGCGCACCAGCCTTTGAGCCAGAATGCAGTTCAGCGCCGAGACGAAGTTATAAACCTCCACGCCCATGTTCACAAAGCGGCCGAGCACGTCCACCACGTTGTTGGCGTGGACCGTGGTGAAGACCAGGTGACCGGTCAGCGCGGAGTTGATGGCGATCTGCGCCGTTTCGTTGTCGCGGATTTCGCCTACCAGTATCTTGTCCGGATCGTGGCGCAGAATCGACCGCAGTCCTCTGGCGAAGGTGAGGCCCTTCTTTTCGTTGACCGGAATCTGCGTGATGCCACGAATCTGGTACTCGACCGGGTCCTCGATGGTGATGATCTTGTCCTCGTCGCTCTTGATCTCGTTCAGGGCCGCGTAAAGGGTAGTGGTCTTGCCGGAGCCGGTCGGCCCGGTGACCAGCACCATGCCGTAGGGCTCGCGAATATAGCGGCGGAAGCGCTTCAAATCTTCCTCCGCAAAGCCCACCACGTCCAGCGTGAGCGTATGGAACTTCTCGCTCATCGACTCCTTGTCCAGCACGCGCAGCACGGCGTTTTCGCCGTAAATGGTCGGCATGATGGAGACGCGGAAGTCGATCATCCGCCCCTTGTAGCGCACGCGGAAGCGGCCGTCCTGCGGCACGCGGCGCTCGGCAATGTCCAGCTCGCTCATGATCTTGATGCGCGAGAGAATGGTCGAGTGGTGCTCGCGGGCGATGGGCGCCATCGCCTCCTGCAGCACGCCGTCGATACGGTACTTGATGTGCACCGAGTCGTCGTAGGTCTCGATGTGAATATCCGAGGCGCGCCGTTCCAGAGCGGTGAAGATGGTCGTGTCCACCAGCCGGATGATGGGGCTGATGTCTTCTTCGCTGGTCAGCTTCTCGATGGAGATGTTCTCGTCGGAGTTGTCGTCGCCGGTGAGCACATCGAAGGTGAGTCCCTCACTGGCTTCGTCCAGCACGCGCTGCGACTGCTCGGTCTTCTTCAGCAGTTCGGTGATCTGCGAAAGCGTGGCCACGCGCGGCGTGATGCGGTGGCCCAGCAGCCCGGCAATTTCGTCCAGCACCATCAGTTGCGAGGGGTCGCTGACAGCGATCACCAGCGCGTCGCCCTGCTGCTCGATGGGCACGAAGTTGTAGCGGAACATCAGCTCCACCGGCACCGTGCGCAGCAGGTCGTGCTGAATCCTGAAGTTTTTCAGGTCCACGAAATCCGTGTGATAGCGCTTCGCCAGCGCTTCAGCCTGGGCGCGCTCATCCTGACTGCCGGGAACAGCCACGCCGACAGGCAGCGGAACAGCAAGTACTGAGCCTTCAGCCATGGTCTACCCCGGACCTCCACTAGCCCCGCCCATCGAGAAGATGGGCAGGTAGAGCGAAACGAGAATGAAGAGCACAACCACGCCCATGACAATGAGAATGGCCGGCTCGATAAGCGTCAACGCCGCGGCCAGCGCCGTGGCCACGTCTTCTTCGAAAAACTCCGCGACGGAGTTGAGCATCTGCGGCAGGGCGCCTGTCTGCTCGCCTACCGCGATCATCTCCGAGGCCAGATCGGGGAAGATGCCCGTCTGGGTCAGCGCCTCGGCCAGCGGCTTGCCCTCGCGCACCGTCGAGATCGAACTCATCACCGCTCTCGAAACGTGGCGCGAGGAAATCGACCGCGCCGCGGTTTCCAGCGACGGTACCAGCGGCAGACCGCCGGTCAGCAGCGTTGAAAGCGTGCGCGCGAACAGCGCCACCTGGTACTTCAGCCAGATACTGCCCAGCACCGGCAACTTGATGCGGAAGCCGTCGATGAAGTCGCGTCCCCGTTCGGTGATCGAGAAGCGGTAGACGCTGAAGGCCACGCTCCCGATGATCAGCAGAATCCAGACAATGTTATGGTGCAGGAATTTGCCGAAAGCCAGCAGGTCCATGGTCATCTTGGGCAGCTTGTTGCCCATCTGGTCATAGAGAACGGCAAACTCCGGCACAACAAACACGAACATGAAAAACATCAACCCGCCCACCAGGCTGAGCAGCACGCAGGGATAGATCAGCGAGGCCACCAGCTTCTTGCGGAAGCTGAGCGAGATGCGCTGGAAGCTGACATACCGCTCCAGCACCTCCTGCAGGTTGCCCGAGCGCTCGCCGGCCTGCAGCGTGGTAGTGTACATCACCGGAAAGCCGCTCTCCGCCTCGAAGGCTGTTGAAAGCGAATCGCCCGTCCTAACGCGCGTGCAGATGTCGTCCAGTTGCGCCGCGAAGTGAGCGTTCTTCTGGTTCTTGGCCAGCATCTCGATGGAGCCCAGAATCGGCATCCCCGCGCGAATCAGCGTCAGAAATTGCTGGTTGAAGATGAGAAACGTCTCCAGCTTCACCTTGGCGCTCTTCAGCATTCCCAGGCCGGAGCGGACGCGTACGGAAAATACATTGTAGCCCGCATGGACAAAGCGCGTGCGCAGTTCCTCGGCCGTGGCCGCCGTCTGCACCTGCTCCTGCACGTGGCCGCGCTCATCCGCCATCCGTATGATGAATTCCGCCATGCCTTCTGTCCGCCGGGTGAGTCTGAGTGAGCCTGACGGAGTGTCCGGCTTTCCTCAGGTTTTCTTCTCACGTTCAAGGTTACCAGTTCCCGCCCGTTCTTCTCGTAACAGATAGACGCGAAAGGCAGAAGCAGCGCTCAAAGCTGGTTTTCGCCGCGCCGCTCTGTAAACAAATTGAGCGCCGGACTTTTGGTCGTCCCAAATCGATCTGAGAATGGTATCCGTTGCGCACCACCACCGGCTTGTTCAGGCTGCGAAGGAATGTACCCTCCGAAATCGGCTCCCCACCCACCCGTCTCCCAAAAGTTGTAAGCTGTTGGTACAAATGGCCAAGCCCTCGTCTCTGCTGGATACCCGCGTCGTCTACTGCGGCGACAATCTGGAGCAGCTCAAAAAGCTGCCCGATGCCTGCATCGACCTCATCTATATCGATCCGCCCTTCAACTCCAACCGGAACTATGAGGTCTTCTGGGGCGAGACCAAGGAAAAGCGCTCCTTTGACGACCGGCACGAATCCACGCAGGCCTACATCGAGTTCATGCGTCCCCGCTGCGTCGAGTTGTCGCGCGTTCTCAAGAAGACCGGCAGCTTTTACTATCACTGCGATTGGCACGCCAGCCATTACGTCAAGGTAATGCTGGATCAGATTTTCGGGGAGGACAACTTCAGAAACGAAATTATCTGGAAGCGCGCGGATGCCCACAATGACGCAAAAGGCCAGCTACCAGTCGTTTCGGACTCGATTTTCTTTTACACCGCGGGCAAGAATTACACATTCCATATTCAACGTGTTCCATTTCCTGAAAAGACACTGAAGGAGTGGTATTTGTACCTGGAGTTGCCCGACGGCTCAACCCGCAGAATGACGAAGGAAGAGATCAGTTCCCAAGAGATACCACCCGGGACTCGCCGCTTTAACACAGACAACCTTAGGAGTCCGAACCCGCGTCCAAACCTAACCTACGATTACAAAGGTTATAAGCCACACAAAAATGGTTGGGCTGTTTCCGTCGAAAAGATGAAAGAACTAGACGTGAAGGGACTTTTACTATTTCCGAAATCCGTCGACGGGCGAATCATGCGGAAGAAATACCTGGATGAAAGCGCCGGACCTATTTTGAGCAACGTGTGGACCGACGTGTCGCAGTTGCGTGGGGCGGATGCAGAACGACTCGGATACCCAACGCAAAAGCCATTGCCACTTCTTGAACGCATATTGAAGATAAGTAGCAACGAGAACGACATCGTTCTAGATGCCTTCTGCGGTTGCGGAACCGCTCTGGTCGCCGCGCAGACCCTCAACCGTCAATGGATCGGCATCGACATTTCTCCAACTGCCTGCCGCGTGATGGCCAAGCGGCTGCGTGACTATTGCAAATTGCGCGAGGACGAAAACTACTGGCTGCACGGAAAAGGCTTTGTGGTGCGCGGCCTGCCGTGGACGGAAAAGCAGCTCCGCAACATTCCGCCCTTCGAGTTCGAGAACTGGGCGGTCATTGCTCTGGGCGGCATTCCCAACAAGACCCAGGTGGGCGACATGGGCATCGACGGGCGCATTTACCCCATCGGCTCCGAGCCGGGAGCCAGCGGAAAGGAAGCCGGGCAGCTCGACTTCATGGACGACTGGTATCCCATCCAGGTGAAGCAGATGGACAAGACCGGCCGCCCCGACATCGACAACTTTGAAGCAGCCATGATGCGCACGAAACGGAAGAAGGGCTTCTTTGTCAGCTTCGACTTCAGCAGCGACGCTCTGACGGAGATCGGCCGGTTCTTCCGCCACGAGCACATCGTCATTGTCCCGCTGACCGTCCGCGAGATTCTGGACGAAACCATCGCCCAGCGGCTTGCCTGAGCCATGGAGGCCCGCTGTCCCTCTGAGCTTGTATCCTGATTGCGTTCCATCTTGTAATGGGGAAGGGGTCTGGAGTGACGCAGGCAATGAATTGGACGATGCGCATGGGAAGGCTGGGGACGGCAATCGGCGCAAGGCAGGCTGCCGCTCTGCGCAAGCACTGGCGGCTGGCCTCAGGAAGCGCGTTGCTGCTCGTCGCCACGCTTGGCGCGCTCCTGCTCGCTTTCTCTCATCAGGGCAGTCCCGCTGCTGCGGTTGTTCCTTATCCCCACGATCTGGCCCAGGTCAGCTTTGCCGTCGCGGGCGATGTGATTCCGCATGAGCCGGTGCGGGCGGCCGCGGCCGCGGCCGGCGAAGGCTCCCAGGGCTGGGGCGCGCTTTTCTCGGATGTGAGCGACATTTTCAAGAGCGTCGACTTCGGCTTCGTGAATCTCGAAACCCCGGTTGCCCCCGCGCATTCGCATGGTTCCAAGCCGTTCATGTTCGACGCGCCCATTGCATTGATCGACGCGCTGAAGGCCAACGGCATCAAGATCGTTTCCTCAGCCAACAATCACGTCATGGACCAGGGCTGGGCGGGCTTTGCCGAGACGCGCGAGCACTTGCGCGAGCGTGGAATGCTCTTCATCGGCTCGGGCGACACAGCGCAGCAGGCCTGGCAGCCGGTTGTCGTCGAGGCCAACGGAATCAAGGTGGGCTGGCTAGGGATGACGCGCTGGCTCAACGGCAGCCGCAATCCCGACAAGGACGACCAGCCCCACGTCAATTTCTTCCCCTATCCCGGTGAATCCGGCGGCGCGCCGGGCATGGACGAGGCTGGCGTGCTGGAAGCCATCAGGCAGGCGCGGCAGAAATGCGATTTTCTGGTGGTTTCCATCCACTGGGGCGTCGAGTATGCTCCCGCGCCAAGGCCTGAAGACGTGGAAACCGCGCACAAGATGCTCGATGCCGGCGCCTCCGTCATCGTGGGCCATCATCCCCATGTCTTGCAGCCTGTGGAGACCTATCGCACCCAGGACGGCCGCAACGCGGTCATCTTCTATTCGCTGGGCAATTTTCTGTCGAACCAGTCGCGCAATTACGTGGATGGCCTGATGCCGGACAAGGACGGCGATCCGCGCGACGAGATGATTGGCCTTTTCTCCGCTGTCCGCAAGGACTACGGCCCGGCCGGCATTCGCGTCGAACTGGGCCATGTGGGCGTTCTGCCTGTCTGGAGCGAGAACAACCGCAACGAGCTGGCCAGCGGCCACGCGAAGACCACGGTCATTCGCCCCGTTTTGATTGACCGCGAGATGCCGCGTTTGCAGGCCCGCCTCGATGAGTTGAGCAAGTCGAGCCAGGCCGGAACGTCCCTCACCGCTGAGCAGAAGCAGGAGTTTATACAGGTCACGAACCAGTTGAAGATGCTGGATGACCGCCGCAAGCTGCTCGTGGCGCGCGTTGGCGATGAGTACATCACCGATCCGCCGAAGCTGGCCGCGAAACCGTAAGACGATGCCCTAAGACAGTAGCGGAATACCGGCAGCCAAAGCCGCTGCTCGGAGAGCTTTATCGAGGGTGACCAGCGGAATTCGGTTACGTTGAGCTACGGCAAGATAGGCCGCGTCGTAAAAAGACAGCCGATACTTCCGTGCGCATCGTAAAACTGCTTGCTCATCCTCGACGGGGTCAACTTGAATGGGGAAAGACGAGAGCAATTCGAGATAGCGCGCGGAATCCTCCACCGTCATCCGCTGCCGCCGCTCGTTGACGACTAACAGGTTCCGAACCTCGTACCACCATAATGGCGGCACCAGGGCATTCTCGTTTTTCAGACGGTCGGCAGCAATATCCGCCAATGGAGAAGACTCGTCGGCCAGCGCCCATACTGCCGAAATGGAGGCGTCCAGGACGAATGCCATCAGACGCGGCCTTCATTTTTCATGGAGATTATCTCTTCGAAAGAAACCTTCCCCGTGCGTTGCCTCAAGGCGCGCATCCCATCAATGGCCCGCTGAACCCGCTCCCGGTCAATCTCAACCTCAGGGATAAGTCTAGCGACACGCTTGCCGTGGCGAGTCACGATAACGCTCTCTCCCCGCTCCACGTCGTTTAGGAGGCGGAGGAAATGAGTCTTGGCTTCGGATGCTTGGATAGTCTGCATAAAATGACCAGTCAAACCGACTGGTTGTAGTATAGCGGAATTCAGAGAGCTCCGCGATCATTTCGATTGTTTTCCTAACACCTAATCAAAATCCGTTTCTACTGTACGGTTCCCTGGGGCCGCAACCGCCGCAGGTCCAGGGCGCACTCGACGGCGTTCTGGGCATTAAGGCGGAGGTTGTCCGAAGCGGCCCACAGCCACAGGCGGGAAACCTGGCTGGGATTGCGCTCGCCCGGCTCCGGACGTATGCGGACCAGCACGTCATCCTGGCCGGTGACGGCAAGGTTGGAGGGCGAATCGGTGTCTTCGAGAACCAGGTCCACGTGTCCGCCGCTCAAAGCCTCTTCGAGAGCAGTAATATCGACAGGCCGCTCCATCTCGATGGCAATCGAGAAGGTGTGACCGTGGAAGACGGGCGCATGAACCACCTGCAGGGCCAGAACCGGCCAGCGACCGGCTGACAATGCAGCATAGTGGCGGCGAACGCGCGCCTCTACCGCCCCCAGGCTAACCTTGGCGGTTTCGCCCAGGCCGGAGATCATGTTATAAGCCACCTGCGTATCGTAGAGGTCGTGCGGAAGCCCCTGGAAATTGAGCAGACTCAAGGTCTGCTGGTGAAGCTCATCCAGAGCTGCCCGGCCAAACTCGCTGGCCGGCTCGAGCAGCGTGGCAAAGGTTGTGCGGACCGGGGCAACCTGTTGGAGCCGTTCGAGCAGCAAGGCCAGCACCAGCGCCGCAGGGTGCGCCGGGACCACGGCGGGAGTAAACAGGTCAGCGGTAACCACCTCGGAGCCCAACCAGGGAGCGCGCACCAGCACACCCGCCTCCTGGTCGAGAGCACCGGAAAGGTCGAGCACTGTGGAGCCGGCCCGGAGCGCCTCACGCCAGTATTTGCGGGTTAGATCCTCGGCGCCACAGAAAAACGTAAAGTCGACGTGGTCAAAAGCATCGGGAGCGATGGGCTGGACAAAGGTGACTTCGTCACCCACTTGCTCCAACTGCCCTTGTATGTCCTCTTCGTCCAGAAGCGCAATGTTGGCCGCCGCCAGGGGCGACTCGACCAGGGCATCCTTCATCTCCCGGCCCACCAGGGTAGAGGCTCCGACAATGGCAATCTTGTGCACAGGCATCCTTCTGTTCCGTTGCGAAATCTACAAGCGGTTCAGCGGCTCCGTTTCAGCCGCATTTGGGTCGGGGACGGGAGCGGGCACACCTTTGCGCCGGCGGCGCGACCAAGAGTACGCCGCGCGCGCCCATATTCCCGAGAACATATAAATCAGAGCGATCGAAAAGATCACTACCTGGGAAAACCTGAGGATGAAAAACAGCACAATCGCGATCAAAAGGAATATCTGGTAGGGATGACGGCGGGAGAGGCTGAGTTCCTTGCCAGACCAGAAACGCCAGGTGCTAACCATGAGGAAGGCACTCATGCCCACGATGGCCAACCAGATGAGGGCGATCCACCAGGCCTGGTTCGGATAGCCATAGCAGAGATGAACGCTGGCGGCCAGCAGGCCGGCTGCAGCCGGAATCGGCATGCCCACAAAATACTTGCGTCCCGGCCGCCCCGGATTGCGCGGCTGTGCGTCATGGCTGATATTGAAGCGCGCCAGCCGCGAAACCCCGCCGATGAGGAACAAAAAGCAGATGAAAGCTCCGATATGGAGCAAATCCTGGTGCAGTTGGTGATTGATGGAATCTGGCAAAAAATGAAATCCCCAGACCAGAGCCAACAGGCTGGGCGCCACGCCAAAGGTGATCGCGTCGGCCAGCGAATCCAGCTCCTTGCCGAAGTCGCTGCATGTGTTGGTCATGCGGGCGATGCGGCCATCCAGCGTGTCAAAGGGTATGGCGAGGAGGATGGCGATGGCCGCCCAGTCAAGATGCATGCGCGCGTCGCTGCCGCCGGCGATGGCCGCAATGGTCTGGGTAATGGAAATGTAGCCGGCGGCGATGTTGCCCATGGTAAACAGCGAAGGCAGCAGAAACATGCCGCGATGCAGCCGCGCCTGTGCACTGGCCATGGCTTGTGCGGGGTCCTGGTGATTCACGAGCGGTCTCCTTGGGGCATGGCCGCCAGCACACTGGCGCCGCCCTTGACGCGCTGGCCCACCTTCACGCGCAACTCAGCCTCGGCCGGCAAGATCACATTTACGCGGGAGCCGAATTTGATGAGGCCCACGTGCTGGCCGCGCTCAACCGTGTCGCCCTCGCGCAGGTTGAAGACGATTCGCCGGGCCAGCAAACCAGCAATCTGCTTGAAGATGACTTCAATCCCCTCGCCGCGCACCGTGGCAATGTTCTGCTCATTGCGGTCGGCCGATGCGGGATTCATCGCGTTCAGGTACTGGCCCTTCTGATAGCGCACGCTGGTGAGAACGCCTGCAATAGGCGAGCGGTTCACGTGAACATTAAAAACACTAAGAAAGATGCTGATCCGCTGCCGCGGGCCTTCGGGAGTGGTGATGGCGGCCGCTTCGGTCACTCGCCCATCTCCTGGCGACACAATCAGGCCAGGCTCCATGGGAATCATCCGCTCAGGATCGCGGAAAAACCAGAGGAAAAACGCAGCCAGAAGCACGGGCGCGATACCCCAAGCCCAGTAGCCCGTGACCCACACCAGCACAACAGCCACTGACAGCAGACTCAAACCGTAGATGTAACCGTCGCGAACCATCATCCCAACGATTATACGGTGATTCCGCACTCTTGCCGACTGAGCAGAACTAGTCAAGCCTGAATCCTGGGGACAGACCAACCTTCAAGAGGCTGCCCACAGAACTCGCTCGGGCAATTCGCCTGCCTATGTCAACCGTCTTCGAGCTTCAGGCTACAGCCGGCGACTGGCGCTCCAAATCGGAGATCAGGTCCTTAGCGTGCAGCTTGAGCTTCTTCAGTTTGACTTCCTCGATCTGCTCCTCTGCGGAGAGATAGGGCTTTTGGAGCAACTCTTCCAGCCGCTGAGCGTAGCGATGATGTTCGGCATGCAGGCGATTGATTTCTTCGCTCAGCGTGGACACCTGTGTTTCATCCATCAGGCACCTCCATCTATTAAAGAACATTTACATATATCGCCCCTGGAGCGCAAACGGCAAGCGGAAAAACAATCGAAAGTAACCTCACGCTGTGGAATTCGGCGCGGAAAGCTCCCTTGCGTGACGGCAATCACGACAGATTCCGTTGGCCGTCACAGCATCCGAGTTCGACCGGCTGGGTGAAGCTGAGACCCAGGGACCTTAAAGCCGAAGGCTCATCAGAACAGCATCTTCAACAGGATCATGGTAGTAGCATGGGCGGCGGCCGGCTTCCATAAACCCCAGCCGCCGATAAAGCCCAAGCGCAGGCTGATTAGAGGCGCGAACCTCCAGAAGAACCTCGACGATCTGAGCTAATCCCAACTCAGCCGTCAGCGCGGCAAAGAGTTGCTGAGCCAGGCCTTGGCGCTGGGCCGTCGAGGCAACCGCAATGGTCTCCAGCTCCGCCTGGGCCGGCAGCAGGCTGGCCACGGCATATCCCGCCAGAGCCCCGGAGCTGGGGTCCTCAGCCACCAGCGCAATGCGGGACGGCACGGCGTCGGGGTCCAGCGCGGCCAGGTAGGCTGAACGAGGCCAATGGGACGCTTCCTTCAGGCTCTCGGCGATCTCAATCACCCGGTCGAGGTCTGCCCGCGTCATGCGGCGCACAGGCGCGGTTGTAAAAGGGCAATTCATGGGCGTTTTGGCGCGCCAGGCTCACCGAAAATCTCTGCGTCAGAGCGGCGCAGGTAGTAGCCGTCGAGCAGCGCCAAGTCAACGAACTCCCCGGCCGCCACGCGCGCGGCGCAAAGCTGGAGAGCATCGGCGGCTGTGGGCGCGGCAGTGCGGACCAACTCTGCGCTCGGCCACGCCGACGCCAGCAGCAGGGCTGCGGAATCATCAGAAAGGGCAATCCGCGCGGGTGGCGATTCGATGGCTGCAAGCTCATGAATGCCGGCCAGCAATTCCCTTGCCTGCCCGCCGGGCAGGCCTAGCCGCAGAAAGATCTCGTGGCGATGAGCGTCGATGGCCGCTGAGGACACCCGAGTTTTCCACCCCAGCGACGAAGACCTGTCGCTGGGGGCCCCGGACTTCGCAGCCAGAACTTCCAGCCGTGAAACCGCGACCACCGGAATCCGCGCGGCCTCGGCAATGCCCTTCACGGCGCTCAAGCCCACGCGCACTCCGGTAAAGCTGCCCGGCCCGTTCACGGCCACAATGGCGTTTACCTCGCGCAGCGTTATGCCGCTGCGCTCGAGCAAATCGCCGACCGCAGCAACCAAAGTTGAAGAATAGCTGCGCCCTTCAAGATCGATCTGACCGAGAATCTCGACAGATTGGCCAGACAAACGTCCCAGCGCCACCGAACCGGAGGGGCCGCAGGTGTCAATTCCGAGCAGTAGTGTCATTTCAGGCATGATCCGAGGGGCTTCAACTCCTGGTTTCCAGCTTATCGCGTCATGCCAGAGTCCTTCGCCATCCGCGCCACCGGAAAGTAGCCCGTGCGGGTGCGGACGGTCAGCTTGCCATACCCCTTGCCTTCGGCGGTTACCTCAACCCGCCGGAAACCTGGTTCGGTGGTCGGCTTGGTGGAGTGATAACCCAGCGTGTATTGATTGCGAATGTCCCGCGCCACTTCCGCGGCGATCTGGTCGACTTGCTCGATGCTCTTGGGGAAGAAGGCAATGCCGCCTGTCTCTGTTGAGAGCATTTCCAGCGCGTGGCGCGCGTGCTTCACCTCTGTACGGCTCATCTCGTCGCCAAATAACAACCCAATCGAGTAGATGACCGGTCCGGAAAGCTGCTGGACGCGGCGGATGGTCTGCTCCAGGTTGAGGGTCGAGGCATTGTCTTCGCCGTCGGTGATGATGATAAGGACCTGCTTGGGGCGCTTGGCATCGGCCGCCAGCTTGTCTGCCGAGGCCACCACGGCATCGTAGAGCGCGGTGCCGCCGCGAGACTCGATGTGACTGAGACCGTCGCGCAGCTTGTTCACGTCGGAGGTGAATTCCTGGTCGATGAAAGCCTCGTCGGAGAAGTTGACCACGAAGGCCTCGTCCTGGGGGTTGGAAGCCTGGATCAGGTCGAGAGCGCTCTTGTTGACTGAAGGGCGCTTGGTAGCCATGGAGCCGGAGTTGTCCACCACCAAAGCAATGGAAACGGGAAGGTCATTGTGCAGAAAGCTGATGAGCGTCTGCTTGACGCCATCCTCCAAGACCTGGAAATCTTCTTTCTTCAGGTCTGCTACCGGCTGGTTGGCGTGGAGCACCGTGCAGTTGAGCGCCACCTCTTCAACGTCGGTGTGCAGAACATAGCCCTCGCCCTGTTTGCGCACAACCGGGGGCGCGGGCTGTTCGCCATCCGGCGAGCGCACGGGGTCGCGGTCCACGGTGAGCGGCGGAGCCTGGGCGGGCGGCTGTTGCGCCGGCAGCGAAAGAACCGTCCCGGCCAAAAGAAGCGAAAAAAACAAGCTATTGCAAAGGCGCATAGTAACCGGTGCGAGCATGAACAGTAAGCAGAGGAAGCCCCGCTGGAGGATTGACTTTCACCTTCACTTTACGCCACTTGCCGTCACACGTCAGGTTTCTGGGCCGGTAACCGATGACATATTGGCACGAAGCTCGGTGGAAACCTCCTCGGCGATCTCTCCCATCCCGGCGATATTGCCGGCTCGGAAGAGGCGCCCTCCGGTCTGCGCGCCCACATCGTTGAGCATTTCCGGGCCGGCGCGCTCTGAAGGTCTTGCGCTGGGGAGGTAGAGTTCTCATGCCGCAACACCATCAAATGATGAAGCTGCCAGCATGATCGGCGCAATGACGGCAGGACTGATTAGCGGCCATCGAATTCCACTGCGCGGGATGGGAAAAGGCCAGCCTGCAAAGGCCATTGGGATACAATCAACGCTGAGAGCGCACGAGCCCCGGAACAAGCAGGATGGGGCTTCTGAGCGCAAAATCCACCGTTCAATCGGGAAGAAAGACCGTCCGCATGGCTCACATTTACCCCTTCCGCGCCTGGCGCTACAATTCATCCGTCGTTGATCTGGATGACGTAGTCACCCAACCCTACGACAAGATCTCTCCGGCGATGCAACAGGCATACTACGAGCGCAGCCCTTACAACCTGGTGCGCATCACGCTGGGCTTGCCGGAACTTTTCGACGCTGAGGACGGGGAAAATGTTTATACGCGGGCGGCGCGCGACTTTCGCGCCTGGCGCGAGCAGGGCGTGCTGGTGCAGGAAAAGGACCCCTCGATCTTTGCCTACTCGCAACAGTTTCGCGTTCCAGGCACCGATGTCATCAAGGAGCGGCGCGGATTCATCGCCCTGGGCAAGGTGCATGACTACAGCGAAAAGGTTGTTTTCCGCCATGAGCAGACGCTTTCCAAACCCAAGAGCGACCGGCTCAACCTGCTGAAGGCCACGCATGCCCACTTCGGGCAGATTTTCATGCTCTACTCCGACCCCGCAGGCAGCGTGGAGAGGATTCTCTACGACGGCGCAGGTCCGGCCGAGGCGCAGGTCACCGACGAGTACGGCGTGCTGCATCGGATTTGGAGAGTCAGCGACCCAGCGGCCATCAACCTGCTGACTACGGCCATGGCCGACAAGAAGCTGATTATCGCCGACGGGCACCATCGCTACGAGACTGCTCTGAAGTATTCCAAAGAGCACGCGGCCACGGAACCCGCCAAAACGGAGACCAGCACCAGCCAGTTGCCCCAGCCGCCCTATCCTGAGGCCGCGGTCATGATGACCTTCGTGAACATGGACTCCGACGGGCTGGTAGTTCTGCCCACCCACCGCGTGGTTCACAGCCTCAAGAACTTCGATCCGGCCGCCTTTACGCGCGCCGCGGAAGAGTTTTTCTCGGTCGAGGCACTGCGTAAGGCGGAGGCCTCTGACTATGTGGCCACACTGACAGCTCAACCAGGCACGGCCTTTGTCGCCGTCACCCGCGCCGGGGCATTCCTGCTGCGCGCCAAGCCGGAGCCTGTGGCTGCCGCGCTGGCCCATCTGCCCGAGCGCCAGCGCCAGCTCGATCTGAGCTGCCTGCACTCGATCGTGCTTGACCGGCTGCTGGGCCTGGACGCGGAAAAGGTCCGCGAACAGACCAACCTGCGCTACCTGCGCGATGCGGCCGAGGCGGTCGATCAGGTTCGCCGAGGCGAGGCCGATGTAGTTTTCCTCACCAACCCCGTTTCCATGGAACAACTCAAGGAAGTTGCCTTTGCCGGCGATGTGATGCCGCAAAAATCCACCGACTTTTACCCCAAGCTACTCAGCGGTTTGACTATCTATGCGCTGGACTAGCTGCTTCATTGCGGCTTTGGTTGCGGGCGGGCTGTCTGGGCAACCGGCCTCAGCGCAGGCCCCACCGGCTCCTGCGCCCCCCCCGGCCCGATTCGTTGTGGTTCTGGATGCGGCCCACGGCGGCAACGATACGGGCGGACGCCTCGCCAACAATCAGCTCGAAAAGTCCTTCACTCTCGCGCTTAGTGGGCGGCTGCAATCTCTGCTGGCGGCGCGCGGCATCCAGGTGGTGACCACGCGCGATTCCGATGCGACGGTCGAACCGGACCGGCGGGCGGAGATAGCCAATCACGCTCAGGCGCAGGCCTGCCTCAGCCTGCACGCCTCTGAGAGCGGCTCGGGCATTCATCTGTTCACCTCCTCGCTGGCTCCGGCGCAGCCCGCACGCTTCACTCCCTGGAGAACCGCGCAAGCCGCCTGGGTGACGCGCAGCCTGGCGCTGGCCGGCACCCTCAATTCCGCACTGCTGCACGCCGGAATGAGCGTAACCCTGGGCCGCACAACTCTTCCCGCAATCGACAGCATGACCTGCCCGGCAGTGGCCATTGAAATTACGCCGGAGCGGAGTGCCGACCATCAGACAACCACCGGCCTGGACGACAAAAACTATCAAGCCAGCGTGGCCACAGCGCTGGCCGCGGCGATTGTGGAGTGGCGCATGGAGGCTCAGCAGCCGTGATCCCCCGCTATCAGAAGATCCTCTTCGGCATTCTGCTGCTGGCTTCGCTGGTCATGGGCGTAGCGCTGTGGCAATTGCGCGAGCGCGCCCACCAGCGGATGATCGCTGGACAGGACTCGGCTCCTACGCGCGCTCCTGAGGTGGTCTCTGCCGAACAGGCAACTCTGGTGGTGGCCAACGATAGCGACAGTTCCCTGCTCACCCAGGTTCACTCCCTGCCGCTGCCCGCCGACACTGGCGCCCGCGCCCGCGCCGTGCTGGGCAAGCTGCTGGACATCTATGCGGCTCCCGACGCCGCCCACCCTGTTCCTGGAGGCGGAAACGCTGTGACTCAGGTCTTTTTGTTGCCTGCTCCAGAGATCGGGGCCTCGTCGCAGAACCCACAACCGACTGGCGCGCAACTGGCGGTCGTCAACCTTACCGGCAGCTTCGCGGCCAGCCACCCTTCGGGCATTGAGCCAGAAACCCTCACAGTGCTCTCCATCTGCGGCACCCTGCGCGCCAATCTGCCCAGCGTCACCCAGGTGCGCTTTCTGGTGGATGGCCAACAGCGCGCCACCCTGGCCGGCCACGCCGATTTGACCCGCACCTACCTGGCAACCGACGCCGTGCCCGCCGAAGGAGCGCACCCATGAGTACACCTGAAAGCACGACGGGAGCGGCGATACCCACCATCGGCGTCTTCGATTCCGGATTCGGCGGGCTCACGGTTCTGCGCGCGCTGGTCGCGCGGCTTCCGCAGGCGCGCTTCGCTTTTCTGGGCGACTCGGCCCGGCTGCCCTACGGCTCCAAGTCCCGTCGCACTATCGCCCGCTATGCCGTCCAGAGCGCCCAATTCCTGGTTAACCAGCAAGGCGCCGAGTTTCTGGTCATCGCCTGCAACACGGCCAGCGCACTGGCCCTGGATGCCATTCAGGAAGCAGTGCCGGTGCCGGTGCTGGGCGTGATTGAGCCTGGCGCGGCGGCAGCCCGCGCCGCTTCTCGCACCGGCGACGTGCTGGTTATCGCCACCGACGCCACCGTGCGAAGCCATGCTTACTCCGCCGCTTGCCGCGTCCAGGGGCTGCGGGCTCTGGAAAAGGCCTGCCCGCTGCTGGTGCCGCTGGTCGAGGAGGGCTGGACGGGGCCCTCGGTTGCCGCCGGAGCTGCCACTGGAGCTTCTGCAGCGCAAGCCGCGTCTGCCTCACCGCAGGTGGCCGTTACCGCCGAGGTCATCCGCATCTACCTTGCGGAACTGGCCGCCGAAGCCGCCGCGCAGGGCCTGAATCCCGACACGCTGGTGCTTGGCTGCACTCACTACCCGCTGCTGCGCCCACTTATCGAGCGCGCAGTGCCGGCCGGGATACGCGTCATCGACTCCGCCGAGGCCACGGCCGATGTGGTGGCGCGCCGCTTCGGCCCGCAGCAGGCTGTCACTCAGCCGCTGGCCACGCAACTCCGCTGCTTCGCCACCGACTCCGTCGACAAATTCGAGCGCCTTGGCTCACGCTTCCTCAACCGGCCCACCGGCAAGGTCGAGCTTGTGGATCTGGGCGGCTGATATTCTAGACATAGCGGGTCCAGCTTCCCCTGATGACGGACCTTGGAGGACGAAATAGGAATGATCAATCTGGCAGGTAAGACAGCCGTTGTCTTCGGCATGGCTAATAAGCGTTCCATTGCCTGGGGTATCGCCCAGAAACTGCACGAGGCCGGCGCCACCCTGGCCATCTGTTACCAGAACGAGCGCCGCAAGACCGAGGCCGAAGACCTCATCGCTGAACTGCCCGGCGCCTCCGGCTTCCAGTGCGACGTCTCCAACGACGCCGAGATCGACACTCTCTTTGCCGCGCTCAAAGAGAAGTACGACAAGCTCGACATTCTGGTCCACGCCGTCGCTTTTGCACCCGCCGCGGAGTTGCACGGCGACTTCGTCGACACAACTCGCGAGGGCTTCCGCATCGCCCATGACGTAAGCGTTTATTCGCTGATAGCCGTCTCGCGCGCCGCGGTTCCATTGATGACCGAGGGCGGCAGCATCATCACACTCAGCTTCTACGCCGCGGAAAAGGTTGTTCCCCATTACAACGTGATGGGCGTAGCCAAGGCCGCGCTGGAATCCACGGTCCGCTATCTGGCCTGGGACCTCGGCCCCAGAAACATTCGCGTCAACGCCATCTCCGCCGGCCCCATCAAGACCCTGGCAGCCCGCGGCGTGGGCGCACTGGGCGACATGCTTAAATCCCATGCAGATCGCGCACCCCTGCACCGCAACGTGAACCAGGCAGAAGTCGGTGGCGCGGCCCTGTTCCTGGCCAGCGACCTCTCCAGCGCCACCACCGGCGAGACCCTTTACGTGGATTGCGGCTATAACATCATGGGTGAATAAGTTAGTTGATATATCTACTAACAGATGTCCGGCCCCCGTCGTCAACTTTGTGGGGGTCGGACTATTTTGTGAGGGCCGGACTATCCGTTTTACCGTAGGAGCAGGTTTGCTCCTGCGGTTTTGGTGGCTACTTTTTTGCGGCCGCAGCCTTTTTTCTGTGCGTCAGATTCTTCTCCTCGAGAAGGATCAATGCATCAGCAGCGTTGAACGGGTACCGTTGCAGCGATTGTTGACCCGTGGTGCTCAGGGTGATGTCTACACGGCGATTTTTAGCCAGGACAATGACGGGTAGGTCGTTGAGAAGCTTTTCCCGCTCCGCGGAGCTCAAATCAGGATTCTCTTTGATCGCCTCTTCCACCTGGGCGCTAGTGAGGTCATCCTCCTTGCCACGGCCAAGCGTTTCAATCTTGGCTTCGGGAACACCCTTTTCAACCAGGAAGAGTTTTGTGCGAGTGACACGGCGTTCGGAAAGCGCCTGGTTGTATTCAACTGATCCACGCACATCCGCATGTCCGGTCAGGGTTAGGTGGGCATCCGGTTTCAATTCAAGATACCTCTTGAAGTCTTTTGCCAGGGTGGCCAGAGTATCCTCCTGGCTGACCGCCAAGCTACCCTTGGATTTCTCGATTGTGGGCTGATCTGTCGCGAAAAAGACACTGTGCAGTGCCAGGCGAGTCTCGAGTAGCACTACCTCCGGGGATACGACCGGGGCCATGATGGTCAGGGTGGCGCTGGCTGTTGCGGTCTGGCTCTTGTCGTCGGTTACGTTGCAGATGATGCCTACAGCGCCGATCGCAGCGCCCGTCGAATCGAAGGTCGCCGTCGTTCCGCTGCCCGTCACGGTACCGGCCGAGGCCGAGTAGCTATAGGTCAGCGGGCGGTTCTGCGGGCTCACGCCCATGGCTGTCACAGTGCTGGTCTCACCCGGCTTGATGGTGTTGGGATTAGCCAGGCAACTGATCGTCGGCGGTTCAAACGCCTTCACAACATAAGGGGCTGTGGCATCCGCATTCTCGCTCGGCCTGTCGCCCTGGGAGACATGGCACTTGAGAGTGTAGGCGCCAGGCGCGATATTCGCCGTGTCGATCTTTGCTGTGTTCAAGGACCCAGTCACCGTTCCGCCATCCACAGACCATGTGTAAACGTCCGTCTTTGCGGGGTTCAGGTTGAGAGCCGTACCCGAGGCTGCAATCGGTTCTCCGGGGAATACAGACGATGGGGTGACCGAGCAGGAGTAAGTGACTGGCGAGGGAGGCGGCAGTGGAGCCGCATTTCCACCGAGGCGGAAGACAATTCCAGAAGATAGGCGCACGTCATTCTGAAACGCCTTTGTTCCGGTGGAGTAATCCTGGAACCTGGTCATGAGGTATTCGGCTTGAATGAGGCGGATGGCGAAATGATGGTGGACACGGATGTCCAGGCCGCCGCCAGCGGTCATGGCAAACGCGTTCTCGACGGGAAGGAGCGTACAGTTAAGCGTGCAATTGGAGAGTTTCACGTCACTGGCGTGCGCGCCTCCAAACAGAGCTTGGGCAAAGGGAGTGATTCTGCTGTGGTTCCGGAAGGAAATCCGCGGGCCAAAAAGATAGCTAATGACACCGCCCTTTGCGTCGTCCACGTCAACGGTAGCCCCGTACGCGCCCTGGAATCGGATCTCCGAGTTCGTGTAATCGCCAACGTCGGCTACAAGCCCCAGATAGCGGTTCAGGTTGAAGGCGATGGACGTGCTGCCGCCATTCATCCATACCAGCCGGTTTCCGTCAGCCGGTTTCGGGACAGATTGCAGATACGAGTAGCCCAGAAACAAATCTACCTTGGGAGTGCCGTCATGGCCACCCGAATACGGCATGGCTGTCGGGGTCTGAGCAGCGGCCTCGCCCACATGGAACAAGAGCGCTGGCATTAGGAAAACAGCAAATGCCGCTGTGGCGATCATCCTTGCACTCAATCTCATTGTTGCCTCCCGAACTGCGCGTCGCGATCATCGAAAATCTTGGCGCCGAATCGTCTCGACGCGAAAAGAACACGTCAAACCCCATATCTCCTGAACCTGGCTGAGACCGCCCTGGGGGAGAGCGGTCTCAGCCAGGCCCTTACGGGATAGGCACATTGATGATGGTGTCTACGAGTGTGGTTGACGCATTAAGACTAATCAGTCTGCCGTTGACTGTAACTATTTGCGCGGGGGCATCATTTCCGACAGTCGAAACCGCGATACCTGTGGACCCGTACGCGATAACGGTTCCGTTGAAGGTCCCGCCTCCCGTCTGTTCGAAGTTGATGATGTCGCTGCCAACCGCCCAGTAGACGTTCTTGGCCAGGGCGCCGTTGATCAGTTTCACATCTTCAGGTGATACCGATGTGCCAACGGTGAGAGTCGATCCGATCTGGAAGACCCAGTACGCATTGGGATCGCCCTGGGCGTCGAGCGTGACAGGTCCGAGGGTGATACCCACCGAGCTTGAGTTCTTGTAGACGCCCGGGGGAATCGTTGTGTTGCCAATCTCCGCTGCCAGACCGCCGATTGAGGGGAGGCCCTGGAGGGTGTTGTACGCGTCGAGAGCTTCATTCCAAGCTTGGAGCGCGATAGCGGCCGTAGCAGCCGTTCCTTCACCGGGACACACACCCGCGGGTGGGACAACCAGAGGTGAGTAGATCGTTCCAGTCACCAGCCCTATATTGACTCCCGGAACTTCCGTATACGTGCATTCCGCTACGCCAGTACTACTTATAACGCTGTCATCGTGGAATCCGGTATATGAGCTAAAGCCGGGAGCCGTGGTCCCGCTATCTCCATGGATGACCGTGAGGGGGCCCGTGTTGGTCATCCCTGCGGTGCCGGCAAAACCGCCAAACGCCGATATGGTTGGCCCAAGGACTGGCGCCTGATTCGCTGCCGTACCGGTTTCAAAGACCCAGGGATTCGTGTAAGGGGATGTGGGCGTGCTCCCCAGCGGATTGCCTGCCAGGTCCGTGGCTCCCGTGGTCACTACTGCGGTGTAGTAAGTGGTGGGGGCGAGCGGGTTGGTGGGCGTGAGAGTGGCAATGAAGTTGACCGGGTCATAGGTGATCGTTGCCGGTATCGGAGTTCCGGTCGTGACGTTATTACCCAGATAAAGTTGGTAGGTTGCATTGGTGAGGTTCAGTGGATTCATCGCCTCACTGAAGGTTGCGCTGATCGCCTGATTGAGTGCCACGCCCGTGGCATCCACGCCTACGGCCGTGTCTCCGGGGACCGACAAAACCAACTCCGGCCCAGTGGTGCTCACCGCTGCGGCGGTCGCGAATACCCAACTGTAGGTATTGGCCAGGGGAGTGCCTGCCAGGTTCTGAGCGGCGGTTGTGATGGTGGCTGTATACGTTGTGTTGGCCAACAGATTCGCTGCCGGCAGGAACACCAGTTGATTTCCAGTTCCCGAGTAAGCAACCAGGCCTGCCACGGGAGTGACGGTGCTCCCTACCAAGTATGTCAGCGTAAAGGTTGGCGGGGCGGTCTCGGTGATCGTGGAGGGGTTCATCGCCACACTGAAATCGGCGCTGATCGCCTGATTGAGGGGCACAGTCACGTCTTCGGCAACGATGGGGGCGACTGCGCTTGGGGTTACAGGAATGGTTGAAATCACCGTCGGCACAACGGCAATTGGGACGGTGGCGGTGGTGAAGGTCCAGGTATAGGCAGTGACAAACGCGTCGTCGTTCAGATCCTCCGCCCCCGCGGTGATGGTGGCCGTGTAGTTGGTGTTGAACAAAAGGGGAGCATTGGGCGTGAACGTTGCTATCGAGCCGGCGGGTACATAGGTGATCACTCCATTGACGGGAGTCCCAGGCACGCTCGTCTGAACCAGCGTAAAGGTTGCCGAGTTGATCGAGGCAGGGTCCATTGCCTCGCTGAATGTCGCGGTGAGGGCCGAGCTGACGGACACGCCTATTGCCGGAACACCCGGCGACGAATCGGTGGGCACGGTGGCGATGACCGCTGGCGGGATGGGTGGGGCCGATATGGTTCTGAAGGTCCACTGGTGAAGGGCTGCCATCGGAGTGCCCGCCAGGTCCTCGGCGGCGATACTGATCTTGGCCGTGTAGAGGGTGTTGTATTGAAGTGCACTTCCCGGCGTAAAGATTGCGACGTTGCCCAAGCAAGTGGCTGAGCCGGTTACTGAAGTCGTGCCGGGGCCTGTGAGTGTGAAGGTTGTTGCCGGAGATTGTTGTAGAGTCGAGCAGAGCATCGCCTCATTGAATCTCGCGGTGAGCAACTGGCCAATGGGCACACCTGTGGCAGTGTTCAAGGGAATCGTCGCTACCACCGCAGGCGGCGGGGTAATCGTGGTAAAACTCCACACATAGTCGGCCACGATCGGAGTGCCACCCGCGCTCGTAGCCGCAGCCGTGATCGTGGCCGTGTAGGTGGTGCTCTCGGCCAGAGTCCCACTCGTAAGCGTAAACGTGGCGACTAGGCCATTGGAACTCAAAGAGGCGGATCCACCCACGGCAACGCCGCCAGGGGCGTAGACCGTGAAGGTGGTTGTGCCGTTAACCGAGGATGAACTCATCGGTATGCTGAAGGTCGCGGTAATGGGCGCGTTTACGGCAACATTTGC
>Ga0255349_1000132_pt1 | contig 31029 bp, 25 predicted proteins | sample CBST25v15metaG_FD_189947 | JGI IMG/M metagenome (GOLD analysis project Ga0255349, IMG submission 189947) | Peat soil microbial communities from Stordalen Mire, Sweden - C.B.S.T-25.v15 | ecosystem: Environmental > Terrestrial > Soil > Wetlands > Peat | place: Sweden: Norrbotten County, Stordalen...
GTCGTGGCCAGCGCGCTGACTGCGGCCACGGCAAGCACCGGGGCGAGTATAGTCATCGGAGGTACTGGCGCTACAAACGATACGAACGACACGCTCACCGGCAGCATCATCCTGTCGAACGGCCTCGCAGGAGCCGCAGCCAGCACCGTCACTTATACAATGGGCGGGGTGGGCGCGACCACAGGAATCGGAACCTCGAATGTCGCTGTGCAGGGCACCAGTGTCGCCAATCTTTTGGCGGCGATCAACTCGAATCAGGGGAACACGGGCATCACCGCGGCCATGGGCGAAGCGGGCGGAACCCAGGACGTGATGAACTTCGTGGCCAGCCAGACCGGCGGGCAGATCGGCGTAAACAGCGGCATCGTTGACACCGCTGCGATGACTTCATTCGTTCCCGGCGCTCCGCCCGCATCCACAGGCACGATCTCTCTGGCCAGCGGAGCGGGCTACACCGCGGCTGCTCCGACTGCGCTGACCGGCTCGGTAGTCATCGTAAGCACCGCCGGTACGATTACCTTCACCATGGGCAGTGGGGGAGGTGGGACCCTAAACGCTGGCACTGCTAACGTCACCACATCAGCCACGACGTTGGCATCCCTGGCGACCGCAATCGCTAACGCAGTAACCGCTACCAACACGAATATGTCGACTCTTACCGCTACCCCCAATGGGTCGGGCAACCTCGTCATTGCCGGTACAGCTGACATTGCAAGCATCGACGTCAGCGGCCTGAAGGCTACTCTGACGGACGCCAACAGCGGCGGCAGCAACGGTGTCGCCGGCGGCGGTACCGGCGCCACGACCGCATCCACGGTCAGTTACTCCAATCTGAACGACAACGCCACGGATACCATGACCGGCTCCATCGTCCTCAAGAACGCAAATGCGGCGAACCCGGCGGACGCTTACACCTTTGCCATGGGGGCCGGAACCAATTCGGCCACTCCCACGACCGGTGGAACCTGGTACAGCGACAACTTTGGCGGCAACGCGAACCTCACCGACCTGGCGGCAGCCATCACCTCCGTCGATAGCAACCTCGACCTCAACGTCGCTGTCAGCGCCACAGGCGGCACCTTAACGGTAACCGACAGCACAACCGGCAGCACCACCGACAACCTCACTCAAAGCGCAGACACCCTGGTAGACACAGCCAATCAGGTGCTGGCCTCCGCGACCGGCAACCCGACAGTCACGTTCGCCGTTGGGGGAACAAACTCCGCCAGCGCGGGAGTTGCCGGCTCCATCGTGCTCAACAACGGAGGAACCGCGGTAACGTTCAGCGTCGGCAACGGCAACGACACGGCCACCAACTACTTCACCAACGCGCAACCGTCGACCATGGCCGGCCTTGCCGCTACAATCACGGCCGCCCACACCGCTCTGCCGGCAGACTACAAGTTCACCGCTGCGGCCGGGGCTACCGGCTTGGTTGTGACCGCGACGAGCGGCCCCAATGTAACCACAGCTACCAGCACGCTGGTCAACCAGTTCAACTCCATGACCGGCGATCTCTCCGCTTCGTACGGAAACACAGCGACTTACAGCCTAAACTCAGGTGTCGAGACCAATGTAACGGACATCAACAGCAACCCGATTGTCCAAACGGGCGATACCCTGACCGGAACCATGGTGCTCTCGAACATGGGCGTCACAGATACCTTTGTGATGGGCGGGCTTGCCGCCAACGACCAATACAGCGGCCAGACCTATAACACCGTTGTTGCCACTAACAACGTGTTTTACACGGGCGGCACCACGGGCGTTTCGACCTTGGCTTCGCTGGAGTCGACGATCACTGCAGAGGGCCAGGATGGTGTGCACGCCGGTGTTGCTGATATTAACCTGTCAGCGGCAATCAACACCGCCGGTACCGGGCTGGCTTTCACAGACTTGGAAACACTGGGTAGCCAGACTGGAAGCATCGCCGTCACCTCGAGCGCTCTGAGCGACGTTTCGACGATGAGCTTTACCACACCGGCGAACGGTAACATCAGCCAGAACCTCAGCGGCGTGATCGCGCTTACCGATTCCGGAAAACTCGCCGGCACCGGTACTCTCAGCGGCACCGTTACCGTCACCAACGACGGCGTCACGGATACATTCGTGATGGGCGCCGGCAGCGCCTCCAGCACGTATGCGACGGGCGGCGGCACCTTCAGCATAACCGGCACAAGTATTGCCGCTCTGGCGACTGCCATCAACACCGAAGGCAGCGACGCCTCGAACAGCGGCAAGGCCAATCTCGGCCTTACCGCCTCGGTGGATGCGGCGACAGGTGGAGTTTATCTGGAGTCGTCGACTGCGGGCGCAACCGGCCTGACCGCGAATTCATCGAACTTGACGATGACGCTGGCCGAGACCGGAACCAGCGGCCTGTCCGGCGCGGCCAACTCTTCCTATACCGCGGCGACCCTCAACTACAGCAACGGCGGAATTAACTCCGGCAGCGATCCAATCTCCGGCTCCATCGTGCTGACCAACACCAGCTCACTGGGCCATGTCTACGGCACCGGCGGGGGCGCGGTCACCTTTAGCGTAGGCGCCGGCACCGACACAAGCACCAACTACTACACCGGCACTGCGGCAGGGGACGAGACGATGGCAGGGCTGGCTGCGGCTATCAACCTGGCCAACACCAACCTGGGCACAGACCTGGGCGCCACGGCGGCGGGCACCGGAGGCCTGACCATCACCTCCACTGACAGCCAAAGCGTCATCACCGTTGGTACCGGCGCGCTAGTGGATCAGTACGGAGCGCTGCAAGGTACTCAGGTGGCAGGAACCGCATCCACAGCGGCCACCCATGCCAACGCCTCGATCGGCACCTCCGGACAGATCGGCGCAACCGACGCGCTTAGCGGCAGCATCGTGCTGAACAACGGCGGGACGGCGCAGACCTTCACCATGGGCGCGACGTCCGGCGGCTCAAGCCCCAGCTTCACCACCGGCGGCTTTACGCTCCAGGACCTGGCAACCGCCATCACCGACGACACGGCCCTTGGCCTGAATGCATCCGTGGCCAACGGCGTTCTCAATCTGCAGTCGGGCGCTACGGCCACCACCATCACGGTGGGTTCCGGCGCGCAAGACACGCTGATTGATACAGTGACGTCGGCAACGGTTGCCGCCAGCACGGGAGGCCCCGGCTCGAAGTCGGCTGGTTCGCTGAATCTGGCGGGCGGGTTGACCACGGCATCCACCGGCGACCAGGTCACCGGCAGCATCAGCCTCACCGGCTCCGGCGGGACTGAGGTCTTTACGCTGGGCGGCGCCTCGAGCACCGGCACCATCGCTGTGGGCAATTCGGCCGGCGGCGAAACCCTGGGCGCTTTGGCGACCGCGATCAGCAATAGCGGCATCGGCATCAACGCCACCGTAACCTCGTCGGGCCTGTCTCTGACGGGGGCCACGGATAACCCCACCGCCATTACGGAAGGGTCCAACACGCTGCACGACACCACCACCACGGCGGCACTCTCCTACATGGCGGCCAGTGCATACAACGTGGGGGTCTACAACTCAACTGGAGCGAATAGTCTCTACGATTCCTCCACCGGGCAGAGCTCGTCATCGGTAGCTTCACACCCGAACGCGAACTTCGCGGCCAACTCGAGCGCATCGAGCGGGATTGCAACGATGAGCTATTCCGACGGCGCCGGGCAGTCGCTGAGCGCAAGCGATCTGTCCAACCAGACCGATGCGGAATCCGCGCTGACCAGCATCAACCAGGCGATTACCGACGTGGCCGCGCAGGACGGCTACATCGGCGCTCAGATCAACACGCTGAACTCGGTGAGCTCGGTGCTCAGCACGCAACAGGAGAACGTGATCTCGGCGCAGAATGCGGTGCAGGCGACCGACTATGCGATGGCCACGTCCAACATGTCCAAGTACGAGATCCTGAGCCAGACCGGCATCGCGGCGCTGGCGCAGGCCAACAGCATCCAGCAGGAAGTGACCAAGCTGCTGCAGTAAGACAGCTTCAAGCAATTCACTTGGAGGGGCGTCCGCGAGGGCGCCCCCATTTTTTGTGCTTCAGAGAGGGAGGCGCCGAATCCACGGCTTTTGAATCCGTGCGGCTAAAGATGAGACACTCGGCGCCGATGAAGTGTTGGGCAGGCAGGGTCTTGGAGTGGCGCGGCAGGCTGCAATCGTTCAATGCCATGAAGTTTTTCCAATCCGGTGCGGGGCCGGGTGGTTACATGGCTGCTTCAGTTTGCCACGGAGGGCTTGATGGGCACAGTGGGGTTGAGTTTCGGGTCGCCAACCAGCGGGGCTGGATTTGACGTCAGCTCGACCGTGGCCGAGATCGTGGGCAACCTGCAGAATGTGGAGACGCCGTGGAAGACGCAGTTGACCGCATTGCAGGCCCAGGACACAGCGATATCGAGTCTTGGGACGCTGTTCTCGAACCTCTCGAACGACATAAGTTCTCTGACCGATTTTCAGGGAATCATGTCGGAGAAAGAGGGTTCAAGCTCGGACCAGAACGTGTTGACGCTGACCGCGGCCAACTCGGCGGCGATTGCGGGAACGCATACGGTGGAGGTGACGAATCTGGCCCAGACATCGAGCGGGTACCTGACTGCAATCGGGAACGCCTCCGATACGATAGCCGGCTCCATCACGCTGCAGGTTGGAGCCAACGGCGCGCCGCAGACGATTGCGCTGAATTCCTCTGACAAAACCCTGGCAGGGCTGGCGGCGGCCATCAACTCGTCCGGGGTGGGCGTGAGCGCCAGCGTATTGACCGATGCCACGGGTTCGCGGCTGAGCCTGGTTTCCGGCACGTCGGGCGCCGCCGGGAATGTCATCGTGAGCTCGAATTCGATTGTGGATACCAGTGCGCTGTTGAATTACACGGGCACGGCGGGCGCCGGCAGCACGGCCTCGACCGGCACGCTGGCTGGAATTACCAACCCCAACGATACGCTCTCAGGCTCCATCGCCATCCAAGTGGGCAACGGCACGACGGAGAACGTCGTCATCGGAGCCCAGCCGGCGAGCAATGTTCCGGCCCACACCGTTTACACCGGCACCGGCGCCGGCGCCAACACGCTCTCTGGGCTGATGAGCGCAATCAACTCGGCAAGCCTCGGCGTCACGGCATCTATTGTGACCAACAGCGATGGGACTTCGAGTTTGTCCCTGCTGTCTGGAACCACGGGGACCACGGGGACGTTGACTGTGACTTCAAATGTTCTCGATACCAGCCAATCGTTGGGCTTTACGTCCTCGGTGCCGGGTACGAATGCGAACTTGACCGTGGACGGCATCGCCCTGACCAGCGCCTCGAACACGGTTGCCAACCTGATTCCCGGCGTGACCTTCCAACTGCTGGCCCCGAGCGCCAAAGAGTCGGATGGAAGCCTGGAGCAGGTGCAGGTGGTGATCGCCAACGACAATGCCGGGGTCGAGAGCACGATGAACCAATTCGTCTCCGACTACAACTCTCTGGTCAGCGCCATGAACACCCAGGAGGGGAACGACAGCTCAGGCAATCCGGAGCCGTTGTTCGGTTCTCCCACGCTTTCGCTCCTGCAGCAGCAGATCCTGGGCGGTTTGAATGCGGCCGATCCGAATGGGTATCTGGCCGCGATCTCCAACAACACCGGCACCACGCTGGCAGGCTCCGTTTCCATCGCGGTGGGCAGCGGTCCGGCGCAGACCTTTGTGATGGGCAGCGGCGCCAACGATCCAGGGAACAATACCTATTACACCGGCTCCGGAAGCGATTCCAATTCGCTGGCCGGTTTGGCATCCGCAATCGACGCAGCCGCCGCCAACACAGAGCTGACCTACTCCGGCACGGCGGGCAGCAGTACGGTAACCTCAAGCGGCACTTTGCATGCGACCAGCATCGCCGCGCTCTCCGGCATCATGTCGGTTCAGGTGGGCGCCGGCACAGCAGAGAAAATCGTGATCGGCAGTGCGCCGAGCCCGCCGGCGGCCAACACCATCTACACCGGCTCCGCGACCGGCTACAACACGCTCTCCGGAGTGGCCTCGGCGATCAATGGCACACCGGGCATCGGGTTCACGGCCGATGTGACGACCACCGGCGGCGTGGACACCCTGACTCTGACATCTGGAACCAGCGGGTCCGCGGGGACGTTGTCCGTGACCCCCACCATGGTGGCCTCCGGGATCGGGGTTACAGCCACAGTCGTTACCAGCGGTACGCAGTCCACGCTTTCGCTCCTATCGCAGACGGCAGGCGCAACCGGGGCATTGACGGTGAACTCCGGCATCGTTGCCACCAGCGATACGCTACTGAGTTCATCCGTTACGGCGGGTACCGACGCGAATGCCTCAACCGGCGCCGGCGCGGTGGCCTCGACCGCGACTTTGACTCCGATTGCCGGTCAGGGCGATACGCTTACGGGATCTATCTCCATCCAGGTGGGCAGCGGCGCAACGCGGACCATACAGGTACCAACTTCCAACAGCACACTCTCGGGTTTGGCCAACGCCATCACCCAAGCCAACATCGGGGTCTCGGCATCGGTTGTCATCGATAGCAGTGGGTCCTACCTCTCGCTCACCTCCGGCACTGCGGGGAGCGCTGGCGATTTGACCGTGACCTCAAGCATTCTGGATGCAACCAACACCAGCACAGCCAATCTGGGCTACACCAATTCATCCGACCTGTCCGCGCTTGGTAATCTGGGCCTGAGCGTCAACAACGACGGGTCGATCGCCTTTGACGCCACCTCTCTCGATTCGGTGCTGAACTCGGACTACAGCGGCGTGGTGGGGTTCTTTCAGAACGCGAACGGATGGGGCCAGAGCTTCTCCAACATGCTGACCAACGCCGGGACCAGCGCGGCAACGGGCGTGCTGTCGCTTGTCTCCAGTTCCAACAGCAACATTGAGTCCACACTGAACGCGGACATCTCCAAGGAGCAGAGCCTGATCTCCGTACAGCAGACGAGCTTGACCGCGGAACTGACCAGCGCCGACCAGATCATGCAGCAACTCCCTTCGCAGTTGGATGGGGTGAACGAACTTTACTCCGCGATCACCGGTTATGACCAGCAGACAAACGGCTAAGGAGCAATACCCAGATGGGAAGTTATCAGGAACATGCGCTGGAAGGCGCTTCGGCAGTGGATCTGGTGGTGGCACTTTATGACGGCATTCTGCGTTTTCTTTACGCCGCCAGCGCGGCAGTCGAGTGCGGAGACCAGGCTGGCCGGCGGAATGCCGTGAAGCGGGCTCTGGATATCATTATTCACCTACAGGCGCGGCTGCGCATGGATGTGGGTGGGCGGCCGGCGCAGGTGCTCAGCGAGTTCTACGCATCGATCTTTGCGCAGATCCTGCAGGCATCCCAGTCGGCGTCGCAACAGAAATTCGAGCACGTGATCGATTGCGTGCGGAATGTGCGCGATGCATGGCGCCAGGTGGCGAAGGACCCCGAAGTCAATCCGGCTCCGGCCCAGATTTTGGCAAGGACCTCGGGGCGCAGGCAAACGGGCTTCGAGAACGACGATTACGGCGCGGATGCCGCAGTCGGCTCAAGTTGGAATGCGTAAGGCAGGGAATAGGGACTAAGGGACTAGGGAACAGTCCGCAGCGGTGCTCATTAAGGACGGAATGTTTGCCCGCGGCGAGAGAAGACAGGGTGCTGCTTCTAATCCCTAATCCCTAATCCCTAATCCTTAGTCCCTAGTCCCTAGTCCCCGCTTCTGTCATCCAGCGACGGTGAGCTCTTCTTCGAGTTGCTGCTTTTGGTAGAGGCCGGCGTAATAGCCATTGCGCGCGAGCAACTCGTCGTGGCGGCCCAACTCTACGATTCTGCCGTGATCGAGCACGGCGATCTGGTCGGCATCGCGGACGGTGGAGACGCGGTGGGAGATGAGCAGTGTGGTGGAGGCAGAAGTGTAGTTGCGCAACCCGCCGAGGATGCGCTCTTCGGTGTAGGTGTCCACGCTGGCCAATGCGTCGTCGAGGATGAGGATGGCTGGCCGGCGCAGCAGTGCCCGGGCGATGGCCGCGCGCTGTTTCTGTCCGCCGGAGAGCGTAACGCCGCGCTCGCCTACCATGGTCTCAAGGCCTTGCGGGAACTCCTCGAACTCGAGGCGGATGTGGGCGGCTTCGGTGGCTTGCACCAGGTCGTCCGCGGTGGCATGAGGCGCGCCGACCATCAGGTTTTCGCGGATGGTTTCGCTGAAGAGGAAAGTCTCCTGGGGCACCATGCCGATGTTACGGCGCAGCGTGGCGAGCGGATAGTCGCGCACGGGCCGGTTATCAATGAGCAGTGAACCGTCGGGCGCCTCAAAGAGCCGCGAGAGCAGGTTGACCAGCGTGGTTTTGCCCGAGCCGGTGGGGCCGACGATTGCCAGGCTTGAGCCGGCGGGAACATGCAACGAAATGTCGTGCAGTACCGGAGTCTCGCCGTAGCTGAAGTCGAGGTGGCGGAATTCGATCTCCCCGCGAAGGATGGTGTCAGCGGGAATCGCCGGATCGGCCGCGGAGTCGTCGATGGCCGGTTCGGCCTTGAGCAACTCGTCAATGCGCACCATGGAGGCGGTGCCGCGCTGGAACAGATTCACAACCCAGCCCACGGCGATGATGGGCCAGATGAGCATGACCATGTAGGTGCTGAAGGCCACGAACGCGCCCACCGTGATGCGATGGGCGAGGACCAGGTGGCCGCCGGCCAGCAATGTAATCACCATCGACACGCCGAGGATGAATTCCAAAGTGGGCCAGAGCATGCCCATGAGCTGGACCAGGCGAAGAGCGCGGGCAATGTACTGGCGGTTGAGCTTCTCGAAGAGGCCAATCTGCGACTCCTCGCGGGCAAAGGCTCGGATCAGGCGCGCGCCCGAATAATTTTCCTGGGCCTGCGCGGAGATGTCGGAAAAGCTGGCCTGGATGCGCTCGAAGCGGTCGTGGATTCGGGTTCCGAAGTACTGAACGAGGATGCTGGCGATGGGCATGGGCGCCAGCGCGACCAGGGTTAAATACGGGCTGATGCGGAGCACGAAGAACAACGCGCCGACGGTGAAGAAAATGGTATTGGCGGAGTACATGAGGGCTGGGCCGAGCAACATGCGCACTGCCTGCAGGTCGTTGGTCATGCGGGCCATGATGTCGCCGGTGCGGTAACGCTGATAGAAGCCCGAGTCCTGCTTTTCCAGGTGGATGAAGAGGTCGTTGCGCAGGTCGAACTCGATCTCGCGCGAGATGCCGATGAGAATCCATCGCTGGGCGTAAAGAAAGACGCCTTTGACCAGCGCGATTCCCACCAGCAGCCCGGAGAAGAGCAGAATCCCGTTGCGAGTGATCCCGTGGCTCATCCCGTCGATGGCCTTTTCCAGCACCTGGGGAAAGAGCACCCAAACGGCATTGGTGGCAATGCACGAGAGACAGCCCCACACGTATCCCCAGCGGTAGCGGCGCATATAGACGAAGAGCGGGCGCAGATCGCGAAGCATGGTTTTATTGTACGGGGCAAAGTTAAAGAAGGGCGAAGCCGTTGTTGGCCTCACCCTTTCCGTTGCGGTGCTGAAGTTACTTCGCGATCGGCACGCGCAGGTCGCCGCCGGTCATCTGTTTGGGCTCTTCAAGCTTCAGCAGGGCCAGCAGCGTGGGCGAGATGTCGCGCAGCGAGCCGTCATTGCGGAGGCGGTAGTGGGGGCCATCTTCTGCGACATAGATGAACGGCACGGGGTTGGTGGTGTGCGCGGTGTGCGGGCCGCCGGTGACGGGGTCGACCATCTGCTCGGCGTTGCCGTGGTCGGCGGTGATGAGCCAACTGCCGTTCTTCTCTTTGATGGCCTTGTAGACGCGGCCTAGTTGCGCGTCGATGGCCTCGCAGGCTTTGATGGTGGGCTCCAGCTTGCCGGAGTGGCCCACCATGTCGGCGTTGGCGAAGTTGGACACAATCAGGTCGAAGGCTGTGTCGTTGACGGCCTTGATGATGGTGTCGGCGATGGCCTCGGCGCGCATCTCCGGAGCCAGATCGTAGGTGGCAACCTTGAGCGAGGGAATCAGAATGCGCTCTTCGCCGGGGAAGGGTGTTTCGATGCCGCCGTTGAAGAAGTAAGTCACGTGGGCGAACTTTTCCGTCTCGGCTACGCGCAGGTTGCGGAGATGGTGCTGGGCGAGCACGTTGGCCAGAATGTTATCCAGCGACTCCGGCGGCATGATGAGCGGCAGCTGGAATTTCTTGTCGTACTGCGTCATGCACAGGTAGAGCAGATTCTTTGGAATTTCGGTGCGGGGGATTTCCTGGTCGAGCGACTCCCATCCGTCCAGGTCGCGGCCGCCTTGCTTGTTGAGGCCGCTCTCACGGGCCAGCACGCGGGTGATCTGGCGGGCTCGGTCGGCGCGGAAGTTGAAGTTGATACAAACATCCTCATCGCGGATCTGGGCTACTGGTTTACCTAAGGCGTCCACCACGACAAAGGGAATGAGAAACTCGTCGGTGATGCCGTTGTTGTAATTCTCCTTGATGCGGGCCACAGGGTTGGGGTATGCGCCGCCCTCGGCCTTGCCGTTGACCATGGCGTCAAAGGCCTTGCGCTCGCGCTCCCAGCGCTTGTCGCGGTCCATGGCGTAGTAGCGCCCGCTGATGGAGGCGATTTTGCCCACGCCGTACTCGCGCATCTTCTGCTCGAGCTGCGCGATGAAGCCTGCGCCGGAGGTGGGGCCGGTGTCGCGGCCGTCCATGAAGGCGTGGACGAAGACGCGCTCCAGGCCATATTCGCGCGCGGTCTTGAGCAGCGCGTAGAGGTGGTTCTGATGCGAGTGCACGCCGCCGTCGGAGACCAGCCCGAAGAGATGCAGTTGGCGGCCGCCCTCCTGCGCACGTTGCATGGCTCCCACGATGGATGGGTTCTTGTGGAACTCATTCGCTGCGATCAAGGCGTCGATGCGCGTAATGTCCATCTGCACAATGCGGCCTGCGCCAATGTTCAAGTGGCCGACTTCGCTGTTGCCCATCTGCCCGTCGGGCAGGCCGACAAAGTGGTCGGAGGCATGGATCAGCGTGTTGGGAAACTCGCGCAGCAGCTTGTCGTAGGTGGGTTTATTGGCCAGCGCGATGGCGTTGTTGGCGGTTTGGGGGCTGTAGCCCCAACCGTCGAGGATGGTGAGTACGAGAGGACGCTTGGAGATGGACACGGGCGGCTTCCTTGGAGGTCGGGTTCGGGGAAGGGAACGATCAGTGCAATTCTGTCGGACGTGAGGGCATCCCAGGTCTCAATAGCGAAACCTGGGATACGACAAAGCCTGCGCGAGCGAATAGCGAGCGTCTGCCCCACCGCAGGTGGTTAGTCGTTGTAGTTGAGGCCTTCGAGCCCAAGAAACACCGCGCCGGAGCCGAGTTCCTCTTCAATGCGAAGCAACTGGTTGTACTTGGCGATGCGATCGGTGCGGCTCACTGACCCAGTTTTGATCTGGCCCACGCCGGTGGCGACGGCCATGTCGGCAATGAAGGTGTCCTCGGTTTCGCCGGAGCGGTGAGAGATGACCGAGGTGTAGCCGTAGCGGCGGCCCAGCTCGATGGCTTCAAGAGTCTCAGTGACGGTGCCGATCTGATTGAGCTTGATGAGGATGGAGTTGGCCACGCCCTCGTCAATCCCGCGCTGCAACCGCTTGAGGTTAGTGACGAAGATGTCGTCGCCGACCAACTGAATGCGGCTGCCGAGCTTTTCAGTGAGCAGGCGCCATCCTGCCCAGTCGTCCTCGGCCAGGCCGTCTTCGAGGGAAACGATGGGATACTGGCGCGTCCAATTGTCGTAGAAGCTGACCATCTCCTCGCTGGAAAGCTCACGCTTGTCGCTCTTCTTGAAGACGTACTTGCCGGTCTCCTTGTTGTAGAACTCGCTGGAGGCGGGATCGAGCGCAATGGCGATCTGCTCGCCGGGCTTGTAGCCGGCCAGTTCGATGGCCTCAAGGATCACCTCGATGGCCTCGGTGTTGGACTTGAGCGAAGGAGCAAAACCGCCCTCGTCGCCCACGGATGTGTTGTAGCCCTTTTTCTTGAGCACGCCACGGAGGGTGTGGAAAGTCTCAGCGGCCCAGCGCAGGGCATCGGAGAAGCGCTCGGCGCCCACGGGCATAATCATGAACTCCTGGAAGTCCACGTTGTTGTCGGCGTGTGCTCCGCCATTGAGAACGTTGAGCATCGGGGTGGGCAGGACGCTGGCGTTTACGCCGCCGAGGTAACGGTAGAGCGGCAACTCCAGGGTCTGGGCCACGGCGCGGCTGGCGGCCATGGAGACGGCGAGAATGGCGTTGGCGCCCAGCTTGGCCTTGTTCGGCGTGCCGTCCAGGGCAATCATGGTCTGGTCGATCAGGCGCTGGTTGGCGGCGTCCATGCCCTCCAGTTCGGGAGCAATCACGGTTTCAACGTTTTCGACGGCCTGCAGTACGCCCTTGCCCCCGAAGTGGGTTTTGTCGCCGTCGCGCAGTTCCACGGCCTCATGCTCGCCTGTGGATGCGCCCGAAGGCACGATGGCGCGGCCCAAAGCCCCGCTTTCCAGAATTACGTCCGCCTCAACGGTCGGATTGCCGCGCGAGTCCAGGACTTCGCGGGCGCGAATGGCAACAATCTCAGTCATATGATTCCTCACAATGCGATGCATTAGCCGGTCATTCAGTTTGGGACGGCGATCTACCGCAAGAGTCTCTCCGGCTGCGCTTTGAATCGTTTCCAGAAGCTCATGCACGGATCGAATCTCCTCGCCTTCCAGCACTCAAGAGCAGGTGTCTTCCCTAGGGATTCTAGCAAACCAGGGGGTGCTGACCTGTGTGGCAGCGGTCACACTGCGGCAAGTCGTTCCAACCATGAACGATCTGCCGAATTGGGTACCGAAGGAGTCCCTGGATGCGGCGGTGAAGCGGGTTGCCTTTGCTGATTCGTACCGTCAAAGGAACCTGCAACGCCGACACGGGCGAACTCCAGGCCGGGCTAATTTAGCCTTGAATTGGGTAGTCTGGCGGGGTGAATTGTCGCAGGGCTGGCAAGGGTGTGCTCCGCGAAACTCTTCGGCCCCGATGGGGTTTGAATCATCGGGGAGATTTGTACCCGGGAAAAGGAGTCTTGGATGAATCGGCCGATTCTGATGTGCGCCTTGTTTGTTGCAGCCACTGCCGCTCTGGGAGTGCGGGCGGCAAGCCAATCCAATCCTTACCAGGGGACCTCGAGGCCTCCTGCGGACGACCAGATCACGACCAGCAGCACACCTGAGGCGAAGCCCCCGGCGGGACGGCCCATGACGAGCCAGCCGGTCGAGCCGGCAAATCCAGATTCTGCGCGTATTTCAGCCCGGCAGCAGACTGAACCGCAGCCCAGCTCGGTCAATTCGCCGGACAGGTTTTCGGCTCCAGGCCGCTCTGCGGAAACCGGCAATGACGACGGCATTGTCCATGTGGCGGATTCGCCGCGGTCGTTGACCGAACGCGCATACGCCGATGATCCGGACGGCGACATTGTGCATCCGCACGCGCGGCGCCCCGGAGAGATCGTCGAGGGAACCACCATTCGAGTCAGGCTGTTGCAGAGGCTCTCCACCGTGTCCAGCGAGAAGGGCGAAGCCTTCCACACCATGGTGGCCTCGGACGTGTTGCAGGGGGGCCAGGTGGTGATTCCCGCTGGAGCGGAGATTGACGGCCAGGTGATCCGGGTATCGAGCGGCCATGTCGGCGGCCACGGTTCCATGCGCCTTGCGCCGGAGACGGTCACACTGCCCGACGGAATGCGCTTCAGGCTGCACGCCGAGATTACCGGGACACCGGGCTCCAAGACCCGAATTGGAAGCGAAGGCGCCATTACTCCGGCCTCGCGATTGAAGCGCGACGGCATTGAGTATGGCGGAGCAGTTGGTGCTGGCCTTGTGACCGGCGCAGTTCTCGGCGGCCCGGCAGGCGCGGCGGCCGGCAGCCTGATTGGAGCCGGCGTGGTGACGGTCCACCTGCTTGTCAGCCATCCGCAAGCCACTCTGGAATCGGGCACGACCATGATGCTCACGCTGACCGAGCCGCTGGATATGGTTCCGGCGCCCACGAGCGGGAACTAAGGAACCTCTGCACAAGCCATTATTGTGTCAGGGCACGACTTTAGTCGTGCCGTAAATACAGCAGAATCAACGCGGGCTTTAGCCCCTGAGGGAATGTTTGTCGCCAGGAAGAACTTATTCTGAGATTCCCTAAGACGTTCAGCGCACCCTGGCTGCTACACTCCCGTTGCGGAAGGGTTGGGGCATGGCGGAAGTTGCGGCGGAGATTGCGACAGTTGGAGTGGTGGGTGCGGGGACGATGGGTTCCGGAATTGCCCATGTCTTTGCTCGCGCCGGCTTTCGCGTTTTGCTCTGCGACGTGGAGCAGCGGCTTCTCGACCGTGCCGTGGGCCTGATTCGCACGAATCTGGGCCGCGAGGCCGCCAAGGGCAAGCTACCCGAAACTGAAATTGAGCCGATTCTGGCGCGGATCATGCCCACGGTCGACCCCGAGTCGCTCGGTGCCGCGGAGTTTGCCCTTGAGGCTGCTTCGGAGCGCTTCGACCTGAAGACAGAGATCTTTCGCGCACTCGACCGCATCCTGCCGGAAAGCGCCGTGCTGGCGACAAATACCTCCTCTATTTCCATCACCAAACTGGCTGCCGAGACGCGCAGGCCGGCGCAGGTGATCGGCATGCACTTCTTCAACCCGGTTCCGGTGATGGAACTGGTCGAAGTTGTTCGCAGCCCGGCCACCAGCGATGAGACTTTTGCTGTTGTTCAGGCGCTGGCGGTCAGGCTGGGCAAGACGCCGGTCGAGGTCAACGATGCGCCGGGGTTCGTCTCCAACCGGGTGCTGATGCCGCTGATCAACGAGGCGGCCTACGCCGTGATGGAAGGCGTGGCGACGCCGGAGGCCGTGGACCAGATCTTCAAGCTGGGCATGGCCCATCCCATGGGCCCGCTGACGCTGGCGGACCTGATCGGTCTGGATGTGTGCGTCGATATTCTCAGGGTATTGCAGGAGGGGTTCGGCAATCCCAAATATTGCCCCTGCCCGCTGCTGGTGCGCATGGTGGAGGCTGGCTCGCTGGGGCGGAAGTCCGGGCGCGGGTTTTATACGTATGAAACCTAAGGCGTCTCTCCAGTTGTTCTGCACGAAATTATTTCCTCCTTACCAAACGTAAGGAGGCGGAGTATAATCGCGTCATTGGAGACCCGATGGCTACTGCGGCAGTCACTTCGAAAGGACAGATCACGATCCCGCTTGAGGTTCGCAAAAAGCTCGGCCTCAAACCCGGCGACCGGGTTAGATTCATCGAGGGCGAGAACGGCGAATTCGTAATCAAGCCTAAGACTGGGTCGATCATGGACATGGAGGGGATTGTGCATTGGACGGGCAAGCCGGTGACAATCGAGGAAATGAACGAGACGATTGCCAAAGGCTGGGCTGGGGAATTGACATACGAGGATTGAGCCGACCACGATGACGGGACTCGATACGAACATTTTGGTCCGGTTCCTTACGAAAGATGATCTGGATCAGGGCAGTCGCGTTAAAGAGCTTCTGCGAACTCTTACGCCCGAATCGCCTGGATTTATTTCCTTAATCTCCCTCATCGAACTGGTTTGGGTACTGCGTAGCCGGTATTTTGTGAACAAAGGTCAACTCATTCAGCACCTGGAACAGCTGCTCAATTCCTCTGAACTGGTTTTGGAAAGCCATGCGGCAGTTACCCAGGCTCTCGACCGGTTTGCCGGCGCGAAGGCCGATTTAGCCGACTGTCTGATCGAAAGGTGCGGCCATCTGGCCGGCTGCCGCGACACCGTCACGTTCGACGTGGGTGCATCCAAGTCCGCTGGGATGAGATTGCTTTAGCGCGGAAGTCCCTCTATTGTCTCGCAGGCTTGCGGGGAACTGATTCCTCCTCCGCCGCGTATCATTCTCCGAGCGGCCTCCCCCCGGCGTCTTAAGCTTATGCAGAGTTTCCTCGACACGCTCGGCCAGGTCTTCCGCGCCATCATGGCCAACAAACTGCGCAGCTTCCTGACCATGTTCGGGATTGCCTGGGGCGTTGGCTCTCTGCTGGTGCTGGTGGGCCTGGGCGAGGGCTTCCGCTCCGGCCAGCACAAGCAGTTGTCCACATTCGGCAACGACGTGGTGATGATGTGGAGCGCCACAATTCCGGCTCTGCCCAACCAGCACACCGGCATGCGCCCCTATAAACTTACGCTCGAAGATGAGGCGGCCATGCGTGCCTTGCCGGAGTTGCGCGCAGTCACCGCCATCCTGAGCCGCAACGATCTCTACGAGGTGAGCGCCTACGCCAACACTTCCGGTCAGGTCATGGGGGTGGAACCGAATTATTCAACCGTGCGATTTGTACCCATCGCCGAGGGCCGCTTTTTGAATGCGCAGGACCTGGCCGAACGCCGCCGCGTGGTGGTGCTCGGGTCGAAAAGCGCCACATTGCTGTTTCCTGGCCGCCCCATGTTGGGAGAGACCATCGCCATCAACGACGTGAGCTTCACCGTGGTGGGCCGCGTGGAGTCCATCAGCCGCGGAAACAACGATGGGGACAATCAGAAGCTCTACATCCCGCTGACGATCATGCAGGAGCTTTTCGCCATGAAGGGCGAGAACATTCCCCACGATGCGCTGAACTCGCTGCAATACCAACCCACCACCAAGGGCGACGCCACGGCCGCGGTGGCCGCGGTCCATCGCGTGATTGGCGAACGGCACGGCTTCGACCCGTCGCTGAAAGACGCCTTTGACGAGTGGGACACCATCGAGGAAGAAAAGATGATCGGGGCGATCTTCAACGCCATGGACATCTTTCTAGGCGGCGTGGGCATTGTGACGCTGGGGCTGGGAGCGGTGGGCATTGTCAACATCATGCTGGTTTCGGTGACGGAGAGAACCCGCGAGATTGGCTTGATGAAGGCTGTGGGAGCGACCAAGCGCAGGATACTGGCGCAGTTCTTTTGGGAGGGCCTGTTGCTGACCGGGATCAGCGGCCTGATTGGAATTGCGGTTTCCGCGGGTTTTATGGGCCTGCTGCAAGAGGGGCTCACCGGCAAAATGCCGGGCTGGGATCCGCCACGGCTGGTGCCGTGGTCGGCCGCGCTGGCGCTTGGCTCCCTGGTGCTCTGCGGCGTGTTTGCCGGGCTGTATCCAGCCAGCAAGGCGGCGCAGATGGATCCGATCGAGGCGTTGCGGAGAGAGTAGCGTGAGAGTTGTCAGTGATCAGTTGTCAGTTGTCAGTGGTTTCCTGCGTTGACGGCCCACAGGGTATGAAACCAAGTGCCGCCGCGTCCATCCTCCCGGAGGGAGGGTACGAGAATAGCCCAGCATGGAGTTCGCTGGAGCGAACGAAATCCTGGGCTGGAATTTCCCAAACCACCCCCGTCCAGTGGGGCCGGGGCGAAAGGGTGTTTCCTCGTAGTGCCCGGTTGGGAACCCTCGAGCTTTATCGGACGCAGCGGGTACTGACCACTGATAACTGATCACTCGGAAGGAACCACTATGCTGATGGATATTCTGGGCCAGGCCTGGGAGGCGATGGTCTATAACCGCCGCCGCACCGCCATTACCATGATCGGCATGGCCTGGGGCATTGCCACCGTGGTGCTGCTGCTGGCCTACGGCGCCGGCTTCAGTCGCGCCATTGAGGCCATCTTCGAGCAGTGGGGAACCAACATGATCGGGTTCTTTCCCGGCCGCACCAGTGAGCAGGCCGGCGGCGATAAGGCAGGCGTGCGCGTGCGCTTCACCCTTGACGACGTGGACCGCACCTCCAACAGCGTTCCCGGCATCTTCCATATCTCGCCCATGGCGGGGCTGGACGTTGCCGTGCAGAACGATCTGCACACCTACACCTGGAGCGTCAACGGGGTCCGCTCCTCGTTTCAGGACATCTGGAAGCTGGATCTGGATCAGGGCCGCTTCTTCAACGAGGCTGAGGATCAACAACGAGCCCACGTATGCGTGATTGGCTCGGAGGCCAAGACCAAGCTCTTTTCCGGCGGCTGGGCGCTGGGCGAGACCGTCCGCCTCAATGGCGTATTGTTCACCGTCGTCGGCGTGTTGAGTCCCAAGATGCAGGAGGGCGATAGCGATCGCAACCGGATGATCTACGTGCCCTTCAACACCATGAGCGATCTGAAGGACACGAAGTATCTGGACGGCATCTGGTTCAACTATCGCGGCGACAATGAACTTGTGGAGAAAAGCCTGCGCGAGTCCATGGGGGCGGCGCACCATTTCCGCCCTTCCGACCACAATGCCATCTATGTGGCCAATATATTGACCCAACTGAAGCAATTCCGCATGTTGTCGATTGCGCTGCAGGTTCTGCTCTCCATGGTAGGCGCGCTTACGCTGGGCATTGCGGGCATCGGGCTGATGAACATCATGCTGGTGGCGGTGCAGCAGCGCACCCGCGAGATCGGCATTGAAAAAGCGCTCGGTGCGCGCAGACACCACATCCTGATCCAATTCCTGGCCGAGGCGATGGCAATCACAGCAGTGGGCGGCGGCGCTGGCATCGCGCTGGCCTATCTGGTTTCAATGATGGTGGGTCGCATCACGTTTTACAGCGCCTTGGCCAGCCACGCCGAGGACGCGGATATCCGTCTCATCATCTCGCCAACGTCGGTGCTGGTGGCCACCGTCATCCTGATCGTCACAGGGCTGGTGAGCGGAATGATTCCAGCCATTCGCGCCGCCAATCTGGACCCGATCGAGGCGCTGCGATACGAGTGACAGTGGTCAGTGATCAGTGGTCAGCCGTCAGCGGCCGGTTCCGATAATCTACTTCTTGAGGGATTCCAACAATGCGTAAATCATCTTCCCAACCTCATGCGATAAACTCTCGGCTTCATCGATCGACTTTGGATTCTCAAACCCAAGCGTCCGTGCGATTTCCAGTTGGGTTTGCAGCTCAAAGTTCGAACCTCGAGCGACGCCAAGGAATTGCCTGAATTCGCCTGTTGTGAGCCTTCCTTGTCCTTCCGCGATATTGCTAGCCACCGACACTGCGGAACGTCTTATCTGGCTGGATAGCCCGTAAACTTCTTCGCGCGGAAAACCCTGAGTAAGGCGGTAAAGAGAAACTGTCAATTGAATTGACCTCTGCCAGACGTGCAAGTCACGAAATGACTGCACCATAGAATGACCTCCGATGCTTGACCAAGTACAACTGACCACTGACCACTAACCACTAACCACTGACCGCTGACCACTGTTTTACTGACCACTGATCACTGACCACTGACCACTGTTCTCACACCGGCGGTAACGCGTCCACGACCGGTACGCCAGGCGGTGGCGTGAAGTGGAAGACTTCAGCCGGGATGGGGGCATTGGGCTGCTCGCCGGTGAAGGTAAAGCGAGTCAGAGCGCCGTCGGCCTCTTCAATCTCGATTCCGGTGATGGTCCCTTCGGGTGTCACCGAAATGGTGAGCCGGGTGACACGCCTTTCCTGACCTTTCGGCTGACCGGAGAGTTTAAGAAGGCCGTTGGGGCCGGCTGCCAGGGTAAGGTTGTTCACTTCCTTTTCAAGCTCGGTGTGGCCCAGCAAGAACCGCAGCGGGGAACGCAGGTCGTCGAGCTCTTTGGCGGGGATGCGCTGGACCTGAGAGTCGCCGCGCGCGTAGAACCACGCGAATTTACCGTCGAGCAGGAAGAGCTTGCCGGCCGGTGAGCTATAGTCCCACTTCATACGGCCCGGCTTGAGCATCAGCAGCGTGCCGCTCTCGGTGCGCTTGACTCCCAGGCCCTCATAGCTCTCGGTAAAGCCAGCTTTGAGCGAGTGCAACTGGTTGTAATGGCGGTCGACCTTCTGCGCCAACTCGTGTGCGGTCGCATCTTTCGCGGACGGCAACCGCTGCTGGGCGCTGCATTGTGTCGCTGCGGCAAGCATGAGTGCAGTCGCACAAACTGCGGAAAGACTCGTTCGGGCGGCGGGCCAGGGATTTATCCCTGGCACAAAAGCAGCAGAATCAATGCGGGCTTTAGCCCCTGAGGTATGCTTTTTGCCGCTTTTGGCCCAGAACAAGCCTTTTTCCGCAGCTTGTAAAGCCCAGATCCACAATTGGCGCTTGATGGCACGGCTCAAGCCGTACCTTTTCAAAGCAAGGATGCCCCCGCTCATTGGAGGATCTGTGTGCAGTTGGCGCCGCCGGCCGGGTCCACCTTGATGGTGCCGAACTGGTCGCTACAGAAGGCGCGATCGCCGGTCTTGCCCACAGTCTGCGGAACGGCCGTAACCGTGTAGCCCGTGTACCGGTCCGTGCTGTTGACGGTCACCTTGGTGCAGTTCGAGATGGTGAAAATGTAGCCTTGCTTGAATCCTGAACTGAGGTCGGGTTGGATCAATTGCGCGGCAGCCGGCGAGGGTGCTCCGGCGCTCGGATCGCCGCCCAGAGCCGTCAACGTGCATGCATACCCATTCGCGGGGTAGGTGGACTCGTACTGCATCTCCGCCTGCTGGATGGCCTGGACGGACTTGATCGCAGAGAGATCATCGGCTCTCTTCTTCAAGCTGCCGACGGTGGGAATGGCAATGAGCATCAGGATGGCGATGATGGCCATGACGATCAGCAACTCCATGAGCGTGAAGCCATTGGGTGTGAGCGAACCCTGCGTGCCGCGGCGACCAATCGAGAACTTGCGATTCATGGGATTTCAGAGCCTCGTATTGCGGGCCGGAAAGCACAGGCCCATCCGACAAAATGCTACAACGTATAGACGCGGAAGGGAAATGGGACGCTCGGAAAAGCAGTGGACAGTGAACAGTGATCAGTGGTCAGCCCCTGCCCCGAAATCCGCTTATCCAGAACGTCGAAGGCCTTCTGCCCATACTTTCTCAGATTTGGGTCGCCGTTGCAGTCCACCACTGACCACTGTTCACTGACCACTGTCCACTGCCATTCAACACATCAGCCTCGTCCGGTTGAGTTTTATGCCGTCGAGTCGGCCGAGCAGGGTTACTGCGACACGTTCTGGGTCGAAAAGCCGCTGGGCCATGGCTTGCACCTGGCCGCCTTCAACCTCCTCGATGCGGGCGATTACCTCGTCCACAGTCATGAAGTTGTGGAAGTACATCTCCTGGCGGGCCAGGTTGGCCATGCGCGAGTTCGAGCTCTCCAGCCCCATCAGGATGTTGCCCTTCAGTTGGTCTTTGGCGCGGGTCAGCTCCTCATGGGGAAGCGCATGTTCCTTCAGGTTGCGGAACTCGGCCAGGATCAGATCCACCACCTCAAGAGCCTTGCCCGCGGAGGTTCCGGCGTAGACCAGCAGGGTTCCGGTGTCGCGGTAGGGGCTCAGGTCAGAGTAGATGGAGTAGGCCATGCCGCGCTCCTCGCGGATGGTCTGGAAGAGCCGGGAACTCATGCCGCCGCCGAGGACCGTGTTGAGAATCAGCGTGGCGTAGCGGTTGTCATCCGTAATGGGCGGGGCCGGAACGCCGAGGCAGATCTGCACCTGTTCGAGCGACTTCTTGTTGCGCAGCACAATGCGGGCGCTGGCCTCGGGCGCTGAAAGCTCGTGCAGCGTCTCGCCGCCAGCCAGACCGCAGAATTTGGCTGCCACGGCTTCGGCAAAGTGGTCGTGTTCCAGGTTGCCGGCCGCGGAGAAGATGATGTTGCCGCCGTGAAAACGGTCGCTGTGATAGGCAAAGAGTGTCTTCTGATCGAGCTTTTTAACCGTCTTGGTGGTGCCCAGGATGGGCCAGCCCAGGGGATGGTCCTTCCAGAAGCTTTGCGTGAACAACTCGTGGACCAGCACGTCCGGATTGTCTTCGTCGATCTTGATCTCTTCAAGAATCACGCCGCGCTCGCGCTCGATGTCGGTTAAGGCGAAGATGGGGTTGAGCACCAGATCCGACAGAACGTCCAGAGCGATGGGGACGTGGTCTCCCAGCGACTTGACGTTGAAGCAGATCGTCTCCTTGCCTGTAAAGGCGTCCAGGTTCCCGCCGATCGAGTCCATTTCGCGGGCAATGTGTTGGGCCGTGCGGGAACGGGTTCCCTTGAAGAGCATGTGTTCGACGAAATGGCTAATGCCGTTGGTCTCGGCGGGTTCGCACCGCGAGCCGGATTTGACCCAAACGCCCATGGCCACGGAACGCATGTGCTCCATGCGCTCGGTCAGGACGATCAGGCCGTTCGGCAATACGGTGCGGCGAAGGTTGCGTTCAGTGGTCATCGTCATGGTTCAAGCTCGATTGTAGGGCAATTGGGGGTCACGAAGGCGCTCGGGCCGAACATGGCTGCATTCGGGGACGAAATGCTCTATGCTGAGCCAAGCCGTGACCGGGAAATCCAGCCAACTCGTTCGATTCGACGGCCCAGACTCTGGGGATGGAAGCCGAGGCTCGCTCGCCGGGACCGGGAAGTCGCTCTTTGGGTTAGATGCTGAAGCGCTGGCGGCGCGAATGATGGAAGTGGGCGAACCGGCCTGGCGAGGCAAGCAGTTGGCGGAAGCTTTGTACCGTCAACGCGTTGCGGAATTAAGCGAAATTACAACTTTACCCAAATCTCTGCGTCGAAAGCTCGCTGTCGAAGGTTGGCAGGTAGGCCGCCCGCAGATTGCTCAGGTCTTTCGCTCGGTGGATGGGACGGAGCGCTATCTGGTCGAGTCCGAGGGTAAAGATCAGGCCGCGTCTTCTGTTGAAACCGTCTGGATGCCGGAGGGCGATGACGGCGAAACTGGCGATGGCAGCGAAGTCGATGTTCCCGAATCGGGTGCCGAAACATTGGGTGCCCCATCCTTGCGCCTTTTTCCTGGCGCAAGGGTGGGAAGCCAGACAGCCCAGCTGGACTCTGCTCCTTCAAATAGAAAACGGTCTGAATTTCGCCGGGCTACTATCTGCGTTTCCAGCCAGGTGGGCTGCGCGGTCAACTGCCAGTTCTGCCTCACCGCGAAGCTCGGCCTGCAACGCAATCTTAGCGCGGGCGAGATTGCCGGGCAGGTGGTTTCGGTGCTTGATCGCCACGGCGTGGAGGTTGGCCGCGACCGCGTGAACCTGGTCTTCATGGGCATGGGCGAGCCATTCCTGAACTACGACCACTTCATGGGCGCGGTGCGGCTCCTGGTTCGGGAAGTGGGGCTGAGCCCGCAGCGGATGACCGTCTCAACTTCAGGAATTGTCCCGGGCATCGAGCGGTTTGCCCAGGAGCCGGCGGAGCTGCGGCCCAAGCTCGCCATCAGCCTGAACGCCCCCAACGACCGGATTCGCGAAGAGATCATGCCCATCAACCGCAAGTGGCCCATTGAGTCGGTGATGGACGCGGTGCGCGCCGTGAAGCTTCGACCGCGCGAGCGCATCACGTTTGAGTATGTCCTGCTGGCCGGCGTCACCGACCAACCCGAGCATGCATTGCAAGTAGCGCGATTGGTGCGTCGCTCCGGCTTGCCAGCAAAGGTGAATCTGATCGCATGGAATCCCGGCCCGGGCATTCCGTATTCCATGCCGAGTCCCGAAGCAGTCGAGCGATTCCGCACGACGCTGGCCGGCGAGGGCATTCCCACGCATTTGCGCAAGCCGCGCGGACGCGATATCTACGCCGCCTGCGGCCAGTTGAAGCGGACGGTCGACGGGTGAAGCTGATTACCCGGCGTGCCACATCCCATCCTCTCCGCCAGAAAAGCCGCAGAGGACGGGATGCGCACAGCTCATTATCAAACTTCTGGTCCGCAGAGAATCTTTTGAACTCTACTTGCCGGCGGGCATCGGCATCGGTTGGACACTGCCGCAATCGGGGCCTTTGTAGACCGAGACGGACTCGGAGGTCCACTCGATGGGCCTGGTATTCGGCCCCATCTGCATCGTGCCGGTAAAGTGCACTTTGCCCCTGGCGTGATCCGGTTCAGACCAGTTGGACTCGACCGTACCTGTCCCGGCCGTTCTTCCGGTACAGACGAGGCTGGCGGTCATGCCGTGTTCCTTCATCACAACGTCGGTGACCTGGCAGTCGCCGCGGCCCGTCTGTGGCATCGGGGCGCCGTACCTGTCGATCATGGCCTGGGTGAGGCAAACCTGGGTGGTGTGCGGGCCGCCGGCGAAGGGTGAGCCGGGAGGCGCTTGCATTCCTGGAGGCATGGGGGACTGTTGAAAGGTCATGGTGGTGGTCATCTCCCATAGGCCGGGCTTTCTGCTGGCTTGCGCCCAGGCAAAAACGGCCAATGCAAACAAGCAACAGCTCAACGTAATCCAAACTCGGGTCTTCCGCATGATACCTCCAATTTTTGATCGCGCGGATCGGGGCCGCGCCGTTTTACTTTACTTCAATGCGGGAGCGGCGGGAAATAGAAATCCGTCAAAAACTGTCAAATCTCTCAGCATCGAGCCGGGACTGAGGCGCTGGCGAGCGAGGTGCGTCCCAGCGCCAGCAGAGCTCCGGTAACGCGGCCCGCGGCGTGGCGGACCGTGGTCTCTTCGCTGGCGAAGTCGCCGGCGATGCACCGCACGCCGAGGGCCTCGATCGCTTCGATGTCGGGCGCCACCGGCGCTGCACCCTCGGCCTCGTAGCGGGCGAGCGTCTCAGCCGAAAAAGACCCGGTGTTTACCAGCGCATAGTCGAAGATGGGGGCCCGGGTGTGCTCATAAATTCTTTCGATGTGCTCGGAGGCGGTCAACCCCAGGCTCTCGTTGGCCTGGGACATCAGATTGCAGATGTAGACGCGCACGCCGTGGGCGTTGGCCAATGCCTCGGGAATGTCCTGCACCAGAAGATTGGTAATCAGTGAGGTGTAGAGCGAGCCCGGTCCCACGGTGATGAGGTCGGCGCGTTGGATGGCGTCCAGAGTCTCCGGCAGCGGCAAGGCGCCGGGAGGATCGAGCATCAGTTCGGCGATGCGCTTCTTGCTGGCGGTGATGTTGGTTTCGCCGCGCACCTCGGAGCCGTCGTCCATCCGGGCTATTAACGTCGTATTGGCCGTGGTGACTGGATAGATGCGGCCTCGGGTGGCCAGAATCTTCGATGCCAGTTGAATCGCCTGGCCAAAGTCGCCGGTAATCTCAGTGAGCGCTGCGACAAACAAGTTGCCGAAGTTATGTCCCTTGAGCGCGTCGCCGCCGCGAAAGCGATGGGCGAAGAGCTGGGCCAGCAGATCCTCTTCCTCGCTGAGCGCCACCATGCAGTTGCGCAGGTCGCCGGGTGGCAGCATGTTGAACCCCTTGCGCAGGCGTCCAGAGGATCCGCCGTCATCGGTCACGGTGACCACGGCAGCCAGGTCGGCGATGAGGCCCTGCGCGGCGGCTGGCGGCTTGGACGCCGTCACATGCTCGCGCAGGCCGTGCAGCAGCGTGGAGAGTCCTGTCCCGCCACCGATGGCCACCACGCGCATGGGCTGGAACGCCGGGGATTGGCCGTTTTCCGGTCCGAGCTCAGTCAACGAATCCCCGCTGAGAATCATCACTTGGGACCTTCTTATCATCAGCTTTCGGCCGGGTGGCCGAGGCTGAAAGCCCTTACGGGATCTCGGGATACAGAAGCTCGGTAAAGCGGGGATCGTCCGCCATGCTTTGGAAGTCGTTGTCGGCGCGGGCCTGGAGCCGGTTCCTGGGATTGAGTTCAATGGCTCGAGCCAGATTCCTGAGGCAATCTTGAGAGCGCCCGGTGATCGAGTCCAGCAGCGCCAGCCCATAAAGGGCGTAGTCGGCCTCGGGATGGTCGGCCAGGATGTTGCCGAACTGCTCGTGCGCCTCCTCGTAGTAGCCGGTATTCAACAGAGAGATGGCGTAGTCGTAGTGCTCTTCTGGCGTGAGAAACGTCAGCCGGGACTGCTCCAATTGGCGCTGGCAGGTTTGGATATACATGCGGCAGCGTTCCTTGATCTCCGCAGGGGCGACCACGAGTAGTTTTTCAAAAGCAGCCATCGCCTTTTCATACTTGCCCTGCTGCAGCAGTTGAACGGCAGCCTGAAAATGCTGGAAGGCGGGTCCAGTGCCCGTGGTGGCGTGACCGCCGGGCTTGGCTGGTGGAGGAGGAGTTTTCTTGCGGCTGGGCGCCGCGGATCGGGCGTCTTGCATCATGTTTTTGCCGGAACGCGCATTCCTGAACGCACGGTTGAGCCGGAGAATTGACAGCCCAGACGTGCGCCAGAGAATCGCGGTGCTTGGCCCTCTTTATACGCAGAACCCCGGCTTACGTCAATGGGCAGCCGGGAAAGTGCAACCTAACCGCCCGTGACTTTGAGTGTTTTTCGGTAGATGGCCGGGTTGAGAGACGGGTCGTTGTACATCTTCAACTGACGGTAAAGCTTGAAGCGCCGCGCACCTGCCAAGGTCTGCCGCCACAGCGCGTCCAGGCAGTTGGCCAGGTCCGAGCGCTGTTCTTCAAGTGTGGCGAGCCGTTCGCGGTTACGCTCAATGTGACCAGGAGGCGCGTCCGCGCGCTCGGCCTCTTCGCGCGTGTGGTAGATCTTCAGCGCCAGGATGGAGAGCCGGTCGATGATCAGGCCGGGCGACTCGGAGTGGAGCGGAGCGTCCGGGTTGGGCAGGCCCTGGGTTTCGAGCCAGCCCAGCAATGCGCGGTCCAGTTCCTCGGCCAGGTCGTTGCGGCGCTGGTTGGTCTGGTCCACGCGACGCTTCACGCCGGCCAATTCAGCATCGGTTGCGCCGGGCGCCCGGGCTTCGTCTTCGATATGCCAGAGTTCGAAGTTGGCTCTGTGGTGGCGAGTGACGGAGCCTGGCCATGCATCCTCTGATTTCGATCCAACAGTCGGGACTGGGGCCAGGGAACTGGGATGGTTCGCCTCGTCATGCCAGGCGCTCGTCAAAACGTCGTGCAGGTTGACAACCTCAGGTGCGGAAAGCATGGTGAACGGTCCTTGGCGCTGCTTATCCAGTTGCAGTAGCAGCGTCTATGGTAGAACTATCCTCACCTGGGGTCCAAGCCGGCGTCTTTTTTGTGGTCTGAGCCGGGAACAGAGCGCCGGGCGTGCCGATCTGGGATTCCATGCAAGCGGAGGGCCGATGGCCGACATTACCGAGCGGTTTCTTTGTATTGCCAGCTACGAGAAGGGGCACGACTTTCTGCGCCAGTGCGCGGAGATAGGCGTCAGGCCCACGCTGCTCACCCTGGACAAGCTGCGCGATGCCGAATGGCCCAGCGAGGTGCTCGAGGAACTGATTGCCATGCCCTCCGGCCTGAACCGCGAGCAAATTCTGAACACCGTTTCCTGGAAGGCGCGGACCCGGCGCTTCGACCGGATTGTTGCCCTGGACGAGTTCGACCTAGCCACCGCGGCAGAGATTCGCGAGCACATGCGCATCCCCGGCATGGGGATCACCACGGCGGCTAACTACAGGGACAAACTGGCCATGCGGACTACGGCTCGAGATGCCGGATTTCTGGTTCCGGAGTTTTGCCGGGTGTTGAACTACGACGAATTGCGCGACTACATGGACCGCGTGCCGGCGCCGTGGCTGCTCAAGCCCCGCTCGGAAGCTTCGTCGCTGGGAATTCGCAAAATCGAGGCGCCGGAGCAACTGTGGCGCGTCCTCGACGATCTTGGCGACCGGCAGAGTCACTTCCTGCTGGAGCAGTTTGTGCCCGGCGACATCTTCCATGTGGACTCGATCGTGAGCGAGCGCGAGGTGATGTTTTCCGTGGTGCATCAGTACGGCCGCCCGCCCATGCAAGTGATGCACGAAGGCGGCGTCTTCACCACCCGCACCGTGGACCGCAACAGCCGCGACTGGGGGGAACTCACCGCCCTGAACGCCGCCCTGGCGCCGTCCCTGGGCATGGTGCGCGGTGTTGCCCACGCTGAATACATCCGTGCCCACGCCGATGGGCGGTACTACTTTCTTGAAATCGCGGCGCGCGTGGGCGGTGCGTTTATCGCCGACCTCGTCGAGGTCTCCACGGGCGTGAACCTGTGGCGGGAGTGGGCGCGGCTCGAGGTTGCGAACCTTCGCGGCGAGACCTACGCCGCCCCTGAATCCTTCGCGAGCTATGCCGGCAGCGTCCTCTGCCTGGCCCAGACCGCGGAGCCGGATACGTCAGCCTTTGACGACCCGGAGATCGTGGTTCGCATGAAGAAGCATCATCACGCCGGGATGATCGTGCGCTCCGAGGATCCGGAACGGGTGAGGGAGTTGCTGGAGCGGTATAGCGACGAGTTTGCCCGCCGCTTTCTGGCCTCGATGCCGCCCATGGAAGGGCTGACGCCGGCGTAAAGGTGGCCGGAGCGGGGCGCGGCCGCTGGCATTAGAATGGCTTCGGGAGCAAGCATGGAAAGCAAAGGACAGCACGTGCATCGCCGTTGGAATCCGTTGCGTCGCTCGTGGGTGCTGGTCTCGCCGCATCGCACCGAACGGCCTTGGCAGGGAGAAGTGGGGCAAAAAGCTGCTCCGCAGGCGGTCTCGCACGATCCCAATTGTTATTTGTGCCCTGGAAACAAGCGGGCAGGCGGTGCAGTCAATCCGGCTTATGAAGGTGTCTTCACGTTTGTGAACGATTACGCCGCCTTGCTGCCGGATCCCGTCGAAGCTGCCGAGGCGTCGAGTTCGCCGCTGTTGCTGGCCGAGCCCGTCCGCGGCTTGTGCAAAGTGCTCTGCTACCATCCCGACCACAGCCTGACCCTGGCGCGCATGACCCGCGAAGAGATTCGCCCGGTCGTCGACGCCTGGACGCAGCAATACATCCAGATCGGCAGCCTCGGGTGGATCGAGTACGTGCAGATCTTTGAAAACCGCGGCGCCATGATGGGAGCCAGCAACCCGCATCCCCATGGCCAAATCTGGTCCACCGGATTTGTGCCCGATGAGCCCGCCGCCGAGACCGAGTCTCAGCGCGAGCATCTGGCTCGCACCGGCCACTGCCTGCTGTGCGACTACGTTGCGGTCGAGCGCGCAGACGGCCAACGCGTCGTTTTCGAAAATGACCACTTCACGGCTCTGGTGCCGTGGTGGGCCGTGTGGCCGTTCGAGGTGCTGCTGGTTTCGCGCCGCCACGCCGGGACTCTGCCGGAGTTTAGCAATGACGAGCGGGATGGCCTTGCCGACGCTTTGAAGCGCCTGACCACGCGCTACGACAATCTCTTCGAGACCAGCTTTCCTTACACGATGGGCTTCCACCAGTCGCCAACCACCGGCAATGAGCATCCAGAGTGGCACTTTCACGCGCACTTCTACCCGCCCCTGCTGCGCTCGGCTACGGTCCGCAAGTTCATGGTCGGGTTTGAGATGTTGGGGATGCCGCAGCGGGACATTACTCCCGAGGGTGCGGCGCAGCGGCTGCGCGACTGCTCTGAAGAGCACTTCTGGCCAAGAAGTTGAACGCGCATTTGGACGGGAATCCCGAGACAGGAGGGTTCGCGGCCGGAAGGGTGTGGTGAGCTCGCTGGGGCTCGAACCCAGGACCCACGCCTTAAAAGGGCGTTGCTCTACCTACTGAGCTACGAGCTCTCACCAACTACAACTTATTACAATCAATAAGTTGTAGAATATCAACCTTCTTGGCCGTGCGTGACGTTTTGGCCGTCGTAGCCAATTTGTAGCCACTTTGTACCGAAACTGACCACGGGGCGTACCAAGGTCGCCAACACCTGCAACTTGTGAGTCGGGGCGAGGTGGGCGTACCGGGCGGTCATAGCGATCGTCTTGTGTCCCATCAGTTCCTGCACTGTCTTCAAGTCTACCCCACCCATCGCCAGACGGCTAGCGCAGGTGTGCCGCGGGGTGTGCCAGGTGACGTCTTTGATCTCAGCCCCTGAGCGAATGCTTTTCGGCCGATCAATGGCCTTCGTAGTCCGTAATCCATGCCGCCATTTCGGGCGAACTATGCTAGCGGCGGCCCATCCGATAGTCAATGTAGAGGATGTGAGATTTGATCTGATCGCCCACTCTGTACTGTGGGAGTTGCGCCATCTTCAGCATGTGGAGGATGGCCCCCGGATTTCCGTCGCTCCATTCGACTATGGACGACAAGATCGATTCCAGGTTGGACGCCCATAACTGGATTTTCTCCGCGTTGCGCATGGCAAATTCCAATGCAATCTTTTGCGGCAAGTTTTCTATCTCAATGCGCTCCGATTTGAGCGCGCACAATGGGCGCAGAGCACCGATATCTTCCATATGCGGCGATCGCGATGCAAAGATTAGAGGTGTGCGGCCATAGTAGACCAAGTCCTTAATCATCCCGGTGACAACGCGAGATGGAGCATCGAGGTGGTCGAGCACCATCAGAAAGGGCCCGGTATCAAGAGCCCGGTTCACAATGCCCTTCAATGAAGAGGATGACAGGGCGTCGATATTTCCGGGGATTCTGATTCCCGCGTCCGCTGAATGCAGCGCGTGGAGCAAGGCGAGAAGGAATTCGCGTGGCGATCTCATCTGCGCCACATAGAGCGCAAGCGGCTGGCCTTCGACGAAGGTCTGCAATAAACGCGATTTGCCCACGCCCTCCGGCCCATAAACCAGCATGGATTTTCGTATCTTCGCCTGGTTCCGAAGGAGGCCAAGCTCCTCTTCGCGCTCGACACAACTCAGATATTCAAGAGTCGGCTCGCTTTGGGCGGAAGACAACGGCATCGCGGCTGGACCCCTCTCCGGAAAAGCTAACTGGCATTGCTTTGCAAGTATCGCTGATGGCTGGCTTGAATGCTGTCCTGTGCAGTTTCCCCGTCCTTCCAGCCCAGCACCTCGGTCCGTTTGCCCTCCATGCCCTTATAGACCGAGAAGATAGGATGCTGCAAGCTCATGGTTCCTGGGAAGCGCGATCATGGGTATTTTGTAAATTCATTCAATTCCGGCGGTCATTGCCTTCTGCGTTATTGCCGAGCTTGCTGCGATTCCGCTGCTCGTCAAGATACGGAGCCAGATGGCCCTCTCTGCATGAGCAATCGGGAATACAGAACAGATAGCGCCCGGCCGATTTTACTGAAAACGATCAGCATTAGAGAAAACACCAGCAATGGGGAAAGCGGCCAGCAATGTGGTTGCGCAGCAGTTCTAAATGGGTGGAGCTTTGCTTGAGGCGAGGGTATTGATGAGGCTTCCCCATGAGGGAAAGACGATGTAGGCAGTGATGGTGTGGAGATCCTGAAAGA
>Ga0255349_1000158_pt1 | contig 28895 bp, 21 predicted proteins | sample CBST25v15metaG_FD_189947 | JGI IMG/M metagenome (GOLD analysis project Ga0255349, IMG submission 189947) | Peat soil microbial communities from Stordalen Mire, Sweden - C.B.S.T-25.v15 | ecosystem: Environmental > Terrestrial > Soil > Wetlands > Peat | place: Sweden: Norrbotten County, Stordalen...
ATCCCAGCCGCTGCGTGGGTTGCGGGGCGCTCTTGCAGCGGGCAGGCATACTCACACGCCCCGCAACCCACGCAGCGGCTGGGATCGATCCGCGGCTGTTTCAGCGTCTTGGTGTTGCCCGCGGAGTCAATCACCTCAGCCTCCTGCACGTAAATTGCCTTGGGCGAAACCGGGCACCACTCTTCGCAGACAATGCAATCGGTGGCCATGGCCCACGGCAAGCAGCGCCCGCGGTCGTAGAATGCCGTGCCCAAACGGATCGGCTGGCTTTGCTGGCCCACGCCCACCACCCAGCCTTTGTCCTTGGGCGTAATCTGCCAGATGGCGCCGGTGGGGCAAACCTCTGAGCAAGAGACGCAACTGGGCTCACAATAGCCAATGCGCGGCACCAGCGTCGGCGTCCAGAGTCCTTCCAGACCGGCCTGTTCGAGCGTAGGATGGAGCGCCGTATTGGGGCAGACCTTCATGCACTCGCCGCAGCGGATGCAGCGGGAAAGAAACTCCTGCTCGTCGAGCGCGCCGGGCGGACGTAGCAAATCCGGGTGGCGGCTCTTGCCCAGACCCGTGTTGGCGCGCATCAGCGGAACCACCGCCGCGCCAGCCACCAAACCGGTCAGCGCCTTGCGCCGGCCAATGTCCGTCGAAGCAACCTCAGACTCCTTGCGGAAGAAGCGGAACTGCAAGCTGTTGTGCGGGCATACGCCGACGCAGTTCATGCACATGACGCACTCAGACTTGTGCCACGGCGCGCCGCAGATGGGATCGTCGCCGCCCTGGCAGTTAATCAGGCACTTGCTGCAGTGGTTGCACGTCGCATCGTTTTTGTGCAGCCCCAGCACCGACCAGCGCGAGACGGCGCCCAGCAGCGCTCCCAGCGGGCAGATCGCGCGACACCACAACCGCGTCACGCGCAGGCTGTAGGCGAGAATGGCGATGAACAGAATGCCCAGCACGAGCCCTTGCGCGTAGTGCGGCTGGCGAAGATCGAGCACCGTATGGTGCAGAATCGTATGCAGCGTGCCGCCAGCCGATCTGATTGCCGCGACATGGCTGTTTTCGAGCGGGATGAGCGCCGCGCTCACGGCAGAGTTGAAGGCCGGCAAAATCGACAGCCCAAAGGAGCGGACCAGCAGGCTGAAAGGATCAATCCAGCCAATGGCCGCCGAGCCGAAAAGCGCGGCCACGAGTCCGGCAATCAGCACAACGTACTTGCCCGTCTGCCAGCGCTTGTAGCGGTTGGACTCGATGCGCCGCTTGCCTTTTTTAGCCTCGGAGGGCATGTCGCCCACAAATTGCTGCAGCGTGCCCATGGGGCAGATCCAGCCGCAGAAGAAGCGCCCCAGAAAGAGCGTAGGCAGCAGAATGAGCAGGCTCCAGAGCAGGCCGCGATAAAGAGCGTGGCTGGCCAACGCGTTCACCAGGGCCACCAGCGGGTCCCACTCGAAGAACAGGCTCACCGGCGCACGCAGCTTGATCTCCGTCGCGCCATTGACGAACACGCTCATCGACGTAAACAGAAGCAGCCCAATAAAGAGCAGCAGAAAAAAGATCTGCGAAATCCTGCGAAACCGCGGCAATTTGGACTGGTTCAAGAATCGCCTCCACACGCGAGGGTGCTAGCCATATGTGATGAATGATTGGCGCTCAGGCACGCGCCGGACAGTGACCTGCATCACCTGCTTCTGTTTCGGGGCTACTGGATGAGCCCGCGAAAATGATCTCCCATGCGTTTCAGGCAATTGGGATTCCGGGTCAGTTGAGCGCCGTTCGTGCTTGATGTAGCTAACCACCGACGGCTCCAGGAAGGGCTAGGATTAAGGAATTCGTGGTCAGCCGGACGCGCTGGGATCATCCAGGATAATTGCATCAGGATAGCCGGAAACTCCAAACCCCGAATACACTGTCTTTCCCTGGGAGGTTTCAGTGCCGGTTCAGTCCATCTTCGAGGAACTTTCCCATACCGCTGGCATCAAGCCGGTCAATTCCGCTGAACTTTATCCTGCGCGGCATCCGGCGGGGGGCGTCGGCCTGCCCCTGCTGGTTGTGGAGAACAAACTCGGCCGCGCCACAATTGCCTTGCAAGGGGCGCACCTGATGTCCTTTCAGCCCTCAGGCAAGCGGGAAATGCTCTGGGTTTCTCCACAGTCCTCTTTTGAAGCCGGCAAGCCGATCCGTGGTGGCATCCCCTTGTGCCTGCCTTGGTTTGGCCCTGGTGCAGAAGGTTCACCGCAGCACGGCTTTGGCCGGATCATGGAATGGTCATTGGTCGCGGTCGAGGTCTGCATCGACGGCTCGACCCGCGTCGTGCTCGAATTGGCAGGAGATGCTTCGGTCTGTGCTGCGTGGCCGCATGCGTTCTGCTTCCGCCTGGAAGTCATCGTCGGAACCAGTCTCAGGCTCGCGCTTCGCGCCGAAAACCGCAGCGCCACGGCTGCGCCCTTTGCGTTCGCGTTCCATACATACTTTGCCGTGCCAAATGTTGCCGATGCTCGCGTGGCAGGCCTTGAAGGCGCCACATTCATCGACAAGACGGACAACTCGGCACGCAAGGTACAGCAGGGCGAAATTGCAATCACAGCGCTGACGGATCGCGTTTATCTGGATGTTCCAGCAGTGCAAATGCTGAAAATTGCGACCGGCAACGTGAAGATTGAATCAGACGCCAAATCCGCTGTGGTCTGGAACTGTTGGACCAACGATAAAAACGTCGCCGACTTCGGTGAAGGCAATCACGCTGGATATATCTGCGTGGAACGTTGCGATGTGGCCGATCACGAGGTCACCATCCCGGCTGGTGGCAGGTATCAGACGTCCATGACCCTCTCATACTGAGGGTATTGATTCGCAATGAAGTTCCGGCGCAGCGCCAGGATGCGCCGGATACGTATCTTCTGCGCCTCAAAAAACTCCCCGCCGGGTGCCCCAGGTCCCGCTTTTGGACCTGGGAGTCCACGAACCCCATGGCGCGCAAGCGCCGACTGCCCCACCGCAGGTGGTCACAGGTGATTGATGAGCGAAGCGATGCAGGCCGCGCCGAAGCCGTTGTCGATATTGACCACGGAGACATTGGGCGAACAGGTATTCAACATGCCCAGCAGCGCCGCCACGCCGCCGAACGAGACGCCATACCCCACGCTCGTCGGCACTGCCACGACCGGCGCATTCACCAGGCCCCCAACGACGGTGGGCAGCGCGCCCTCCATGCCCGCGCACACAATCAGCACGCGCGCCAAGAGCAGAGAATCCTTTTGCGCAAAGAGGCGGTGAATCCCGGCCACGCCCACATCCGCAATCAGCTCAACCGTGTTGCCCATCAGCCGCGCGGTCACCACGGCTTCTTCCGCCACGGGCAGGTCGCTGGTGCCGGCGCAAACCACCGCGACAGTTCCCTTCCCTGGAACAGCAGGCTCCTGCATGAGCGTGATGGCGCGGGCCCTCTCATGAAACTCCGCGCGCGGTTCCACGGCATGAACCGCTTCAAACATTTCGCTGGAAACGCGCGTGGCCAGCACATTGCCTCCGGCCTGCGCCATGTGGGCAAAGATTCTGGCCACCTGCGCGACGGTCTTGCCGGCACCAAAAATCACCTCGGGCATTCCGGTGCGCAACTCGCGGTGGTGGTCGAGCTTGGCAAAGCCCAGATCCTCGTAGGGCAGGTCCTTCAGCCGCTCCACCGCCTCGTCAACAGCGGTGCGGCCCTCGCGCACTTCATTCAGCAGCGTTTCGATAAAGGCGCGATCCATTAGCGCTTCTCCTTCGTGGCCGCATAGGCCCGCATGGCTTCTTCCATGACCCGCTTGAGAGGAACCGCTTGCTCCGCCGCAATCTTGCGGCAATCCTCAAACTCCGGCGCGGCGTTGGCCTGCTCACCGTTAGGCAAGCGGGCGATCTTGATGTGCACCTTGCCCCAACTCGTTTCCACTTCAACAAACTCGCGCGTGAGGGCGATCTTGTTCTCCAGCCTCCAGCGCAAACCGATAGTGGTGGTCTCGCGGAAGAGCAGGTCGCCCAGCGCGGGCACAAGATCTGGGCGGCAGAGCACGGTCATCTGCACGCCCGTGCGTCCCTTCTTCATCTGCACCGCGGCGCGATAGACATCCCATGCACCGGCTTCCAGCAGCTTCTCGCTGACGTAGGCAATCACCTGAGGGTTGGAGTCGTCGATTACCGCTTCGATCACCGCAATCGGTTGCATTGCGGCCGTCTCGCCGGCTTCTGCCTCGCCCACCAGCAAACGCAGCAGGTTGGGCTGGCCATGCGTCTCGCGTCCGCCCGCGCCATAGCCCGTTTTCAGGATGCTCATCGGCGGCAGCTTGGCGTAATGCACATCGAGCATCAGCAGCAGCGATGCGCCGGTCGGAGTCACGCGCTCCATCGGCTCGCCCGCAGCGTAGACCGGCGCATCGCCCAGCAGAGCCAGCGTTGCCGGCGCGGGAACGGGAAGCGTGCCGTGCTGGCACACGACGGTACCGCTGCCCACATTGAGCGGCGAGGCCAGCCAGCGCTCCACGCCCAGCGCCTCAGCGCCCGCGGCGGAGCAGACAATATCGATAATCGTGTCCACCGCGCCCACCTCGTGGAAATGCACCTCTTCGACGGGCATGGAATGGATCGCGGCTTCCGCCTCTCCGAGCATTTGGAAGGCTCGCATCGAGCGCTGCTTTACCACATCAGAAAGCGGCGCGGAGCGAATGATTTCGAGAATCGCCGAAAGCGACCGATGCGCGGCATGGCTGTGCGCGTGATGGTGATGCAGAGTGCTAACTCCGCTAGCTCCGCTCAAATGCTCTTCGTGCTCATGCTCGTGATGGGTGTGTTCCGGCTCGGCTGGCGGCGTGTCTGGCGTAATCACGTCAACCTTGGTTGCGGCCAGGCCGCCGCGGCTCACCTTGCGCATCTCAAGGCGCGCGCCCACGTTCAGCGCGGCCGCCGTTTCTTCAAGGCAGCGGAAGGGAACGCCCGCGTCCACCAAGGCGCCCAGCAGCATGTCGCCGCTGATGCCGGAAAAGCACTCTAGATAACCAATACGCATCGCATTTTTGATTCTAAACTGCCGCCTATGCACCGCGCCGCATCAGCACTTCGACGGGCAGAATTGCGTTCATGGAGCCAGACCGAAATCCTGCGCAATCCAAGGTAACGTATTGGAAACCAGCCGCTTTGAGGGCGGCCGTGATGGCGTCCAGCATCTCCATCGTCAGGGCGCGCGGCATCTCGGCGCGGGCCAGCTCCACGCGGGCCAGTTCGCCGTGATGGCGCACCCGCAGTTCGTGAAAGCCCAATTGCCGCAGGCTCTCCTCGCCCTTTTCCACCTGTTCAAGCACCTCGCGAGTCACTGCGCGGCCATACTCGACGCGCGAAGCCAGGCACGGTGCAGCCGGACGGTCCCACAGCGCGAAGCCCGCCGCCTTGGCCAGCGTACGGATTTCAGCTTTCGTTAGCCCTGCCTCGGCCAGCGGCGCCAGCACGGCGTGCTCCTCAGCCGCGCGCTGCCCAGGGCGATAATCCGCGCGGTCGTCTGCATTCATGCCATAAGCGATGCGCTCAAATCCCAGCTTCGGCCCCAGCGCCTCCATGGCATCAAAGAGCGTGTCCTTGCAATGGAAACAGCGGTTGGCGTCGTTGCGCTGGTACTCGGGCCGCTCCAACTCCTCAGTCGCGACGATGTGCAGCGGAATCCCCTGCTCGCGCGCAAAGGCGCATGCCTGCTCAAAGTCGCGCCGCGCCAGGCTCGGAGAGTCGGCCATCACCGCCAGCATGTGGTTGCCGAGGACGCGATGCGCCGCAGCCGCCAGGAACGCGGAGTCCACGCCGCCGGAGTAGGCCACCATCAGGCTGCCCAACTGCCCCAGGCGCGCTTCCAGCCCGTGCAGCTTTCGCTCGGCGTCCGTCTCGCCTTCCGTGTTCCCGGTCTGCGCAAGAATCGTGTGTGTATCTGCCGCCATAGATTCGATTATATGCGTTGTGCAATCTCACCCATAGCCGCTCTACGGGCGGCGATAGACATCGTAGCTGCCCAGTCTATGGTACGGCAGAAAGACCTGCTGAAGCGCTTGGAGCGTCTCTTCGCGCTGCGGAGTGACATCTTCCTTGATTTGCAGATTGCGCTTCACGATCAGCCAGCGAATGTTGCGCCGCCGCACCTCTGCGACAAGTTGCGCGGGCGAAAGCGGGTCGGTGGACCGGTCGAAGAGCAGCACCGGAAACTGCGGCACGCGGCCCGTGGCGAAGTAGAACGGGTCTTCACCGGGAATGAGAATCAGCCCGTCGGAGACTGGGATTTCGTTGGCGGCGAAGCGCAACAGCTCTTCAAAATCAGGCAGAAAAGGGCCGGGGGCCGCCATTCCCCTCAGCGCGGGCGCCGTCGCATGCACAACCGGCCCCTCCGGCAGATGCACGTAATCGAGCCGCTCCTCGCTGGCTGTATAGAGGCCACCGCAGACGGCGAGCGTTGCTGCGATGACCGTTGCCAGCGCCGGCGCGACGAACAGCCTTCGCGGCGCAATTTCTGCCCCTGTTCCTGCCGGCTCGATGGAAGCCAGAAAGACGAGCATTTCGGCGACGAGAATCACTAGCAGCGGCCAGATGGCGTAGGTCGAGCCCCACAGCTGCTGCGAGAGCAGCGTTCCGTTGATGGCGACCAGAAGCAGAACGGGCAACAGCGCGCGCACGCTCCATTCTCGGCAAAGATTCCAGAGCGTAAGCGCTCCGCTGAGAACCAGCAGCAGCGGCCAGAGAACGATGAGGCTGGTAGCGCGATCGTCGGCGTCTGAAGAGAGAAAAAGTCCGGCCAGCGTCCAAACAAACGGCGCGGCCAGCAGGCCCAACGCCACGAGGCGCACCCACAAATCTTTGGCCAGTCGGCTGCGCAGGAGCACGAGAGCCGCCACTACGCACGGAATCCACCAGAGCAGCGAGGGCTCCGCATAGATGGCGAGCATCGTCTGAAAACCGGGCAGCCGGCGCTCGCCAGCGAATTGAACCGTCCAATGAATGCAGTTGCCCACCCCTGCGGTGAAGTGCAAGAGCAGGCCCGCGGCCAGAAGCACTGCGACTGCGCCGGCAAGCACCGCGCTCAACGCTGCAACGCCAGAACTGCCGTGCAAAGCCAAGCGGCAACGCAGTTGCCTCGCAATCAACAGCACAAGAATGAGAGACAACGCGGCCAGCAGAAAAGGGAGCCCGATGTTCTGCTTGAAGAAAAGTGGAAGCGGAAGCGCCGCGCCCGCGATGAAAGGCCGCAGAAGCGCTCTGGTCCCACGCGGTTGCTGTGCGGCGGAATCCTCCTGCAGCCGCTGCAAAAGCAGAACCACAAGGAGAATCGAAAAGACAGTGTCGCAGTCGTAAGAGGGAAACGGCAGGATGCTGTAGATGCCCAGAACAGTGAGCGGCGCGGCCAGCAAAAGTGAAACCGCCCATGCGCCGCGCATCCGTCCTCGCAGCGTCCCGAGCACAATCCGCCAGGCCAGCACCGTTCCCAGGCCCCCCACGATTGCGGCGTAGAGAACATGGTGGAAGAAGACCCCCCCGGTGAGCCGCAGAATTGCGGCCTGAATCAGAAACGTGAGCGGCGTGTGCACCAGCGGAAAATCGCGATACGGCATCTGCCCCAGAGCGATGCGCACGCTCGTATCCAGCGTATAGCTCGCGTCCCAGAGGACCACGAGATGCGCGTTCTGCCATAGGACAACTGCTGCGCTGGCCAGGAAGAGAACGGCCGCGGCCGCGCCGTCGAGGAAGCTCCAGCGGCCTCGGTGGTGGGGATGTCCGAGTTCGGCCGTCTTGGGCTTGCGCATGGGCTGTGACCGGCAGGGCGGTTCGCGTCCTGCCCAATCCTTTGATTTTCTCCGCTCGCCGCCGGTTGCGCAAGCCAGCACAAATGCTTGGGAAAGACCAATCCCGAAGGCCCCTCCCTCCGGACTTTATAGAATGGATGTCAGGGCTGGATTGACGCCCAGGGGGAATTTGCCAGAATGAGCGAGATGCAGAGCTTTCCGCACGAGATGTTGCGCGAGATTTATGAACAGCCGGCGGCGCTTCGCCGCACCACTGCCTTGTATCTGGATGGCAACAAGCTGAACCGCGAAATGGCGGACCGGCTGGCGGGCTGGGCCAACCCGGCCGGCGAAGTGCTGATTGCCGCCTCCGGCTCCAGCCGCCACAGCGGCCTGGCCGCCGAAATTCTGCTCGAGGATATGTGCGGGCTCGCGGTAGATGTGGAGTACGCGAGCGAGTACAGTTGCCGCGGCCGCTATGATCAGCGCCGTCCCGCGGTGCTCGTCATCTCCCAATCGGGCGAGACCTCGGATACACTGGCCGCCTTGCAGGAAGTGCGTCTGCGCGGCGACAAGTCGCTGGCTATCACCAACGTGGCCCAATCCACGATGGCGCAGGAGGCCGATATCTCCATGCCTCTGGCAGCAGGCGTGGAAAAGGCGATTCCGGCCACCAAAAGCTTCACCTGCAGTTTGGCCGTGCTCTTCCTGCTGGGCCTCTATGAGGCGCAGCGACTGGGGCGGATGGATGCCCCTGAACTCGCAGCCAACATCGAGAAGCTGCAGGCTCTGCCGGCCAGCATTGAAGCGCAGCTCGACGGCTGGCGGGAACGCATGGCCGCCCTGGCCCACAAGTACAGCTCCGCCCACACCTTTCTCTACCTGGGCCGCGGCATTCACTACGCCATCGCGCGCGAGGGAGCCTTGAAGCTGAAGGAGGCTTCCTACGTTCATGCCGAAGGCTACCCAACCGGCGAGCTGAAGCACGGCCCAAATGCGCTGGTCAGCGACAGCGTGCCGCTGGTCGTGGTTGCCACCGTGGACCGGGAAATCGAAGCCTCGGTCGTGCGTTACGAAAAAACGCTGCAACTGTTGAGCGACATGAAGGCCCAGGGAGCCAGGGTAATCGCCATCGCCAACGCGGGTGACCGCAAAGTGGCGGAGTTGGTGAGCGATTGCGTCGAGGTGCAACCTGCCAGCGAGTACCTGCTGCCCATCGCCGAGGTTGTTCCCCTGCAACTCTTCGCCTATTACATGGCGCTCGAACACGGCGTGGACGTCGACCGTCCCAGAAATCTTTCCAAGGCTGTCGTGGAGAAGTAGAGCCTGCGCATGCGGACCGCAACCCGGGAAACTGTCAATTCCCGGGTTGCCGGCAATCCTTGAGTCCTCATCGGGGTGCTAAGTTAGTGGTTTTTGCTGAAGCATCTGTTTTTGCGAAATATACTTTGATCCAGGGAAGCCACTCGCCTTCTGCACCGGCAGCGACTTCCTTTGAGGTGTTCCATCTGTCTTCGGGATAAGCATCCATCTATCCCGGAACAGTAAAGTGGGGGCACAATGCCATTTCTGAGTCTGCGCTGGTACTTCCCGTTTTTTCATGGCATGGGCCTTGGTCTGTTGGCTATGGCTTTTCATGAAGCCGCTCATATCGTTGTTGCCATAGCCTTGGGCGTGAGGGTCAAGAAGATCGGACTGGGCTGGAGAGGGATGTACACTGTGCGCGACCCTGGCCCCCCGGAAAAGAACCTGCTTGTCTCTCTGGCAGGTCCCCTCGTGAATCTTGCATTAATCCTGTCATGGCACTGGTTTCCGACCTTTGGCCTGGCCAACTTGTGTTGCTGGGCAGCCAACGTCCTGCCCATTCAAGGCTCGGACGGTGATCGCGCGCTTACTTGCTGGCAGCAGATGCACCGGAAAGATCCGCCAAACTGATATTCGTAGTCCGTTTGCGCAGGGGGGATAAGCCACTCCCATCGCTTCTGTGCCCCAGGTCCGGATTCCCGGACCTGGGGCACAAGCCTGAAGTGAATTCTGCTTTCTCGCCTATGAAACTATGCCGTCCCGCTCACGCTGCCGTGCCAGCCGCCTTCCCTTCGAAATAAGCCTCGATCTCTTCCAGCGTCTTGCCCTTGGTCTCCGGCAGGAAAAACGCCGCCACGATGAAGTAGACCACCGTGAAGCTGGCGAAGAGGAAGAACATCGACGAGTAGCCGTGCTTGCTCACGAAGGGCAGGAAAATCCCTGACAAGGTGGTGGAAACCATCTGGTTGATGACAAGAGCAATGCTCATGCCGTTCGACCGGATGCGCGTCGGCATCAACTCCGAGAGAGCCAGCCAGACGCAGACGCCCGGTCCCAGCGCGAAGAATCCCATGAAGAGGAACAATCCCAGGGCCACCCACCAGCCGTGTGTAGAGCTGGGCACCTGGCCCACCACCGCTTTCTGAATCTTCAGTGGCGCGGTTTGCGCGGCCTCCAGGTTGCCCAGCGGATTCTGGAAGAAGGCCAGAACCTTGTTGGCGGGAACGCAACTGGAGCGCGTGATTTCAATCGGCCGGGCTGCCGGATCATCAGAACGCACAAAGGTGGTGGCGGCGGTGTAATCGCCATAGGAATAAATGATGGCCAGCGAGGCGCGCCCGGCGTCAATCTGCTTGCCCGCGTCGCCCTGCGCGGCCAGCAGTTGGCCGGCCACGGCGGGATCGAAGCGCAGCGTCATCTCCTGATTCGGAGTCACCATGCCCTGCACCTGGGCGTGCGCGTCCAGGCTGATCTTTTCCGTGCGCAGGAAGAGAACGCCCACCGTCACGAGCGAAATGATAATGCCGCTGGTGCCCAGAATCAGCAGGAACTTGCGTCCCTTTCGATCCACCAGCGCCATGCCCACCATGGTCAGCAGAAAGTTCATCGATGTGAAAACGACATAGCCCCAATGCGCGCACAGATCGGAGAGGCCGCCTTGCAGCAGAATGCCGGTGTTATAGCCAATCAGCGAATTGACGCCCGTGGCCGTGTTGCAGAAAAGAATGATGCAGGCCAGCAGGAATGGCACCACATACTTGCGGTGCAGCAGCGAGTCTTGAATCTTCTGGCCGGTCGAGCTGCGCGTGGAGGCTTTGCGCTCCGACTCTTCCATCTCCTGTAGCTCGATGTCCGCCTGTTCCGCAGTGCGAGAACGCAGCAGGGCCGCATGGGCCTGTTCCTTCTTCCCGCGCTTGAAGAGCCAGCGCGGCGACTCGCCCACCAGCAGGCAACCCAGCACAAACAGGATGCCCGGAGGCAGCGCGACCCAGAAAAGATTGCGCCAGGCCTGATCCTTGTAGGCGAAGAGAGCCGCGGCGTTGCCGGTTTGGGCCACGGCGGCTACGTGATAGCTGAAGTAGATTCCCAGCAGCGCCGCGAAGACCATCGACGCAGTCGGCAGCCATTGAAAGACGCCCGTGCCTTTGCCGCGGTCCGACGCCGCCAGGCACTCGGCCAGATACAGCGGAACCACCACCCCGATCAGCCCGGCGCTGACGCCTTCCAACAGTCGCCCGAAGAGCAAGGGCGTGTAGGCGTGCGAAAGAGCGATCAGCGGGATGCTGACAATGAAGGTGACGCCGCTCAGCAGCATCAATGGCTTGCGGCCCATCCAGTCCGCCAGCATCCCGGCAAACAGCGTGGAGAAAACGGCGCCCAGCAGCACCGCCGCCACAATGACGGAAAGCTCCGCTGCGGTCAGCCGCGAGGTCGCCTGCAGATAGGGCAACGCTCCGCCAATGATGCCGATGTCCATCCCGTAAAGCAGGCCGCCGAGACCGGCGACGACGAGAAGAAAGAGGTTGTAACCGCGTTTGGCGGAAGAAGAGGGATTGGCGGGCAGGTTTGCGGAGCCTTCAGCGTACATTGTCACAGGTATTGTCCTCTTGCGCAGTTTATCCCTCCGCCTGGGTTGCACGATATAGGCTGGCCGGAGCAGAGTTGAACCGGCCCATTTCCGCCTCAAGTGCCGGCCATCACTGCAACGCCCTTCCGGTTGCCGTAGGCCTCTAATTGAGGCGATGAAGCCCGCTGCGGGTTCAGACCCGTTTTTGGGACTCCGCCTCATCTGGAGCCGCTTGATCGCAGCCAGGTCTCTGACCGCTTGAAGTTCTACCAACGATGGGTGCCCCAGGTCCCTCGCATTTGGGGACCTGGGAAAGCACGAATTCAAAGTACGAAATTGTGCGGTCAGAGACCTGCTTGAGCTGTTTCCTTCCATGAGCTGATCCCTGAAGCGCGCGCGGGAATCAGCGGAGAGCATCAATGAGCACTTCACACAGCGACAGCCGGCGGGATTTTCTCAAGGCGTCTCTTACCGGAGCGACTCTGCTGTGCGCGGGCGGAGCGACGGAAGCGCTGGCCGCCGCCGAACCCATTGCGGCAGGCGCGAAATCCCGGGTCGTCGTTGCGCGCGATCCGCAACTGCGCGGCACGGGCTCCACGGTGGATTTCGGCCGTATGGCGGCCCTGCTCGATCGCGCCATGCTGGCTCTCTCAGGCCGGGAGAATCCGGTCGACGCATGGAAAAAACTGGTTCGTCCGGGCGAGACGGTGGGCCTGAAGGTAAACACCCTCGGCGGCCGCGGAATCTCCACCAATGTTCAGCTCGTCGCTGCCATCTGCGGACGCTTGCAGGAGGCCGGAATCAAGGCCGGCGACATCGTGGTCTGGGACCGCGAGAGCGACGAACTGGAGCGCGCAGGCTTTCATCTCGCCATGGGCGGAGACCGCGTCCAGTGCTTCGGCACCGACCGCATCGGCTACGAGCAGGAGCTTGCCGCTTATGGCAGCGTGGGCGGCCTCCTGTCGAAGATTCTCACTCAGCGTTGCGGCGTGCTCATCAATCTGCCCGTACTGAAAGACCACGACGGCGCAGGCGTCACCATCGCCCTCAAGAACATGTACGGCGTCATCAACAACCCCAACAAGTACCATCCCGACGGCTGCAATCCCTTCGTCGCGGACCTGAACATGCTGCCGGAAATCCGCGCCCGTATGCGGCTGACCATCTGCGACGCCACCACGGCGATGTACGAAGGCGGGCCCGGCTACAAGCCGGAGCACAGTTGGAACGCCAATGCCCTGCTCGTCTCTACCGATCCCGTCGCGCTCGACCATACCGGCTGGCAGATGATCGAGCGCAAGCGCGCCGAAAAGGGATTGAAAACGCTGGAGGCCGAGGGCCGCCCGCCACGCTACATCGCCACCGCGGCCGATGCCGGTCACCGCCTGGGCACGAATGATCCCCGAAAGATTTCAGTTGTCGAAGCATAGCAGGAAGAGTTGCGTGGAGGTTCAAGATGTTCTGTCATCTGGATGCGCAAAAAGTCGCGAAAAACCCGCTCGACCGCCGCTTTTTTTTGAAGTGTGCCCTGGCTTCGGGCGCGGCGCTGGGAATAGGCAGCGCTGCGGCGCCCGCCTCCGGAATGCCCTCGGGCGCGGCTTCCGGGTCTGAGGACGACTCGCACTACGTCGTCGAAGCTCGGTTCTACCAGAAGCTCGCCAACCGCAAGATCAAGTGCAAGCTCTGCCCGCGCGAGTGCACCGTGGGAGACAAGGAGCGCGGCTACTGCGGCGTACGCGAGAATCGCGGCGGCGCCTACTACACGCTGGTCCACTCGCGGGCCGCCGCGGCGCATGTCGATCCCATCGAGAAAAAGCCGCTCTTCCACTATTTGCCGAGCACAACCGCCTTCTCGCTTGGCACGGCCGGCTGCAACGTCAACTGCAAATTCTGCCAGAACTGGGACATCTCCCAGTCGCGTCCGGAACAGGTTCCTGCTCAGTACGCTCCCCCGCAGCGCGTCGCCGAACTCGCCACGGAATACCACTGCCCCACGATTGCCTACACGTACAGCGAGCCCGTCATCTTCGCCGAATACCTGATGGATGCTGCCGATGCAGGCCACGCGGCCGGCATTCGCAGCATTGTGGTTTCCAACGGCTACATCCAGGATGAGCCACTGAAGGCCGCCTACGGAAAGATGGACGCCGTCAAAATCGATCTGAAATCCTTCTCCGAGTCCTACTACCACAATGTCGTCTCAGGCCAGTTGAAGCCGGTGCTGGAGACGCTCGTTACGTTGCGCAAGATGGGCAAGTGGACGGAGATTGTGTACCTGGTCTTGCCCACGCTCAACGACAGCGATGCGGAGTTTCACGGCCTGACAAAATGGATCAAGACGAATCTGGGCACGGATGTGCCTCTGCATTTCACGCAGTATCATCCCGAATATTTGTTGAAGAACCTGCCCATCACGCCGGTATCGACGCTCGAACGCGCCAAGGCGATTGCCGACGCCGAGGGACTGCACTACGTCTACATCGGCAATGTTCCTGGACATCCGGCGCAAAACACCTATTGCCCGAAGTGCCACAAGATGCTGGTCGAGCGCGTGGGATTCACGGCCAGCAAGGTTCTGATCCGCAAGAGCAAATGCCCATTCTGCCAGGAGCCGATTCCCGGCGTCTGGCATGTCTGAGCAGAGGAGGTTTCGCATATGTTGAGTATCGCCATGGCCGCAAATGCTTCTTGGCTGGCCGCTCCGCTTCTCGCTTTTCTGGTGTGCGCGCCCATTGAGCACGCGCATGATGGAAATCCGCAGAAGGTGCGGCAGGCTGCCGTTGCCGGCGCTTTCTATCCGGCCGACCCGAAAGAACTTTCCGCAATGATTGACGACCTGCTCGCCAAGGTCTCCGGGCCGCCAATCACCGATCCGATCCTCGCCGCCGTCGCTCCTCACGCCGGCTATCAGTACTCCGGCCCCGTGGCTGCGTACACCTACGCCGCATTGAAGGGACGCAAATATTCGCGCGTCATCGTCATTGCGCCCACGCACTACGTGGCCTTCGACTATACCTCCGTCTACGATGGCGACGCATACACAACGCCTCTCGGGACCGTTCCGGTGGACAAGGCCTTCGCGCAAAAGCTGGCGAAGATGAGCTCGACCATGCAGCTCTCCGGCCGCGGACACGATCCCACATCCGCTGGCGGCGAGCACGCTATCGAGGTCCAGTTGCCGTGGCTGCAAAAAGTGCTGGGCAACTTTGAAATCGTCCCCATCGTCATGGGCGATCAAAGTTACGAAAGCAGCCGCGCTCTGGGAATGGCTCTGGCGAAGCTCATTAAGACCGAAGGCAAGGACGGCGATACGCTCGTTCTCGCCAGCTCCGATCTGTCGCACTACCACACTTACAACGAAGCGGTGACCATCGACCACAAGACGCTCAATGCGCTTGCGGCGTGGGACTACTTCAGCATGTCGCGCAACTTCCAGGCGGGCATCTGGGAAGCCTGTGGCGGCGCGCCCATCGTGGCCGCAATGATTTACGCCGAACGCATGGGAGCCAACCAGGCCCGCGTGCTCAAGTACGCCAATTCCGGCGACATCACCGGAGATCATTCCCGCGTCGTCGGATACAGCGCCGACGTTATTGTGAAAGCGAACGGCGGAAAGGCTGTGGAAACGCCTTTCTCGCTCACCGATCCGGAGAAGCGAGAGTTGCTCGCCCTGGCGCGCAAGTCGGTAGAGTATGTGGTTCAGCAAAAGGAAGTTTATGTGCCGCCCGCAAGCTCGAGCGCAGCGCTCAACGAGGAGCGCGGCGCTTTCGTCACTCTGACCGAAGCCGGCGATCTGCGCGGATGCATCGGCTACACCTCCGCCATCAAGCCTCTCTACATGACCGTGCGCGACACGGCCACGCACGCCGCTCTGCACGATCCACGCTTTCGTCCTGTCTCGGAGTCGGAGTTGCCTCATCTCGAATATGAAATCTCCGTGCTCTCGCCGCTGCGCCGCGTGACGAACATCGAACAGATTAGAGTTGGCGAGCACGGCCTGCTGATGAAGAACGGCGACAGCGAAGGCCTTCTGCTTCCGCAGGTCCCGGTCGAACAGAACTGGGATCGGCAGACCTTTCTGGAGCAGACCTGCGCCAAGGCGCGCATGAACACCAACTGCTGGAAGGATGAAGATACCGACATCTTCAGCTTCACCGCGGTTGTCTTCAACGAGCGCAAACTGTGAGCCCGTGAATCATCTTCACTGCTATTGCAATCCGAGCGCCCCATCCTTTTCGCGCTCTTAGCGAAAAGGGTGGGAGTCAACGCTCACCCGCACAGCCAGCAGCGCTGGCGGCAGATTCACCGCCGCGCAAAGCCATGCGGTCCGCCAGAATCCGAAGACCGGAATGAGGTAAGCGCTCAGCACGAGAGCGCCCGCGCAGCCGCCCAGCAAATCGATAGCATAGAGGACGCCGAGCCTTCGCTGTCCGCTGACATCCCCGAGGAACATCGCGGTCGCCAGCGGAAATTGGTAGCCGCCCAAGATGCCCGAGAGCGCGGCCAGTGCAGGAAAGACAATCTGCGCGGCCAGCCAGGTCGCCGTCACTCCGGAGAGCTTCGCCAGCAGGCTGACCACCAGCATCAGCACCGGGCCGGAAAGCGCAAGCAGAAACTGCGTGGCTGCAACAGCGCGGCAAGCGGAACTGCCGTCGCGATGAATGCGGCGCATTCCCATCCAGCTTCCCAACGCAATCCCGGCCATGCATAGCGCAATCAGAATGGCGAGTTGATGGTAGACGTAAGCATAGATGGATTGGAACGCAAGCAGCAGAAAAATCTGGAGCGCCATCAGCGTGAAGCCCGTCGCGCCCATCGAGCAGACAGCCGCCGAACGGGCGCGCCGCTCACGCGCGGGGAAAAGAGCCAGAATCGTCGCCACCAGAAACAGCGCAATAAGGACCGCGCCGAGCACAACCGTGAAACTCACATGCCCTGCGGCGCGCAGCCAGCCGGCGTAGTCCGGCTTGAACTGCGCGCTCCACAGCACGACATTGAAGTAATACGCGATGGGCGAAAAGTCGCGATTGACGGGCGTCGTGGCCCTGGGCTGCAAATCTTCACGCACCTGATCCATGCGATCGGGCGTCATGCGATAAGGAATGAAATATTCGCTGACATACTGCGTTTTCAGGTTGCGCTTTAGCAGCCGCGCAACGAGCACCTGCGGGGCGTCCGTCAAAAGATCCGGGCGCGACGCGGCGAACAGGTGCAAAGTCTCTCCCGGGATTGCGACAACCGAGGGGAAAACCTCGCGCAGCGTGCGATGGATGCAGCGGAGAAACTCGGCCAGGTCTGGGCTGATCGCTTCGTCCGACGAGCGCAACTGAAGCGCTAGCACTCCGCCCGGCGCCAGGTGAGCGCGCGCGGAACGGAAGAACTCGACCGTGTAAAACCTGTTCAACTGCGCGGTTTGCGGGTCGGGCACATTCACGATGATCACGTCGAAGCTGTCGCGCGCTGACCGCAGATAGGCCCGGCCATCCGCGTAGTGCAAGTGCACCCTGGGATCGGAGGCAAGAGACGCGGACTCTGACGGAAAAAACTGCCGCGCCATGCCGATCAGCGCCGGGTCCAGCTCGACCAGGTCGATCCGCTCGACTGTGGGATGGCGCAGCGCCTGTGCGATGCTGCCGCTGGCGCCGCCGCCAATGAGCAGAACGCGCCTCGGCGCAGGGTGCTCCAGCAGCGCGTAGTGAACCGATTCTTCGGCGGCTGCCTCGTCCGGCGCATTGGCCATCATGACGCCATTCTCATACAGGCTGCGGATCTCGCCGGTTTCCGTGACTGCCAGATTTCCGTAAATCGAATCGCGCGATTCGAGCAGATGAAAGCCGCTCCACTGGCGCGCCTGCGCTTGTCTCTCCATCCACGGCGCAACTTTGGCGAAAAGAAAAATCGCGAGCAGCAACGCCATTCCAGCCGCGGCCACACGCTGCGTGCGTCCTATCCGCAGCAAGAGAACGCTAGCCATCAAAACATTCAAGACGAGCACAATGCTGGCAATCTGAAAGGGCGCCAGGAAGCGCAACAGCACCAGGCTGGCTAGGATTCCTCCCACGGCGGAGCCAGCCGCCTCCAACAGGTACGCAGCGCTGACCGCCCGGCGCGCGTCTGCGGCGCACTCAAGGTTGTATACGCGGGCCGCAGCCACAAACAGCGCGCCCGCAACCACGCAAAAGACGCTCAGGCAAACCAGCGAGGCCAGTAGTACCGGAACCGGACCAACCAGCTCGCCCGGTACGGTTTGAAAAAGACTTTTGCTAGAGCGCAAGGCCCAGATCGTGAGCGGCAGGCTGAGCCCGAGCAGACATTCGAGCGCGGCCACCATCCTCCGCACGTTGCTTCCACCTAGCGCCAGAGCGCCGCACGCCAGGCTGCCAACAGCGGTCCAGAAGAGCCATGTGGCCAGCAGAATGCCCAGCGAAATTTCATTGCCGCTGAAGACGACAATCAGCTCGCGCATCAGCACAACCTGGCCGATGACTGCGCTGAATCCGACCAGCATCAGGGCTGCCTGGATGGCGAGCGTTGTGCCTTGCGCGTTGCTGTCTGCGCCGGATTGAGGATTTATTTGCATCCGAGCGGAATTAGAATTCAGCCGTACGGGGAAAGCAATGGCAGAAGGAAGGCCCCTGATGCAAGAGCATCATACGAATAGATTTCCAGGTAATAGAATCATGCGGTTCTGGAACGGAGCTGAGCGCCGTCCCTACGGGACTCCAGGTGAATTTTTTGGTTTCGCCCACCCCGCGCTGAAGCGCGGGGCTAACAACCATTGCGCCTACGGCGCGGGTGATGAGCCGCTGCCGGGATGGAGCGATTCTACCCTCGCGCATTGCCGCTGCCGGCATGGAGTGGTTCTATATAGGCGCTTTTGAGGGGCCATCAACCATAAAGCCTCCGGCTCTGCGGGAGGACTCTTGCTACTGTTGTGGGCATACCAATTCGTCTTGCCCCCTCCGTTCTTCCTTTTGCACGTGGTCCAGGGAGAGTGAAGTGAGCCTTATGTACTGGTAAAGCATCTGTTTATTAGGGCTATGTGGGGATAGACCCGGACGAATTATCGCTTAAACGGCCATAAACGAGGGAATTAATGGCCTTAATGGAGCGATTTTGCGCCCTTAATGCGCCGGGATAAGGTGATATGCGTCACTGCCATGGATATTTGCGAAGGAGAGACTGATTTGGGTTTTGGCGAGGATTTGTGCTTTGCCAGGTCCTAAAATCGGGAGATCCACCCCACGGATCTGGGGCACCCAGCGTTGGTGCAATTTCAAGCTGTCAGAGACTTAGAATAAAGTTAAGCAACCGGTTGGCGATGAGTGGCATGAGCGAAGGAACTGAAGTGCGCGGCCAGCGCTGGTACGACTGCTGGTTTCGCCGCCGCAGAGGAGCAGGAAATGACGGATGAAAAGAAGCAGGACCGCGGCAAGCTGCTCATCGACGTGGATGAGTGCAAGGGCTGCGGAATATGTGTGGAAGCCTGCCCGCCGAAGGTGATCTCGATCAACGAGCGGCTGAATCACTACGGCTATCGCACGGCAGAGTATGCGGGCGCGGGCTGCACGGGCTGCGGAATCTGTTTTATGGTGTGTCCTGAGCCGGGTGCGATTACGGTTTTGAAACTCGTGCAGCGCAAGACGGATGAAGAACACGGCGTGGAACCAGGCAGTGCGGGAGCGGGCGAATGCGCAAGCAACTGATGAAGGGCAATGAAGCGATTGTAAAGAGCGCGGTTCTTTCCGGATGCCGCGCCTTCTATGGGTATCCCATCACTCCGGCCACCGAGGTAGCGGAGGCGGCGGCGCTCTATTTGCCGCAGGCGGGCGGAGTGTTTTTGCAGGCGGAGAGCGAAGTCGCGGCCATCAATATGATTTACGGCGCGTCGTCGGCCGGTGTGCGCGCGATGACCTCGTCGAGCGGACCGGGAATCAGCCTGATGCAGGAAGGCATCAGCTACCTGGCGGGCGCGGAACTGCCCTGCGTGATCGCCGACATCACTCGCGGCGGGCCGGGATTGGGCAACATCGGCGCCGAACAGGGCGACTATCACCAGGTGGTGAAGGGCGGTGGCCACGGCAACTACCGCACCATCGTGCTGGCGCCGCACTCCGTGCAGGAGATGGCGGATTTGACCGCGCTGGCCTTTGAGCTGGCCGACCGCTATCGCAACCCGGTGGTGCTGATGGCGGATGGATTCATCGGCCAGATGATGGAGCCGGTCGAGTTTCCGCAGACGGCAATCGAGCAGCAGCCGCCCGACTGGGCGGTGATGGGCACGGAGGAAACGCGCGGCAATCTGATCAACTCTCTGTATCTGAATTTTGACGAGATGGAAGCGCATCTCAATCATTTGGAAGACAAGTACCATCAAGCGGAAGAGAACGATACGCGCGCCGAAGAGTGGCAGACCGACGACGCGGAGATTGTGCTGGTGGGCTACGGAATCGTGGCGCGCATTTTGAAGGCCGTGGCCGCGGAAGCGCGCGCCAACGGGCTCAAAGTTGGCGTGCTGCGGCCGATCACGCTTTACCCGTTTCCGAAGAAGCATTTCAAGCGTTTGGCTGAGCACGCGCAATCCTTCGTTGTGGTGGAATTGAGCAACGGCCAGATGCTGGAAGATGTGCGGCTGGCGCTGAACGGCGCGCGGCCGGTGGAGTTTTTGAGCCGCATGGGCGGGAACGTGCCTTCGCACCAGGAGGTGCTGGGGTTTGTGCAGGAGCTGGCGCGGCGGATACCGTCAGCGATGCAGGCGGAAGAGAAGCGGGGGGCACATGTCTAGCGAAATGGTTTCCGAATACGTGGTGTCGCAGAGCAGGGCAAAGGCTTTCTACGAGCGCTTCGAGCGCAAGGGAGAACTGCAGCATCAGACGCATTTTTGCCCAGGGTGCGGGCACGGCCAGGTACACAAGATGCTGGCGCGGGCGATCGATGAGCTGGGCATTCAGAACAGGACGATCCTTGTCGGCCCGGTCGGCTGCGGCGTGTTTACGTACAACTATTTCGACGTGGGCAATATATCCGCCGCCCACGGGCGCGCGCCGGCCGTGGCCACGGGTGTGAGCCGGACCAGGCCTGAGAGCATCGTGATCGACTACCAGGGCGATGGCGATATAGCAGCCATCGGCGCGGCGGAGATTTTGCACGCCGCCAACCGCGGCGAGAACATCACGGTGATCTTCATCAACAACGCCGTCTACAGCATGACCGGCGGACAGGTTGCGCCGACGACGCTGATCGGGCAAAAGACCGCGACCACTCCGAACGGGCGAAGCGCACAGAACGAAGGCTATCCGCTGCACCTCTCCGAACTGCTGGCCACGCTGGAGGCTCCGGTCTATATCGAGCGCGTGGGCCTGGGTGACAGCAAGCAGATCATTCAGGCGACGCGCGCCATCAAGCGCGCCGTGGAGAATCAGGTGCGCGGACTAGGCTTCTCGATGATCGAGGTGCTCTCGACCTGCCCGACGATCTGGAAGATGGATCCGGTAAAGGCTCAGCACACCGTGCGCGATGTGATGGAAAAGGTTTTTCCGCTGGGCGTGTTTTGCGATCGCACCAAAACGGCGCAGCCGCGGCAATTGCCCGAGGCCGAACCGCCGCTCGACAGGATTCCGCAGATCCTTGGCGTGGCCAACGAGAGCCTGCCGGAGGGCCATCCGGTTGCGATGGAAGGCGCGGCGGCGGAGTTGGATCTTCGCGTGCGAGTGGCGGGCTTTGGCGGGCAGGGTGTCCTGCTGCTGGGCGAGGTTCTTGCAGAGGCAGGCCTGGATGCGGGCTTCGAGGTTTCCTGGCTGCCCTCGTATGGGCCGGAGATGCGCTCTGGCACCTCCAACTGCCACGTGCGGCTCTCCAGGCGCGTGATCGATTCGCCCATGGTGGCGGCACCCAATGTGCTGGTGGCGATGAACGAGCCATCGCTCAGAAAGTTTTTGAAGAGCGTCGCTCCGGGCGGATGGATTCTTTACAACGGCGAGACCTTCCCGGCCGATTGCGAGCAGGAGAACGTGCATGTGCTGGCGCGCGACTTCACGCGGATTGCCGATGAACTAGGCAATGCGCGCGCGGGCAACATGGTGATGCTGGGCGCGCTACTGGAAATCGTCGGGGTGTTGCAGAAGGCGAATGTTGAAGCGGCTCTGCAGCGGCTGGTGAAGCCGCGCTGGATGGAACTGAATGAGAGCGCGATCAAGCTGGGCCGCGAGCTATCGAGAGAAATGCGCCAGAAGATGTGTCATGAGGGCTGATTAGGATTCCAACTGGCTTGTCAGCGACGGCGCGCTCTAGTTCCATGAGCGCGCCGTTCTTTATTGCGTGCCGGATGTCCTACTTCGGGCTCCAGATGCGGAACTCGCCGCTCGCGTGCATGAGGCTCATCAGGTAGAGCATGCCGTCGTAATAGCGGCTCTGGCCGGAGGGAATCGGCGTCTTCCACAACGCTTCGGTGAATTGCTTTGCGCGTGCGCGATCGGTGGCCGCAAGCCCGGCGACCGCGTTAGTACCCACCAGCCCGGCGGGTGGAGCGTCTTCGTGCGTGAGCCTTGGCGTGGGGCCCAGATCCTTGCCGTCCAGCGTGTAGACTGGCCCATATTTGTCGATGCCCTGTGAGGCAAAGAACTGCTGGATGCGGTCGCTCAACTGCGGCTCCGCGGACGCCTTGTGCCACCAGGACCAATCGACCGACCAGTTGCTGGCCGTGCGCCACGAATCGTAGCCGAACTCGCCCGACTGCGGGAATCGCGTGATGTGCGGCGTGCCGTCGAAGTTGGCGTAGTCGGGCGCGAGGCCCGTCCTGGCATCTGCGGTCTTCGCAAAAAACGCGCGGCTGACGTCAGCGGCGCGCGCCCAGAAGGCGCGGTCTTCAACCGGACCCCAGAGCGCCCACAACTCGTAAAAGGCCGGCAAGTGATAGGAGGGATCGGTAAATGGCTGCGGCATGATTCCCGGAACAAACAGGATCATGGCGTCTTTCTCGCTCACCTCCGGACCCACGCTGCGCTTCCCGAACTTTGTGGGGCCGGCGATAACCGCACGATGGCGCATCGCGGTCAACAACTGCAAGGCCTCGGCGTGATAGTCGTAGATGCCCTGCCCGCCTGGCCAGCGATTGCCAGCGAACAGGAGCGACATCGCGAAGTACTCTTCGCCATCGGGCGCGGGCGTCTCTTCGTTGGGCGAGCCGTCAGTCTTGCACGACCAGGAAAAGTAGCCGTATGACGGGTGCTTCGGGTCGCTGATGTACATGTAGGTTTTCGCCCAGTTCCACAGCGCGTCGAACTCGGCCTTCTTGCCCAACTGGACAGTAATCATCATCCCGTACGACATGCCCTCGGTGCGCACGTCATGATTGTTCCAGTCGGTCAAATACATCAGCGGCCCGTTGGCGTTGCTGCCGGCGGAAAAAGCGACGGCCTGCGTCTGCGGGTCGCCGTGGAAGAGCTGCTGGTATGCGGCGTCGATCTTCGCCTGAATCTGCCGAGGCGAATGACCGTCCTCCGCGAAGAGATTGCGATACACGCCGGTTGCGTAGGCTCCAGCGCCGTGCTGAGGCGCTGGCTGAGCCAGCGCAGAGGGCGCCGCCGCGAGCATCGCAATCAACGTCGTCGAGAACAGAAAAATCCGTGCATGAACGGAGAACATCATCGACCTTCCCTTCGCGGCGCCCAATTCCTATTTCTGCTCCTGCCGGGCTTCCTTTTTGGCTTTGTCGGCAGCGCGAGCCTGGGCATCGAGGCCGTGCGTGGGATCCCGGTGCAGAAACTTCCGTGAAACATCCGGCCAGAACTCGTCGAAGATCGAACCGATCCCGCCCTCGGCGGTCACCATAAACCCATTCGTAAAGGTCTGGCTGACCCCGGAGTTGGTGGACGGATAGTAGAGGTTGGAGATTGCGCCCGAGATGATGTTGCCGCTCACATTGGAGTAGTTCGGCTCCCACCTGCCGGTGTTGTCGTGCTTGCAGATGACGTTGGTGGCCAGGGAATAGAGGAGCCGGTGAGTAAATGTTCCGTGACCCAGGCGGAAGTAGCGCGGGTCCTGATGCAGGAGGGAGGGCAAAATGCCGTTGCCGATAATATCGCCATCGAAGGAGTCCAGATAGGCCGCGCCCGACCGCTTTCCATAGCCCTTGATGCCCCACCCAAATCCAGGGTCGTCGTCCATGGCCTCGTGATAACCGGCGGCTACAAATGCCGTGGCGAAGGCCACCGGGTCGACCGAGGAGCGAAAAGCAAGGCGCATCTTCTGTGCCGCCGTCATCGAGGCAGCGTCACTGCGATAAGAAATATTGAACTGTGGCAAAATTCCCACCACCCGCTGCTTCTCCTGCTCCTTGATCTGCTCTGCGGCCTTTTCGTGCTGGCTTTTCTCGGCGCCTGGCTGCTGAGCGGAGCTTTGGCTGCTGGAACTGCCCTGAGCAGGCGTTGCGCTCGTGGGCGGTTGCTGGGTGGCCTGGCTTTGCACGGCTGGGGGTTGCTGCGCCTGAGGCTCAGCCTCAGCCACCTCGAACTGCGCCCGTGGAGCCTCGGGAAGCTCCGCAACGGCAGTCTGCACGGAGCCCGGTTGTTGAGCAAAAACGGCGGAGGGCTGAGCCACAAGGCCGAAGCCAGTCGCGAGCGTTGCAGAAAGAAAGCAAAAGCTTAAGCGCATTCATTCACCAGTTTGAGAGTCGGCGCACCCTGGGGTTCGCCTCGAAAAGAAGCAAGCCGGACCGGGGGCTATCTTTAGGTTAAATCACCCCTCCCGGCGCCTTCATTCCAAGGGGCGGGCCAGAGGTACTTTTCGCAGCGGATCAACAGTACTTTATTGTTAGACGCAATGCCGCGATCCACGGACCCAGGAATCGCTATTGATCTGGCAAGATAACAGTGACGTCGCTTTCCCACCCTTTTCCGCAAAGGGCGCGGAAAAGGATGGGGCACCCTGACAGCATTAAGTTGCCGGATCAATATCTCAATGGCCTGAAGCCGGCGCGGCCGGCCGCGGGTGAGAAGCCGTGCTGCCCTCGGTCATTCCGAGCGACCACTTGATCGCCTCGAAATACATCTTGCGAACGTCGGGATCTTGCCAGGACTCCTCTGTGTGACCGAGCGTCGAATAGAAGACGCGGCCTTTGCCGTACATCTTGCTCCATGCCACGGGAAAGTCGTGGTCGGCGCGGTGGATCTTCGGATTGTTGTCGTAGTTCAGCTTGGTGGGATCGAGGCTCAGAATCACATTCACCTTGTCGCGCGACCAGGCCTTTGGCTGGTAAATCTCTTCGTACTTCACGAAGGCCGCCGGGAAGTGGCGCACCGCAGGAAAACTGGGATCTTCGTTGACAATGGGCGCTTCGAAGGTCATCCAGGGATGTTCGTCAAACCAGCCGCCGAGCATCTCTCCGTACTCCGGCCAGGTGTGGTTGGTGTCCAGCGCGGCGTGAATGCCGACAAAGCCCTTGCCGTCGTCCTTGATGAACGACATCATGTCCTGCTTCTGGCTGGCATCCATGTCCAGTTCGCCGCTGGTGCTGGCAAAGATCAGCAGGTCAAAGTAGTTGAGATTCTTGGCGTTTCTTGTCAGCTCTTTTTTGGTGAGCAGCTTGGTGTCCGTGCGCATCGTCGTGTCCCACAGGCCGCTCTCTTTGCCCATGTTGTAGACGGCGGCCATCGTCGCCGAGACGGAGTCGTGCTCCCAATCCTTGGTCTGACCAATCACCAATACATGCTTCATGCGAACCTCCTTGACGTGCGGCGCTGGCGGCAACGCGCTGCTTACGGATGACTGTGCTTGAATTCGATTGCCCTGAGCGAGGATTGCAAGGCCTATCAAGACCGCAAAAACAGTTTGACAACTTCTAAGAACGCGCATGGAATCTCCTCTCGCGATTATCGCTCAGGAGCCAGAAGACTGAATCAGGGGTGGCTACCCCTCATCGCCGGCTTCATCAACCTTGAAGGACACATGGTTGGGCTGATGCCGGAACCGGAGCCGCTACAAGACGCTCACAAATTCAAGACTTCTCTCGAAGCGCGTTGGTTGCTGCCGTGACGGTGATCATCAGGGTCATCGGATCGATAGGCGATGGAATGAACCCTGATTTCTCATAGAACCGTTTCGCGCTCTCCGAAATCGCGTGGACGAGAATCGCCCGAATTCCAGCAATTTCGGCAGCCTGTAGTGTTCGCAGAACAGCATCCCTCAGGAGAGCCGATCCGATTCCCTGACCTTGAAATTGGAGATCGATAGCCAACCGGCCAATCACCATCACCGGCACGGGGTTGGGCATATTGCGCCTGACGCAGCCCGGCGCTAGTGTGTGTGCAGCAGCGCCCGCGGCCAGCGCATAGTAGCCCACAACCCGCCGCCCATCGCAGACGACGTAGCTTCGGGAAGCGCCGTGTTCCTCATTTGAAAGGGCTCTGCGTTTGAGCCAGTCGTCCAACTCCGGCTCGCCACATTGAAATTGGGAGAGATCGTGCGCTGCCGTCAGTTTTTCCGGAGCCGAGATCTGTGCTTCTGGAGGTAAGCCGCTCTCGCCCGCGCCGCTTACTTTTCCCACGGCGCTTTCCTGGTGAGCAGGCGAGCCAGCCGGGGATTGCTCTTGGGCGGAGCGTCCAGCATAGCCGTGAAGCGCTTGAATGCCTCATCGTCCAGTTGGAAGTAGCAGCGATCGAGCAAAACGGACTCCGCCTCCCGGCAGGCCGCGTCCAGCATGAAATCGGAGCGGTTGCGGCCCAGCGCCTCTGCCGCCCGGTCGATCAGCGCCTTCTGGCTTCGGCTGACGCGCAGATTGATATTCTCCGCGCGCAATCGGCTCGATTCGGCGGCTACGGTGCCCATTGGTTTGCCCTCCATTTGTGCTCACAATCAGTATACGTTTATGTGCGCACAATGTAAACCTTTGGCTGATGGAATCCTAGAAAAGGCCGGTTAAGATTCGTGGTCTCCCACCCATTTCACAAAGAACGTGAAATGGATGGGGCACCGTGCTATTTTCGATAGCTCCCTACGAGAGCAGACCGATTGGCTACTCATCAGATGGCCGATCTGGAGGTCCACTTAGAATTGCTGGCGCCAGGGCTACTTTCCTGCGGACTTTTTCTCTGGTGGGGCCTGCGACTTGACGACGTCTTCCATCTCCTTGGTCATCCCGTCAATCAGGGGCTTGATTCGGTCCTGCACCCTCTGCATGGCGATAGTCATTGACTCTTTCATGATCATTGGCTGCATATCGAGCATGTGCTGTCCGGCCGGCGAACCGTAGAAGGCAATGATTCCTTCCACATCGGATCGAGTCAGGTATTTCTGGTAGATGCCCGACATGTCCGCAATCATTTCGTCAGAGGTGTAAATGCTCATCACCATCTCCATGTACTTGCCTATGACCTTCGCGGAGGCCTGCTGCTGCTCTTCGGTCATGGACTTCATCTCGGAATGGTCTTTTTGCATCTGCTTGAACTGCTCTTGCATCTGACGCTGCATCAGGGCAGGCATCATCTTGGTCACAGAAGCCAACTGTTCCCTCAGCCGGACTACCTCGAAGAGCTTGGCCAACTGTTCCTTGGTTGCCTGTTGATCCACTGGAATAGCTGCCGCCACTGCGGGCTTGTCTTCCGGCTGACTTGCCGGGGCTTGCGCCACGGCCCAGGGCGCCAGTGCCAACCCGATTCCGAGTCCTGCCGCAAATTTGCACGTTTTATTCATGCTCTCCTCGTATTTCGTTGGGGCCGTGCCGCCATTGACGGCGGCAAGGCGTTGAGTCTGACTGAGTGGCAACCTGAAAAGGCCGCGCCCTTCAGTTGAAATCGAGCATTGCGCGGGCAATCACGCCGCGAAATCGATAAATCCCCTCTGCGGGTCAGTGGAGATCAGCTTCACTGTCACCCGGTCGCCCACGTCCAGCCCCTTGCCGCCCTGGACGAGCATTCCGTCCACGTGCGGATCGAGAGTGCGGACGAAGGTGCCGTACTTGTTGACGCCGGTGACGATGGCCTGGAAGCTCTGGCCGATGCGCGGATGCAGAACCACGGCGGCGATGCGCTTTTGCATCTCGCGCTCCACCTTGCGCGCGCCGTCTTCCATCAGCGTGCAGTGGGTGGCGATGGCATTGAGGTCGCCTTCGGAATAGGGCTGCGGCGACTTGGCCAGCCACGCCTTCATCAGCCGCTGCGTCACCATGTCCGGGAAGCGGCGGTTGGGCGCGGTCGAGTGAGTGTAATCCTGCACGGCCAGGCCGAAGTGGCCGGGCGAAACTTCGTTGGGCTTCACCAGCACGTACTCGCCAGGCCCCATCAGCTTCACCGTGGCCAGCGAGAGGTCCGGAAAGTGATCGGGGTCCTTCTGCTTCTGGGCCAGCAGAAAGTCGTTGAGAGCCTTCGAGTCCGGCTCCGCGGGCAGCGTCGTTCCCAGCCCCTGGGCCAGCTCGACGATGCGGTCCCAGCGCTTGGGCGTGCGCACGATGCGGCGGATGGAGGCGACGCCGGCGTCCTGGAAGGTGCGGGCGATGACGCCGTTGGCCGCAACCATGAACTCCTCAATCAGCGAGGTGGCGCGGTTCTTTTCAAGGCGCTTGATTTCGACCGCCTGATCGGCAAGCATGACGGGACGAGTCTCCATGGTTTCCAGATCAAGCGCGCCGTGCTGGAAACGGCCGCCGACCATGCGCTGGGCCGCCGTGTCCTGAAGCTTCAACTGCGCGGCCAGCTCGGCATTGGCGGCCACCTTGGCCGGCGCCGGCCCCCGGCCTTCCAGCCAGGCGCCCACGGAGTTGTAAGCCAGTTGCGCACAGTTGCGCACCAGCGCGCGGTAAGCCTTCCCGTCCGAGGCCGTGCCCGCCTGGTCCACGGCATACTCAATGACGAGCGCCACGCGGTCCTGGTTCTCGTTGAGCGATGTAATGCCCTCGGAAAGCTGCGTGGGCAGCATGGGGAAGACTTTCACGCCGGTATAGACTGAGGTTGTTTCGCTCTTGGCATGGCTGTCGATGACCGTGCCCTCGGCCACGCGCGCGTCCACGTCGGCGACGCCGATCAGCACGCGGATGCGCCCGTCGGGCAGTTGCTCGGCCCACTCGATCTGGTCCAGATCTTTCGAGGTGTCGTTGTCAATCGAGGACCAGAGCAGCTTGCGCAGATCCTGAATTCCAACGACGGCGGGCGGCTCGGGATGGGCCTCGATGGCGCTCAGTTCGCTCTCGGTTCCGTCGGGAAAGTCCGGCTGGAAACCGTGCTCGATCATGGTGGCATGAGCCGCGACAACAAGATTGA
>Ga0255349_1000161_pt1 | contig 28731 bp, 23 predicted proteins | sample CBST25v15metaG_FD_189947 | JGI IMG/M metagenome (GOLD analysis project Ga0255349, IMG submission 189947) | Peat soil microbial communities from Stordalen Mire, Sweden - C.B.S.T-25.v15 | ecosystem: Environmental > Terrestrial > Soil > Wetlands > Peat | place: Sweden: Norrbotten County, Stordalen...
ATGGAAACCACCACGATCGTTCGCATTGCCGCTGCCGTGCTTTGTATCATCGTCGCGGTCGTTCTGATTCAACGCCGCCGCACCAGGGTCAAGTAGAACGGGCGTCACAGGGGTACGCGTGGCCCAGGAATCCACATGGGTTCTGCTGGTCTATTCGATAGCCCCGCTTAACGGGGACCTTTCGCTTTGGCGATAAGTCTCTCCGCGTCGTTTCTCGGCAATGGATCAAGCGGTACGCCCTTGCACGGCCTTTTGAGCCAGTTGGAGTTCCCTCATCCTTCCCGCTCCGTGCAAGATCCGTTCCTGACCCGGTCCTCGAAGAGAAGTGACTTGCATCAATGTACCGAAGTGAAGAAGAGGTTGAAGTGACAACTGTGGCTCAAAAGAACTTTGCGGTTGCCGGGGACTCGCCGAGCGCGGGAGGCTACAACGAATCTCGGCAACACTGCGCTTACAATCAGACGCGCGAGTGCTTCCTTGGCTTGGAGGTCACAGTCGCCGGCTTTTCGTATGCTAACGCCAAGGAGCGGATCGCAACCCTCGCGCTCAAGTCAGGCGAGGGGCTCTGGATGGTGCCTTTCAGAGGGCTCCCAGAAGAGGGTATGCGCGCCCCGCTCGATCTGGTTTATCTTGACGACGATTGCCGGGTCATTGACGCAATCGAATCCTTTCCTGTTTTTCATGCAGCCTCTCCGAGCCAGCAGCCTGCCAGTGTTCTCGCACTGCCAACGCACTCCATCTATTCGTCGCAGACCCAGCCAGGCGACCAGGTGGTGATCTGCGTGGCCGAAGAGATGGAAGGCCGCCTCGAGCGGTTCTCCAGTTCACTGAGTTCCGCCGCTGTGAAGAGTGTCGCTGTCTTGAGAGAGAGGCCCCTGTGGAGCGGCGGTCCTGGCTTGCTGCAACTGGAGGATCGGTCCAAGCAGGATGTTCCCAGTTCTGCACGCATCCATGAGATCGGCCTCATCGAACCGGGGACCAAGGACACCAGGCCGCCGAAGAATTGGTTGCAGCGCTGGTGGTCTCCCGATCCGAGAAAAGCGCCGCGCGATCATGTGCCCGGCCTCGCTGCCTACTATTGGAACGGCGCGCCGCCCAAGGCTCACAACATCAGAGATATCAGTTCCACGGGTTTGTACCTGGTGACTGAGGAACGTTGGTACCCCGGCACGCTCGTCCTGATGACTCTGCAAAGGACAGATTGCGGCGATGAGAGCTCTGAGCGGACCATCTCCGTGCACTCCAGGGCCGTCCGATGGGGCGCCGATGGCGTCGGCCTGCAGTTTGTCCTGTCAAAGGCTCACAACCCGCCGGCTGGAGTGAACTTGCAGAATGGGGTGGACGAAAGGGAACTGGAACGATTTTTGCAGAAGCTCAAGAACGGCGAGAGATAGTCAGCCCGTTGGGTATGCGCTGTAACTCGTAACACGAAAGTGGCATCGTTGCATCGGGATTTCTGCTGTAAGGTGAACGATGCCGGGAAGGAACATCATGAACTTGTTAACCGGGCTGCGAAAGCATGGCAAGGACTTCATGAACGAGTTGAACCCAGTTTCACCAACGAACGGAACGCGCATCGAAACCCGCTCCATCGCGGCGCTGCTGCGGTCCCGCCTTCGCCCTGCCGAAGAGGGCGGAGCGCTCGTTGAGATAGCCTTGGTGCTGCCAATTCTGGCCACCCTCGTGCTGGGCATCTTTTCAGTCGGAGTCATGTTCATGAACTATCTTGACCTGACAGAAGCCACCGGCGCCGGCGCACAGTATCTCCAGTTGATCCGCACCAGCACGTCTGACCCCTGCGGCGACACCTTCACCGCGATCAAGAATGCGGCGCCGGGCCTGGTTTCGGCCAGCGTCAACCTGAAGTTCACCCTCAATGGCACGCCGGTAAGCGGAACTTCATGCGCCGGCGATCAGTCGGACCTTGAGGCGGGACAACCCGTATCGGTAACAGCCACTTATCCGTGCAACCTCAGCATCTATGGCGTCAACTTTGCGCCCTCCGGTTGCACGCTTTCAGCTACAGCGACGGAGTATGAGTATTAGCACGGAATCTGTGAGGCAAATGAAATGATCAAGAAAATCGTGTCCTTGGTACGACGAGCGCTCAAGGACCAGCGCGGGCAGGTGGTGCCTTGGCTGGCACTGGGAATGACTGCCATGCTGGGAACGGCCGGCATGTCGATTGACGTTGGCCATGCCTATGTGGTTCATGCCCAACTACAGAATTGCGCTAATGCGTCGGCGCTGGCGGCGGCCGGCCAAGTGTATGTGTCGCAATCGGCATCCGTGAACACAACCACTCAGGCAGACGCATACAGCTGTTCAAGCGGCGACAAAAACTTAGACCCCACCATCGGAACCGTGACGACAACCGTGACGACGGCTTGCCTGAACATGCTCATGCCGCCGGGAACGACGTGCGGAACCAACGGCGCCGCAAACTCCGTGCAGGTGAAGGAAACCGCCAGCGTGCCAACGTGGCTCCTGGGCGTTTTGGGCATCAAGACCATTCCGGTGGCGGCAACCGCAACCGCATCCATGGGAGGCATAGCGCATCCATGGAACGTGGCCATCATCGTGGACTCGACCGGATCGATGGCCACGGCGGACGCCAACTGCGGCGGAGTTACCGAGTTCCAATGCGCATTGAGTGGCATCCAAGGTCTGCTTGCGGACACCAATCCTTGCCCTGCCGGTGCGTCCTCCTGCGGCGGCACCACCGGCGTCACTGCGAATATCAGAGTGAGCCTGTTCACGTTTCCAAATGTATTGACGGCGGTCAACGGAGCGCTGCCGAAAGTGAATGGCAGTTCCGCGGATTCGATTGCCGACGACATCAATTGCAGCGGCAGCCCCGCCACTTACTCGACCTATTCCCGGCAGCCTATAGCCGCGCCGTACACCTTGCCCAAGCCTGGGGCGGCGTTGCTGACCTATGGCGGAACGGGCGGGGCAGCCGCGCGGTCGACGTATCAGACGGGCCTCCAGTACATGACGTATTCGAATAAGGTGGGTTCAACGACCACGACGTGGGAAGCGACCTACCAGATTACTCCGTTTTTGAGCGACTATTACCTGTCTACTGCCGCGAGTGGATTGAACTCCACTTCCAATATTGTTCAGGCGGTCGGATATGGCAGTACCAAAGGTTGCCTCACATATACCTTCGGCATCGACGGCGCCACTGGGACCGGCAGCAATTTCGGCAACACCTATTTTGCCAGCTCAATCTATGCCGCACAGGCTGCGCTTGCGGCTCAAGCGACGGCTAATCCGGGATCGAGCAACGCCCTCATCTTCCTCAGCGATGGCCAGGCGAACGCCAGCTATTTCTCACGTAACTCCAGCGCGTATGGAGGCTCATCGCCTTATTACAACAGCACCAACCAATTCAACGACGCCACGGAGTTTCCTGAAGCCCCGGCTGGCAGCCTGGTAGGACCTACAACTAGCGGCTATCCCGTCCCTGCCTATTACACCCCGGCTACGATTCTGGCTGCTCAGAAAACGTTGGGGTATGACACGCTCAGCTCCACGGCAACTGCTTCCGGACAAACAAGAAGTGTCACTACCGTGCAAAACGGGATATACCCGGATTGGTACGATCAGTGCCAGCAGGCCATCGTGGCCGGACAGTACGCCGCGACGGCCGGAACCGCGGTGTACGCGGTCGCTTATGGCTCGGAGTCATCGGGATGCTCCAATGGCTGGTCTGTTGGCGCCACCGATACCTCGCTGGTTGCTACTGGTACTTACAACCAGCCTTTCACGCTCGCGACGCTCTTGCCCTGCACGACGATGGAGGATATCGCCTCTTCCTGGTCGAACTTCTACTCCGACAACCAGCAGTCCGGCAATGTCAACCTTGGCTGCACTGACAACAACCATACGACCGTGAGCTTGAACCAAATCTTCCAGGCGATCTCGGCGAGTTTCACGACTCCACGATTGATCCCGAACAACTCGCAGTAGACGCCGTGGAGAAACAAGCGTCCGCATTCCGGGCAGGTCCGATCATCGGACTAACCTGGAATGCGGAGCTCAGTTCAGCTCTTCAGGAATAATCAACACCACTTCCACTCTTTCACTTTGACCATTCTGCGCCGCGGGCCGGAATTGCCACTGCCGCAGCGCGTCCAGCACAAACTGCGCCTGTTCGAACTGCGGCGGAAACGCCACGGCCAGCAGCTCGAACCGGCCCGCCTGATTCACAAATCCGTGAATCATGAGCGCATCGGCGTTGACGGTGTCGGGGGAAAGATTGGGCCGCACGATGTTATACGGCCATGGCGCCTCCAGCCGGCTGATGTTACCCGCGGCGGCGGCATCCGCTGCGCTCGGCAGCGAGTACTGAAGAATCCAGCTCTTCGCCAGCCCCACATGCAGGTAAACCGTGTACGCCAGCCTCCCGCTCCATACCTGCGCCGCCTCAGGATACTTTTCTTCCAGCGTGGCCCCCACCACCACCGCTCCGAATTGGCCGTCCTTGGGCAACGTAATTTGATCGGTCGTAGGCTGGTCGCCGGAGCCGGAACCCGCTTGAACGCTCCGGCCAGATCCGGGTTTCGCTCCGTTCAGCTTCCCAGCGGCCGCGTCAGGCCCTTTCGATTCGCCCGCATCCTGCCCACTTCCAATGCCACCCGCCGCGCTGTCCTGGTTCCCTCTGCCTGCCTGCGGCGAATTTGCTGCCGGCCCAGGCGTCAGCGCTCCCTGCGAAGACACCGCCGCGGTCTCGTTCACCGGCGGCAAAATCACGGTTCCATCCCGCATTTGAACATCGGAGAGCGACATGACCGCTGTGGGGGTTGGCTGCGCGGTCGACTGAGATGTCGATGCCGGAGGCAGTTGCACCTGCTCAGGCCCATGAACAACCACGGGAGAAGTCGTACTGGCGAAAATCGCCTGCGTCTCCGCAACCATATCGGTGGATGAGATGCTCAAGTCGGCCAGGTTCACTTCCTCATTGGGCGGATCGGCCGCCGGATGCGAGTCGGCAGCTGTGGCCTTTTCCGGCAGCGGCGCAACAAGAGCCTTGACCACGCTCTTCTTCGGAGACCAGATCACGATGGTCGGAACAGGTATTTTCTCTTTGAGCTTGACACGGGCCGGAAGATCCGGCTGAACCAGCGTCTGGGGGCCTGGCTCTGCCTTTGCAATCTGCCGCAGGGCCGCCTGACTCCCGCCCGGTGAAGGCTCATGCACCTCGGCATGGGGACCGGGATAGGCAACCTCGCTCCCGGCTCTCTGGCGAATCTTCGGCTCGGGCGCGTGCAAATCCAGATGTCGCACGGAATAGTGCTCGGTCATGACCCGGTCGTGTATCTCCGGCGTGTAAACAATCCCAAATGTCAGCAGAACCAGGGCTGCACAGTGCGCCAGAATCGAAACCACAAAGGAGGATGGCCGCTGGCTCACTTCGGGGCGCTCCGAAAAGAGCGAGAGGATGTGGGAAGACCTCATGACCGGATGATTTCCCTCCCTGGCCCCTTCTAAACGGCCCGTTTTACTGAGTTGGACCCTCGTGGGCGCCGTTGCGTGGCCTAACTCTGGAAAACGCCCTGATTCCCATTGTTGTTGTCAATTGTAATCTCTTCCCGAATCGCTCTTGGCAGGTCTCCAAATGATAGCTCTCTTGGTACCTTAGTGCACCCAACTACCTTACTTTGGTATTGCATCACACATTCAGGGCGGTACACTGAAAACGCATTTGACCAAGCTCTGCTCTTTCTACATGCCCCCGGCATTGGCCTGAGATGGAAGCTCGTGTTCAAAGGCGCGGCAATTGACCCTGGGACAGAAAGGCGGAACTGGCCGCGTAGCCAGTTCAAGCAGGCTTCTCAATGAACCGAAGACTACTTACGATCCTCGTCCTCGCATTCGTCATTGCCGCCGCATGTGCATTTGTGGTCTATCGCCTGGTAGGCACCCGCCTGGGTGCGGCCCGGCCCGTAGCCACCACGCACGTTGTCGCGGCTGCTGCGGACATCAAACTCGGAACCATTCTCGACAAGTCCAATCTGACGACCATGGAGATCACGGGAACCGCTCCCAAGGGCACGTTCACCAAGCCCGAGGATGTGATCGGCCGGGGCGTCATCTCCGACCTCTATCAGGGCGAGCCGATTCTGGAAAACCGCCTCGCCGCTCCCGGCACCGGCGGAGGTTTGGCGCCCGCCATTCCCCTGGGCATGAGAGCCTGCGCCGTCAGGGTGGATGACGTGGTGGGCGTCTCCGGCTTCGTCACTCCCGGAATGCGCGTCGATGTTCTCATCTCCGGCATTCCTCCCGGAGTCACGGCCCCCAATCAAGGCACGGTGGCCAAAACGATCCTTCAGAACATTCAGGTCTTGTCCGCCGGCACCGATATTCAAAAGGACGCGGAAGGCAAAGCGAAGCCGGTGCAGGTCGTCAACTTGCTGGTCAACCCGGAACAAGCCGAGACTCTGACCCTGGCCGGCAACCAGCAGGTTAAAATCCAGCTCGTGCTGCGCAATCCACTGGATACAAAGACCGATGCAGTTCCCGGCACGGCCATGGGAAACATCTTTAGCGGTCAGGTTGGCACTCCGGTCAAAGGAAAGCCTGCCGCGAGGACAGTGAGCAAACCCGCGCCAAAGGTCTTCACCATCCAAGTGATGAACGGTTCCAAAGAAAGTCAGGAAAAATTTACTCCTCCCGAGGCAAAGTAGTGAGAGCGAAGGCCGGCATTACCGTCGCATGCTGCTGCGCATTGTTTCTTATCCTCTGCGCCGAGTCGGGCCTGCGGGCTCAAACCTCGCCGACTCCCGCCCAACCCGGAGTCTCCACTCAGGATTCCGCGAATGAGCTCTCGGTCGCGGTAGGAAAGACCGTGCTGGTCGATCTTGCGCGCCCGATCTCCCGGATCTCCATTGGCCTGGGCGAAATCGCTGAAACGCACGCGATCAGCCCAACAGAGATTATGGTCAACGGCAAAGCCCCTGGAGAAACCAGCCTGATTATCTGGGACACCCGCGGCGGCCGCCAGTTCTTCAACGTCACGGTGCGCGCCAGCTCCTCCGCTTCCAACGACAGCATGGAAGCAATTCGCCGCGAACTCCGATTGGAGCTTCCCGGACAACCGCTCAAGCTCACCTCCGAGAACGGCACCATCTTCCTCCGCGGAACCGTCAGGGACCTCACAAGTTCCCAGCGCGCGGTCCAGATCGCCTCGACCGGCGGAAAAGTGATTAACCTGCTCAACGTCGATCTGCCTGCCGGCGAACCGCAGGTTCTCCTCAAGGTGCGCTTTGCCAGCGTCGACCGCAACAAGGCCAAGCAGCTCGGCATCAACCTGTTCAGCACCGGCCTGGGAAACACCATCGCTGGAGTTTCAACGGGGCAGTACTCCCCGCCGTCAATCAGCCTCCCTGCTACGGGAACACCCTCAACCGCGTCTTTGTCGAATGAGCTGAACCTCTTCGCCTTCTTCCCCGGCCTCAACCTGGGCGCAACCATCCAGGCCCTGGAGACCAAAGGCGTCGTAGAGACTCTCGCCGAGCCCAACGTCCTGGCAGTCAACGGCAGAGAGGCCAGCTTCCTCGCTGGCGGAGAATACCCCTATCCAATCGCTCAGGGCTCCTCAACCGGCGGCACCACCATTACCATCATGTTCAAGGAGTATGGAATCCGCCTCAACTTCGTCCCCACCCTCACCCCCCGCGGAACCATCCGCCTTCAGGTGGCGCCGGAAGTCAGCGCCTTGGACTTCAGCCATGCCGTGGAGGTCTCAGGATATGAAGTGCCCGCCATTACCACTCGAAGGATGAAGACTGAGGTCGAGCTCGGCGACGGTGAAAGTTTCCTCATCGCTGGACTCCTCGACAACGAAGAAACTGAAAGCTTCCAGAAGATTCCCTTCCTCGGGGACATTCCAATTTTGGGCAGATTCTTTCAGTCGATGACCAAGACCAGAACGAATACCGAGTTGATCGTCATTGTCACCACAGAGATCGTGGCTCCCATTCCGGCCGGGCAACCCGTGCCTGAGTTGAAGTTCCCTGAGAAGTTCCTGCCCACCAACACCGGCATTCCCATGAACACCCCAGACGGCAAGACGGCCGCAAACACGCTTGCGCCCGCACAGGCCACCATACCCATCGAGAAATTGATTGACAGTATGAAGCCGGAGACGCCGCTTGTGATCGAAGGGTCAGGGGGTGGATTTGGGACCGCATCGAGCTCATCAAGCACCAGCAGCACCACCACCAGCAACGGCCCTGCCCTTCCTGCGCCTCAGGCGCCTTAGAAGGACTCCCGCCCGCCGTCTCTGCTGACGGCCGGTGGGACTGCGCAATGACCGTTTCCCATTCCGGTCCGGTTGAACGCGCCTGGACAAGCCGCACCGCGAATGCCGGCTTGTTCGAGTGCACAGACCCAAGCCGCGGTTCGCTTCAGATCGCGGCTGCAGCCCGCCGAAAGGACCTGAGGTAACCGGATGAATCCACTCAGCAAGTTATTCTCAGGGCTGCGCGGTGGTCTCGCTCCACGCCCCCAGCCGGCCCCGGATATCCGCATGAAGGTCTTGAACGTCACGCGCCAAACCTGCCTTGCCACCTGCATGGAAGTCGCCGATAGCGGTCCCAAGCGCAACAAGGGCCTGCTGGGAAGAGAGGGCCTCGCTCCCGGTGAAGGTCTGTGGATCGTCCCCTGTGAATCCGTCCATACCTTCGCCATGCGATTCCCGATCGACCTTGTCTATCTCGATCGCAACCGCCGCATCAAGAAGGTGCGCAGCGCTGTGCCGCCGTGGCGCATGTCGGCCTGTCTCACCGCGCACTCCATCATCGAGCTTCCCTCGGGCACCATCGGCGAGACTCAGACACAACGCGGAGACACGCTCGAATTCTCGCCTGTATCTGCCGCCACGGACAGCGCTAAGAGCCACGCTCGCGAAGAATAGCGCTGCATACAATCGATTCCGCCACGCGATACAACACGATGGCGCCAGGCGGTCGGGGAAGGCTGCCCGACAGCGTCATCCACGCCGGGGCGTGCTGTCGTGGTGATTAATAAGTAAATGCCGAGTAGACGGTCAACCGCCCGGAAACCAGAAGTTTGAAGTTCCTCGGGTGTTCGCTCTGTGAATTGGCGATCTCCCGCCAATCGAGGATTGCTCTCGGCCAAATGCCCGTTGACCACTCCCGGTCCTTCCGACGTTCCCTCAGCTGCGAATTCCGGTCATAGCCTTTCTTGATTGGAGGTGACCGGGAACCTGCGCGTTAATCTTTGCACCGAAGTTGCGGGAAATCCGATCTAGTTGAACTCGGCGGTGACTGCCAGGGCGTTGATCGTTACGTGGCAAATAAATCTATCAGAACTTTCGCCAGAGCTCCAGTCCGTGGCCTCCAAAGCACGAATCCAACAATCGCCGGCCTTTTGAAGATCTTCGTCCGGCGCAATCCCGGCAATGGCTTGCAAAAAGGAACTCAATCCACGCTCAGCAACGGATTCCAAACTAGTTGACACCAAATCTGAAGAATCCATACTCCCCCTTCGATCAAAGTGCCCATCCACCGGCTCGCGATAGCCCTCCGCGCAAAAACGAGAAAGGTGTAGAGTGTTACGCAAGGTTAACGACTTCAAGTTCTGCAATCTCATGGTGGCTTCTCGTGAAAGGTCGTCTTTGTCAGGCATCCACGCTAAACGGTGTGACGAACCTCGTTATCCGTATCCCGCCTCCTCAAGGCCCGCTATGTGCCTCTGTGGTCTTCGGATCATTCGACTTGAGAAGGAAGGAAAGAAGGAACATGGCTGCCGACCCAATCCCCAGGACTACGTAGACGTCGATGAACGACAGGGCGGCGGCCTGCATCATGAAGGATCGATAGATTTGGGCCACGACGGCCGCCTGGGTTCCAAACGGTCCCAATCCGGCGCTGCGGGCGTGCTGCATCATGGCTTGAGAATTGAACGCTACGCCGGGGTCTCCCAGGCTCAAATGGTCGGCAAGCCGCGCAAGATGGAATTGCTGCCGCCGGGCCAGAACCGTTTGCACCACAGCGGTGCCAAAGCTACTTCCGATGTTGCGCATGAAGTTGGTCAATCCCGAGACCGAATCGCTCTTGTCTCGCGGAACTCCTACAAAAGAGGCAGTCATTGTAGGAATGAAGATGAAGGCCAGGGGAACGAACTGCACCAGCATGATGACCGCGGCCCCGCTAAAACTGATGTTCAGCGATAACAGCTTTGTGGATATGTACATCCCGCCCGCGGAAAGAAGCCAGCCAAAGGCGATCATGTACTTGGCGGGGAATTTGGGACCGATAAATCCTACGATGGGCATGGTCACCATCACCAGAGCGGCGCCGATGGAAACGATTACGCCGGCATCCTCCGCGGTGTATCCCATGAGCATCTGGAGGAACTCCGGCATGAGGATCATTGAGGAAAACATCACGACGCCGGCCAGGAACATCATCAGGCACGAGCCGGAGAAATTAATAATTTTGAATAACCTGACATCGACGATCGGCTGCTTCTGCCGCCACTCCCACACCACCAGACCGCTGAGACAGACGACGGCGATCACCATCAGCGCGGTGATGAAATGAGAGGCCAGCCAGTCGTCTTCCTGCCCCTTGTCCAAAAGAACCTGGAGGGCCACGACGCCCAGCGCCAGCAGTGCGAATCCGACCGTGTCGAAGTGCATCTCGCCGGGTTTGAACCGCCGCAGAAATGGAGGATCGTCCACGAATTTGAAGACCAGCCCCAGGACCACAAGTCCGAGCGGCAGATTGATGAAGTAGATCCAGCGCCAGGTGTAGTTATCGGTGATCCACCCGCCGAGGATGGGTCCCAGAGCCGGAGCGACGACCACCGTCATGCCGAAAAGCGCAAAGGCGGCTCCGCGCAGTTTGGGCGGGAAGCTATCGGCCATGATGGACTGCGCCATGGGCTGCAAACCGCCGCCGCCCGCGCCCTGAATGGCCAGGAAGCACAACAGCGCCGGCAGGGTGGGCGCGGCCCCGCAGAACAAGGAAGCCAGGGTGAACAGCGCAATGCAGATCATGAAGAAGCGCTTGCGGCCCATCAGGCTGGAAAGCCACCCTGTGATGGGCAGAACTACGGCGTTGGCCACCAGGTAGGTGGTCAACACCCATGTGCTCTCGTCCTGACTGGCCCCCAAATCTCCCGAAATGTGCGGAAGCGCCACATTGGCGATGCTGGTGTCCAGCACTTCCATGAAGGCGGCCATCGCCACAACGACGGCGATCAGCCAGGGGTTGTACCTGGGTTTCCAATTTTGATTCGGCTGGTCGTCGGCCAAAGTATCACCTTCGATTCCTGTCTATTATAAAACGAAACGATCCGTTTCGTATATATTTGCAGTATTAAACTGAAGAGGGTGATCCGTGAGCGAACTGGATGCCGAAACCGGGCTCAAACCCACGCGTTCCGCCGGCAGGCCACGCAGTGAAGCGTCGCGTGCCTCCATCCTGGACTCGGCTTACAGCTTCTTGCGCCGGTTTCCCATCTCCGGGATATCGACGATTCACATCGCCCGGGAGGCTCGCGTAAGCACAGCCACGGTGTATCGCTGGTGGTCTACGAAGGAGGCATTGTTGCTCGATGCCTTGCTGCACACAGCAGATCACGAACTTGTACTCAAGTGCGAAGGGTCTCCGCTGGAGCGCCTTAAGGAGTACGTGCTCCAGGTCGGACGATTTTTCACCGGCGAAAACGGCATCGTCGTCGCCCGCCTGCTGACGGCCATTCAGGACAATCCCGTCCTGCGCAAGGAATTCCTGGAGCGTGTTTACTCGCCGCGCGACAAGGAAATTCGCGCCATCGTGAACGAAGCGATCAAGCAAGGCGATCTTCCCGCCGAACTCAAGATCAGCGTATTCCTCGATTCGATCGTCGGTCCTCTGCTGGCGCGTTTGCTGATCCGCCATGAACGAATCGATGAGTCGTTTGTGGCCGACGTGTTCGAGCACGTTTTGGCGGGCACTAGAGCTCAGCGCGTAACGGAATAACGAGTTCCTAGAATCTCGGTGAGAGAAGGCCTGGTTCAACTGATTGAGTTTTCCGGGAGCAGATTTTCACGCTTCCCCCGGATGATCGGCACCGGCAATTGATCTCTATTTACTACATCCCGAGTCATTCATCCAGGACCACTACGGTTCAGAATTGTGAGTTCCGGTCGGATCGTCGCCCAATCGGAAGTTACTATGCGATGCCCGCTCTCAGGACACCATTCAGGTGGCAGGATCGCAGTATAACGGCTGGTCGGATAACGGCGAATCGGGAATCCTCCCGCTGGCGGCATTCCGTCGTACCGGCTGGCGGAATAGCGTCGTATCCAGCAGAGTAGTCAGGCAGGCTCGTTGCCGGCTTTGGGTCTGACGGCAAAGGCGCATGCAATCAAATACCATGCCAGCCATGCCGGCGCAGTGAAAAGATTGAAGGCTGAGAAGAAATTGACTCCCCATATCGAGTCAACCTCAACCAGAAGACTGGCAAGGGCCAACATCACCAGCATGGTCCTGGACCGGGTGAGATACGCGCCTTGTAACAGGGCCGGCATCGCCAGCACCTGATCGAAGAGCCAGCCGAACGGCGCCAGAACGATCGAAACCAGCATCACCGGGCTGCCGTTCTTCAGCCAATCCCATGTGTGGCGGCGCGGCCAGAAATAACCCAGCGCCCAAATGCAGCCCAGGCCGGCCGGCAGAAACTGGAGCCACATAGTCTGTGGGCTCAGCCAAAGCCGCAGCACGATGCCCAGGCACGGAATCGTCTCATTCTCGATTCCTCCAGTCCGCATCATCTGCGAGTACTCCATCCACGCCCTGGGGTCAATCCAATAAACGGCCGCGCAACTCGCGGCCATGGCCACTGCCGCGCCGGCCAGGATCTTGTAGCTTCCCTCCACCAGGATCCACGCCAGCAGCACCACGCCGAAGACCAGAAACAGGTGCGGCTTCAGCGCGCAGAGCCAAAGAGACATTCCCGCCAGGAATGGGCGTGTACGGTGCAAACGCAGAAACAGAACCAACCCAAGCAGCGCGAACATGGCCGTCTGTCCGGCGATCAGGCAGGTCACCGCCGGCCCAAACGAATACCCGAGCCAATGCAGCGAATTCCTGGGGCGTCCGAACATCCGCCACAGCATGTGTACCGAACCCACCAGACACGCGAGCAGGACCAGGGACCACAGAAGCGTTCCCACGCGCAAACCAACCAGCCCGAGCGGCAGCGCCAGCGGCAGCCCCCAGGGCGGGTTCCGCATGAAGCCGACGTTATACATGGCGGGAAGCCCCGAGGCGCGCTCAATCCGCGTCATGGCATCCAAATCATAGGGATTGGCGTGATGGACCAGTTGCTGGCCGGTCGCCCAGTAGATGACGAAATCGCGCGCGCCTGCAACCTTGCCCACCAGCGGCGCGACGCACATGAACAGAGCGACAATCACAAGTGCCAGCCCGCTCACGGTTGCGATCGACAGCTCTACGATCTTTGCGCCTGCCTCAGCCGCGGGCACACCGGTCCTCGTCGCCATGAGCGCCATTCTACCAGTTGCCGCGGACCGCCTGGATTCCGTTCCTCCACGGATTCATGTGCCCTCATGGCGGACTGATTGTCTTGCTGCGATCGGGCTGCTTTGCAAGGGCGCGGCCTTTGAACTGAATCAGAGGTTCCCTGAATCCTGACTCGCCCTCCACTTACCCGGCAAAAACCATGCGGGAAATGTGCGGAAAGCAAACAGAGAATGTATACGACGCCGACCTATCCGCCTCGCCCTGTATACAGCCGTTTACACCGCAATCCCCTTCGCCAGCACAAGTTATCCCATAAGTTATTGATTTATAAGGATGGTCAATTTTGGTCAGGAATGGCACACGACTTGCAATAAGGAGGGTGCCCCGGCCAAGGCTGGGAAAATCAACCTACGGAGACTACCCAAATGAATAACCTCTTTCTCAAGCTGTATGTGAAGTTCCAGGAATTGAAGAACAACGAAGAAGGCCAGGACATGGTTGAGTATGCCTTGGTTGTCGCTCTCATCGCTTTGGCCGCCACCGCCGCCATGACCGGCGTAGGCACCGCGCTCACCAACCGCTTCAACGCCATCAGCACCGCAATCGGCTAGTCCTTACCCGAAAAAGGTTGGGGCGCCGCAAGCCTGCTCGCTTTTTTCTTTCGGGGAGGGATACTCAAGGCACAGTTGTTTGCCGCTCGGTCTCTCCCTCGCTTTTTTCAACCCGCGTTTGAAACCGCAAGACTGCTTCCTGTGATTGTATTCCCGGCCCTGGACCAAGCTCTTTCATTGCCTTGAATACATGATGATCTCCGCGACAGCCCTTTGCGATCGTACGGCATAGCCGAAGGCTCCCTTGCTGCGATGTTAGTCGGGGAGGCATTCAATCCCCAGGCCTGACTTAGCCTGGTTCTCGCGAATCGAGCGCCCGTTCCCGACCGCGAAATTGGCACGTCTGTTACACCGGAAAGAAATGCCCCGGCTAAAGGCTGGGAAAATCAACCCACGGAGAAACAACAATGAACTCCTTGCTGCTCAAGCTGTATGCAAAGTCCCAGGAATTGAAGAACAACGAAGAGGGCCAGGATATGGTTGAGTATGCCCTTGTTCTTGCTCTGATTGCCTTAGCCGCCACCACCGCCTTGTCAGGGGTGTCCACCGCGATCGTCAACCAGTTCACCGCCGTCAGCACCGCGATCGGCTAATCCTTACCTGGAAATGGTGGGAGTTGATCGAGCCAGCTCGTACACTTCCGCCCCAGAGAAATTCGCAAGGCAAAGTCGTTTGCCCGCACGGACTCTTCCTTGCATCTGAAACAGGTTAAGGACCGGAGCCGTGATCGCAACGATCCTGCTTTCGGTCCTTAACTAGTCTGAGGCTCACGAGATTGGCACGTCTGTTGCACTAGAGAAGGTGCCCCGGCCTGAGGCGGGGAAATTCAGCCAACGGAGACGCAACGATGAACACCATTTTCCTCAAACTCTATTTGAAGTTCCAGGAACTGAAGAACAACGAAGAAGGCCAGGATATGGTCGAATACGCCCTGGTTGTTGCTCTCATTGCCTTGGCCGCCGTCGCCTCCATGCAGCATGTGGGCACCGCTCTCACCAACCGCTTCAACGCCATCAGCACCGCAGTCGGATAGCCCTTGCCAGCCAATGGCCAGGGCTACCCTGGAGATCTACTCGAAATAGACTCGTTTGCCCGCCCGGACTGTGTCTTAACCAGTCTGAGGCGTTGCCTCGCATTCACCATGAACTCCGCGACAGCCTTATGCGAGGCTACGTCATAATTAGACCTATATGCTCCTGTCGACTGCTCAGAACAATACTGCTTCGTTGGGGCTGATCGAAGGCTGCCTTACTGCGATCCTGGCCACAATGGCATTTATCGTGCCCCGGCTTGGCTCCGCCTGGTTTGCGCGCATCGAGCGCCCATTTGCGAGACTGGCGCGGAGAAAGGGCTTGATGGTCGCGGCCGTTGGCCTGGCTACGCTTCTCCTGCGTCTTGCCCTCCTCCCCTTGAGCCCCATTCCTCTGCCGTTTATCCCCGATGATTTCAGCTTCCTGCTTGCCGCGGATACCTTCGCCCACGGCCGATTGACCAATCCCACTCCGGCCATGTGGACTCATTTCGAATCCATCCACGTCTCCATGGTCCCCACTTATATGTCCATGTACTTTCCGGGGCAGGGGCTCATGCTCGCCGCCGGCAAGGTGCTGTTCGGAAACCCATGGTTCGGCCTCTTGATTGTGAGCGCGCTTATGTGCGCAGCAATCTGCTGGATGCTCCAGGCCTGGCTCCCGCCTTCATGGGCGCTGCTCGGCGGAATACTGGCGGTTCTGCGCCTGGGCGTCTTCAGCTATTGGATTAATTCCTACACCGGGGGCGGTCCCATCTGCGCCCTCGGTGGTGCGCTGATCCTTGGCTCGCTCCCGCGATTGATGAAGACGGCCAGGTTCCGCTACGGGCTCCTGATGGCCGTGGGCATCGTACTTCTCGTCGTCACTCGACCCTACGAAGGCCTGCTCCTTTGCCTCCCGGTCGCCTTCGTGCTCGGCCGTTGGGCGATCTATGGAAAGAATCGCCCCACGCCCGGTTTGCTCATGCGCCGCGCTGCCTTCCCGCTGGCGCTTGTCGTTGCCGCCGCTGCGTGGCTCGGCTATTACGACTACCGCGCATTCGGCAGCCCAACCACCCTTCCCTACACCCTCAATCGCGCTCAATACGCCGTGACGCCGTATTATGTATGGCAATCCCAGCGCCCCGAGCCCACCTACCGGCACGATTCAATGCGCAGGTTCTACCACAGTGCTGAGCTTACCGATTTCAATAAGTCCCATTCCCTGTCCGGCTTTGTCCCGCATGTTCTGCTGAACGCGACCATTGTGATGCTGTTTTTCGCCGGCCCCGTGTTGTTTCCCCCGCTCATCATGCTGCGCCGCGTCTTTCTCGATCGACGCATCCGCTTCCTGGTTCTGTGCGTGCTCATCCTGACCCCTGGCATGGTGATTGAGATCTATCTGATCCCTCACTACGTGGCGGCTTATACCGCGGCCTTCTATGCCATTGGCTTGCAGGCCATGCGCCATCTGCGCGTTTGGACCCCGGAACATAAGCCTGTTGGTTTACAGATAGTCAGAATCATCGTCACACTCTGCGTCGTCCTCGCGGTAGCGCGGGTGTTTACCGTTCCGCTCCATCTCAAGGTTGCCGAGTGGCCGGCCGGCGAATGGTCCCTCATGTGGTATGGCCCCGAGCATTTCGGAACGGAGCGAGCGCAGATTGAGGCTGGCCTCGAACGTCTCCCTGAAAAGCAACTCGTGCTGGTTCAGGCATCGGACAAGAGGGAATCCCTGGACCAGTGGGTCTACAACGCCGCGGACATCGATAGCTCCAAAGTCGTATGGGCAAACGACATGGCTCCCGCCGATAATCTGCAATTGATTCAGCACTACCCGGACAGGAAGGTCTGGCTGGTGCAAATGGACACAATGCCGGCCACAATATCCCCATATCCCATGCCCATCCAGTTGAATGCGGATTCAAAGTGAGTCAACTGCCGATATAATCCATGACAGGCGCCTTTATCAGGAGTTGAAACCATGATCAACGGGAAGCGAATTGCGGTTGTGATGCCGGCATACAACGCCGAAAAGACCCTGGAAAAGACCGTCCAGGAGTTGTCCGACGTCGTCGACATCAAGATTCTTGTGGACGATTCCAGCAAGGACCAGACCGCGCTCCTCTCCAGGAGACTCGGCGTCCAGACCTTTGTTCACGATGCCAATTACGGCTATGGCCGCAACCAGCAAACATGCTATCGCGAGGCCCTGGCCGCCGGCGCGGACATCGTCGTCATGGTCCACCCCGATTACCAGTACACGCCATCCCTGGTGCCGGCCATGGCAGGCATGGTCGCCAGCGGCGTCTATGACATGGTCCTGGGTTCCAGAATCCTGGGAGCAGGCGCATTGAAGGGCGGAATGCCCTTCTACAAATACGTAGCCAACCGGCTCCTCACCGCATTCCAAAACCTCTTTCTGGGCGTCAAGCTCTCGGAATACCACACCGGATTCCGCGCCTTCTCGCGCCAATTGCTTGAGACTCTTCCCCTGCTCGAAAACTCCGACGATTTCGTCTTCGACAACCAGATGATCGCCCAGGCCGTGGCCTTCAACTTCAAGATCGGCGAAATCTCCTGCCCCACCAAATACTTCGAGGATGCCTCATCCATCAACTTCAGGCGCAGCGTGAAGTATGGATTCGGAGTTCTGGCTACGACGGCCAGCTTCGTCGCGCATAAGTGGGGAGTCCTCCACGCACCCAGATTCGAAGCCTCCGGCAGAAAAATCACGCAGCAATACTATTCCCATGTTTCGCAGGGCTCGTGAGATACTGAGGCGACCCGCCACACGAATTGAAAAAGAGGCGAACCGCTCGGTATGATCGTGTCTTCCACTCCGGAAAATGCCGCTTCGCTCGCGTTCGTCGAATTCGCCCTGACTCTGGTTACGGTCGCCACGGCATTTGCACTCCCTCGGCTTGGCTCTGCCTGGTTTGCGCGCATCGAGCACGCCTTCGTTCGGTTTGCTCGAAAGCGCGGCCTGGCGATCATAGCCATTGGCGTGTCCGCGTTCTTGCTGCGTCTCGCCATTCTCCCCATCTGCCCCATTCCTCTGCCATTTGTCCCCGACGATTTCAGCTTCCTGCTCGCGGCAAACACCTTCACCCTGGGCCGATTGACCAACCCCACCCCGGCGATGTGGACTCATTTTGAATCCGTCCACATCACCATGCAACCCACCTATATGTCCATGTACTTTCCCGCCCAGGGGCTGGTGCTCGCTGCCAGCAAGGTGCTGTTCGGCCACCCCTGGTTCGGCGTCTTGATCACCACCGCGCTCATGTGCGCCGCCATCTGCTGGATGCTGCAGGCGTGGCTGCCGCCCACCTGGGCTCTGCTGGGAGGCATCATTGCGGTTGTGCATCTGGGCCTCTTCAGTTATTGGATCAATACCTACCATGCCGGGTCGATAGCGGCCCTCGGTGGAGCGCTGGTGCTGGGCGCGCTGCCCCGCTTGATGAAAACAGCCCGGGCTCGCTACGGCCTGCTGTTGGCGGTTGGCATCATTCTGGTCGCTTTCACTCGCCCCTATGAAGGCCTGCTTCTTTGCCTCCCGGTAGCGGTTGCGCTGGGCCGCTGGGCCTTCCTCGGAAAGAATCGGCCGGGCCCGGCCTTGCTGATTCGTCGTGCCGCCTTCCCGCTGGCGCTCATTGTCGCGGCAGGCGCCTGGTTGGGCTACTACGATTACCGCGCTTTTGGAAGCCCGCTCACACTGCCTTACACCGTCGATCGAGCCCAATACGCCATGGCGCCCTATTTTGTATGGCAGTCGCAGCGGCCTGAGCCGGTATATCGCCACCAGTCCTTGCGGTCCTTCTATTACGACGGGGAGCTTGAATCCTTTTGGAAGATCCATAACCTCGCCGGCTTTCTTCCGTATACCCTGGCAAAAGTGCTCTCCGCATTCATGTTTTTCGCAGGCAGCGCGTTGATTCCTCCGCTGATCATGCTGCGCCGCATCTTCCTGGATCGCCGCATCCGCTTCCTGGTTCTGTCTGTGCTTGTATTGGCGTCGGGCATGTTCATTCAGAATTTTCTCCTCCCTCACTACCTGGCTCCCTTTACGGCCGCCTTTTATGCCATCGGTCTGCAAGCCATGCGCCACCTTCGGCTTTGGAAGCCGGAAGGCCGCCCCATTGGCTTGGCCATCCAGCGGCTGACACTCGCACTCTTGTTCTTCATGGTTGGGATGCGTCTCTTTGCAGGGCCTCTTCACCTGGCGCCGCGCGAGTGGCCGGCGCCCAACTGGAATTTCTCCTGGTATGGACCCGGCCATTTCGGCACCGAGCGTGCTCGCATTGAATCCGGCCTCGATCGACTCCCCGAGAAGCAACTCGTCATCGTCCGCTACACAGTCAAGCACAATCCCTTTGATGAATGGGTCTACAACGCTCCGGATATCGATGGTTCCAAAGTAGTATGGGCAAGAGAGATGGATGCAGCGAATAATCTGGACCTGTTGCGCTACTACCCGGACAGAATGGTGTGGCTGGCGGAGCCGGACAAGCAGCCGGCAGCCGTATCTCCGTATCCGATGCCGCCTCCGTTGACCGCCGATTCAAAATGAATCGGCCGCATGTTGAGCGTGGCAGAAAAGCACCTCGACAAAACTGTTGCCGGGCGGCAAAGGGCGCCCAGGATTTTGAGGCAGGATGCACCTCGCGCCACCTCTGTACGAATGGGCCGTGAGGACGACAAAAAGGAAGAGGGACAGGCGCGATGGTAAGGCAACAAGAAAAGGAAGCGGGACAGGCCTGCGCCGAGAATCGCCACAAATCGTTGCAGGGTTCGCCAGCGTCTCGGATCCATACGCTGATTGCAGCGCTCTTTGTTGGGTTCCCGCCGATCGTCTTCTATACAGTTCTGTTTCGCAATGCACTGGATATACCAAATCACGACGATTACTATGTTCCGCTCAGTTTCCTCAATCAGTTGGTACTGCTCAAGACCATTTCTGAAAAGGCCACACTCTTTCTGACCTTCCAGCATAACGAGTACAAGCTCTTCTTTCTCCAGGCCCTGGCCTGGTTGCAACTGGTCCTCTGCGGTCATGTCAGCCTGACGCTGCTCGACGCCATCGGCAACGGATTCGTTCTCTTACTCGGATTCCTGCTGTGGAAGATGTTTCTGCCCACTCACCGAGACTTTGCCACTCGCCTGGCATTTTTCATTCCGGTCTCCTGCTTGCTCTTCCAGCTTCAGTATTGGGAGACTCTCAATTGGGCGTCGACCGGACTTCAGCACCTTGCTGTCCTGCCGTTCTCGTTCGGCGCGATCTACCTGCTTGTCCGGGGGAGACGGTGGGCATTTTGCAGTGCGCTCGCCTTCCTCATCCTGGCAGTTGCTTCTGACGGCAACGGATTTCTGCTGATCCCGATTGGCGTGCTGATTCTGGCCCTGCGTCGCCGCTACGCGCATCTTGCGGTTTGGCTGCTTGCCTCCATTGGATGTGTCGCCGTTTATGCCTATCACTATAACGTCATGTCATCGCAGACCAACGCGCACCACTCGGTGTTTTCGACCTTTCATCCGCTAAACCTTGCCTACGTCATCTCCTTCATCGGCAGCGCTGGAGGCTTCCCCTTCCAGTCCGGCAGCCTTCTTCTCGGCTCCCTCCTCTGCATGTTCTTTATCTACATGGCGTACAGAGGCTATCTTCGCAAGAATCCATTGGTGTCCTACTGCGTTCTGTTTCTGTTGCTGACGACGATCGGTGTCTCCGGCATTCGATCGGGCTTCGGCGTGGCGCAGAGCCTTTCCTCGCGCTACGCGATTTATTCCGCGCTGTTTCTGGTCTTTGCGTGGTTTGCCATTGTTGAGGAGTTTCTCCAGCATCGGCGCGTATCTCCCCTGGGCAACGGCTTCTTCCTTGGTGCGGCGGCTGCCGCCATCCTGTTCTCTCTATGCATGGATTGGGTGGGTTCCATTACGCTTGAAAAGCGCAACCTGGAATTCATCCAGGCAATGACTGCATTCGAGCATCCGGCCTCCCCAGGTTCCACAGTTGGACCGGCTCCTCTGCTCCCCTTGCCGCCGAATTCGCCAGAAATCGATGAATTCAACCGGGAATCGCGGGCTATTTTGATTCAGTCGATAAAGCTCGGAGTATACCGGCCGCCGCCCTACCCGAGCGTGGATGCTCACTGAAGGAATCCAGCGATCTTGCAGTGCGTTGAGGCAAGACGAAGCCGGCTCGCCGCCTCGGCCGCGAACTCCTTGGATATTTCCATCCACAGCCCTTATGGAATCCCCAGGAATTTGTGGGTCTGCAAGCTCAATCGCCATTGCGGATGATCGAGGCAATAGCGCAGCGCAAGCTCTGTATTCTCGACGCGGCTGAGTCCATCCATCGGCTGCAGGAAAAAATGTTTGAAGCCAAGGCTCTCGAACTCTCTTGGATCGGCCGCAGCCTGAGGAAAGACCAGCTTCAACTCGTCGCCGCTCGCCTGCACCAACGCCGCGCCCGCCTTGGGGCTGACGCAGACCCAATCCAGCCCCGCTGGAGCCGCAACCGTTCCATTGGTCTCGACAGCAACTTCAAAATCGCAAGCGTGCAGCGCATCGATCAGGCTCGCGTCCAGTTGCAGAAGCGGCTCGCCTCCGGTGCAAACCACGAATCTCTTCCCTGCCGAACATTCCCTGGGCCATTTCTCTTGGACAGCCGCGGCCAGCGCCTGCGCCGATTCAAACCTGCCGCCGCCTGCCCCATCCACGCCCACAAAATCCGTATCGCAAAAATTGCAAATCGCCGCAGCCCGATCCGCCTCACGTCCCGACCACAGATTGCAGCCCGCAAACCGGCAGAATACCGCCGCGCGCCCTGCCTGCGCCCCTTCCCCTTGCAAGGTATAAAAGATCTCCTTCACGGCGTAGCTCATTCTGAATTCCTTATTGGTCCAGCATCAAAGGATTGAACCACCTGTAAGCGATCATCCGAAGCCTCAAAAAACGGCGGTCATCCTGAGCGAAGCGCTCTTCAGCGGAGCCGAAGGACCTGCATTTGTACTTGGTCTCTCCTGGCGACTCATCCTCACCTATACGGCAGCGGATCCTCAATCCCGTTCTCTCTGAAACCCTTCCTTCGCAACAAGCACGAGTCGCATTGCCCGCACGGTTCTCCGCTCGGCGACGGATCGTAGCAACTGCTTGTCAGTCCGTAGTCCACGCCCAACTCGATTCCCTTCCAGATGATCTCCGCCTTGGTGAGCGCGATCAGCGGCGTGTGAATCTTGAGCGCCTGACGGCCTTCCACCCCCGCCTTGGTCGCCAGGTTCGCCATCTTCTCGAATGCCTCAATGAACTCCGGCCGGCAATCGGGATAGCCCGAGTAATCCAGCGCATTCACGCCTATGAAAATGTCGCTCGATCCCAGCACTTCAGCCCACGCCAGCGCAAATGAAAGAAAGATCGTGTTGCGCGCCGGGACATAGGTAATTGGAATGCCGTGCGACATCTCGCCCGCAGTCCGCCCCTTGGGAACATCGATGTCATCGGTAAGCGCTGACCCGCCAAAGACGCGCAGATCGATGGCTGCCGTCCGGTGCTTTACTACGCCGATCGACGCCGCAACCCGGCTGGCTGCCTCCAACTCAACAATGTGCCGTTGCCCATACGAGAAAGAGAGTGCATACAGCTCGTACCCCTGGCTCTTCGCGATCGCCAGCACCGTGGCCGAGTCCAGACCGCCGCTCAACAGCACCACCGCTTTTTTCGGTTGCGTTTCCATCACTTCAAGTCGCCGCCCTTGCCAATATCCATCGAAGGCGAAACGGGGTTGCTCTCGTCGATGGATTTCTCGATGCATTGCTCCAAAATCCCTTTTGCTTCAAGGATGAATTCGATCGCGTCGCGCCCGGCGCCTTCGCCGCCCTTGTGCGGAGTCACGTAGTGGGCCTCGGCCTTCACCTGCGCCCGCGCGTTGGCCACGGCCACGGCAAACCCACATTTGCGCATCACCGCCAGATCGATTACGTCATCACCCACATAGGCAATCTCTTCGAGCGTGACGCCTTCCTTCTCCATGATCTCGCGAACCGGCCGCATCTTGAAGGCCTCGCCCTGATAGACAAACTCAATCTTGAGGTCGCGGGCGCGCAGGGCCACGGTCTCGGAGATGCGCTTGGTGATGATGCCAAGCTTCATACCGCCTAACCGCGCCAGCGTAACGCCAGCTCCGTCGTGCGCGCTGTAGCCCTTGACCTCTATCATTTTGGTCGTCCCAGTCTTGTCCGTTCCAGTCCCGTCGGCTCCTGAAACCGGAAACGGAAACAGCCAGATGGTGCCATCGGTCCAAACTCCGTCAACGTCGAAAAGAATGATCTTGATGCGGCGGGCGCGATCCTGCGCAGTGAGTGTCATGCTTCAATTTTACCTATTGCTTTCAGGAACTCTCCATAAGGCCCGGCAGTTCGCGAGAAACTCAGCGGTTTGCGAGAAAATAGCAGCATGGATCAAGACTCCAGCTCCGCCGCGCCGCAGACGCCGCTCGAACCCCAAGATTACTACTTCGAAGGATCGAACCTGGTCTTTACCGCGGCCTATCACCTCAAGCGCGGCTCCTGCTGCGGCTCCAACTGCCGCCACTGCCCCTATGGGTTCGCGGACGCAGATGCGCCGGCAATTCCGGCCCCGGCAATCCCAGGAGACGAACCAGCCCCCGCCGGCTGAGTTCCGGCCGGTTGAGTGCCTGAGGGAATTGCCGGCGCTGCCGCCTCCCGCACCAGCACCGCAAAGCGCGGAAACGCAAAGCTGCCGTTCGCGTCGTCTATCACGTTCAACTGGCACAGGTAGGAGCCCGGCTTCAGTCCGGCCAGCGGCACATCCAACTCAATGGCTACCGCATCGCGCCCTTCAACATTGATCGCCCTGGCCTGCACCAGCGGCGTCTCGTAGACTTTCGTCGTCCCCTGGATCAGTTCCAGGCTGCTCAGCAGGTTGATGCCTGCCTTCGTACCCTTCGGCGCATCTGCCGCGGCCTTTTCGCGTGCCGGTGCATAGATTTCGTAAAGCAGATACAGGTGCTGGTCCTGGCGAAACACGTGGCTGATGTTCGGCACGTATTCTTCCCCGTTGCGCACCAGTGGATCTTGTTTCTTGCTGGGTTGGCGCATCGAAGCCAGGACAATGGAGCTCATTTTGAGCGGAGCCTTCTTCATATCCGGCAGCGCAATCTCCGCTTCGAACGACCCCATCCTGCCGGTCTGGTTCTCGCGCACCACAAACTTCATTCGGTACTTGCCCGGCGGCAGGTTGAAGCTGGTGGTGTATTGGATATTCTTTTGCCGCGCCTGCAAGCTTGGATCCAGGTTCAGCTTCACCGTCTCTCGCGCATGGCCGATGGGCCGCTTGACCTCGTCAATCACCGTGCCGATGATGTCCAGCGTAGCCTTGTCCTTGTCCCCGCCCTTCACAAATGGAATCTGCGAGCCGGGCACGATCAGCGAAACCGGCACAAAGTAGCGGTTCTCATCCAGCCTGAAGTACATGGCGTCCATATACACAGCCATATCAGTCGCCGGCAAATCGCTGGCCAACTGCTCCTCAAGTTCGCGCTCGCGGTCTTCATGTCCGGAGTGCCTGAAGTCCGCCGGCGCATAGTAGCCCGGCCGGTATTCAAGCTTCACGCCCGGCCGGTTGATCTTGATCGTCAGCTTGCGATAGCGCCCGTCGCGCAACGGGTTCGTGCTGCGGAATCCGACGGCGTAATACGCCGAAGTATCGCGCTCAACCTGCGCAAAGGCTGCAGCAAAATCGTTGGAGTCGAAGAACGCCTTGCCGCCCGTATCGGTCGAGAGCGTGGCCATCACCTCTTGCGTGGCAAAGTTCGCGTTCATGTTGTTGGCGAGCGCGCTGCCATTGTAGGCGCCGCTCCCGCGCAGGCTGCCGGTCGACGCATCGCCCAAGGGAGAAATCGCCTGCAAGCCGCGCGTATCCACGCTGTAGATGGCCAGGTTGGCGCGCACCGCGGCGTTGATCGCCGCGCGCAGCGAAGCCTGATTCTCAATCCCGTCGCGCGAGATGCCGCCGGAGAAGTAAAGCAGCGACTTCTTCTCCGTGATCTTCTCAAGAGACTTTGCAACAGCCCTCAGCGCGAACAGCTCGCGGTCCGTATTGAGGTCGTTGTACTCGCTCTCGTCCGGCGTGTAACCGGTCGTGTCCTCTACCTGATTCGAGTTCGCAGTTGCACCCGAGGCAAATCCCTGCCCCTCAGTCCCGTTGTAGACGGCCACTTCGTTGATCAGCGCCTGCTTGTCGGCCGTAAAATCCTGGTCCACCGTGAGCGTATCGCCGAGAGAAACCAGCGCCACCAGGTCCGCCGGCTGCATCTTCTTCTTCAGGAAATCCTGCGCCGCCAGCACGCTGCGATCCAGGTCCTCGGGCTGCATCGAGGTCAGATCGAAGAACATCACAATCAACCTGTGATTGCGCAGATCCTCCGGCTTTGCCACCACCACGGCCTTGCTGCTATTGCCCCCCGCGGCCAATCCGCTCACCGTGGCCTCGTTCAGCGGCGTAGCCTTGTCCACGCTTTCAAAGTCGAATGTGTCAATTTGCTGCTGCTTGCCGTTCTCGTAAATGCTGAAGTCGCTCTGCTTCAGCCCCTGCACCACCTCACCGGTCTTCGCATCCCGCGCAACTACATTCGTCAGCACCAACTCGCCATTCATCTTCAGAACAAAGCCGCCTTGCGGCGTATTCGAAACCTGCGCGCTCGATGCGTCGCCACCGCTCTGCGCAAAAGCCGGCTGAGCTCCCGGCAATCCCATCGCCAGCGCCGCAAAACCCGTCCCGATCCGCCGCACCCAACCCGTCATGAATTCCCTTCCGCCACAGCCCCGCCACTTACTAACCACCGCTAACTCACCTAAAACTGCGGGTGCCCCAGGTCTCGATTTTGAGACCTGGGATTCAACTAACTCCGCTAACTTCCCTAAAACCGAAATCTAGCCGTAAACTGGAAATTCCTCATAGTTCCCGCCGAAGTGACTTGTCCCGCGGTCGGCGATGTCAGATTCGTATCCACGCCGGCGTACTGCACGGTGTTGAACACGTTGTTGATGGTGGCGCGAATCTCCATGCTGCGCGTATCGCCCATCTGCATGGTCTTCGAAAGCGCCATATTGTTCTGAATCGTCCCCGGTCCGGCGACCGAATTGCGCGCGGCACTGCCGAATGCATTGCCATAAGCATCCGCCACAGGCTGAGAAAAGGCCGCTGTATTGAACCACTTCAACTGCGACCCGCCCCCAGCGGTTATCGAGACGCCGGGCACTCGATTGGGACGCAGCGTGCCGGCCGTGCCGTGCGCCACGTCCGACACCGCGGCCGGATAACTCGGCGTAAGCCACGTGCCGGTGGCGAAACTAAAGGTTCCGGACATTGAAAATCCCTCCAGAATATGCGAGGCCGCGCCGCCCGTGAACCAGAACTTGTCTTTGCCGAAAGGTAACTCGTAGAGATAAGTCCCGCTAACTTTGTGCGGTAAGTCGATGCCCGAGTTCCCTTCCTCGGCGGCCAGGTCTTGCCAGTTCTGCGCCACCACCGTCGAGGCGCCGCCCAACCCGCCCGCGTCGTCGATCGAATGCGAATACTGATAGTTGGCGCCCAGCGCAATCCCGCTCGATAGACGCTTGTTCACTCGCAGCGTCCCCGCGTTGAACCGCGAAGAAGCAGTTGCCTGCTCATAAGTGAACACCAGGTTCGTTGGATCGGTGCTGGGACTGCTGACACTGGCGCGCGGCGCACTCTTGATGTCCAGATTACTTCCCCTCGAACCGTTGTAACCCGCATTCAGCACGATTCCCCAGGGCAGCGTCTTCTGCACGTCAAGATTCCAAACCTGCACGTAGGGCAATGGGTAGTGCGGGTCAAGCGCGAAGTTCCCCGGCGTAGGCGCCGTGGGAATGTTGGGAAATCCATTGGCCAGGCTGTACTGCCCCACCGCTGTCGCTTCGTTGGTCTGCTCGTTCACAAACGCCGGATCAGTCACCATCGGCTGGCGCGCCATGGTCGAGCCAAAGCTGCCGTAAGAGCCCACCGTGTAATTCATGCCGAATCCGGTGCGCACAACCGTCTGCTTCGGCAGTCGGAGCGCCACACCCAACCGCGGCGCAAGAGCCAGGCGGAATGGGCTCACCAGCGAATCGGGCAGCTTGCCGCTGAACGCGCCTGTGCCGCCGGCCTGCACTTCCGCGGTCCCGGTGAAATTCCCTGTAGGATTCGTATCCACGAAGGCTAGATGTCCAAACTTCTCAGTGTACGGCTCATAAAGCTCGTAGCGCAGCCCGTAGGTCAGCGTGAGTTTGGAGAGCGCCCGCCAATCGTCCTGCGCATACGCATCGAATACGTTGTCGCGCAGATAGCTCTTTGAGGCGGGTACGTCGATGGTCGTCTCCTGCGGCAATCCCAGCAGCAGATCCGCCAGCGCCGTGCCGGTAGTCGGGTCCTTCGCTTGATCTTCTGTGAACTTGCCGCTAAACGTAAAGCTGCCGGTTGAGTTCGATCCGCCAAGAAAATCGCGATGCACGCGCCGGTAGTCGCCGCCGAAGCGAAGGTTGTGTTTGCCGTGAATCCAGCTCAGCGTCTCTGAAGCCCAGATCGTTTGCGAGATTGAGAAGCTCGGCTGCTGCTGGCTGAGCCCGGCAATCGACCCTACCGTGACTTTCGGCAGGCCGTAATTCAAAGCGCTCGCATTGAGCGCAGCGCCTCCTGGTCCCAGAATGCCCAGTTGCGTTGCTATGTCGGCGCCGTTGGTAAAAAAATTCGTCGTCTGGCTGTTGTTGCGATTCCAGTTGGCGTTGAACACATTGGTTATCTTGTGGTAACCCACGGTGTAGCCGGCTTGCACCGAGTCCGAGCTCGAGCGGCTCTTGCCGCCAAGTTGCGGGAACATGTTCACGTTGTCTGACGCTGTGTCGATCCAGTTGTAATTGAAGTTGATGCTCTGCCGCAGCCCCTGATTCTGGTTCCTGCGCCCGCCGCCGCCGCCGGCTCGCCCACCTCCTCCGGGTTGCGTTGCGTTTTTGCCCAGGCTCCGGTTATAGCGCGCACCGGCCTGCGTTGTATTTGTCTGCGCCGTTGTCAGCAGGTGATAGTTGTAGCCGCTGCTCCCGGTGCTGCCAGCCCCAGTGGTTCCAGTAAGGTTCGGCTCGGGATAATACTTCAGCAGCGCCCTGGCCTGCGGCGTGAGCCGCGATCCAGGAATCACATTGGCGATTCCATTGGTAATGAACTGCTGCAAAGTCGTCGGGTCGTAAATCGCCGGCAGTCCAGCGGCTGAAAAATCACCCGCCCGTTCCGCATCCGTGGGCACCGTCGCATACTCGTCCAACGGACTCGACATCCGCGTCCCAGACAGCGTCAGGAAAACCGTGTCCTTGCCGCTCGGCTTGGTCAGATGTGGAATGTAAGGCGCGCTCATGAAGGTGATGCCGAACCGGTTGGTCCCAGAGGGCGGCTGCTGTCCCTGCAGGCCGTCCAGAGCAGACAATGCAAACGGCTCCGCATTCAGCGCCGAGTTGCTTCCGATCCAAAAGATGGCGCCGTGCGGCTGGCCCGGATTGAAGCCGCGGAAGTTGCCCCGTCCGCCTCCGCCAAAGCC
>Ga0255349_1000165_pt1 | contig 28612 bp, 14 predicted proteins | sample CBST25v15metaG_FD_189947 | JGI IMG/M metagenome (GOLD analysis project Ga0255349, IMG submission 189947) | Peat soil microbial communities from Stordalen Mire, Sweden - C.B.S.T-25.v15 | ecosystem: Environmental > Terrestrial > Soil > Wetlands > Peat | place: Sweden: Norrbotten County, Stordalen...
ACTTATGGATTGTTCCGCAAGATGAAACCAATCGGTCAAATCCAAGCAGCCGAGCGGATGATACATGCCAACGACTACTCGGGAAAAATGGCGAAGGCGCTCCTGACGATTACAAAGCCTGAGTTGATAACGAATCCCGAGAAGGTGAGCAGGTCCAGCCCCGGTGCCCAGGCTCAACTGGAGGCGCTTCAAGGCGAGTCGGAGGCATTGCTCTCCGACCTGAAACAGGTTGAGGAGACCTATGCTACCCAGGCTCTCGACCTGACTATCGGTCTTGGATATATCGAACGCCTGACGACAAACGCCCGTGTTGAAAAGTATCTGGCGAAGAATCATGCCGAGCTTTTGAATGAGTTCACCAAGTTGCTCGGAGAAAAGGCAGAAGAAATGTCCCGCGCGATTCCCGACCCCATCAAGCCCGCACCGCGCACACCAAGCGCCGTAAAGGTGAAGGCGAAGGCCGCAACAGTAAAGTCCTGAAGCCACTCAGAGCTGCGTAAACCCCTTCAATGAAGGTGCAAAGGCTACGCCAGCATGAAATGCGTTGGAGTTTTCAGCTTATGAACGAAGGCGAAGTAGGCCACCATAACGCGAAACGTCTTGGACTTGTTCACCCCGCCTAGAATCTCCCCGCCCACTCTCTCCAGTTCGTCTGCAATATCGTGCGTCAATGGGAATACGAACGAAGTATCGATGCTCTGAAACGGAATGTCCAGCCACGGGCCGTTATAGAACGCCACAAGCTGTGCCTGTGCCGCCTTGGTTTTGAAATTCATGATGATGTGTTCCGCGAGGGCGTTCTTTCGCCGGATTTTGAGCACAGCAAATAGCTGGCTGAAATGGCTCTTGGTGAATTTGGAATCGACGGTTAGCCGGATTTGAGTGCGTGTCTCTGCGGGTGCAACGATTCTGCGCTTTGGTCGGGCAATGGCTTTCTTCACAGTGGGCATATGGTTTCCTTGTTGTGATGTATCTTACAGCATAGGTGTATGAGTGTGGAAGGCCACGCACTAACCGACTGTAACCAAAGGAGTTCGCATGAAAGAAAGGCCGGTGAAGTAGTGGATTCATTGCATGGAAGTCAGCGAAGCTGAATGAACTGCGACAAATCTAACCGTGAAGGGGATGGAGAAAACAAAGACGAGCCATAGACTCCCAAGTTGGCGCTGTGTTCGGTCGAGCGGTAAGGCTGATCGACGGTCTATGATGAGTAAATTGGCCGCACCGTCATGCTTTGCATTGCGGGGGTGAGGGGGGAGCTTCAGGCCCACCGCAACCAAACTGGTCAATTGCCATGGGAGTGGGCACGGGGGTACTGGCTGCCGACGCGGTGGTAATCCTGGCTACCGCTTGGATCGTCCAGACGGCCGGTTGAAGACAGGACCGGCAGAATCCATCTAAACTGGTCACAGCCGGAAATCGGCTGTCTGCTGCGGAGGAAGAGAATGAGTACGACGCCCGCCGATGCTCGCAAGCCGGAGTCGCTTGACGAGATTGTCAGCCATAGCGCAGTGCTTTTGGCCGAACAGATTCAAGCCGCAGCAGCCTGGGCGAAGTCCGAGATGGACCTTCAGCTTGAGGTCGCCGGGTCGCTCAAGGAGTTTGCAAAAAGAGCGCAGATCAAGCTTGACGGACACCACAACGTCACCATCGCAACAGGACGGCCTGATTCGGTGTACGGCAGCGTCATCGTCGAATACAAGAACCCCGGAACCCTTTCCTCCACCAAGGACGCCGGCCCCAACAAGGCGGTGATCGACCAGCTAAAGAAGCGCTTTTATGACCTGCGCCGGGAGGAAAACCGCAACTGGAACTCGATGTTTGGGGTTGGCACAGACGGCAAATACTTCATCTTTCTCCGCTTCCGCGACGACAAATGGACAGACCAGGAGCCGCTGGAGGTCAACCGCTATTCTGCGGAGCGCTTCCTCTGGGCTCTTTACAACCTGGGTCAAAAGGGCAAGCCGTACCAGCCGGAGTACCTGCACGGCGATTTCGGCTCCGATAGCCTTCTCGCACAGGATGGTATCCGGACGCTTTACCACGAAATCCTGACCACCGATAACCCGAAGGCCGAGGTCTTCTTCAGTCAGTGGAAGATATTGTTTGGGGAAGTGTGCGGTTACGACGTTGAAAACCTATCCGATAAGGTAAAGAAGCTGGCAGACTTTTATGTGGTCAAGGGAAAACCGCAGCCGGCTGCTCTTCTGTTTGCCGTTCATAGCTATTACGCCATTCTCATTAAATTGCTTGCTGCGGAGATCGTTAGTTTCTTCAATCCTTGGATGCCACGGCAGGTGGAGAGGCTGCAAAGTGCTACATCATCGGCCAAACTCAAGCGCGAGCTCCAAGAGCTTGAAGGCGGAGGCATTTTCCATCAGATGGGGATCACCAATTTCCTGGAGGGCGATCTCTTCTCCTGGTATCTGAATACATGGACTGATCCCGTCGAGTCGCTGATACGCAAGATGGTCACGAAGCTGGACGAGTACAACCCCGGTACGTTTTCTGAAGACCCGGCGCAGTCTCGCGATTTGCTCAAGAAGTTATACCAGCATCTGTTCCCGAAATCTGTTCGGCATGATTTAGGCGAATACTACACGCCTGACTGGTTGGCAGATCACACGTTGAATGAACTCGGTTACAAAGGGGACCCTGATAAGCGCCTGCTCGACCCAGCATGTGGCTCCGGCACTTTCCTCGTTATGGCCATAAATCGCATTCGCAAATGGTATGACTTGAACCGTGAGACCTGCTCGTTCGATGAAGGTGATCTCCTCAGAAAGATATTGGCCAATGTCATCGGGTTCGACCTAAACCCTCTTGCAGTGATGGCCGCGAGGACGAACTATCTGATTGCGATCAAAGACCTCGTGCGCCACGTTGACCACGTTGAAATTCCTGTGTACCTTTGCGATTCGATAATGACTCCAGCGGAGTATGGTGATCTTTTCACTGGCCACGGCTCGGTTGCGAGAGTTCCTTGCAGTGCCATGAAGCCACCGTATCTTTTGGTTCCAAAGGAAATTGCCACGAACCCCAATGACATGGCAAAGTACGCTGGAATTCTCGAAGTCTGTGTAAAAGGTGCCTATGCGCCATCAGAATTTATCTCACGCTGCCATGAAGATGGTTTGACCGTAGATTCGGTAGAAGCGCATATCGACCTATATAAGGAGCTCGTTAAGCTAGACAAAGCCAACAAAAATGGCATTTGGGCCAGAATCATCAAAAACAACTTTGCTCCACTCTTTGTAGGAAAAGTGGATTACATTGCGGGAAATCCGCCATGGATTAACTGGCGAAGCCTTCCGTCTGACTATCGCGATTCCGTGGCTCCGCTTTGGAAAACCTATGGACTGTTTACGCAGAAAGGGCTGAGCGCGAGGCTGGGGGCGGGAATGGATGACATTAGCGTGCTGATGCTCTTCGTTAGTGCTGACCATTTCTTGGGAGATTCCGGTCGCCTAGCCTTTGTAATTACGCAGACTATCTTTAAGTCCGCAGGCGGAGGTATGGGATTCCGCAAGTTGAAAATCGACAACACCAAATTCCTCAAAGTTGCGCGGGTATCTGACTTTTCAAAGTGTCAGCCGTTCGAGGGAGCTGCAAACAGAACATCTGTCGTTTCGATAAGAATCTCGAAGAGGCCGAACCCGTTTCCCGTGCAATATCGAGTTTTTTCGCCTGTTGGAAGTGGACGAATAGCGAGTGACCTCCCTATTAGTGAATTTGCCAGCGCGTTCGCGGTCTCGGACCTCGAAGCGTTTCCATTAGGTGACGAGCCTGGGGCAAGTTGGATTACTCTGCCAGCCGGTATGCGTAGCATACTGGCAAAGATCCATGGCGAATCACCTTTCCGGGCTCGGATCGGTGCCCACAGTGGCGGCGCAGCGGGTGTCTTCTGGGTCGAGGTTGTCGAACAGAAGCCAAATGGACTCGTGATTCGTAATTTGCACGAAGCTGGCCGCAATAAATATCCGCAGGTAACAAAGGTCGTTGAAGCAGACTTGGTTCGCCCTCTGCTTAGGGGCAAAGACGTTGATCGCTGGACGGCGTTTTCACGTCACGCCATTTTAATACCCTACGACAATGAGAATAATGGAAAGTCTGTGAGCGAGAGCTACATGAAGAAGAAGTACCCGAAGACATTCGCGTACTTTGAAACTTTTAAGGAGCGGCTGCTCGACAGGCCGCATTACCGGCAGCACTTCGCCCCATCATCCCAACCATACTGGAGCATGTACAACGTAGGCAATTACACGTTCGCGCCGCACCGAGTAGTTTGGCGTGAACAGAGCGCCAGATTTAAGTGCTGTGTCGTTCCGGATTCTGATGGGCTTCCGTTTGTTGCGGATGCGAAATTGATTGTAGTTGACTGTTCTTCCTCGGATGAAGCCTTTTTTCTAGCCGCGTGCCTGAATTCTGCGCCCGCGCGGTTCCTCATTCAGTCATATGCCATTGAAGTGCAGGTTAGCACACATGTTTTATCTCATGTGAAAGTTCCAGAGTATGCAGGAACCGAGGTGCAAAGAAATCTTGCAAAGAAATCGCGTCTTTGTCATGCTGCAGCACGCGACAAGAAAGGCGACAAGTTAACGGAACTCGAAGGAGATATCGACAAGATTGTGGCAAAAATGTGGGGACTTACTAATGACGAGTTAGAGCGCGTACAGAAGGGTCTCGCGGTTTTGGAACAGAGAAAGGGAGAAATCGATACTGACGAGGACGAAGAATAGAGCAATTCAGTCGCGCGGACAGTCCGGATAGGGATAGTAGTGCCTCTTCGGAACTGCTCTCTCGCGACCGATGAGCTTTATAATCCATCCAATGGACACTTTCATCGTTCGACATCACGCAAGGGCAAGCATCGAACCGGGTGTTCGCGTGCGGAGCCGGAGTTCGGTGTATCGAGCTAATGGGGTGGGCCTGGTCCAGAAGGTTCGCGATTCCCTCTGCAAAGTGGAGTTCAATCCAGCCGTTTTTTCACGCCCGCCGTACCGCTCCGTCAATTATCTACTGAAGGTTGCCGAGATCGAAGTGTGCCCCACGCCCCTCGAATTGGCAATGGCAGGGAATTGGGACGAATCGTGGAAGTTCGACTTCCGGCAGATGGCGGCGCGGTTCCTGACTCTGAACAAAGGCGGACAGCTCTCCAATGCCCGTACGGAGATCCTTCCGCACCAGATTTTTACCGCGTTTAAGGTAGTGTCGGATGCCCGTCGCCGCTTTATGCTGGCCGACGAGGTTGGCCTTGGAAAGACCATCGAGGCTGGGATGATCTGGCAGGCTCTTGTTCAGCGTGGCAATGCCAGCCGGACACTCGTTATCACCCCCGCAGGTCTAACCAGGCAGTGGCAGGAGGAGTTTAAGGAAAAATTTCAAGCCGATTTCGAAATCTTCGGGCGGGATTTCACTGCGGTGAACCCGCGTATGTGGGACTTGAAGGCGACAGCGATTGCTTCTCTTGACCGACTCAAGAGGAAGGAACACAAGCGTACGCTGCTTGAGAATCGAAAGTGGGACTTGATCATTTTCGATGAGGCTCACAGATTGAGTGCGCGAGACTACAGGACAAAGACGGAGAAGACGCAGAATTATCAACTCGCCGAAGCTCTTCGGGATTACACTGATGCGCTCCTACTGCTCACGGCCACGCCCCATTCAGGCGACCCAGATCACACTCGGTTTATCAATTTGGTAAAACTACTTGAGCCAAAGGTAGATTTTTCTCCACTGATAGACGAAGGCTTGTTTAGAGACGCAGATGCAATCCCGTATTCAAGCCTGATTCTGCGAACGCCCAAGCTCAAGGTAACTGATGCAGAGGGGCGGGTTGTGTTCAAGGGCAGGCGTACCGTTCCGCTCGGCTTCACAATGTATCCCAAGGAGAGAGAGTTTTACGAGGCTGTTGCGGACTATATCCGCACCGGTTACAACTCCCTGGAGCGCATCGAAAATCCGATGGACCGGCACGCGGTTGGATTCATTTTGACGACCTTTCAGAAGCTGAACGCCAGCTCAGTTTGTGCGATCAAGAGTGCTCTGGACGGCCGCCTCACGCGCCTCAACGAAAAACTGACGAAGCTTCCCCCGGAAGAGGACGAAGAACAAGACGAGCGTTATCAGGGCGAGATTGATGAAAAGCAGGCAGTGCTCAGGACCGACCGCGAGATGGTCGAGAATGAGATCAGTGTTCTCGGTAACCTCTTGGGCATTTCCGTCGAACGAGAGAAGAAGATTGACAGGCTAAAAGAGCTATTGCTAGAGGTTGACAAGGAGACTCCCGGCGCAAAGGTTTTGATATTCACCGAGTACAGGCGAACCCAGGAGTTTCTCAAGGAAAGGCTGGAGAAATGGTACGGGGCAAACAGCGTCGTGCTCATCAACGGTGACATGGAATTGGAAGGCAAGACGGCGGACGCCCAAAGCAAGCGGCGCAGCCAACGGGTATTCCGTGAAGAGCCTTCAGTGCGCTTTCTGGTTTCAACTGAAGCCGGAGGCGAGGGTATTAATCTCCAGTTCTGCTACATTGTCGTGAACTACGACCTCCCGTGGAATCCCATGCGGTATGAACAGCGGGTTGGGCGCGTTTATCGCTATGGCCAGGACAAAGTGGTCCAGATTTACAATCTGCGTGCAAAGGAGACCATAGAGGACACTGTCCGCACATATTTTGAACAACGCTTGAGGGTAGCGGCACAGGCGTTGCGGCAGGTAACCGGAGAAGATGCTGAGGAACTGGTTGCGAGCCTCAACGGGCAACTGGAGGCCGAAATTGAGCCCGATGCGATCTACAAGCGCGCGCTGGTAGAGGGGACTCTAAACAAACAGACAAAGGAAGAGATTCAGGACGCAGTGCGAAGAGCTCAGGCTGCATACGAGATTGCCACGCAGAGTCTATTTCGCGATGTATCGAGCTATAGTTTTGACAAATACGAACAAGAGCTTGCCAGCCCGATCAATCTTCAAGACTTGGAGGATTTCACTCTCAAATATCTTGGTCGAGAACGGCGTCAGGCGCAACGGAAAGACGGATTCTTGGAGTTCTTAACGCCGGAAAGTCTACGAGAGAAAAGATTGCCAGAGCGTTTTAGGTGCGTCACATTCGACCGCGCATCCGCAATTCGCAATGCCCAGGCAGAGTTTTTTGCACTCGGTCACCCCTTTGTTGACGCAATGATTCAGCAGATAGGAGATTATGATTTTGGCGGCCATACGGCTGTGCGCTTCATCAAAGTCCCTGGCCTGGGGGCGGAGGAGGCGCAAGCTGGGTACCAGTTCAATTTCGTCGTACGAGGACGAGTGCAACGAGAAGACGGCGATGAGTACATCTTTGGTTTTCATACTGTAGTGATTTCAGCAGACGGCTTACCAGACGCGCGCATGGCATCCAGCGCAGCCATGCTTTACAGCTCGGATGAATCGCAATCGACCGGCGCGGAACGTCTCCTGGCGAAACTGGATAGCCTTTCGATTGAGGATGCTTACCAAACAGCGCGGGCGGAAATCGAGCGGACTGCGCAATTCTGGGACTGGGATGAAGACGTGGAATTGGTCGGTCTAGCAAAGATTGTGCCTATGGCTTTTTAGGCGGGGAGTTGGGTTGCGTCTAGATGTGCGGAAGGGGAACTCTCCCCTCTAGAGAAGCAAGAATCCTCGGTCAATTATCGAAGGGTGTACTTTTGGGTGTATTTTTCTTGTGTAAATATTTATCTTATTAATTATCAATGGTTTACGATATGATTTGAATCCCTCCCTCTCCGCCATAGGATCAGTAGAATTAACAGCAGGGGCCTATCATGGGCCCCTAGTCTTTTTGGTAGGAAGCTTGCCTTTTGGGTAAAACATGCACGCAGGGGCACAGAAAGGCACCGAAATACAAATCCAACTGACCACAAAACTGACACCGATAAGGCTAAATCGGTTAAAGCCGGTTAGGAGAGCGTACGCTGTTGGCGATGGGATTCTCAGTGAAGCAACTTCGTAATCATCGCAGTACTTGCGGGAGGATTCATGCCATAATTATCGCAATAGACCGAGGCAGTGGGAATGGCTGGACAAATAATCCTCGCCGTCCATATGAACGCGAACGGCAGGGACAAATTGTATGACAAAGGATTTCGAAGCAGCGATCAAATGGCTGGCCCTGTCGAAAGTACCTTGCGTCGTGCGAAGCTGCCCTACAGTTCTACGTTTGTTTGTATAGCAGTCTATTCCGCGTCAGAGAACCCACACGATGTGGAATCACGAGCATTTCAGTATCTAGGCCCTCCTGTGATTTTGAGACCTTCAATAGCAAGCGAAATTACTATTGCATGTTCAATGGATTTCCAGAACGCGGTCTCAAAGTCGAATCGCCACGACCCCAAGAAGGTCTTTCGAGACTTGCGACACTTGCGACACAAACCGGTGGACGAAATTGAACAACAGATCTTGGCATTATTAAGCAAGCGGCCATCATATACATGGTCGGAAGCGCGCATTCATCGGCTCCTGGTGCCGGATGACATTCTAGAGGATCGGTATAGAAGTATGATTCCGCTCTAATCCTGTATCCATCCGGGGCACGGGAACCGTCGTTTCTGTCGGCGTTCGCCCCTGCACTATCTATCGTCGTGCATATGGTGGTGCCGGTCCAAACAGTTTCGGCGTGCCCAGCGAACTCGGCGACAACGGCATCATGGAGGGCGGGGTGCGACGACCTGAAGAACCACAGGCTAGTCCGCAGATTCGCACCGGCGAATGGAATTGGGGTGTGTCCCCGGTCACATCTTTTCATGCTCCCGAATGTTGTATCGTGATTGGTGTTGTTTATCCTAGCTCACTGGAGCCGCAATCGTGAGAGTTGTCTATCATTCAAGCTTTATCCTCATTGCCGTGCTCTGCATTCTTTCCTCATCACCAGGCTTCAGCCAGATTCAACAGGCCAGCCTAGCCGCTTCCTTGAAGGGTACAGAGGCTGTATCGAAGATCACTATAGGCGATAAAGGGGTACCCAGCAGCATACCAGGTCAATACGCAGTTTTACCGGTCGATACGCTTGTTTATCCGGAAGGGCAGATTGTCTATCAACTGGAGGGTGGGTTTATCCCGGTTGTCGTGGAGTATTTGCAGACAAGTTTTGCGACTGGGACCACTTTTCAAATTAGTGGCGTTGGCTTTAAAGACGATCGGCTTGAACTCAAACTCACTAGCAGAGATAGCGGATCGCGCCACCTCAAGATCATGCTCGGAGCCGGTTGGCAAAAACGAATGACAGATCAGGACGTAATTCTCGCTGTCAGCAAGTTCCTGAGCGTACCCTCGGCGCAACCAAACACGATGGAAGCTGACAATATGGCCGCTGCTGCTCGAAGTCAAAGTACGCCAGTAACTCCGGGCATCTCCACCGCAGCTTCTTCATACCCGTACACGCGGTCTCCACAGTTGACAATTCTTCCCGGACGTATAGCTGAAAGTGAACTTCGGATCATTTTCGACATTTTTGATTCGGAAAAGCGATCAGCCCGCCAGGAATTATTTGCTAAAGCACGGCCGCTCGCAAACACCCTATCTACCATCTGGTACAACGAACATAAGGGGGCTAACATTCCTGATCACCCGCGAATGGCCGACATTGATGCGATGGAGCGCCGATTGGGAAAGACCTTCTTGCCAGGCACTCCGGATGATCTGTTGCAAATGATTGAAATTATTCGCCATGGTGCGGGATTATTCTGGATGTTCTCCCCGCCTGACTGGTCGAACCTCGATGACTCGATTCGAGAAGCAATAAAGGAAGAGGTGGCATTACAATCCGCACTCGACGACAGCAGAGCCTGCGTCGTTTCAATCGAAGAGGACCTGGATAGAGGTGATTATGGCAAGGCGGAAAATGATTTTGATTCTCTTTCACCTGCTCCCCTCCTGTCTCATAGTGCCCCAGTAGACAAATATCTCGCCATAACTCAAGACCTGCGAGCGGACTTGGTGTTGCGCTCACGCCTCGGGAAGTCCCGAAACGAGAGCAAGCCTGATCTTCTTACTCGCATTCGCAGTCTGGAGGAAGAAGAAGTAGCATTTAAGAATTCCGTGAAGGTGCCAATCACCGCCTCTTTCGCAAGGGGATGGATCACAGAAGATAAGGAGTCTCTTAGGGCGGACCTGATCTCCCTGCCCGCGTTCCAGACTGAAGTGAAGCCGTTTGTCCTTAAACACGACCACGCATCTTCCACGTTCAAGCAATTCACCGAGCAACTTGATTCCGCCAGCAAAGATTGGGAACAACTGAAACGCGACTTGGAATCTGCGCACGATTTGGTAGAAATAACAAGCGACCAGGTCGCGATGCAGTCGATCCGGTCCTGGTATGGATCAGAGTCTGCGGAATCTTTGATGACTAAGGCTACAGGCGTGGCATCAGCGAAAGAAAACGAAGTCATGCTCATGGTGTACGTTGGCCTAGCGACGGGCGATCGCAACCGCGAACAGGCGGCAATCCAACTGCACCATCAGCAGGAAGAAGCTCGGAAGCAGGCTCTGATTGACGAGCGGAACAACCTTGCCGGGGCGATTTGGAACAAAGTCATCATGATCACGATGCTCGATGAGAAATTCAGGCTGACAGAAGTGATGGGATACACAATTGAAGCGGACAAGCAGAGGGCACAGTTGAACAACCTGATCCGACAGGACCATGCAATGCTCACGCCGAGTCTTTGGGCAGAAGTGGATAAGGCTTATCAGCAAATGCTTCCTGGCTTAACTGTTTGGCAAGCCTCGCACGCCCGAACGATCATAGAGGGGCTACGTTCTTCCGCAAGATGATAACCAACTAAATCGCCGGCGACCTAACGTCTAACCGGCCAGCAGAGCAGCACGTAACGTCCTCAGGAGAGGTCACGATAATGTCCAATGAACAGAATGGAATACCGATGGAACCCAGTCAGACGCCCGGAATTCGCATAGTACGCGTAGGCGATGCAGGCATTGAAAACGTTCGGGATAATGCAATTGACCTTCATGGCGACGATGAAACAGGGAGTGTGGTCAAGAAGGTTGAATCTCTTCCAGAATCCGAGGGGGAGGAAACGGAGGAAGAGGAAAGAGATGGGGAGTAGTCAGACAGCAGGACTATCCAATCCTCCGGCGGGTGGCCCAGGTCCGGATTCTCGGACCTGGGCGGCGCCGGCTGCAAGCCATCTTTCCGCGTCTTCCCGAAGAGAAAGCAAATCGGCAGGTGACCCTTTACTCGTGTTCACGCACTTTTAGCCAATGAACGCATCACAAATTCAGGGTCGGCGGCAATGACGATCAGAAGCGCGCGCGCAGCGGCTTCCGGCTGGCGACGCCCAGACTCCCAATGACGAACGGCATCCACCGACAGACCAAAACGATCCGCGAAACGCCCCTGGCTCAGGCGCAGGCGCTTACGGAGACCTCGCACGTCCACGGTCTCCGGCAGAGTGACCTTGTAACCCTTGCGCTCACCTTCCATGTAGGCGCGGGCTTCAGCCGTTCCTTGTGCCATCTCTTCAAACAATTTGCTCATCGCTTCTCAGGAACATCTGGGTTTCGACCCCCGTTTGCATAGAAAAACTATATGCCAATGGCATATATTGGTCAACCCTTTTCTCAGCGTGGATGGGGTAGATTGCGGCCATCGCTGCGGTCATGAGCCACTACGACAAGAATACGATTCCAACTAGCTCAAAAAGTAGCCACCCACCCGCTAAATGATTGATAACAATATATGGTAAGCCAGTCTCGAAATCAGACATAGTCGCAAGGCTATCGGGGGTTCGAATCCCTCCCTCTCCGCCATATAAACTCAATGAAATCAATGCAATAAACCCATAAATCTAGCCAGAATACCGTCTGGGGCGGCCCTTTCGATCTGTGGAAAAGTGGCACATTAAGGCGCCATTTCGCACTGAATACCAAACAGAACGGACACCATAAAGAACACCGCACCACCCCACTCGTAGATGCACCCTGCTCGAAATCGGACAGGGGCGCGAGGCTTTCCGGAGGCGGCAAATCCCCCTTCCACGACTCCCTTACGCAAATGATTCAATCCAAGCGCCATCCACAGAGGTCTGGCCGAAAGAGAGCACACTTAGGTCTACTCGCGCGAAGGCGGCGGTGCGTTGGAAGACGGAACCGGCTTCCCGTCGACCGTCCTCGCTTCCATGAGTTCCACACGGGTTCCGTCCGGATCGTAAAGGTTGACCTGGCGTTTCCCGTTCTTGCCAACGTGCATATCAATTGGCTTTCCATAGGTTTTGTATGCCGGCCGAGCCTCAAGATCGGCAATCGACTTCTGTACATCCGGGACAACGAGCGAAATGTGGTTCTTGCCGCCGAATGTCGTGGGAAGTTTGCCGTAGAGCATCAACTCAATGTAGTCGTTCCCGTCGGGCACTTGCATGTTGATCCAACTCAGTTCTTTGGGGTCGCTGGCGCCACGCCATGTCTCATTGAAACCCAAAATGTCGTGGTAGAAGGCGATGGACTTCTCGCTGTTCCCGGCCAGGAAGCCCACATGATAAATGCTGGTCGCGATACGAGCAGCCGGCATGAATTTGCCGGCTGCCTGCGCTTCCATTCCGGTGGGCAGGCTTTCCACAAACTCAATGAGCGTGCCGTCAGGGTCCCGGATCTCGAAGGCGTAGTCGCCGGCGCGTGTCTTGGCGCCGTTGTTCGGTTTCACGTCGAAGCCCTTGGCGCGCAGGTAAGCGCGCATCTGCTCAAGGTCGTCGACGGTAAAGCAGACGTGGCTCATCATGTTCGGCGCTGCGGTCGGGGCTTCGTTGAAGAGCTCAATGTGCTGATGATCGTTGATCTTGATAACGGCGATGCGCACGTCATCGCTTCCTTGCTTTTTCAGGTCGTAGGACTCGTCGAAGCCGAGCAAATCATGCCAGAAGGCGATGGCTTTAGGCAGATCGGAGACGAAGTAGCCCACATGCGAGATCCCTGTGATTCGAGGGCGCGGTGGGGATGCGCCCTGCGCCAGCACGTCAAGCTCCGATGCAGCCAGCAGAAAGCCGCCGACTCCGTACACGTAGCTCGCAGAGGGCTTGAATTTGCCGGGCTGTCCATCGATAGGCTGGATCGATCCCAGGCGGCCATCCGCATAGACGTGCGAAAGCATTCCGGCCCAGGCCCGCTCAACCACCGGCTCGAACCTGGCCCGGTCCAGCACGCCGTGGTTGATGCCCCACGCCAGCGAATAGGTAAAGAACGCTGACCCTGAAACCTCGGGCAGATCGTATGCGTCCGGATCGAGCAGTCCGCTGCGCCATAGCCCGTCCTTGCCCTGAATCGAAGCGATCCGATCCGCCATCTCCTTATATTGCGCAATGTATTTCCCGCGGCTGGGATAGTCCTTCGGCATCACCTCAAGCACCTTCGCAAGCGCGCCCATCACCCAGCCATTCCCCCGTGCCCAGAAAACCTTCTGACCGTTCGCTTGCTTCTGCTTAAAGTATCGGCTATCGCGAAAGTACAGGTGCTCCGCCGGGTCGTAAAGACTCGCCGAGGTCTGCCACCACTCGCGGTCCATGGTGTCCAGGTACCGGCGGTCGCCGGTTGCGACAGACATCCTGGCCAGCACCGGAGGAGCCATGTACAACGCATCGCACCACCACCAGAGCAGCTTGGAGGGATCGTCAGGCCGCACAACCAACTGGTCCAGAACCGCCTTGGTGTCCGCCATCCTTACGGGATCGCGCTTCTCAAGATACAGATCCATATAGGACTTCCCCAAAGCCATGTCGTCCGCATGAGGGAATCTCTCATTGAGCAGCTTCCAGTTGAAACGCTGCGCCATTCTCACCATCGCATCGCGATAGCGCGCATCGCCGGTGGTCTTCGATGCCGCCAACATGCCGTCGTACAAAGCTGCGTACGTCCACTGCTGATTGAACGTCGCCTCGGTCCGACCCAGTTCCCAGTCCGCCACTTTGCGCGCTGCCTTGCTGATGGCTTCATGCGTAATTGCAGGGGAAAGATCCGTAGCCAGCGGACCCGGATCGTCCGGCGAATCCCCCGCTGTCGCCCGTTCCACTGACGAAGGCGCCGCACTCGGCGTCGCATCAGGCGTCTTCGTCTGGGCGATCGGATGACTCGCCGTCAATCCAGCGACCATGGCCAATATTGCTGTAACCCGGCCCACCTTGCTTCTCACATTTGCGGCCCACGCCATTTTGTGCTCCCTCATTGCTTCCTATCGAGAATTCTGATTGTTTTCCAATCCGCCAGAGCAGACCCGAATTGGACTGAAACCGCGCATCGCCTGGCGGCCCTGTCCGATACGCTGCAACCATTCACTTCAACTTCAATCGATCGAGATCGTCGTGAAGCCGGAATCGCCATAATACATCAGCCTCAAGAGAGCCTGCTATCGCATGGGACTGGCATCGGCAGTCAAGGCAATAAGCTTTCGCCGAATCGCCATGGTAATTTGGAACCCAACGAATTGGTCTGCGGTTTGTCACGTTTGTCACAACCATTTGAGACTCTGGAATTGCCTGTTTTCTTCGCCTGGGCAGCTTTCGCCCTAAGTGCATTGATCCCATTGCCAAAGCCCAACTGCGATTCAAGAGCGGCTGTTCGATTACACTTCAGTTCAGATACGGAGGCACGCGGAAGGTGACAAACGGTGAGTCACTTGTCAGTGCTTATCGATTGAGTCTATTTTTATCGTTCTCTGCAAAGAGCAACCTGCACCGTTTGGAAACAATTGCAAATTATTTTCTAAAAGCGCTCAACGACGAGGAATATGCATCCTGCAAACCCACTCGACAGAAGAAGTTTTTTGAAAGCGGCAGCGGCAACCGGCTGTGCGACAGCCGCCAGCCTGGCTTGGAGTCTGCCACGTAGCTCCCATCGGTCGGACGCTTTCAAGCTTGTCTCTGCAACAGACCGCGACCGGATTCTGGCGGCCGGGGCCCGCTATATTGCGCAAGCGCCCTTGACCATCACGGCCTTCCCCACAAAGCGCAGCCCAGGCGGATTGCACGATTTCTACTCCCAGGCGGACTACTTCTGGCCCAATCCGAATGACCCCAATGGCCCGTACATCAACCGCGACGGGCAAAGCAATCCGGAAAACTTCAACGAGCATCGCAAGGTGATGGTTGCGCTTTCAATTCAGATGCCGGCCCTGACAGCGGCTTGGCTCCTCACCGGGGACCGCCGCTATGGGCAGAAGGCCTGCGATCGTCTGCGCGCCTGGTTCGTCACTCCTGAAACAAGAATGAACCCCAACTTGATGTACGCGCAGGCGGTTCAAGGGGTTTCGACCGGCCGCTCCTACGGCATCATCGACACACTGCATCTGGTCGAGGTGGCCCGTGCCGCCGGCTTTCTGACGCCGAAGATGCTCAGCGCACAGGACAGTGCGGCCTTGAAGAGTTGGTTCGCGAGCTATCTGGACTGGCTGAACCAAAGCGATCCGGGGATGAAGGAGCGCGATACCACGAACAACCACGCCATCTGTTGGGCCTTGCAGGCCGCCGAATTTGCCCGCCTGGCAGGGGACGATGCCGCACGCAAACAGGTCTACAGGCGCTACCGGGAGATTCTGCTGCCCATGCAGATGGATGCGAATGGATCGTTTCCACGGGAACTGGCGCGGACCAAACCCTACAGCTATTCCATCTTCAACTTCGACGTGATGGCCGGCCTCTGCCAGTCGCTTCAGGGCCTGACGCCCGATCCGCCGTCCTTCAAGCTCCCAGACGGACGCGGCCTGTCGAAGGCGGCGGAGTTCATCTATCCCTATATGAAAGACAAAAGCACGTGGAAATGGGCGAAGGACGTTGAGCACTTCGACGCGCTGCCCGTTCGCTCGCCCGGCCTGCTGTTTGCGGGCATAGCCTGTCATGAGCGGAAGTACATCGATCTCTGGAAGACGCTGAATCCGGATCCGGCGGACAAGGAGATCATCCGCAACTACCCTATCCGGCAGCCGCTTCTTTGGGTTTGACGGCGCTTCGGTCCGTGCCATTACCAGGAATAGACAGCAACGATCGAGGGCGCTCCCGTCTTTCCGTCGATCACGCTGACTTTCAAGACTGCCTCAATGTTCCGGTTTGAGAAATCTCTTCCCATTTGTTCGCGAAGCAATTGCATGTAGTGAGGGCTGCTTGCGAATTGAGCGGCGGCTTCCGACCCATTGCGGCCGAGTCCGGCAAGCACTACAACCCAACTGTCGGTTGTGGCATCGCGAAACCGCGCCACCAGGGCATAATCGTCCGCACTGGAATAGGGGAGTGAATGGTCGCGCGACCAGTGCATCTCAGGCTGCATCTGGTCCACGATCGATTCAACCGGCTCCGGCGTGAAATGAAAGCGGCGCGACTCCAATAGGCGCATTGCCCATTGGTTGTTATACCCGCCCAGCAAAACGATCGAATGCTCCCGGAGCTCTGTTAGCGGAGTGGAAGGAGAAGGAAGAAGCTCAGTTGTTGCTCCGGATCGCTCAATCAGGCCGCTGATCTGCGCAACCGCCGATGCAATCTGCATGGAGACAAACGGGTACTCAATGTCTTTGCCCGCGGTGAGCACGCCTGAGAAATTGTTCTGCTGGAAGACCGAGCCTCCGGCGCAAATAAGAACTGTGTGCTGATCGCGTAAAACCGGCCCCCAAAAATCATCCACGGCGGTCTGCGGGTGAGCGGTGCTGTATTTCCACCTCAATCCTGCAATCGCGGCAATCACAATCATCAAGGCCAGGGCCAGCCAGAATACGCGCCTTGAAATTGCTTTCGCTCGCCCGATCGATCTGTTGGCATCCACGCCGGTTCCGTGAGCCGAGTGGGAAGCGTGACCGGCCAAGAGCGATGGCAAAGTCTCCCCTGCTTCCTGGGAGTCGGTGGCTGGCTCCGCGAAGAGGTGACCATCGCCGATGTGCGTTCCTGAGGAACCCGGATGATCTGCTGCTTCTTCGGGCTGGTCGTGCCTGTGAACGAACTCCGGAATATAGGAGCCGGCAGGCAGCGAGATTTGAATGCTCGAGTTCCTGCCGTGCTCGGAATAGTAGAGCAACAGCCGCTTGCGCACTTCGCCTGCGGTGTACCGCACCACCGTGTCAGCGTTTGTGTCATAGGTCGCGGGCCGATCGAAGACTTCAACGCCGAGCGTTCTCTCCTTCAAGAGGTCTGACTTGCCTGCGAGTGTGTTTTCGACGATGTATTTGAGCAGCGATGGATAGCGTTTGCTGTTGCAGAAATGCGGGCTGGCTAAAACCTCGTGCAACTCGCGCAGAATCTCGTCGCGATCCTCCCTGGTCTGCGGGTGCCACGCGTCCCGAGTTGCGCTGCTTCTGTTCATTTGATGAATCGGATGATACTCGCCCTTTACCTCGGCCTGCAAGAACGTTTGACACAAGAGAAATAGCGACGCTAAAGACCACATTTCACAAGAGATAAAAACTCGGCTAGAACCAAACGGTGAGTCACTTGCAAGTCGCGGATCGTTGAGCGGACGATGGGCGCGTTTTGGTGGCGTGTCTAAAACTGCGCCTGAATTCTGCTGGATCGTGACCTTTCAGAGGTCTCCGTCCACCACAAAACGGCGAAGCAACAACAAAATGACCGTTCTGCAAAAAGGGGCTCCCTTGTTTGATTCGACCCGGCGGCAATTCATGCTGACTGCATCGTGTTCGGCTGCCGTCGCCCTCCTCTCTGCTCCAATTCGTGCCGCTACCATGTGGTCCTCTTCACCGGAAGACGGGGCCGTTACCTCCGCAAGGCGGCTGGATTCTGGTTGGCGATTTCGTCAAGGCGCGGTCGGAGGCATCGCCGAGGTTTGGAACTCTCAGAATGACGGCTCATGGCAGGCCGCCATTCTGCCCCACTGCTTCAACTCCCACGATGCCTGCGACCCGGACAAGGCCTATTTTCGCGGCCAGGGTTGGTACCGCACGCGCCTTTCCTTGAGCAATCCCTTTGTCGATGGACGAACCATCCTTCACTTCCAGGGCGCCGGTCAAACCACCACGCTTTGGGTGGGACCCATGCTCATCGGGACGCACAAAGGTGGCTATGACGAGTTTGCCTTCGACATCACGGATGCCGTCCAGCGGTTGTCCCACGCGGACAAACTGGATGGCGTGCCCGTCGCGGTTCTCTGTGACAACTCGCCCGATCTCGAGCGGGTGCCCTCCGACCTGAGCGACTTTTGTCTCTACGGAGGCCTCTACCGCCATGTGAACCTGGTTCAACTGCCCGCGGTCGCGCTCGACGCAGTCCACATCTTGCCCACCATCGCCGCGAACGGGTCCGCCCAGGTATCTGTAAAGGCGAGACTCTACAATCCCGCCAACCAAAGTCTTCCCTGCTCAATTTCCGTTCAGGTATTCGATCCGCTCGGCGCCTCCATTCATCAGTCCACACGGTCTCTTCCCCCTTGGAATGGCCTTGGTGAGCTTGCCGGCTTCCCCGTTGCCCAGCCCAGGCTTTGGTCGCCCGAGTCGCCGCACTTATATCGCTGCGCGGTTACGTTGTCCAGTGCCGCGGGGCAAACACGCCTCGACGAGCGATTTGGCATTCGCCAGATTGAGTTTGTCGAGCATGGTCCTTTCAAGCTCAATGGGAACCGAGTGCTGCTGCGCGGCACTCAGCGCCATGCCGATCATGCCGGAGTGGCCGCTGCAATGAGCGACGATCTGGTGCGCGAAGAGATGCGCCTTATCCGCGAAATGGGCGCCAACTTCATTCGCCTTGCCCACTACCAACAGGACAGGCTGGTGCTCGACTTGTGCGATGAGTTGGGCTTGATGGTGTGGGAGGAGGCTCCGTGGTGTCGCGCCGGTATCGGCGATCATGCCTTTCAGCAGAATGCGAAGGACATGCTGACTCACATGATTGACCAGCATTACAACCACCCCTCCATCATTCTGTGGGGGCTCGGCAACGAGGACGACTGGCCAAATGAGTATCCCCGCATCGATGAACCGGCAATCCGCGGCTTCATGACTGAAATGCGTGACTTGGCACATCGGCTGGATAGCTCACGGATGACGGCATTTCGCCGCTGCGACTTCGCTCGCGACATTCCGGATGTCTATTCGCCCTCGCTCTGGGCTGGCTGGTACCGCGGCAACTATCGCGAATACGAGCAGAGCCTCCTGGCTCAACGCGAGCACGTCAAACGGTTCATCCATATTGAATGGGGCGCGGACAGCCAGGCCGGCCGCCACTCCGAAGACCCCGAGGCTGTGCTGCGCAAGGTTGCCACTGGCCACGGAACCGATGAACGCGGGTTGGATTATCTGAAAACCGGCGGCGAGGTCCGCGTCTCAGCGGATGGCGACTGGTCTGAAACCTATGCCTGCAACCTCTTCGACTGGTATCTCAAGACGCAGGAGACGCTGGACTGGCTGACTGGGTCAGCCATGTGGGTCTTCAAGGACTTCGCTTCCCCGTTGCGCCAGGAGAACGGCATCCCGCGCATCAATCAGAAGGGCGTTGTTGAACGCGATCTAACCAGGAAAGAGTCTTATTTCGTCTTCCAGTCTTATTGGGCGGCAAAGCCGATGGTTCATATCTATGGCCATGGCTGGCCGGTTCGCTGGGGCAAAAAAGGCCAAACGCGCATCGTGCATGTTTATTCAAATTGCGATCGCGCCGAGCTGTTCCTCAATGGCGTCTCCCTGGGAACGATGCGTCGCGACAGCCAGAACTTTCCCGCGGCCGGCCTCCGCTGGGAGGTTCCATTTGCCAGCGGACCGAATCATCTGCGCGCCATTGCCGCCAAAGGGGAGGCAACAGTTACCGATGAGATTGACCTGATTTATCAGACTCAACCCTGGGACAAACCTGCGCAGTTGAAACTGCTTCAGAAAGAGCGAAAGGGCAACACCGTCACTGTGGAAGCGAAACTGTTTGATGCAAAGGGCGTTCTTTGCCTGGACGCGGCACAGATGATCCGCTTCTCGCTTGCAGGCACGGGCAACCTGATTGACAACCTTGGAACCACGCGAGGATCCCGCGAGGTCCAACTCTCCAACGGACGCGCTGAAATCTCAATCGTTTGCAAAGGATCGTGCACCATCCAAGCTTCGCAGAAAGGGATGCCGGATGCATCCCTCAAAGTTTAATCGCCGGCGCGCCTTCGCAATCCAAACAAGTGCCAAGGCGCTGCCTCAACCTGAGGAGAATGGCCATGACGCTAAACACACCATTGAACACAAGTCACTCGGAACGAGAGAGTGCTGCACCCAAGAAAATCAAGGAGAGCCGCCTTATGAAAGGTACACAATTCAAACGCTGGGCGCTGTTCGCTTTGCTGATTGCCGTTTTTGCGGCGATCGGTGCGCAAGCGCAGCTCAGTACTGCTAGTCTCTCTGGAACCATCACAGATCCCAGCGGCGCCGTTGTGGCCAACGCGAAGATCACGATGACCCAGACTGACACCAACTTCGTCCGTGTCGCCACGTCCAAGGGGGACGGCTCTTATCACGAAGAGTTCCTTCCCGTTGGCCCCTACAAGATCTCCGTTGTCGCCAAAGGCTTCAAGACGCTCCAGCGCAGCGGAGTCGTCCTCGCCGTCATGCAAGACGCAACCTTGGATCTGGCGCTGGCCTTAGGCGGTGAGAGCGAAACGGTCAGCGTTACAGCCGATGTACCCCTCGTCAATCTGAGCAACGCCACACTCGGCACAAGCATATCCAATGTGCAGATCGACAATCTGCCCTTGATTAGCCGCGACACTTACGCATTGCTCAGCCTCACGCCTGGTGTTCAATCCAACGCAAACTCAAACAGCCTGGGGTTCATTGAATATCACGTCTACATCAATGGCTCTACTGACGACTTCACCGGCCAGGTTTCGTATTATCTCGACGGCGGCCTCAACATGACCGGCCTGCGCAACAGCGGTAACGAAGTGCCAGACCCCGACGCCGTCAGCCAGTACGATGTGCAAACCAACAACTTCAGCGCCCAGCTTGGGCGCTATGCCGCATCCGTCGTCAGCATGGTTACCAAGTCCGGAACCAACCAATGGCATGGTTCTGCATTCGAGTTCTATCGCTCCAGAAATTTCAATGCGGTCACGCACAACCAGACAACCAAATCCCCCTACGTCACGCACCGTTTCGGCGCCACATTCGGCGGTCCCATTCGCCACGACAAGGACTTCTTCTTTGGCAGCTATGGCGGCTATCGGTTCGCCACATCGTCGGCCTACGTGTCGCCTGTGCCCGATGTCGCTGAGATGCAGGGAAACTTCTCCGAGAACACGCCCACGGTGGACGCAACCGACTCGCCTACCAGCACCAGCGACTGCAAGAACGCTCCGACATCCGCTGACAACACGGCCATCCAGTTCTGGGTCTGCAACAGGGCAACTGGCCTTCCCTACGCCAACAACACACTCCCCAACTCAGCCCTTGACCCAACCGTGCAGAATGTCCTCAAGTATCTCGCCAATGGCAGTCTAACTGGCCCGATCGCCAATACTGGACACCTCACTCAGAACGGACAGCCAGGCGTCATCGTGGGCGATACTAAGTACACCCACAGAGAGTACGATGCGGCCCCGCAGACCAACAACGAGTACCTGATCAAAACCGATCACCAACTCAACCAGAATCACCGCGTGACCCTCAGCTACTTCCTCTACAAATCCTCGACAGCCATTCTTCCCGGCGGTCTGAGCTCAGGTTGGACTTACTCCAACTACGCGGCGACGCAGCAAAATGCGAACGTGAGCGACACCTGGACAATCAGCCCACGCACTGTGAACCAGGCATGGCTGAGCTACACCCGCCAATTTGGTGGTCGCATTCCGGTTCCGAACACCGATACTTGGGCCACTTTCGGCTCTGACTTCGGCATCTCCGGACTCCCGTCTCGCGGACAGATCAGCGACTCCAACTGGTTCGGCCTGACCCAATCCATCACCGGTCCCAAGGCTGGAACCAACCAGTATGGTGGACGCGATGTGCTCAACACCACACGCGGCAAGCATACCCTCTATGTGGGCGGTGAAGGCGGCCTGGAGAAAGACTTCCAGCAGACTTCTCTTGACAACTACGGCGTATGGGGCTTCACAACGGCCGCTGCCGCACGCACCAACTATTCGCTGTCGGACTTCATCACCGGTTACCCCAATTCCTTTGAACAGGACACCGGTGAATATGCTGATGCCAACTACTTCAACTACGCCCTGTTCGCCCAGGACGACTGGAAGATTCTGCACAACCTGACCATCAATATCGGTTTCCGCTACGATTGGCAGCAGGCGCCCACCGACACGCAGAACCGGGAAACCAACTTCATTCCCGGCGTGCAGTCCCATGCATTCAAAACCGTCAATATTAACGGCCTGACCGGCAACCAACTGGCTCCCATCGGAATGCTCTTTCCGGGAGACCCTGGTGTGCCAAAGGGCGGAGCCTTCACCCCCAGCTATCACGCCTCACCCCGCCTTGGCTTCGCCTATGATCCCTTTGGCAACGGTAAGACGGTCATCCACGGCGCTGGTGGCATCTTCTTCGGCGGCATCTCAGGCAACCTATGGGAGCTGCCCTCGAACTTCGCTCCCTATGCGGTCCGCCCGACTTTCAGCAAGGTCACTTCGATCACTCATCCCTATGAAAACGACCCCACCGAGTTTCCCACTGGGACCAACCCATTCCCGACTCTGACCTTCACGCCCGGAACCGGCACTGCGAGCTTCCTTGCGCTCAACCAGGTCTCCTCGATGAGTTCCAACTTCGAGTGGCCCTTCACATATCAGATCAACTTTGGCGTCCAACAACAAATCACCAGCAAGCTCGCCATCGGCGCCAATTACGTAGGTTCGCTCAATCGCAGGCAGCCCATCTACGAGGACCTCAACCCAGCGTCGTTCAACGTCACCGCTGCCGGCACCTCAGGACCAAGCTGCACAAACCTGGCCCTCGCTTGCGGCTACGCAAACTCCAGCAGCACGGTCAACAACCGCCGTGCCTTGAATTCACAGTTTGGTTTGTCGGCCGCAACGCCGGAATACTCAAACGTCTACAACATTCAAGCCAATCAGGGCTCTAACTACAACGGATTGCAGGTCACCGTTGAGCAGCGTCTCACTCACCGCGTCAGTGCCAAGGGAAGCTACACCTGGAGCCATACCCTGGCCAGCAGCAACCTCGACGGAACGGCGCTCAACAACATCATCCTCGATTTCAACTACCAGTATCTCGAGAAGAAGCAGCGCTCCGATCAGGACAGGCGCAACATGGTGTCCGCTTCGGTGGTGTGGAAGCCCGACTACTTCAACGGCGAGAACCGGATCATCAGGGAATTGGCAAATGGCTGGATCGTGACCGCGGTCATCACCACCAACAGCGGCCAACCCTTCACCGTCACAACCGGCGTGGACAATTACTTCGACGGCCAGGCAAACAACCGTCCCAGCATTGTCCCCGGCGTGATTCCTTCCACCCTCAAGGGAAAGTCCAGGGTCGCCGAGGAGGCGGATTGGATGAACAAGGCAGCCTATTGCGTAACCGGATCAGCGGGTTGCCCTGGTGTCGGACCTCTTAGCCTTATCGGCAACGAACGTCCCGCACAACTCTCTGACCCCGGCTACCGCGATGTCGACGCTTCGCTGGTTCGCGATATTCAACTTCACGACCGGCTCAAGTTTGAATTGCGCGGAGAGGCGGTCAACGTCTTCAACCTGACTAACCTCGGCGCGCCGACGACCGCGATGAACAGCTCGACCTTCGGCGAAATCACCGGCAGCGGCGGCAGCAATCGCGTCATCCAGATTGGCGGCCGCATCCTCTTTTAACGATTGTCAACCTCTCACTTGGCGGGCGGCACTTATTTGCCGTCCGCTTTGATAACATCACATCCGCCGCGGGTAACTCCGCGGCAGATACAGCCTGGAACGCATCTAGCATTCCAGGACTGTTTGCAGTAGCCTCCCTCGCGCCTGCTCTTTTTGAGCAGGCGCGCTTTTCCCGCCGCGTCTTGGTCCATTTCTGGTTTCCTTCGCGGAAATACAAACAGACATGCCTGAGCCTGGTTCCCTAGTTCTTTGGCCGTATGAAAATGTTCCTTTTGGCAATGTAGCGCCGGCCTCCTGGCCGGCTGTAGCGTGGGCCTCCCGGCCCACGTTCGTTTATTGGATAGAACATCTTAATCCGGTCACGAACCGAGTTCTACTCTAGTAAACCGATAAAGCTGGCCAACCGGCCCCTTCATCTAGTAGAGTTCCTACCGGTTGCCTTTTTCCCGTCTCGTGAGCCTTGTCAATCTTTCCCGCGCCCACGAAACCTGCCGGAAAAACGCCAGTCCACTCGGTTGCGCCTCAATTTGGCCGCCGCCTTCGGAGGAATCAATCCATGTCGCTTCGCCGCTGGCTTTTTTTACCGCTTGCATTGGCCGTCATTACCCCTTTCGCCTTCCCGCAGCAAATCCCCTACCTCGATCCCAAGCTCTCCCCGCCGGAGCGTGCCCACGATCTGGTCGGCCGCATGACACTCGATGAAAAGGCCAACCAGCTTGAAGACTGGGCCACCTCCATTCCGCGCCTCGGCGTTCCCGACTACCAGACCTGGAACGAAGCCCTGCATGGCGTCGCCCGCGCCGGCTACTCCACCGTCTTTCCCCAGGCCATCGGCATGGCCGCCACATGGGATCCATCGATCGTCCACGCTATGGGCAACGTCATCTCCACCGAGGCCCGCGCCAAATACAACCAGGCCCAGCGCCAGGGCAATCACCGCATCTTCTACGGCCTCACCTTCTGGTCGCCCAACATCAACATCTTCCGCGATCCGCGCTGGGGACGCGGCCAGGAAACCTACGGCGAGGACCCTTTCCTCACCGCCAAGCTCGGCGTAGCCTTTGTCACCGGCGTGCAAGGCGGCGACCTAGACCACCTCCGCGCCGTCGCCACCAGCAAGCACTTTGCCGTCCACAGCGGACCTGAGCCCATGCGCCACGGCTTCAACGTGGACCCCAGCCCACGCGACCTGGAAGAAACCTACTTGCCAGCCTTCCGCGCCACCGTCACTGAAGGCCATGTGCAGTCGGTCATGTGCGCTTATAGCTCCATCGATGAATGGCCAGCCTGCACCAACAAGATGCTGCTCAAGGACCACCTCCGCGACGCCTGGGGATTCAAAGGCTTCGTCGTCTCCGACTGCGGCGCCATTGTCGACGTCAACCTGGGTCACAAGAAGACCGCCGACATCACCCATTCCGCCGCGCTCGCCCTTGAGGCCGGCACAGACCTCTCCTGCAGCATCTGGACCCCCGGCTTCAACACCCTCGCCAACGCGGTTCGCCAAAAGCTGGTCTCAGAGGATCTGCTCACCCAGGCCGCCGAGCGCCTTTACACGGCACGCTTCCAACTCGGCCTATTTGACCCGCAAGGCTCTACGCTCGATCGGATCCCATTCGCTGCCGTAGCATCCATCCCCAACCGCCAAACCTCCCTCAGAGCAGCCGAAGAAAGCATCGTTCTGCTCAAGAACTCAGGTGTTCTGCCCCTGAAAGGCGAACCCGGCCACATCGCCGTCATCGGGCCCACGGCTGACCTCTTGCCGTCCATTCTGGGCAACTATGTTGGCACCCCCGTCCACCCAGTCACGCCGCTGGACGGCATCTTCCAGCAGTTCCGCAGCTCCCCCATCCTCTACGCGCAGGGCTCCACGCTTGCTGATGGAGTAGGCGTGCCCGTTCCCCGCACCGCCTTCGGCCTCAATCAGGGTCTAAAGACTGAGTTCTTCGCCACGCCCGACTGGACCGGCCGTCCCGTCGTCACGTTGACGCAGCCCATCATTCAGGCCGATTGGGAGAACGCTTTGCCCGTTCCCCAGCTCGAAACCCACAACTACTCCGTCCGCTGGAGCGGTTCGATCACCGTCCCCGCGCCGGGCCACTATGTCTTCTCTCTTGAGGCTGGCGACAGCTTCCCTTACTCGCCAGTCGAAAGCTACCGCTTCATCCTCGACGGCAAGGTCCTCTCCGAAGGCAGCCTGCGCCAGGCAGGCGACCTGTCTGCATTGGGCAATTTCCATACCGAGCCCGGCGCATCGCCCAGCGCGCCGCCACTCATGCAATTTCCCAAGATCCCCTCCATTCCAGTCGACTTCACTGACACCAATCCCCACGATATCCGCATCGAGTACTCACACTCCGGCGATCGGTTCGGAGGCGGCCTCACTCTCAAGTGGGAAGCCCCCGCCCAGGCCCAACTGGACGAAGCTGTTGCCCGCGCCAAGGAATCCGATGTCGTCGTCGCCTTCGTCGGCCTTTCCCCGCAGCTTGAAGGCGAAGAAATGCGCATCAAGATCGACGGCTTTGACGGTGGCGACCGCACCAGCCTCGACCTGCCCGCCCCCCAACAAAAGCTCCTTGAGGCCGTGGCCGCAACCGGCAAGCCGCTCATCGTGGTTCTGCAGAGCGGCAGCGCCGTCAGCCTCAAATGGGCCAACGACCACGCCGCTGCCATTCTTGAAGCCTGGTATCCCGGCGTCGCGGGCGGCGTGGCTATTGCCCACACCCTCTCCGGCCTCAACAACCCTTCCGGCCGCCTGCCCATCACCTTCTACGCCAGCCTCGACGGCCTCCCACCCTTCCCCGACTATGCAATGAAAGGCCGCACCTACCGCTATTTCTCCGGCAAGCCCTTGTGGGGATTCGGCTACGGCCTCAGCTACACCACATTCAAATACGGCCCCGTAAAATTATCCACCGATAACATCAAGGCCCCGGAACTCCTCACCTCGCCACTCACCGCAACCGTCTCCATCACCAACACCGGCGCAGTCGCCGGCGACGAAGTCGTCGAAGCCTACCTGAAGACCCCGCAACCCGCCGGCCCCATCCACTCTCTGGTCGGCTTTCAGCGCGTCAACCTGGAACCGGGAGCCAGCCGCGATGTCACCATCGCCATCGATCCCCGCAGCCTTTCAAGTGTCGACGAAAAAGGCAACCGCGCCATTTTGGAAGGCAAGTACGAGCTGACCCTTGGCAGCGCCCAACCCCAGGACACCGAAGCCAAATCCGGAGCCGATTTCACCATCACCGGGTCCCAGCCCCTGCCAAAATAACTCTGCGTGCTGCGCGGGCGGACCCGAACAGAGTCTGCCCATGTCTTCGGAATTCGATAAACTCAAAGTGACCGCAAATCACTTGGAGCCCTCTTGCCCACCCAGCCCGAAGAACGCATCGTTCGCCCCGCTCGCAACGTCCACGGAAGCCTTCGTCTGCCCGGCGACAAGTCCATTAGCCACCGGTACGGCATGTTGGCCGCATTTGCTGAAGGCGTCTCCCGCTTCACCAACTTCTCCACCGGCGCTGACTGTGCCTCGACCCTTTCCTGCATGGAATCTCTTGGCGCTAAAATAAACAGAATCAATAATGAAGCGGTCGAAATTACTGGCGTCGCCGGCTGCGTAACTCCGTCCAACCACTCCCTTGACTGTGGCAACTCCGGCTCAACCATGCGCATGGTCTCTGGCCTCTTGGCGCCTCAGCAGGGCGATTTCACCCTGGTCGGAGACGCCTCGCTCTCGCGCCGTCCCATGGAGCGCATCCGCAAGCCCCTTGAAGCCATGGGCGCACGCCTCACCCTCACCGACGGCCACGCACCCCTGATGATCCACGGGAGCCCACTCCATCCCATCGACTACACAACGCCCGTTCCCAGTGCCCAGGTAAAAACCTGTGTCCTGCTCGCCGGCCTTCAAACCACTGGAACCACAACAGTTAGAGAGGCAGTTCGCACCCGAGACCACAGCGAACTGGCCCTGAGAGCCTTTGGCGCTACCCTCACCCGCACCATCGATTCAGTCTCCATCTCCGGCCCTCAATCCCTCCACGCCATCGATGCTGCCGTCCCCGGAGACATCTCCTCCGCCGCCTTCTTTCTCTGCGCCGCGGCGCTGTTTCCCGGCTCTGCCCTTCTGCTTGATTCACTGGGACTTAATCCAACACGTGCCACGTTGCTGGATGTGCTCACCGCGCTGGGCGCACACATCGCCGTCCTCAATCTTGAAGAAAAGAATGCCGAATTGGTGGGCACAGTCCAAATCTCTTCCCCGCCTGAAGGCCTTGGATCCACCGCCGTGAGCGGAGCCCTGGCCGCTCAGCTCATTGACGAGCTCCCGGTGCTGGCAGCCATCGCTCCCTACACCAGCGGAGGAATCCGCATCCGCGATGCCAAGGAACTGCGCGTCAAGGAATCGGATCGCATCGACCTCATCGTAAAGAACTTGCGCGCCATGGGCGCTGAAGTCGCCGAGTTCGAGGATGGCGTAGACGTTCCCGGCGGCCAGACCCTCCACGGAGCGGCAATTGATTCAGGGGGTGACCACCGCATCGCTATGGCCTTCAGCGTCGCCGCCCTCCGCGCCAACGGCGAAACCGTAATAAAGGGTTCAGAATCAGCAGCTATTAGCTTCCCCGAGTTCTTCAATCTCCTCGACCTGGTCGCCGAGCGGTAAGGAAACTGTTTGGCATTCCAGTTGTAAATCGAAGATTCCGGAGCCAGCAGGGGACTTCAGCTGAAAGAGTGCGAATTTGCGAGGCCTGAAGGCCCGTGCTTGTACCGCCTCTTTAGAGCATTTTCAACTCAAGTGTTAACACGTCCGCTGTGCCCCATCCATTGTGCG
>Ga0255349_1000176_pt1 | contig 27968 bp, 10 predicted proteins | sample CBST25v15metaG_FD_189947 | JGI IMG/M metagenome (GOLD analysis project Ga0255349, IMG submission 189947) | Peat soil microbial communities from Stordalen Mire, Sweden - C.B.S.T-25.v15 | ecosystem: Environmental > Terrestrial > Soil > Wetlands > Peat | place: Sweden: Norrbotten County, Stordalen...
ATGAGCCTGCTTCTGGCCGAGGTCTATGCCTTCCTCATTCTCTTTTTGGGATACTTTCAGACCGTCTGGCCGCTGCGCAGGGCGCCCGTGGCGCTGCCCGACTCGACCGAGGAATGGCCGCACGTCGACGTTCTGATTCCTACCTATAACGAGCCGCTGGACTTGGTGCGCTACACCGCCCTGGGCGCGCTGAACATGGACTGGCCCGCGGACAAGATACACGTCTACATTCTGGACGACGGCCGGCGCAAGGAGTTTGAGCAGTTCGCCTTCGAAGCCGGAGCCGGCTACAAGACTCGCGGCGACAACAAACATGCCAAGGCGGGCAACATCAACGCCGCGCTGGAAAGCATGAGTTCGCCGTTTGTGGCCATCTTCGACTGCGACCACGTGCCCACGCGCAGCTTTCTGCAGATGACGATGGGCTGGATGTTGCGCGATCCCAAGCTGGCCATGCTGCAGACGCCGCACCATTTCTATTCGCCCGACCCGTTTGAACGCAACCTGAGCCAGTTCCATGTGATTCCCAACGAGGGCGAGCTGTTTTATGGGGTCGTGCAGGACGGCAACGACTTCTGGAACGCGACCTTCTTCTGCGGCTCCTGCGCCGTGCTGCGCCGCAAGGCTCTGGACGAGATTGGCGGCATTGCCGTGGAGACCGTAACCGAGGATGCGCACACGTCGCTGCGCATGCAGATGAACGGCTGGGGCACGGCCTACATCAACATTCCCCAGGCGGCGGGGTTGGCCACTGAAAGGCTCTCGGCCCATATCGGCCAGCGCATTCGCTGGGCCCGGGGCATGATCCAGATCCTGCGCATCGACAATCCGCTGTTCGCCCCTGGGCTCAAGTTTCCCCAGCGGTTGTGCTACTTCAACGCAATGTCGCACTTTTTGTATGCGGTCCCGCGGCTGATCTTCCTCTCGGCGCCGTTGATCTATCTGCTGCTCAACCACACGAATATTCCAGGGTATTGGGCGGCTATTCTGGCCTACGCGCTGCCCCACCTGGCGCTTTCAAACGTCACCAACTCGAGGATTCAGGGCGAGCACAGGCATTCATTCTGGAACGAGATTTACGAGACGGTGCTCTCGCCCTACATCCTGCTGCCTACCATGATGGCGCTCATCAATCCCAAGCTGGGCAGGTTTAACGTGACGGCCAAGGGCGGAGTGGTGAAGAAGACCTTCTTCGACTCCAGGATCGCGCAGCCGTTTCTGATTCTGCTGCTGTTCAATATCGCCGGGCTGCTGGTCGCGATTCCGCGCTTCTTCATATGGGACAGGGACCGGCCGGGCACGGTGTTCATGAACGTGATCTGGTGCTGCTTCAACATCGTCATATTGGGCGTTTGCGTTGCGGTGGCGCGCGAGATGAAGCAGTTGCGGACCACAGTCCGCATCAACATCGCAACCTCGGTGGTTGCCAGGTTGCCTGATGGAACACCGATCGCCGGGCAGACAATCAACATCGTGACCCCGCACAATGCCAAGCTGCCAGACGGGCGGCCAGTCCCCGGAGAAACCATCGACATGTCCTCGGGCGGCACCAGCATCCGCTTCCCCGAGGCAGTCGATTTGAGCCCGAATACGCAGGTGCGGCTCACTTTTCCGCACCCGGCTCCGCCTACTGAAATCCCCGCATACGTGGTCTCCTCGGAAGGTTCGGTGTTGCGCGTGCGGTTTGAGGATTTAACCATTGCCGAACAGGAAGTGCTGACCATGGTGCTATATTCCCGAGCGGACTCCTGGCTGGGCTGGGGCGAGTCCCGCAAGAACGACAACGTGTTGCGCAGCATGGGCAGCATCTTCATGATCTCGATGCACGGCCTGGGCGCGACCTTCAAGAGCCTGGTTCACCGCGGAGACAAGAAAGTCAGGAAGCCCACCTCACTCTCCGTGGTTCGCTCCGCGGTGATCTTTGCCCTGGGCGTGGTTCTGATGGGCGCCGCGCACGTCGCGCAAGGGCAAGCTCCTTCGCGGGCTCGGCCGCAAGCTTCGTCCCAGGCTCTGTCCCCGGTTCCCACCACAGTCCAATCCGCAGTGCAGGGCGAGGCGCGGCTCAATCCCGGAATGCAGCAGCCCGGTTCAACGAACGGCAGCGCGTTGCCTCCGCCGCCTCCCGGCCAGTTCCGCGATCTGTTCACACTCGGCGACGCAGGCTCGCCGCAGATCGAGCTGCATGGCATCGACAGCAGTCACACCATCTACTTCACGCTTCCTCAGACGCATGTGGTGCGTTCCGCCAAGATCCACATCTATTATGTTTTTTCACCCAGCCTGCTTCCGCAACTGAGCCACATCAAGCTCATCTTGAATGGAACGTTGTTCGCCACGATCCAGCCCACGCCGGGTCAGTTGGGGGGCTCGTCCAGCCAGGATGCCGACGCGGAGTTCACCATTCCGCCCGAGCTGCTGGTGCATGACAATGCACTCACCATCCAGTTCATCGGCCACTACACCATGGTCTGCGAAGACCCCGCCAACACCACGTTATGGGCTCACGTCCTTCGCAACACGTTTCTCGACATCGAGGGCGATCTGCTGCCCCTGGCCGACGATGTGAAGCAGTTGCCCATGCCCTTCCTGGATCCGGCCGTCGTCCAACCCCCGGCCATTCCCATCATCTTTGAATCGACGCCCTCCTTCAAGGCCATTCAGGCCGCCGGCGTGGTGGCAAGCTACTTCGGCCTCGTCTCAGAGAGCCGGCCGATGCGCTTCCCGATTTTCGTCGGGACGATCCCCCAGGGCAACGCGATCGTCATTGCGGAGAACTCGGCGAATCTACCCGCGGGCGTGGATCTGCCCTCCATCCATGCGCCCACCGTGGCCATGCGTACCAACCCCAACGATCCCTACGGCAAGATTCTGGTGGTGGCCGGCGCCGATGCGGACCAGTTGCTGGTGGCAGCCCAGGCCGTGGCCATGCATGGGGACCTGCTTTCCGGAGCGCAAGCGAACATCAACGCGTTCAGTTTGCCGGAAAAGCAGAAACCCGACGCAGCCCCGCGCTGGGCCCGTACAGATCAGACGATCGCTTTGTGGGACTACGCCACCGCGGAGCAGTTGCAAGGGGACGGAACGGCGCCCTTGAACGTTTACTTCCGCATCGCGCCCGACCTCTACTACAACGCCCGGGAACCCAACGCCATCCTCAAGCTCGACTACCGGTACAACTCGATTCCCATCGGCCCCATCTCCAGCATGCAGGTGCGGGTCAACAACGCATACCTCGATTCGGTCCCGCTGATTCCCGGCCAGGAGGACGCGCGGAAGACGGAGAAGGATCTGCCCGTCCCGGTAGTGAATCTGCGCCCGTTCTCCAACTCTCTGTCTTTCGATTTCACCTTCCAGTTGCTCAAGAAGAGCGGCTGCCAGGACACGACGCCCATCAACATGCAGGGCGCTATTCTGCGTGACAGCTACCTGGATTTGCGCGGCTATCCTCACTACGCGCCGTTGCCCAACCTGGAGATCTTCGCCAACGCCGGCTTCCCGTTCACGCGGCTTGCCGACCTGAACGAGACCACGGTCGTGCTGCCGCCTCAGCCCACCGAGCAGGAGATCGAAATCTTTGTCACGCTGATGGGGCACTTCGGCCGGCAGACGGGTTTTCCGGTGTTGCGTGTCACTGTGGCCGGACCCGATGCGTTGCACCAGGGCGCCACGAACGACTTCCTGGTCATCGGGACTGGAGGAGACCAGCCTGGCTTCGACAAGATCAACAACAGTCTCCCCGTTGCCCTGCGCAGCGGCAAGATCCAGGTGCGTGATACGCAGGGATTCTTCGCTCCCATGCTGCATCATGCTTGGTGGAAACTCGGGTCCGATGAGCACACCGAGTCCGGCGACCTGACAGCCGCCGGCATTCCCGACTCAATGATCGAGGGAATCAAGTCCCCGTTCGACCCAATCGGCAATCGCAGCATCGTGGTCATCCACCTCAAGGACGCCAACGCCTTTGAACCCTTCATGGCCGCGTTTCTCCAGGTGCAGCAGTCGAGCGATATCTCCGGCTCTGTTGCGGTTCTTCATGGAGCCCACTTCGAGTCGTTCCGCATCGGCTCCGAGGTCTATCATGTGGGAGTGCTGCCGTGGTGGACATGGTTGACGCTGTGGTTCATGGAAGTGCCTTGGGTGGCCGCGATTATCGTATTCATTCTGGTCTTTTTGCTGGCTCTCTGGGCAAGGCAATGGTTGCGCGGCAAAGCCAGAACGCGGTTGAACATGATCGACGAATAAGAGCAGGGAGTTGGGATCAGGGAACTGAGCGTTCTTCGCTGACCGTGCGATGTCATGGGCGCCCCACCTTCGCCGCGTATTTGTTTTTGCGGCTCGGGTGGGAACCTACGCCGCGTTCACCCTTTTCTTGAGGACTCGTGCGATGGGCCTTCGGACATCCCGGCAAGGGAAGCGTTGGATATTGATCGCGGCCTTGATGATGCTCAGCGCTACCGGCGGGTGCAAGCAGGGTCCCTGGTCGCTCTGGGACTCCTATTCCGCGCGCTTCATCGACGGGCAGGGCCGCGTCATCGATCGCACCACGGGCGATCGCACCACTTCCGAAGGCCAGGCCTACGCGATGTTCTTTGCGCTGGCCGATAACGATCGCGCCACGTTCGACAGGGTGCTGGCATGGACCCAGGCCAACCTGGCCGGCGGCGATCTGGAGGCCCATCTGCCCGCATGGCTGTGGGGAAAGACCGGCAAAGGCGAATGGAAGACGCTCGACGCTAACCCAGCTTCAGATGCCGATGTCTGGATGGCCTACACGCTGGTCGAGGCCGGGCGGCTATGGAAGGTTCCCGTCTACACGAACCTGGGCCGGAAGATGATGGACCAGATTGCCAAAAGCGAGGTCGCCGACCTGCCTTCTTTCGGCCCCTTGCTGTTACCCGGCCCTGTTGGATTCCAGCATGACAAGGTTTGGACGCTGAATCCCAGCTACATGCCGTTGTTCCTCTTTGAGCGGCTGGCTCAAGTTGACCCGGCAGGCCCGTGGCGCCAGATCGCTCTCAACATCCCGCGCTTTCTCGATCAGAGTGCCCGTCACGGGTTTGCCATGGATTGGGTGGACTATGTTCCCGGCGACGGCTTTTATCCGGCCACCCTACAGCCCGCGGCTACGACCGCACAGCCGGCGGCTACGGCCAAACCGCCTGCGGCCACGCCCGTCCAGCCTGTGGCTGCGACCGCACAGCCGGCGGGCGGCAATCAGACCGTTGCCCCCGGTGGCAGCTATGACGCCATCCGCGTTTACCTTTGGGCGGGCATGACCGATGGCAAAGGTCAGACCCGCGCTCAGATACTGAACGCTCTCCCGGCCATGAGCGTCTACCTTGCCAATCATGATGCTCCCCCTCAAATGGTCAGTGACCAGGGGATTCCATTGGCGCAAGATGGACCTGTGGGATTTTCTGCCGCGGTGCTGCCTTATTTGAGGGCCTTCCCCGACCACTCAAGCGTGAGCGCAAAGCAGACCGTTCGCATGAGCGAGCAGAGGGATCAGTCGACGGGTTTGTACGGAAAGGACACGGCGTATTACGATCAGAACCTTGCCCTCTTTGCAACCGGCTATCTTGATGGTAGATTTCGGTTTGGCGCAAGCGGGGAACTGAACGTAGAATGGACACGCTGATGAGCGCGGGCTGCGGGGCTTTGAGAAAAGTTGCGATCGTCGCGAGCTGCCTGTTTTTGGCGCTCCAGATCGGCCTTGCTCAAAAAAAGTCCATCCCTGCAACTGCCACGGGCACACGCGCCATCCTGGTGGAGAAAGCACACGCCCTTGAGTCGCGCGGTCGGCCGGACATGGCCATCCAGATTTGGCAGCAGATTCTTCTCTCCGACCCGAGGAACACCGAAGCTCTGGCCGGCTTAGCCAAGGACTTCAAGCTGATCGGCTCGATCGACAAGTCCAGCGACGCACTGGAGCGGTTGCGCAAGATCAACCCCAACGATCCGAATATCTCGAAAATCGAGGCGCAGACCAGTTCGCGCACCGAGAGCGACCAGCTCCGCCATGCAGGCGAACTGGCGCGCCAGGGCAAACCTGACGATGCGATGCGCATCTATCGGGGGCTGTATGGAGATCACCCGCCGGATGGGGATATCGCCCTGGCCTATTACCAAACCCTTTATGGCACGGCCAACGGCAAGCAGACGGCCATTGCCGCCATGCGCGGACTGGCGGATCGCAATCCAGATCGCAGTCCAGGCGATCCACGCTTTGCGGTCGAGCTGGGGACGATGCTCACATACGACGGAAGAACTCGTGCCGAGGGCATGCGCATCCTCAAGGCTCATCCAAACGATGCGAACGCCCAGGCCGCTCTTCGCCAGGCACTCATTTGGGATTCGGCGAATCCCGCCTCGGCGGCGGAGACACGCCAATATCTCAAGGATCATCCGCAGGATACGGAGCTCTCCGGGCATCTGAAGGAAAACGAACAGAAGCTGGCGCAGATGAACACCGGCATTGCCCGCACGGCAGCCGAGCGCGCCGCATTTGCGGCGCTCAACGCACACAGGGCTGGAGACGCGGAGAGGCTGTTTACCGCGATTCTCGCGCATGAGCCGGGAAACGCGCGGATCGCGGCGGGCATGGGTTTTCTGCGCATGCAGCAGAGCAACTTTGCCGCAGCCATCAGCTACCTGACCCAGGCCGAACAGAACGGCTACAAGGCGAAGGCCGTCGAGGATGCGCTGGCGACTTCAAGATTCTGGTACACCATGGGCGAGGCTACCCAGGCCTTTGACAACAATCAGATGGATGTAGCTTCGGCCAAGTACCAGGCGGCGCTGGTCATGCGCCCACGCTCGGCCGAGGCTCTGAGTGGACTGGCCGGCCTGTTGACCAAGCAACAGCAATATGCCTCCGCCGCGGGCGTCTACGAGCAACTGGTCAGGGTTCAGCCGGGGTCAGTCGAAGCCTGGCGCGGTCTGTTTCTGGCCTATGCGCGCGACAACCGGAACCAGAGGGCGCTCGACCTCTCCGCCCGCATCCCTGGACCGGTCAAGGTTGCGCTGGCCAGGGACCCGGAGTACCTGCGCACGCTGGCGACCATCTATCATGCCGAGAATCGCAACGCGGATGCGCAACGGGTGCTGGCCCTCGCCTTGTCGTTGCCGTTTCCCGACAACGGGACCCATCTCAAAGCGGATACCAAGCTGCAGTACGCTGGAATCCTGATGGAGGCCAAGCGCTTCGACCAGGCCGGAGAGCTTTATTCGCAGATACTCAACGACGATCCGAGCAACCTGTCCGCCTGGGAGGGCATGATTAGCGCGCATCACCAGGTGGGCCAGGACAATCAAGCCATCGCCGATGTCCAGAAGATGCCGCCGGCCACCTACGAGGCGGCGCTCGCCGATCCCGCCTTTCTGTCCATGCTCGGTGCTGTTTATCAGCGGGCCAACCAATTTGAAATCGCCCAGGGCTTTCTGGAACGCGCGGCCAAGCTGCAGATCGCGGCCGGAGGCCAGCCCAGCGTGTCGCTCCAGTTGCAGTTGGCGGGTATCGATCTGGCGCGCAACAATACGACGCAGGCCTACGATCTTTACCAGGAGATTCTGAGGTTGCACCCGGACCGCGTCGACGCCTGGAAAGGCCTGATTGACGCGTTGCTGGCCACCAACCGCAACGCCGAGACGCTCAAGCAGATCGTTCTGATTCCAGCGCCGATACGCAAGCAGCTTGAAGCGGATTTTGAATTTGTGCAGAGCGAAGCTAGCCTCTACGCCGCCCTCGGCGACAATGCTCGCGCTGCCGAATACATGCGCCGCGTGCAAGCTCACTACAGCCAACTCAAGATGCAGCCTCCCGCCAACATCGAGGTTCAGAACGCATGGCTGCTGTTCAACACAGGAAACGACCGCCTCCTGTATCCGGCGCTGATGCGTTTGGGAGGCCGAAAAGACCTGACCGTCGCACAACGGGAGACGGTGCAAAACATCTGGGCCAACTGGAGCGTGCGCCGCGCCGGGGCGGCCATGGACAATGGCAACGTGCAGCGCGCAGTCGATATTCTGGATGCCGCTTCCCAGGCCTTTCCAGACAACCTCGACGTGCGCAAGGCAGTGGCCGGCGGTTATGCGATGGTTGGCCGCGCCAGGGAGTCGCTGAAGCTCTACAAAGCCATTCCCATGCAGGACGCCACGGCGGGCGACTTCCAGGGCGCGGTCGGGGCGGCCCTGGCGGCCAATGACAAGACGCAGGCTGAGATTTGGCTGCGCCAGGCACTGGAGCGCTACTCGCGGGACCCGGCGATTCTGTCGCTCGCCGCTCGCTTCGAGCAGGCTCGCGGCGACAATCAGCGCGCCGCCGATTTCTATCGCGCCTCGCTGGCTGCGATGCCCGCGAGTTCTCCCACCGACAGGCTAGCTCATGCGTTGTATTACCCCGAGCAGGATACGCGCACCCACCGCGCCGTAACCGCGGCCGACCTGCAGCACCTGCTCGATCCCAACTACGAGCCGTTCCAGAAGACCACCAAGCTGCCGCGGTTGCCCTCGTATGGCCCCGATCCTTATAGCGGACCGGCCCCGGTGCCTTCAACAACACAGTCCGTCTCGCCCGATACCGGCTCACCCAATGCGCATCTGTCCAGGCAAGCGGCCCACGCGAGGTACTTCGGCAATGCTCGTCTGCTGAGAGTCTCGAGCTCTGCCGCTCCCTCCGCAAGCTTCGTGGGATGGCCACCTCAGCAAGCGCAGCTTCAAGATCAGAGCTACAGTCAGCAGGGACAGATCTCCGCAAATCCTCCTCATTCCCTTGCCTCCGATGCATGGAAAGGATTGGTTTTCTCGCTGATGGCGAGTGGCCGCAACACTGAAGCGGTCAATGAAATCGCCAAGATTCCGCCGGACGTGCGCAGGCAGCTTGAAGCCGACATCGAGTTTGTCCAGGGCGAAGCCAGCTTGTACGCGGCCATTGGCGACATTCCCCATGCCACCGAATATCTGAACCGCGTGGAAACCTTCTATCTGCTGCACCGCGCCTCCGCACCCGCCGGCCTTGAGGTTCAACACGCCTGGCTGCTCTACGACACACAGAACGATCGCGGGCTGTATCCGCTGCTGTTGCGTCTCGATCTTCGCACTGACCTGAGCGCCGCGCAGCGGACTGAAGTGGACAGCCTTTGGGCTGACTTCGCGGTGCGCCGTTCTTTCATGGCCTTTGACAACGGCAACCTGGCGCGCGGCGTCATGATTCTGCAAGCCGCATCCCAGGAATACCCGGACAACATGAACGTCCGCCGGGCGGTGGCCGGTGCGTACGCCAAAGTCGGCAAGGCTCAGGAGGCCGTGGCGCTCTTCAAGGCCATTCCGATGGACAACGCAGCCTCCGGCGACCTCCAGGGAGCCATCGGGGCAGCCTTGGCAGCTCCGGACCTGGCCCAGGCTGAGATATGGCTGCGTCAGGCGCTCGGGCGCTTTCCCGCCGACCCGAAGATTCTCGGAATGGCTGCCCGCTTCGAGCAGGCTCGCGGCAACAATCAACGCGCCACCGACTACTGGCGCGCGGCGCTCGCGGCCATGCCTCCCGGATCCGCGGCGCAGAAGTTGGACAGCGGGCAGGCTTATCCCCTGGGAGCCTACAAGGCTCCGGCTCCGGGCGACCTGAAGCGCCTGCTCGATCCGCGCAACGATCCGCCTCAAAGGACCGACAAGCTTCCGCCGCTGCCTTCATATCACGATTCCTATAGCGCAGCTCCATCAGGTGCGTCTGCCCGGCCAGCGGCTCCGCAACAGAATCTCAGCGTCCCCGACAATAACCCGCTTCCGCTTCCATTTCCTTCGCCCTCCAGCCGTCGGACTGTGCCGAACGTGCCGGGAAGGCTGTCGATCCAGCCGGCACGCCAGTCAACCAACGCGCCGTACCAACCCAGCTACACAGGCACGATGCATCTGCCCCCTTCGGAGCAGAACATCCTTTCCACTGATCCTGTGTCCAGCGGCACTGCGCAGGGGAATCCGGGGCAGTCTTCGGTCCGGAGGCCTCAGTCGAGCGGAGCGGGAAACGATGCCGGCCCGGCTTCAGGACTGGCTTCAGGACCGGTTTCAGGACTGCGGATTACATCTCAGCCCATGGGTACGATGGCCGCGCAGGTGCAGACTCGATTTGCCGACCAGACGGATGGGCAGCTCACACAGGGCTCCGCAACACAGATTCATGCCATTGCCAATGCCAGCGCTCTACAATCTGGCCAACTGAGCCCAGGCCCCTCCCGCTCAGCCACAGTCGGCGAAGCCCAATACGCCCAATACAACGACACGCAATACACGCCCTCCGCGCAGGATGCGGCCGCCGGGGCGTATTCCGCCTCGAAACAGCAAGCTCCGCCGGCGCAGACGCAGCAGCCCGTTGGCCAGCCTGCCCCGCCCAAACCCGCAGCGTCGAAAAAGAAGCTTTACAGGAAGAAGACTGCCGCTTCAACGGCTGCCAAACAGCCCGCGCCGGCCCCGACCCTGGAAATGGCGGAACCTGCGCAACAGGACCAGCAGCAGGTACAGATTCCCCCACCCGAGTCTCAAGAGCCTGCGGAGCCTGCCCCGTCTTCGCAAACAACAGCTTCGCCCGACGGCTCCGGCCAAGGCCTCACCGACGAGGAACTGCAACAGCGCGATCTGCCTCCGCTGCGCGGACCATGGGTGCGCATCCAGCGCGGGGCGCACCCCATCGATCCCCGCGAGGAAGCGGAGATGCAGTTGCGCTCCATCGAGAGCGGGTACAGCGCATGGTTCGGCGGCGCCGGCATCGTCAACTACCGCAGCGGCGCGCTGGGGTATGACCACCTGTCGGCCCTGGAAGCGCCGTTCGAGGCGTCCATGCCTCTGGGCTACAACGCACGCCTCACCATCGTGGCCAAGCCGGTGTTTCTTGACTCCGGACAGGCTGACGGAAGCAGCACCATCACGGTTCAGGAGCAAACCACGGCGGGAACCTCGCTGATTTCCATTCCCCAGCCTATCGGGACCTTGATCGACACCGCGACCACCTTGCCGGCACAACAGAACGCCGTCGGCATTGGCGGAGAAGTGCAGTTGGCTTTCCCGCATCTTGCTCTGGCTGCCGGATACACGCCCGAGGGGTTCCTGGTGGCCACCTTTACCGGCCGCGCCCAGTGGAAGCCGGGCGATGGGCCTTTTACCTTCAACTTTGTCCGCGACCCAGTCAAGGATACCCAGCTCTCCTACTCAGGGTTGCGCGACCCGGCCGGAAACACTCTCGGCAATCAGGGACAGATCTGGGGCGGCGTCATGGCCAACCAGGGTACTGTGCAGTTCGCGCACGGCGATGCGGAGTCCGGATTCTATTTCGGCGTCGGCGGCCAGTACCTTGCCGGCTATCGCGTCGAGACCAATATCCGCATCGACGGTTCCGGCGGAGCGTATTGGCGCTTGAAGACGGTTCCGGAGTTCGGCAACCTGAGCATCGGCGCAAACTTCTTTGGAATGCACTACGCGCACAACGAGAATGCCTTCACCCTCGGCATGGGCGGCTACTTCAGTCCCCAGGCTTATTTCCTGGCCAACGTGCCCATCAGTTGGGCCGGCCACTATCAGACCCGCTGGCATTACAACGTCGTTGCCAGCCTGGGTGTGCAGGGCTTCCAGGAGAATTTGACCAAGCTGTTCCCGCTGGCGGCGCAATCGGCTTCAGAGATTGCCCTCAATAATCCAATGCTCCCGGCCAAGACCAGTGTCGGCCCCAACTACGACCTCCGCAGCCAGGTGGCCTATCAGATCGGTCCCCACTGGTTTGCGGGAGGATTCTTCGCCGCCAACAACTCGCGCGATTACGATTCCGTTTCCGCCGGCTTCTCGATCCATTACATGTTCCGCGCACAACCGTCCACAGCCGCCGGTCCCACGGGGCTGTTCCCGGTGGATGGGGTGCGGCCGTTCCGGGTGCCGTAGGGCTCGGTTTACGTCTACGATGCGAGGTCTACTCCTATGACGCTAACCACCGTTTGGACAAACGCGGAAGTGTCAAGCCGTCGGTACCTTTATACCGGCAAAGAACGAGATACCGAATCAGGCAACGACTACTTCGGGGCAAGGTACTACAGCAGTGCGATGGGAAGGTTCATGTCGCCCGATCGACCAGTTGATCAGCATACGGAAGACCCGCAGTCGTTGAACCTCTATTCTTATGTCCGGAATCGTCCATTGACCTCAACCGACCCAACTGGCAACTTCGATTGTCAAGGTGGAGCGTCGCAATGTTTTGATGCAAAACTAGCTGCCATTAAGGAGAAGGAGGCGTCTTTCGACGTCAATAACCCTAACCTCTTTGCATTGCAAAAAGTATCTGGCGTTCTCGGAAATTATGGGGACCACAATGGGGTGACCGTTAATTTTGCAGATCTCGGCGGTAGCGCAAACGATCACGTAGGCGCCCAAACTGTGGATAAGACGATCACATTTAACAGCAGCTTCTCGATGTCGACAGACACTATGGCTGCAACGCTGATCCACGAAGGGACACACGTTCTGCAGAACGAGATTGCGGACCAATTCAAGAAGAATCTTGCAGGGGGGCTCGTCGACCCATCGGGACTTCTTCCGACCAACAGGCCTTCATGGACCGGATTAGTCAAGGAGGAAACCGAGGCCTATACGAACCAGGGTTATGCAGAACAGGCACTTCATATAAAGGGTCAAATCTACGACCCGACAGACACGAAACCGGGGGCTGACAAGAGACGCGAAAATCGAATTGGGTTCTATGCGAAAGCGAGTGCGAACAAGACTTGTGGATCGGGATCGTTGGAGGCGGAGGGTTCCAAATGCACCGAATGACACGTACTTTTGTAGTTGGATGTTGCGCCTTCCTAGCGGGCCTCGCTCTCGGAAGTCTCCAGGGTTCAAGTGGCATTTTCGGAAGCCGGCGTGCTGTGAGCGTTGACTTCTGCTTCATTCTTCAGAATCCTGACGTCATCGGTTCGAGAAGCTTCATCACGAGGGCCACCATAGTTTCCGCGTTCCCGCACGGTTCGGTCTTAGAGAGCGACTCTTGCCCCAAAATGGGCGCCAGCTTCACAGAGAAGCTCGACCGACAGGATTTCAGTGCGGAATTGAATGAGAGATTTAAAAATGATCCGTATGGTTTGGTGCCAGTGGAATTCGAAGGAACTCTTTACAGACCTTCTTTGGTTCGTCGCGTTTGGCTTGGAGTAATGAGCAACTTTGGCGTACGGGATCAGACGGCACCGGTAACAATAAGGCGATATACCGGTATTGGAGGACAAATCGAGTGTTCAGACAAAGAAGGTTCGTCACAGTCTCCCGGATCTGGATCCGTTCCGGCCAAGCCATCTGGCAATACGCCATTCCACGAGTCAGACCATGTTGATTCGGCCAGACAACACTAAGAATACGATGGGTGGCTTACAGCTATGACGGTCCTCCATCGGTTGTGCAGAAACAGTGTGTTTTTCGGCATCCCACTTCACCGGCAAAGAACGTGACTCCGAATCAGGAAATGACTACTTCGGGGCTAGGTACTACGCCAGTAGGCGGGTGGCGCACCCTAAGTTTTTGAAATCTTAACCAACCCACAACTGAGGGTGCCCTATCCTTCGCCTCTTTTCTGGCGAAGGGTGGGCTGGCATGAACTTCGCTCATCGGCGGGTATAGAATTCTCCAGTTATGGCGAAGCTCGTCCGTTACCAGCAATGCGGCTGTTTTCACTTTGTCACGTTCAGTTGTTATCGTCGTCAGCCGTTGTTGGGGACGGCGACGGCATACGGCGTCTTCGAGCGTGAGCTTGAGGCCGTGCGTGTGCGGTACGGCTTTGTGGTTGCTGGTTATGTTCTGATGCCGGAGCATGTTCATCTGCTTGTCGGCGAGCCGCGCCGGTCGTCGCTGTCGATTGCGCTCCAGGTGTTGAAACAGCAGACATCGCGCAAGCTGAAGCAACGTGGAGAGGTTCAGTTCTGGCAGCGCCGTTACTACGATTTCAACGTCTGGAGCGAAGAGAAGCGGGTCGAGAAACTTCGCTATATGCATCGCAACCCGGTGAAGCGCGGGTTGGTCGAGAAGCCGGAGCAATGGCAATGGTCGAGCTTCCGGCACTACGCAAACGGCCAGCTTGGAGTGGTCGAGATCGAATCGCAATGGACAGCGTTCCGGCGAGGGAATCAACTGCCAGAACATCTCGGATACGCTGAAAAGGGCGGTTCAGATTCGTGCCCTCTCACCCTTCGCTAAAAAAAAGCGAAGGATGGGGCACCCTCGATGGTGGGAGAATGAAGATTAAAAATTTGGGTGGGCCACCCATCGTAGTCTGAGCATCGGGCGTAAAGGCGCCTTCTCCGCGCTCAACTGCGCCCATCCCTGCGCCCATCAAAGCGCAATAGCAAGGGTGGGGCACCCAGTTCTGGTACAACAACAAGCGGTCAGAGACCTAGGTCCGTGACCGGATGAAGATGTTCTATCCAATGAACGAACGTGGGCCGGGAGGCCCACGCTACAGCCGGCCAGGAGGCCGGCGCTACATTTCCAAAAGGAACATTTTCATACGGTCAGAGACCTAGTAGCGGGCAAAGCGATCATAGACGGCGATGACGGGAAGAACGTTGCCGTCGCCATCGAAGAACCCGCGTTGCACCAACTCTCCGCGGACTGCCGGTTCCCACCAGAAGACGCCTTTGCCGTGGGCGCCGGGCGCTTCCATTACGATTCGGTTCACCTCATCGAGGAAGTCGCGCTGGCCCTCCGGCGTTTCAGGAAACGGGCCTGGGCGCTTCATGTAATTGCCGGGCTCCCAATTGTAGGCGGTCTCCACGATGTATACGTCTTTGCCGTATTCGCGGATGGTGAATTCCAGATTGGCGCGCAGATCGTTGAGGCTGCCGTGCCACCACGGGTAATAGGATTGGCCGATGACGTCGAACTGAATCTTGTAACTGAGAAGTTTGTCGAAGAAGTACTTTGTTCCGGCGATATCTCCACCACGGTCAATGTGAATCATGATAGCCGGATGGGGATCGGTTCCGCTGCCGGCGGATACTCCGTCGATCCCCGCTTTTACCAACTCGGCAAAGCGATCCCAGTTTTCCGGCAGCTTGCCGTCGGGCCATAAAATGCCGTGCGTAATCTCGTTGCCCACCTGCACCATGTCCGGCATGACACCCGCATTCCTGAAGGATGCGATTGTGTCGCGCGTGTAGGCAAAGACGGCGTCGAGCAACTGCTGGTGCGAAAGCTCTCTCCACGCAACTGGAGTAGGCTGATGGCCGGGGTCGGCCCAGTCGTCGGCATAATGGAAGTCGAGCAGCAGTCGAAAACCCATGGCCTTGGCTCGCTTCGCGGCGGCCAGAGTGTAGTCGAGATTGTTGGGGAGCGTCGCGGGCGAATTGAAGATGCGCAGGCGGACCCAGTTGTAGCCGTGATCGCGAAGTATCTCCAAGGCGGGCTTGGCTACGCCGTTTTCCTTGAAGACGGCGCCTTGCTGCTCGGCCTGAGGCAGGAAGGAGATATCCGCGCCGATGGCATACTGCGAGGACTTCCCTGCTGGGGTTTGCTGTGCCGGACAAGCAACGCTTGCGGCGAGGACAAGAATCACGACCGATACCGATCTGCGACGCTTCACGAATCACCTCAGGGAAACAGTCTCGACCTCGGGTTCTTGCCAGGCTGCCTAAATGTGGATCAGTCCGCGCTGCAGTCCCGCCACCACCGCTTGAGTACGATCACTGGCGTTGAGACGCATAAGGATCACGCTCACGTGGCATTTGACAGTGGCCTCGGTGATGCCCAGCATGGCGGCAATCTCCCGATTGGATTTGCCCTTTGCCAACAGCGCCAGCACCTCGCGTTCGCGGTTGCTGAGGTTCGAGTCGCGGGTGCGCGAAGTGAGCGCCTGAGACACGGGCGGTGGGACATAGCGCCCTCCGCCGTGGACTCGCTTCACCGCATTCACCAACATCTCCTGCGGCATGCCCTTTACCAGGTAGCCGGTTGCGCCGGCTTCCATGGCCTGATAGATGTCCTCGTCGCCTTCATAGGTGGTGAGGACGATAAACCGCGCCTTTGGGCTCTGGGTGCGGATGCGGCGAATGGTCTCCACCCCGCTGATGCCGGGCAATCGCAAGTCCATCAAGGTGATGTCGGGGTGATGGAGTGCGTGCAGTTTGAGCGCCTCTTCGCCGCTGCCGGCCTGCGCGACTGTCTCCATCTCGTTGCAGGATGCAATGAGCGCCGTGATCCCGACGCGCATGATCGGGTGATCGTCGACGATAAGAATGCGGATCGGCGGCATAAGCAAACAGATTATAGTGCCTGGAGCATAGAGTGGTCAGGCCCAGGCACGAAGACCTTGCAGGGACCTGGCATCATTGGGCGATGGCGCTGCGTGGAATCTCTACGCGCACGCGGGTTCCCTGCCGGGGGATGCTCTCGATTTCAAATTCTCCTTCGAAGCGATGAATCCTTTCCTGCATCCCACGCAAGCCAAAGTGCCCATCGGAGAAGGCTTCCGCGGCGTCGAAGCCCTCCCCGTCGTCCTTTACCGTGAGCGAAAGCGACTCGCCCGCGTAGCAGATCTCCGCTTCCACATTCTTCGCATGACCATGCAGGATCGCGTTGAATACCGCTTCCCGGGCCACCATCATCAACTCATGCGTAGCGGGCAGGTTGATGCCAAACGGCTTTCCGGCCACGCGATAGACCATCTTCACTTCATGTTCCCGGCCAATCCGTTCGGCCATGCGCTGGAGCGCGGCCTCCAGATCGACGAGCGTGTGCTCGTCGCCGCGCAAATTCCACACCGCCTGGCGTGCCTCGTCCACGGTGGCGCGAATCTGTGTGGCGGCATAGTCGATCAAGTGCAGCCTGGACTCGTTGTCATCCACTTCTCCGCTTGATGCGGCCTCAAGCAGCGCGGAGATGCTCACGCAGCCTTGGATGAGCGTATCGTGCATTTCGCGCGCCAGCCGCGTCCGTTCCGCCAGGACCGCTTTGAATCGACCATGAATCTGCTTCATTCGCACCTGATACGCGAGGATGGATACCAGCCCAACGAGCACAACGCAGAGGGCCACAAACCATGGCGTCCGGTAGAAATAGGGCTTCTTGACGAAGTTGATCGAGGCGCGGGCCGTATGTCCCGGATGATCCGTCTCCCAGGCTTCCACAAGAAACGTGTATTGACCGGCAGGAAGATTCGTATAGGTTGCGAGCCGTTGCTGCGCGCCCGCATAGGTCCAGTTCCGGTCATACCTGTCAAGCTTGTAGCGAAAGCGCAGTCCTTCCTGCGAACGCAGCAAGACCGGCTCATACGCAATCTCGACGCGGTCGCTGCCCGCATCCAGATCGAGCTTTCCGGCCAGAGACACGGGCCGGCCATCGACCGTCATGGTGTCGATATTCAGGTTGGAGATGAATGGATGTTCCAGTTCATCGGGGCGAATGCTCCACAGCCCCTGACTGGTGGGAAACCACGCTTCGCCCGTTTTGGTGAGGGCGCCGGCCGGCTGGGTTCCGCCATAAAACTGCGCGGGCTTGCCGCCCTCGTCGGCGCGGAAGATTCGCAGGGAAAGAAGTTGTTCTTTGTTCCGGGCCTGAGCATCCAGCTCGCCACGGTCCAGCAGCATCACGCCCAAGGGACCACTGAACCAGAAATGGCCTTGCTTGTCCTCGAGAATGCAATAGATGCTGTCGCTGGCCAGTCCGTTGGCCGTGGTGTAGTGGGAAAGCTGGCCGTTGCGGTAGCGATAGAGCCCATGAGCGCGCGTGCCGATCCACATTCCGCCATCCTGATCTTGATGGAGCGCCCACACTTTCTCGTCGCCCAGCGCAGCGGTCATCGCGTCATGAAGGAACTCGCCATTCCTGAACTGGCTCAGTCCATGTTCCGTGCCGATCCAGATGGTTCCGTCGCGATTTTCCAACAACGAGCGGATGCTGTTATAGGCCAGCCCGTTCTGCGAGGTGTAATTGTGAAAAACACCTCGATCCAGATGACTCACGCCGTTATCGGTCCCAATCCACATGGTTCCGTCTTTTGACTCGAGAAAGACGCGCACAAAGTTGTTCACCAGTCCCTCGTGCGTGGTGAAGTGCTTCGTTCCCTGGGCGGAAAGACGATAGACGCCGCTTCCGTCGGTTCCGATCCAAAGCGATCCGTCGCGGCTGCGCAGCACGTTGCGAACGCGCTCCTCACCCAGTCCAGGAAATCTGAAAGCCGCGGCATGGCCGCCCTGCACATGCACAAGCTGGTTTGAAGCAGCCCACAGCGAACCGTCCGTATCCAGAGCCACGGTGCCGAAGTCCGAGTCGGCGGCCGTCGGCAGGGCCAGGACGCGCACCGGCGTCCGGCTCAGGCGCATCATGCCGGCCTGGGTGCCGATCCACAGATTCTGGTCCGCATCGGCAAAGATGGAGAGCACGGTGTTGCTGACCAGCGGCGAAGGCGCCTGCAGGCGGGTGACGCGATTGCCGCGAATCCTGAATATGCCCTCGCCGATCGCACCGGCCCACAACTCCCCGTTGGGCGCCTCACGCAGGGAGCGGATGGTGCCGGAGACTCCGGGCACCGGCTCGAATCTGTCCTGGCCAGGCCGCAGCCGGTATAACCCGCCAACGGTTCCCACCCAGATCACCCCGTCGGCCGTCTGCAGAAACGATTTCACCTTGTTGCGGCTGTCATTGTCCGGCAGCGAGTACTCGCGATGCTGCCCATCTTTCAACGAATACAGGCGCGACCCGCCCACCCATATGCGTCCGGTGCTGTCTTCCAGAACGGCATGAACGTTGAACACGGGCAGTCCCAGCGGTTTGTCCGCCCGCACCATGCGGCCGTCTTTGGCCCAGAACAGCCCGTCGTCCGTGGCCACCCACAGCAGGCCATTGTGGTCCTCCGCGAGTGCGCGCACAAAATCGGCAGTCTGGCCTTCCTCGGCAGGATAGGCGTGAAAGACGCCGTTTCGCCACTCGATCAGTCCGCTGCCGTCGGTGCCGATCCACAGGCGGCCGTCGCGGGCCGCCAGCATGCAAAAGACGCTGTTCTCGCCAAAGGCAGGCGTATTCTCATGTGCAAACAGATGGAAACGCGCCCCGTCAAACCGCAGCAGCCCACCGCTGGTGCCCACCCAAAGCGAGCCGTCAGGGGTCTGAGCGAAGGCCTGTACCGTTTCCTCCGGCAAACCGTCCTGTGATTGCCAGGAACGGATTGTGTAGTTCCACTCCTCGCCGTTCGCCGGAAGTGTTTCAACTGCCGGCCGCTGCGCTTGCGTACTGCGACCGCCCAGCATGAACAGGCCCAGGACCCCCAGCAGAAGACCATGCAGCAGCAGACCGCCGCGGCGCGGAGTGCCTTGCCGATGCGAAGGCCGGCGATTCGGGTATCGAGCAGTGTTCAGGTCAAAGCCTCCAGGCACCAGCTTACTTGTGCGCAGCCTGAGCCATCCGTCAGCCATCTTCGCTCATTGCGGACCTGTTCAACAACCCCCAACAACGATCCGCGGAAAAATCGAGCAGAAGGAAGCGAAGAAATAATTCCCGCCAATCCTACTTTCTGCCGATTCAATCGCCCTCAAGACACGCCTATAGTTAACCGCGATAGGGCAACGCGCTCTGGGGCGAGCCTATTGATCCGGTGAAACTGCCGCGGACCTGAGCAGAACTTGAACGAACGGCGGATGGGCATCGATCTTCCGCTTGAATGAAAACGATTCCGCCGGCGCGCCAGTCGCGGCCATTGGAATCGTCGATCCAATTCTGGTGAATGATTAATATGAAGACTTGGCTTGCCGCCATCACTGTTGCCGCTTTTTTGGGTTTGTCCTCCGTCCTCCCGGCCCAACAGGTTCCTCCGCGCTTTTCCATTGACGCTACCGTTCCCGCGCCTGCGCCGGAAACCGGCTTTCTGAACATGGGCGGCGTCTCGCCCGCGGGGCACAGAATTACTGTCGACAGCCGCAACCTCTCGCTCGATGGAAAGCCCTGGTTGCCAGTGATGGGCGAATTCCACTTCGCGCGCTATCCGGAAAAGTATTGGCGCGAGGAACTGCTCAAGATGAAGGCCGGTGGCGTCCAGGTTGTGGCCACCTACGTTTTCTGGATTCATCACGAAGAGATCGAAGGCCAATTCGACTGGACCGGCCAGCGCGATCTCCGCCATTTTGTCGAGCTGTGCAACGAAAGCGGACTCTACGTCTACCTGCGCATCGGTCCCTGGGATCACGGCGAAGTGCGCAATGGCGGCTTTCCTGACTGGCTCATCAAAAAGAACATTCCGCTGCGCCGCAACGACCCCGAGTATCTGAAGTACGTGGGCCGCTTCTACGGCCAGATAGGCGGCCAGATCAAGGGCCTGCTCTGGCAGGACGGGGGTCCGATCCTCGGTGTACAGCTCGAAAACGAATATGGCGAAACAGGCCACGGCGCGGGTGCGGACCACCTCGCCGAATTGAAGCGCCTGGCCATCGCGGCGGGCATCGCTCCGCCGCTGTTTTCCGTCACCGGCTGGCCCGGCCACGACTATCCCGTCCGCGAAGTGATCCCCGTCTCCGGCGAGTATCCCGACGACTTCTGGACGAGCTTGACGACCGACTCTCCGCCCAGCCCGGTCTATCTCTTCGCCGCGGATCGCGCACTTGGCCAACTGGGTACCATGGCGCTCGGCGATCCCGACGGCAAGATCGATCTTAGCCACTATCCATTCTTCGCCGCCGAGCAGGGCGGCGGCATGGAGACCTCCTATCATCGACGGCCGCTTCTCAAGCCGGATGATATCGCGGCACTTACTCTCACCGCGCTCGGCTCGGGAGTCAATCTCTACGGCTATTACATGTTCCACGGCGGCGCCAACCCGGTGGGCAAGCTCACCACGCTCGAGGAGTCCATCGCATCCGGCTATCCCAACGACTTACCCGTCGTTTCTTATGACTTCCAGGCGCCGCTGGGTGAGTATGGCCAGGAGCGGGAGTCTTTTCGCAAGGTCAAGAGCCTGCACCTGTTCCTTCAGTCCTTCGGATCGGATCTTGCGGTGATGACTCCTTACCCGCCGGACAAAAAGCCCCATGGAGCGGCCGACTCGAGCTTGGCTCGCGTCATGCTTCGCGCCGACGGGAACCATGGCTTCCTGTTCGTGAATAACTACGTCCGCAAGCTCGATATGCCGCGGCGCCAGGCATTCCAGGCCCGGATCAAGCTCCCCTCGGGAACCATTGACCTGCCGAGCACGCCAATCGACGTTCCCGCGAACAGCTATTTCATTTGGCCGTTGAATCTTGACCTCGGCGCGGGAACGCTCGAGTACAGCACCGCGCAGTTGCTATCTCGCTTGGACAGCCATGCGGAAACCACATACTTTTTCTTCGCCATTCCCGGCCTGCGCCCGGAATTCGCCTTTGACGCCGGTAGCGTCGCCTCCGTCCAGGCTGGCAGCGGATCGGTCACGCGCTCCGATCACATCATCCTGGTCCAGAACGTGGCGCCCGGCAAGCAAGCCGTGTTGCAAGTGGCCGGCAAGAACGGCCGCAAGGTGAGGATTCTCCTCCTATCCGAGACCCAGGCGGAACAGTTCTGGCGAGTTCCATTCGGAGGCCCGCTCGGAGACCCATTTGGAGACCCGCTCGGAGATAAGGCTACGGTGCTTCTTTCGCCGGCAGATGTCTTCGCGGCCGGCGACGGAGTGCATCTGCGCTCCGTTGACCCATCGCGCATGGTGGCGTCGTTCTTCTTGCCGAACGGGCAGAACGACAACCTCCATTCGCTTTGGCGGGAACAGGCAGTCGAAGTTGCGCCGCGTAAGATCGATTTCGCGTGGGGCGCCAGCCGCGAAGCCGCCTCGCGGCCACCCATCCGCATGGCCTCTCACGTCGCAGGACGGGATCGCCCCATGCCACTGGTTCCCGACGACGCGGACTTTGCCAGCGCCGCGGCGTGGACGCTCAAAATCCCGGCCCAGTCCATGACCGGCCTCAGTGACATCTTTCTGCGCATTCACTATGCCGGCGATGTGGCCAGGCTCTCTCTGGACGGGCGCCTGCTGGATGACGACTTTTACAACGGCCGCCCATGGGAGATCGGACTCAAACGATTCCTGCCGGAGTCTTTCGGCAAGAATCTCGAGGTCAGTATCCTTCCCCTGCCGCGCAAGGCGCCCATCTATCTGGACGCGCGCGCCTGGGAAGCGATGAACACAGAGGGGCAAACCGCCAAGGTGCTTGGGGTGGAGTTGCTTCCCGAGTATGAGGTTGTCCTCCATCCGTCCAAACCTTGACGCGTGCGATGCGGGTTTATTGCGTACGCCGGACAATCCCTTGGTTGAGGGCGTGGTGTTCTCACGGATGGGCTTGAGGGCCAGGAAGCGCGAACCCCGCCCTTGCACGTTGCAGTGTACAACCAATCGCTGAGACCATGGATAGGCCGGAAGCCGGATGAATCCACTGTCTCTTCAAGCATGCCAAGAACGCCCGCAAAGAATCCGGTGAACATTTCAGCATTGAAAATAAGTGCCCGGCATTGCGTAACATGGACAAATTGCATTACATAGCCTTCGGATCAACTCTCGGCCCGCGGGATTGAAAAATAATCTTCCCGATCCTACTTTTGGCAGATGCATGCCCACATTGCGGGAGCGTAGTGTTCCTCTCGACTCGAAGAACCCTATCGGATTCGCTCTGTCGTGAACGCGGGCGGCTCGAAAAGGCTATTCGTGCATGGACACGGGAATGCGGAGATCGATGAAAACGGTTTCAGAGAAGCGCCAAGTGGCTCTGGGCGCTATGGTTAATCCACTTCAGGAGGCGTTTGTGCAACTTTTCAGTGCGAAGCATTTACGGAATCTACTGCTTGTGATCCTCGTCGGGTCGGGGCTTCTGGTCTACGGACAAGGCACCAGCGCCAGCTTGACGGGTAATGTCACCGATCCTTCCGGGGCGGCTGTACCCGGAGCGACTGTAACCGTCACCAACATCGGCACAAACCTTACGCAGTCCGTAAAAACAGATAGCGTCGGGACATACCTGCTCAGACCCCTGCCGATCGGCAATTACACGCTGACCATTGAAGCTGCCGGCTTTGCCCGCTATGTGCAGAAGGGCATCACTCTGACGGTCGATCTGGCCGCAACGCAGGATGTGCGCCTCAAAGTGGGCACAGGCAAGTCTGAGACGATCTCCGTCACCGCCGATGCCGAACTGATCAACACCTCTTCGGCCGAGCTGGGCACCACGATCAATCAAGCCGCCATCTCCGCGCTGCCGCTTGACGGGCACGATCCTTCGTCCCTCGTCTTCCTGATCCCCGGCTCGGTTGACGTCCAGGCTCATGGCGGTGAAAGCATCCAGACCGGATTCTCTTTCCCCACCGAGACCGGCGCCGGCATCGGCAGTGGCCGCAACGGCAGCACGTTTTATATGCTCGATGGCGTCACCAACATGGACAACTACGACCTGCTGACGGCTCCGTTCCCGAACGCCGACGCCACCCAGGAGTTCAAGGTTCTCACCAGCAACTTCGGCGCGCAGTATGGCTTCGCGCCCAGCGCGGTGGTCTCCATCGCCACCAAGAGCGGCACCAATAACTTTCACGGCGGCGCCTTCTGGTACGTCCGCAACAACGCCATGAACGCCACCAACTGGTTCAGCGGCCAGGCCGATACGCTGCGGCGCAACCAGTACGGCTTGTTCGCCGGCGGACCGATCAAGAAGGATAAGCTCTTCGTTTTCGCCAACTACCAGGGCACCAAGATCATCTGGAACTCGACCGACACGTTGACCAGCACGCCGACCAACGCCATGCTCACGGGCGACTTCAGCGGCTTAGGCCAAGACTTGGGCGGTCCCTTTAAATTGAACCCTGTGACCCACAATCACGACCAGCTCGACACCAGCCTTACAACGGCTGCGTGTGAATACTCTCCGACAGCATCCTGCAACGCAACTGTTCCAGTGCAGTTATCGCCGGCCGCCAAGTATTTTGCGAGTCAAGGCATGATCCATGCTGCAACGACGGTGTCCAACAGCACGACTCTGAAGCCCGGGTTGCAGAGGGCCAACGGCGATATGATGTACACCTATCCCACCGTCTACGACAGCTACGACGAGGGCACGATCAAGCTGGACTACAACCTCTCGCCCTCCCAGGTTCTCACCCTGCGCTCCTACACCAACTCCTTCGGGTCTCCGTCAAGCGACGTTCCGGGCAACATGGAGAGCGCCTACAACCACGGCTCGTGGACGGCCAGCTTCTGGCAACAGATGTATTACTTCAACAACCTGCTGCAGCACAACTGGACGATCAATCCGAAGACGGTCAACACCATCTCGGTCTTCATGAACCAGATGAGCGCGCACAGCGCCGCCCAGGAGCTGGGCAGCGACGGAAAGGCGATGTGCTTCTCCAATAATAGCGGGGATCCCCTTGGGGTTAACATTGGGGTCAACGAGCCCACGGGCAGTTGCTACATGGGCGCTCTGCGCATCAACTCGAACTACGGCTTTGAGAGCGGCTGGGATGAGCCCTCGGCGGAAGTCCGCAACACCTTGGGCTTAACGGATACGTTCAACAAGATCCTCGGCAAGCACTCGTTCACCACAGGCATCGAGCTGATGCATCAGCACGCGGTCGAGAATACGTCGTACCCGACGCAGCCGATGATCGGCTTTGGAAGAAATGGAACCGCTGGTACTGTTAGTTCCCTTACCGGTGGATACCTGGCCGATTATATGCTGGGCTACGCAACCGGGTACATGCAGGGCGCCGGCGAAATCGCCGATGTGGCCGGCTGGCAGGTTGGACCCTTCATCCAGGACGACTGGAAGGTGAGTCCGAATCTAACCATCAACCTGGGCCTGCGCTGGGATCCGAACACGCCTCCCGTCACCAAGAACGGCCGCGGCTCTGCCTGGGTTCCCGGCACGGCGACCGTCGCCGGTTTCGCGAATAGCACCGCCGGCCAGAAAAGCACCGTGTATCCCAACGCTCCCGCGGGACTCCTCTTCCCCGGCGACTCCGGCGTGCCCAATACCCTGATCAACAGCGACTACGGTTACTGGGAGCCTCGCATCGGCCTGGCCTGGCAGCCCAAGCTCCTGCCGCGCACCGTCCTTCACGCCGGCTTCGGCATGTTTACCGGTCCGCTACAGTACTCGGAGTATAACCACGCCGCCGACGTCGCCCCCTTCAGTCCCACCTTCAACTTCTCGGGATGGGATTGGGACCCCACCTGCGGCGCTGCCATCTGTCCCGATTCTGTGATCAAAGGTGCGGTCATCCCCTTTGATAACCCTTGGGCCGCTCCTTTCCAGGATGCCTATGGCGGAGTCTCTCCTTTTACCAGCAGCCCCTTCCCGAATACATTCGCCTGGGCGTCGACCACCTACCAGACCAAGCCTGCGACAAACACAGCCATTCCCAAGGGCCAGCAAGTCGGCCAGGAATTCTCGCGCAACTTCAAGCTGCCCACGGTGTATGCCTGGAACGTCTCGATCGAGCATCAGCTCACCTCGACGACGGCCGTCCACATGGCTTATGTGGGCAACGAAACCGATCACCTGTCGGTGCTCATCGACATGAACCCACCGTACGCTTCAAAGTTGCCAGTGAACGGGAACATCGGGGACATCTACGATGACCAGAGCTGGGCGACGGCGAGCTACAACTCGCTGCAGGTCAGCCTGGATCAGCACGTGACGCACGGCCTCCAGGCGCAGTCCAGCTTCGCGTGGTCGCACACCATCGACATCACCGGCACCAGCAACGTCTCCTACGGGAATCCGGCGCTGGGCAATCCGATCAGCGCCGCGTGGAACCGCGGCAACTCCGGTGCGGACATGCCGTGGGCCTGGATCAGCAACTTCATCTACCAGGCCCCCTCGTTCAAGGAAAAGGGCAAGCTGATGGAAGAGACGGTCGGCGGCTGGCAGTTGAGCAGCATCATTACCTTGCAGAAGGGCAGCCCGTTCTCCATCGGCCAGTGGGACACGGACCCCGGAGTCGGCATGTGGAATAACCGCGCCGATTTCGCTCCGGGCGTGGCCAATAACATGGGCAAGGGCAGCCACTGGGATTGGGTTAACCCGGCCAAGGGCTACTTCAACACGGCCGCCTTCGTCCTTCCCACCTCCTGTAACGACAATACGCCGGGATGGTGCGGCTTCGGCGACACCGGCAAGAACGCCTACTGGGGACCGGGCGTCTTTGGCATCAATGCATCGATCATGAAGAACTGGACTCTGAGGGAAGGAAAGGCCTTCCAGTTCCGCTGGGATGCCTTCAACGCCACTAACCATCCGAACTTCTCCGGCCCGTCGTCCACCGTGAATCAGGCCGTAGGTACCTTTGGCGTGATCAGCGGCACGAACGGTAATCCTCGTATCTTTCAAGGCGCCCTCCGCCTCACGTTCTAATAGCGCGCCTTCAACAAAGGCCCGGGCGCAATGCCCGGGCCTTTTCTTCTCTTCGCCCGGATTCATCGTCTACTGTGCCTCGCCAGATATTCAAACTATAGGAGGAGCCTCTTGCAAAACTCCATTGAGACTGCAAGCGGCTCGGAGAATCAAGATTTCATTTCAGAGAGCGGTCGAACCGAAAAGCCTTCGGCAGTCGATAGCAGCGCGACTTTTGACAAGACATGGCTCGCGGGTGGGTGAGGCGAAGGCTGGGTTTTGGGTTTCGCGGATTGCTTGATCTCAGACGCGGACCGGTAGTCAGTCTTGGCCGGGGAGACTCGGCCAACCCAATACATACGTTTCCCGTCGCTATCCAGCAGCGGGTCTTGCCCGAAAGTCTTCTGAGGCGACGTTGTCCAGCGTATGCGTTTTGGCCGGGGTGGTCTCCGCTGGCCCAGAAGCGCCAGGATTTGAAGGGACATTCCCTGTCGTGAGTCGCAGAAGCCCATTTTTGCGCGGGCGGCAATCGCTCAAAACGCATTGATGGCGGTCGTAAATTGCAGCACTTTTCCCGAACCCTCGGTCACAGCGCCCATCGTGTAATCGGCCGTTGCGGAATCGTCGGGAGCTTCCGGCTCCCAGTAGATCACTCCCAGCCCCATATTGTTGGGCACGGCATTCATCGCCTGGATCGCCCCCTGCACATCGGTGTAGGCATCGGTTGGATCGCTATACAGGTAGCCGATCTCGCTGATGATCACCGGCTTGTTATAGCGGGCGGCTAGCGTATTCAGGTTGGCGGCAACCGTAGTGATGTTTGCCGGCCCGTCGTAATAGGAGGCTCCGATCACGTCGAACTTTCCGCCGGCGGCCACCAGCCCGTCAAAAAACCACTCAAAGTCGCTGAGATCGCTGATTCCGGCAATGTGGATGACGACTTGCGTGGTGGTGCTGACCGCCTTCACTGCGCTGTAGCCGCTGTTGATCAGGCCGGTGACCTGGGTGAAGTTGTTGCCGTTTGCGGTTGTGGCGCCAACCGAACCGATGGGCCAGAGCATTCCGGAGTTGATCTCGTTGCCCACCTGCACATATTGCGGATAGATTCCGTCCGCCGCCAGCGCGGTCATGAAGCCATAGGTGTAGTTGTAGACGTCGGTTTGCAGTTGGGCATAGCTATCACTCGCCCACGCGGCAGGAGTGGTTTGATGCCCTGGGTCGGCCCAGGTGTCACTGTAATGAAAGTCGATCACGATCTTGAAGCCCATCGAACTGGCCAGTTGGGCCAGCGCGATGCTGCCTGCCTGATCGTTGTCCCCCACGCCCAAGACGCCGGCGGTGATGGTGGGATTCACAAAAGTCCGGATGCGGATGGTGTTCACGCCATGATTCTTGAGAATCTGCAGCGCGCTTCCGGATGCGCCGGTGGGATCGGTCCAGGTATACCCCATGCTCTCCAGTTGGGTCAGCCATCCGACATCGGCTCCAATGACGGCGGGCGTTGCCGGGGGCGCGGTCATCGTATAAACGGCGGATGCGACCGGGGAGTTTGCGTAGCCCGTGGCCACGGCGATAGCCTGGATGGTCTCGGTAGCCGGAGTCGCCGGAATGGTGATCGCGCCG